>FTEM01002291.1_pt1 | contig 21223 bp, 16 predicted proteins | sample 1640201 | NCBI WGS metagenome assembly FTEM01 (sample SAMEA3914816, study PRJEB12502) | metagenome | biome: forest; material: soil | place: USA | collected 2011-09-16 | depth 0.3 m | reverse complement strand
TTGGCATGGGTGCTTACACAGCGATCATTTTCAGCCAGGATTGAGGGCGGCGCGGTCCGGGCGATGCACCATTCCATGGCCAAATGACGCGATAGCGCGCTCACATCGCCGCGGATGAGTAACTATAGCCACCATGAAACTGCCCATCCGCCTGGCTGTCTGCCTGTCCGCCGCCGCTGCGTTGACTGCGATTGCGCCTGCAGGCGCCCAGGAAGCGACGCCCGGCTCCCAATGGCTGTCGATCAACAATCGGCTCGATGGCCAGCGATTCTCGCCGCTCAAGGAAATTACGCCCGCCAACGCGGCGCAGCTAGGCGAGGTCTGCCGCTCGCAGATTGACGGTCCGACGACTTTTCATGCCGGACTCATCGTCACCGACGGCGTGATTTACACCAATACGGGCCGGGAGACCGTGGCCGTCGATGCAGCTACGTGCGCCGTACGCTGGAAGCACAGCTACCTGCCCGAGGAGGAGCGGTATTCTCCGTCGAACCGCGGCCTGGCGGTGTTGGATGGCCGCGTATTCCGCGGAACCGGCGACGCGCGGCTCATTGCGCTCGATGCGGCAACAGGCAAGTTGCTGTGGAAGAACGTCATCGGAGCGCCCCGCCTGGGCGAATCCGCATCCGCGGCGCCGCTCGCCTGGCAAGGTGTGGTGTACATGGGAATCGCGGGCAGCGAGCTGGGCGCCCGCGGCCGCGTCATGGCGTATGACGCTCAAACCGGTCGCGAGCTGTGGCGGTTCGATACCGTTCCAATGGGTAAGGAGACGGGTGCCGAGACCTGGAAGCGGCCGAAGTCCGCAAAGACCGGGGGCGGCGGAGTGTGGGGCGCAATGACTCTCGACGTCACCACCGGCGAGCTGTTCGTGCCGGTTGGCAATCCGTGGCCCGATATCGACAAGGGATATCGTCCCGGCAGCAACTTGTTCACGGACTCGATCGTGGTGTTGGATGCCCGCACCGGGACATTGAAGTGGTGGTACCAGGTCACGCCCGAGGACTGGCAGGATATGGACCTGGTCGCCGCTCCGGTTCTGTATCGAGACAGCCAGATCCGAGACGTGCTCGCCTTCGGAGGCAAGGATGGCTACGTCACGGGCATCGATAGAGACACGCACCAGCGGATCTTCCGCACGCCGGTGACGACTTTCGAGAGTGCCCCGAAAGAGCCGACAGCCGCAGGCGTGCGGATCTGCCCTGGCTACGCAGGGGGAGTCGAATGGAATGGTCCGACACTCGACCGACTCAACAACACCCTCATCACCGGAGCTGTCGATGCGTGCTTCATCGTCAAATCCGGTCCGACGAAGTATTCTCCCTCGGAAGCGACCTTTGGTGGCACGGTACAACCCGACGGTCCCATCACCGGTTGGGTCACTGCGCTCGACAGCGAAACCGGGCAGGTCCGTTGGCGATATCATGCTGAAAAGCCCGTGGTAGCCGGAGTGACGCCTACGGCCGGTGGCGTTACGTTTACTGGCGACATCGCCGGCAACCTTCTGGTGTTTGATAGTAAGACCGGAGATCTGATTCGCAAGGCGCAAACCGGCGGCGCGTTGGCGGGGGGAGTTGTCACATACGAAGTCGGCGGTAAACAGTACGTCGCATTCGCTTCGGGTAACGTATCTCGCATGGCGTTCGGTGCTCTGGGACTGCCCAGCGTGGTCGTCATGGCATTGAATGCCGGGCACACTGCGAGCGGCGGCGCGCCGGCGAAGCCGCTACCGAGCGCCGCGTCGGGCGCGGACGCGCCAACGAAGCCGATACCAGGCGGCGCGGCGGGCCCGGCCAATCTCGCGGGCGGGCGAAGGCTCTACAGCCAGATCTGTACGGCCTGCCACGGCCCGGACGGCAACCTGATTGCCGATCACAAGTTGAGTAATCTCAAAGCACGCCTGGATCGAGCGGCAACGATCAGATACATCAAAGATCCAAAGCCGCCGATGCCCAGGATGTACCCGGATCTTCTGACCGAGCAGAACGTCGTGGACGTCGCGGCCTATCTGCACGAGGAACTGGCGCGATAACGCGCCGCCAACAACGCCGGGTATCGGAGATTGCACCGTGAGCGGTTCCGCTGTTTCTTTCGAATTGAATGAGCTCGAGCAGGCTGCCGAGCTGGTGCACCGGGTGGTGGCACCAACGCCGCAGTACGCATGGCCGAAGCTCGTTCGACGGACGGGGTGTACCGTTTGGGTCAAACACGAAAATCACGCGCCCACCGGCGCTTTCAAGGTTCGGGGCGGACTGGTCTACATCGATCGCCTCCTCAGCGCCGCGCAGAGTGTCCCGGGCCTCGTTTCAGCGACGCGCGGCAACCATGGGCAGTCCATTTCCTTTGCCGCCGCACGTGCCGGCATCCCCGCAACCATATATGTGCCACACGGCAACTCGCCGGATCAGAATTCTTCGATGACCGCCTTCGGCGCCACCGTGGTCGAAGTCGGCCGCGACTTCGATGAGGCCAAGCACGAAGCGTACCGGGTAGCGGCAGACCAAGGCCTGCACTTCGTTCCCTCGTTCCACCGGGATCTCGTCGCGGGCGTTGCAAGCTATGCCCTGGAATTCTTTCGCGCCGTTCCCAAACTGGATGCCGTCTACGTTGGAGTCGGCATGGGCTCAGGAATATGCGGACTGATCGCCGTCCGCGATCTGTTACGCCTGCCGACCGAAATCATAGGGGTCAGCGCGGTCAAGGCGCCGGCGACGGCTCTCTCATTTGCCGCCGGCCGCCCGACACCCACTGCATCCGCATTGACCTTCGCTGACGGAATTGCCACGCGGGAGCCAAACTCCGAAGCGATTGAAACCATTTGCCGCGGCGCTGCGCGTTTTGTTCAGGTTGACGAGGACGCCATCGCCGAGGCCATGCGCATCTATTTCGATGACACGCACCAGGTCGCTGAGGGCGCCGGGGCCGCGCCGCTTGCGGCACTGTTACAGGAGCGGCAACGGATGACGAAACGGAGTGTAGGCCTCGTTCTGACCGGCGGAAACATCGAGCGAGCCCGTCTCTCGCAGGTCTTCAGCGGCAGTACGCCGACGGCGGGCTAACCGCCGCCGTTCGCTCAGAAGGCGCTCTTCACGACGCCGCCATCGACGCGCAACGCAGCGCCAGTGGTCGCAGACGATAGTGGGCTCGCAATATAGGCTACGAAGGAAGCGACCTCCTCCGTGCGTGCGAACCGCTTGATGATCGATGTCGGACGCTGCGTCTTGAACAACTGCTCCTCCACCTCCGCGATCGGACGCCCGCCGAACCTGCGCGCGGCCTTGGGATCATCCGAGTCCAGGGTCGGACCCGGAAGAATGCTATTCACCGTCACGCCCGTCTTTGCCGCGCTCTCCGCCAAGCCGCGCGCCACCGCGATCTGTGCGGCCTTGCTCATGCCGTACGCCACGCTCTCGACCGGAATCTGCAACGCGCTCTCGCTGGATATGAAAATGATTCGTCCCCAGTTGAGCTGCTTCATGCGCGGCAGATAGCAGCGGGACAGCCGCACGCCCGACATGACATTGAGATCGAACGTGTCGTACCAATCCTGGTCGGTGGATTGCACGAATTCATGCGGTATGAAGCGACCCACATTGTTCACAAGAATGTCGACATCCGGAAACGCCTTGGCGAGTCGTGCGATGTCGTCTGCCTTGCTCATATCGCCTGCGAAAGTGAGCGGCGTTTTCCCTGTTGCCGCCTTGAGCGACGCGGCGGCCTTATCGACAGAGTCCTGCGTGCGCCCATTGACGATGACCGAAGCACCCTCCCGGAGCAGCACTTTGGCAATGCCATAGCCGATCCCTCCGGTGCTACCCGTCACCAGCGCGGTCTTACCTGCGAGTTGCAGGTCCATCGCGTTTGCGGGTCTTCCCACCGCGAAGCTCATGACGACCAGTGCGTAAACGGCAGCGACAGCGACTTTCATGCAAATCTCCCAACCGATACGTGACGCGAGCAGACAGGCGAGGACCCGAGACGAGCGTTGCGCGGCAATCATTTTATCGTGGCCTTCCGTAGGTTCCAGACGCACTCATCGCGAAGCGCGGCGGATGCGATCTCGGCGCGCGCCTCGATCGCATTCCGACCTTCGGTAAGCGTCACTCCCGGCCAGCGGAAAACGCTATCGATACCGTGCTGCACGCCTTGCGAGGTGCCGTTGACGAACAACTCCACCGCTGCAGCGTTGGAGTATATCTTCACTTCCGTAACGGCCTCGGTGCGCTCGCTGAAGCGGCGGCTCGTGATGTAGAGCACCGGAGCGTTGTTCCAATTGGCTTTATAGAAATAGAACGCATCCTTGCGGGTCTTGCGGTCGTAGGTGACCAGGCCCTTGTCGTTGCGGCCCGGCGCGTCACCTTCGTTGCGTGCGTCGGTCGCGAAATCAAACAGATTCCAGACGAAGCTGCCCCAGATATAAGGCCGTGCCGCGAGCGCCCGCCAATGTCCCTCGTGGAATTCGTTCTGATATTCCTCGGGGTGGAACGCACCGGTAGCCACCGGTCGTGAGGGCCGGTCACTATGTTGACGAATACTGCCGCCGGCGCCGTACTCGCTCAAGCCAACGCGTGCGTCAGGATGTGCTGCGTGCAGCGCGTCGAGAAACGGGCCGATATCTGAGATGTCGCCGTAGTACCAGCCGAAGTATTTGTTCATGGCCAACACGTCCGTATGCCAATTCCTCGGATCCTCGGGGGAGTGGTCCGAAGCGTAGGTCGAAAGACGCGTGGGGTCTTCAGTGCGGACGAGCGGAGCAAGCTGCGATATGACGACGTCTGCGATTGCGTCCTGATGTGTCTCGTTGCCCACGCCCCAGAAGAATATGGCGGGGTGGTTGAAGTTCTGCCGGATCAGCTCACGTAGCTGCTGCCGGGCGTTGTCGATGAATTCAGGTGTTGCCAACGCGTCCCCGACGAAGGGAATCTCCGCCCAGACTGCCACACCTGCGCGGTCGGCGCGCTCGTACCACGAGTCACTTTGCTGATAGTGCGCGACTCGAACGGCGTTCGCGCCAAGCTCGCGCAGCAGTGCAAAATCTTCAGTCTCATCTGCCGCGCTGATCGCCCAGCCCTTGTCGATGCGATCCTGGTGGCGACTGACGCCATGCAGGGATAAGTGCTGGCCGTTGAGAAAGAAACCTTCGTTCGGATCGATGCGAAAGAAGCGCAATCCAAGTGGTTGATCTACGGCATCGCGCACGCGTCCAGCCACGCGTAACTCAACGCGGACGCGATACAGATACGGATCTGGAATGCCGTTCCAGAGATGCGGATTCTCAATTGTCAGGGGCTGCTGGATCGTCTGACTACCGCCGGCGGCGAGAGAGACATCCGTCGTCTGCAGTTGCAGTTTGCGCCCGACGGAATCGAACAAGAGCGTTCGGACGCTCACGAGCTGCGCTTGCGGCAGATGATTTTCGATTTGTACTCGCGCGAGGACCTGTGCGCGCTGCGCTGACACCTGCTGTTGAACGAGATAAACACCCGGTGAGGCGTGGTCCAACGCCGCGATCTGCACTGAGTCGGTGGCGAGCAGGCTCACGCTGCGGTACAGGCCGCCGAAGAAAGTAAAATCGGCGTTCGTCGGCGGAATGCCAAAATTGCTGTTGTCCACCCGCACGGCAATTACGTTGTCGGTGCGCAGCTCAAACGCATCGGTAGCATCGAAGCGGAACCGCGCGAAGCCACCGACGTGAGTGCCCAAGTGCCGGCCGTTGATGTAAACGTCGGCCTTCATGCTCGCGCCGTCGAACTGCAGATACAGGCGTTTGCCTTCGAGTGTCCGGCCGAGTCGCAATGTGCGCCGATACCAGCCTGCGCCGCGGCGATAGTTTCCGCCGCCGTCCTGGCCATCCTGCGCGTTCCAGGTATGCGGCACATCGATCTTCTGCCACCGGCTGTCGTCGAACGCTCGCTGCAGCGCCAGCGGCTCGTCGCCGGGAAAGAATTTCCATCCCGCGTTGAGATCAATTCGCTCGCGCTCGACGGCGTGCGCGGCGTGCATGTCCTGCGCGGCATGCGCGGCGTGCACGGCGTGTGCGTCCTGGAGAAAGAGCGCGATGCACAACAGCGCGATACTGCGGAAGCCTTGCATCAGTTCGCACCCATGAGTTCGCTTCTCCGCCGTAGCGCCACCGGTCCGATACGATACTGCATCGGGCTCGCCGCCAGTGCGGTCATAACGGCCATAGCGGCGGTAGCGGCAGTAGCGGCGGTAGCGGCAGTAGCGGCAGTAGCGGACATGGCGACCATGGCGGACGAGGGAGGGTCCCCGTCAGGACGCAAGGCTTGAATCTGGCCATACCGCGTGTTACTGGTGTGGTCAGGGCTTTCGACAGAACATCAAAACGCCGGGGCGAGCCTGTGATGATTCAACTGGTTACCAATGCGGCAGGGTCCTGCCGAAAGACTTCGTGCAGCTTGCGCGGACTGTCTGCCGCGCTGCTGGCAGCAGCAACGCTGGCCCTCGCTCCTGCGGTGCACGCGATGAAGGTGCAGCAACTGGACAGGATGGCTGACCAGGACCAGATCGACTACATCACTCAGCTCGAGGCGCGCGTGCGCGCTTCGGTGACCGGGGATCAGCTCGCCAAGGTCAACGAATTCTTCAAGGCCCGTGACACCGGTGAAGGCGTCTCGGGCATGACTACCTTCGAGCTGGATCTGGCGCTGATGCGTTCTGCCGAATTGAACCTGATCGAAGGCGGCATGAAACTGCAGGGCACCGACGTGGAACGCGTGTTGTTCAAGACGCTGCAACGAAACGGCATCGTCCTGCCGCAAACCTTCCTCACCGCTCCTATGAGCTTCACGCCCAAGTACCCGCTGCATCAGCCGGTGTCGAGGCAAGTGGCGGACAAGTGGCTGACACAGCTCGAGGCGGAGGTGGCGCGGAAGTCCGGCGCGATCCCGCCCGCACTACTGGAGAACCCCAAGGATGCCTCGTGGGTGGACAAGCTCGACTTCTCCGAGCCCAACATCGTCAAGGCATTGTTCAACGGTAATGCCGACCGGCTGGTGCAGTTGCGAACGCAGGTACTGACCTATATCGCCGCCTTCAACGAACAATTCAACTCAGGGTGTCCCCAGCTCTACGACTCGACTATCACCAGCCGGGCGATGGCGCAGGTGGACGCGCGCCTGGCCGCCGGGTACCTGGGCGGATTAGGGCCGTTCCGGCACGGTGGTGTCTCGGACGAGCGCATGCAGCTCGAGCGCAGGCAGATTGACACAGACAGCGGCGGCGTTGACGGTGCGACCCTTTACCGGGTCGCACCGGAGAAATGCGACAGCGTGATCGTCAAGAAGATTTACCGCACCATGGAGTCCTATGTGCAGCCTCGCTGAGACAAACGCGCCAAAAGCACCGTAAACATCAGTTAGAACGAGTCGGAGCCGACATGATTCGCTCGCGTCCTGCGTGTGTGCCGAAAGTCGTCGCGGTTTTATGGCTGTTGTCGTCAGCACCCGGCGCCTATGCACAGCAGGCAGACCCTTCGCTCCCGGACGACGGCCGCGGTCCGAGCGCCGCCGCCGAGATCAAACTATGCGTCCCCGCAGACATCGTTGAGCGCGACCTGTTTGAACGACCTGAGCCGGGCAGCCGAATGGCCGCTTTTCACAGCGCGCTCCGCGACTTCCTGCGCGATCATGGCGATGTGCATCGCGAGTACCTGCTCAAGCCGAATGCATTCGTAAGCTACGACCCTGCGAGCACCGACCTGCGCAGCCTCATGGATGAAGCCGGCACTGACGCGGGCTGTCGTGCCACCGACTATTCCTACAATCTGCCGGTAACGCGCGTTGCCCGGAACGCTGCGCAAGAGGCGTCTCAGAGCGCTGTGCAGGGCACATCCGCGAGCGATTCGCTCAATCGAGGCTGGCAATATCAGGTGGGCAAAGGTGTCCCTAAAGATCCCGCGATGGCCGCGAGGCTCTACGCGGATGCTGCCAACCAGGGTCTTCCGGAGGCGATGTATCGCCTGGCGCTCCTGTACAGCGACGGCAACGGAGTGAGGCAGGATGCAGCCGCAGCGGTGGATTGCTTCTACCGCGCCGCGAAGCAAGGACATGCGGCCGCGCAGATGGAGCTGGGATTCGCACTCATTACCGGAAACGGCGTACGTCGCGACGACGTGGCGGGGTTTCGCTGGCTCCTGTTGGCGGCCGAGGCCGGGTTGCCGCGCGCCCAGGGCGGCGTGGGAGCCATGTACGAAACGGGGACAGGCGTCACCCAGAACGAATCCGAAGCGGCCGTTTGGTTTCGACGGGCGGCGGAGCAAGGCCAGGTCATCGGCATGTTCGAGCTCGGACAGAGTTTGCGCATGGGCCGAGGCGTCACCCGCAATGCGGTTGAATCCATGCAGTGGTATCAGAAGTCCGCAGAAGCGGGTTATGTGCCCGCGCAAGGGCAGCTCGGGTTTGGTTACCTGACGGGCACCGGGGCGGCCCAGGACTACCACCTGGCTGCACATTGGCTGACCGAGGCTGCGCGGCAAGGTGACCCATACGCTCAGATCAATCTCGGAACGATGTATGAGGACGGCTCTGGCGTGGAGCGAAACATTGCGCAGGCAAGGGCCCTGTACGCGCAGGCCGCACGCAGCCAGGTGCCGCAGGTAGCCGAGCACGCCAGACAGTTGGCAGCGGCTCTCTCGAATTCCTCCGGCGAACTGCCACCCGGCAATCCTGCGCCTTCTTCAAATACGAATGCCGTCATCGGAGTGGCCGCGGCGGTCATCGCTGGCGCGGTGCTGATCAGTTTTCTGAGCCGTTCCGGCTCGGACGACCCCGCCGCGAGTCCACCGAACATCGGCTCTTCGCCGGTGGGGGGTCCTTACGGTTCGGATAACTCCTTGAGCAGTGCACGGCCCACTCCTCCACCTCCGGCGCCTCATTGCCACTCGGCCCCGATCGAAGATCCGTTCACGATAAGACCCGGCGTTTACACCCCCCACGGAGGATCCACGCTCGTATGCGATAACTGACTCGCGGTCTTCAGGAGCGGACGGTCGGCTTGATGTTCGCGTTCAATCTGAAAAGATTCATCGGGTCGTACTTGTTCTTCAGTTGCACGAGGCGTGGATAGTTGTCGCCATACGTGGCGCGCAGACGCTGCTCGTCAGCGGATGGCTCGGTATTGACATAGTAACCCTGAGTAAACGGTTCGAACGCGGACCAGAAGGCGCGCCCTGTGCGCACGTTCTGCTCGTCCTGCGAGCGTTCGGTCCAGATGCCCTCCAGAAGCAGGTCGAACTGCGCCAGGCGATTCCAGTAGGCCGTCGCATCGGGTTTCACGCGTGCCATCGCACCGCCGAGCTGGCCGAGGCCCATTTCGCTCACCCACGGCGGCGCGCTCTCGAAGCGCCGCACCAGCTCGTCAGTCAGATTGGCGGGATAGGTGCGCAGGAAGCCGGACTTGACGTAGACATTCAACCCCGGAGGCAGCGGCGGCGGGCTCGCGCCGCTCAGGCCCTGCTGAGCCAGGATATAACTCTTCGCCGCGACGTCATCGAACAGCGGCTTGCCGAGTTTGCTCAATGGCGCGAGCAGGCGTTGGCCGGCATCGATTGCGCCGCAGTAGACCACTTCGAAGGCGATATAACGCCCGGGCGGCACGCCGGGGGCGTCTGTGGTCAGCGCGGCGGAGATTGTCATTTCATCCGGTGCGGAGGCCATGAAGTCCAGCAGGGCAGCTATCACGCCGCGCGCCTGGCTGTACGGAAACACCCTGTTTCCGGCGAGCACCTGCGGTCCCAGCGGATGCAGCCGATAGTCGAAGTTCGTCACGATACCGAAATTTCCGCCACCGCCGCGGATGGCCCAGAACAGGTCCGCATTCTCCTGCTCGCTCGCATGCAACAGCTTGCCGTCGGCAGTCACGATATCGACGCTGCGCAGATTGTCGCAGGACAGGCCGAATTTGCGGCCAAGGCGGCCTTGTCCGCCGCCCAGGGTGAGGCCTGCGATGCCGGTGTCGGATGCGGTTCCGAGCGTCGTCGCGAGCCCGAACGACTGCGACTCCCGATCGAATTCGCCCAGCAGCACTCCCGCCTGTGCCTCGGCCGTCCGGTTGAGGGGGTCGACGCGGATGCCCTTCAGCGGTGACAGATCGATCATCAGGCCGCCTTCGCAGGTGGACTGTCCGGAGATGCTGTGGCCGCCGCTGTGCACGGCAGTAAGGATCTCGTGTGAGCGGGCGAAGTTGACAGCCTGAATGACATCGGCCGCGCCAGCGCAGCGCACGATGAGCGCCGGATGGCGATCGAAGGCGCCATTCCAGATTCGGCGCGCTCCGTCGTAACCCTCGTCCGGCGGCAGAAGCAGTTGCCCGCGCAGGCTCGCGCGCAGGTCCTTGACGTCGGACTGGGAAAGAGAAATGGCCTTGCCCGACAGCCCGACAGCGGCGATCGGACCTGCGGCTGCGGCCGGGCTCGCTGCGTTTGCCCAGAGGCGGCCGATGGGCATGGCTGCACCGGCCGCTGCAGCCAGCGCTGTGCCGACAAAGCGCCTTCGGCCGATGGGTGTGTTTCGGTCTGAAACGCCGTCTGCTTGCCTCGTGCCCATGTGTCTCCCCTGCGTTAGCGTGTGCGCATCTGAACTTGCGCCTACATCGTATATCGATACGGGCGGGCTGCGTGCGAGTTGCACAGTAAGCCTTACGATCGCCTCCCTGCGCTTCTCGAAGCGCGGCCCGCTCGCAACGAGTCAGTGCGCAAACTCCGCGCAGGAGGCCGGCTCCTGGGCCAGTAAATTCTGCGACCGGGCGGTGATGCGGTCGCGGGAGCCTTCGATCCGGGTGCGCACAGGGTCGGGTAGCGCGGCCTCCCTGATCTGATCTATCTGATTCTGGGCCTTATGGATGCAACCGAGATCCAGCAGCGTGAGCGCCAGACTATTGCGTGCCTCAGTGTCGGAGCCGTCGATACGCAGAGCGGTCGTGTAGTCGCGGGCGGCGGCCAACAGATCGCCGGTCTCCCGTCTTGCAGCGGCGCGTCCTATCCAGGCTGAAGGCTCATCGGGCCAGCGTTTCAAGGCCGCGTCGAACACCAGCACGGCGTCCTCGGGCCGCGCACCGCGCTCGAAATCGGCCGCCGCTGCGAGATAACGCTCTCGACTCACGACGGAGGGCAGCTCACCCGGACGCAGGACCAGCATCGCCCAGAAATCTGCGTTCGACCACGCGGTCATGAATTCCCGGGCAGACGCGACTTGGCGCCGCTTCGTCCCGGAACGCAACACGAGCGTGTCGTGTTTCACGTCGTAGCCGATGACCACGGCGAAATGCCATTTCGACAGCAGCGACGCGCCGCTGTCCTGCAAAACCAGCACGGGCCGGTGTGCCGCAAGCTCGACCAGGATCGCCGCCAGCTCCGGCGCAATCTGATACGACAGTCGCTCGTACTTCGGCGGCAGCTCCTGCAGCTCGGCCTGCAGGCTATCGTGTCGCGGTAAATGGATGAGCGAGGCCAGTTCTGCAGGAGTGGCTGTCACCCCGGAAGCGCCGAGCATCGTCGCAAGCGCCGCAGGGCCGTTTTGGTGGTCCTTCGCTGGGAAGAAAGGCGTGTCGTTGAGCTCTACCGAGCCGGCTCCGCCCGGCATCAGTGAGAGCGCGACGACCGTGCTGCCCTGAGTGGCGCAGGCCGAAAGAAACAACAAGGCTGTCGCGATCGCTGCGGCCCGGATGACCGGTAATGTCAGGCTTCGCCGTGGCGGCGTACGTGTCATGCCACGGGATTACGCAGCCAGTCGGGCTCCGGGAGCTGTACGAATGCCTCGCGCAGTGCATCGCTCCAGCGGTCCCGGAGGCTGTGGAAGTATTCGTTTTCGGAATCGATGTTGATGTGTCGCGCCACTTCGAGTCGGTCGCGCTTGATGATCACGAGGTCCAGCGGCAGACCGACCGAAAGGTTGGAGCGGATGGTCGAGTCCATCGAGACGAGGGCGGCCTTGGCCGCTTCGTTCAGGCTGCTGCTGCGGCGGATGACGCGATCGATGATCGGCTTGCCGTACTTGGATTCGCCGATCTGAAAGTAGCTGGTGTCGGGTGTGGACTCGATGAAATTGCCAGCCGAATAGATGCTGAACAGCCGCGGGGCTTCGCCTCGGATCTGGCCGCCCAGAACCAGGCTCGAATTGAACTCTACGCCATGCTCCTTGAGCGCCCCGGAGTCGCGGCGGTGAGTCTCGCGCAGGGCCTCGCCGATGCAGCGCGCCGCCTCGAACATGTTCGGACAAGTGAAGAGACTCGATTTCGCTTCGGGCGAATCGATCTGCTCGCGCAGCATGCTGGTCACGGCCTGCGTGATCGCAAGGTTTCCGGAGGTTTGCAGCACGAGCACGCGGTCGCCCGGCCGCTGAAAGACGGTGGTCTTGCGAAACGTGCTGATCTGATCGACGCCGGCGCTGGTTCTCGAATCGGACAGGAACACCAGTCCTGTGTCGAGCAGCATGGCCACGCAATAGGTCATGGAAGCGCAATCTCCGGTACGGGTCTTATCGGCCACGAGAGCCTTATTGTCCAACGAAGCGCGTCGCAGAGACACTGACATCCATCACTTCTTTGCCACCCCCGCGGCGAATTCCCCGGACAGGCGCGGCATCGAGGTAATCGCGGCCGACTGCCAGCCGGCAGTGGCCCGGGCTGGCCGGACCCAGGTGAGTGATGTCGATGCCGAGCCACGCCTTGGAATCCTCGACCCAGGCATCGACCCAGGCATGGCTCGCGGTTTCGCCGCCGCCTGGCGAGCAAAGATAGCCGCTGACGTACCGAGCGGGTATCCCCGCCGAGCGGCAGCACGTGATGAAGACATGCGACTGGTCCTGGCAAACGCCCTGGCCGGTCGCGAGAGCGGTCGCTGCGGAATCCTCGACACTGGTGATGCCGGGCTTATAGCGAACCCTCTCCTGCACTGCGGCAGCGAGTGAGTAGAGGCGATCTCGAAGGACGCCGTCCGACCCGAGGTGCTCTTTTGCAAGCGCGATCATCTCTTCATTCGGCGACGTGAGGGCGGTCGTAGCGAGATACGCGAGCGGCGAAAGCATTCCGTCGTGACGCAGCAGCTCGTCCGAGTTGGCAATCTCCACCACTCCGCTGACGATGATCGCCATTTCCCGGTGAGGCTCCTCGAACGTGAGCAGATGCGTGATATTTCCATGCGCATCCAACTGCTCGGTACGGCGGCCCGGTGCTTGAATCGCCCATGAGAGCGTCCGCTGGGTGCCTTCACGCCGCGGAGTGAGTCGCAGTTTCTGCGCCGTATATTTGACGGGCTCTTCGTACGTGTATGCCGTTCGGTGCAGGATGCGTAGCTGCATGGTGTTTGCCTAGTAGGTTCCGGACGGCACCAGGAAGTCGGTCGCGATCCGCTCGCCGAGGTCGCGCAGCCGTGCCTGGAAGCGATCGAGAAACGGCGGGATACCCTCCGCGCACAACTCCTCGAACCGTCCGAAATGAAATTGCGCGTGCAGCTCCCCGACGCGCCGCAGGGTCTCCGTGGACTGGCTGTTCGCCACCGCGGACAGATTCGCCTGCAGCTCATCCAGGCAACGGTGCACGCTCTGCGGCAAGTCATCCCGCATCAACAGCATTTGTGTGACCCGGATCGGAGTGACGCTGTCCCGATACAGCCTGCGGAAGATCTCAAACGCGGACATGGCACGCAGCAGGACAGCCCACTCAGAGGCTTCCGCGAGCAGTCGTTCGCCGCGGCCGCCCGGATCGCGCCAACGGGATTCCAACAGGCGCGTCGTGTTGTCGGCACGCTCGATGAATGTGCCGACACGGTTGAAATACAGGGCTTCGTCGCGCAACAGCGTTCCGGAAGTGACTCCGCGCGACAGGTGGGCGCGATACTTCACCCACTCCAGGAATTCTCCGCGTGCGGACTCGAGCATGCTCGAGTTGAAGGACATCGATTCGAGGTAAGTCGCATTCAGAGTCTCCCACATGTCCGAGGTGATCGTGCCGCGGACGGCCCTTGCGTTCTCGCGAGCCGAGCGCAGGCACTGCAGGATGCTTCCGGGGTGGCCTCGGTCGAATGCGAGGAAGTCGAATGCCGCACGCGGCGTGATTGCGCCGTGCTGCTCTTGAAACGCGTCGTACGCGCCGAGCGAAACGAGAGTTGCCTGCCACCCTTGCAACACAGCCTCGGGCGCACGCGGCAACAGTGACAGTCGCTGATGCGCGTCGATCATGCGCGCCAGATTCTCTGCCCGCTCAAGATACCGCGACATCCAGTACAGGTGATCCGCAGTGCGGCTGAGCATGTCAGCCTCCCCGCTCTTGAGCTGGACGCTGGGCTTGCGATTGACCCGGCTCAAGGGACTGGCTCTGGGTTTGCGATTGACCCTGCGCAAGTGAGATTTGAGATGGGCCCTGCGTTTGCGACTGACTCTGAGCGCTCGACTTCAGATGGGTTCCCAGCACCCACGTGTCCTTGGTTCCGCCACCCTGGGACGAGTTGACGACGAGCGAGCCTTCGCGCAGTGCGACTCGCGTCAGTCCGCCGGGCACGATGGTCACGTCCCGGCCGGAGAGCACGAATGGCCGCAGATCAATGTGGCGAGGCGCGATACCCGCTGCCACGAACGTCGGCGAAGTCGAAAGGGCGAGCGTCGGCTGTGCGATGTAGCGCTCGGGGTGCGCCTTGATCCGGGCGCGAAAATCCTCGATCTGCGCACGAGTTGACGCCGGACCGATCAGCATTCCGTAGCCGCCCGCGCCGTGCACTTCCTTGACGACCAACTCGGGGAGATGTGCGAGTGCATACGCACGGTCTTCCGGCTTGCGCAGCAGCCAGGTTTTTACGTTCGCCACGAGAGGCTCTTCGCTCAAGTAAAAGCGAACCATGTCGGGTACATACGGATAGATGGACTTGTCATCGGCAACACCGGTCCCGATGGCATTGGCTATCGTCACGTGGCCCGCGCGGTAGACCGTGAGCAGGCCTGCGACTCCCAGCGTCGAGTCCGGGCGAAACGATAACGGATCGAGGAAATCATCGTCGACGCGGCGGTAGACGACGTCCACGCGCTGCGCGCCGCGCGTCGTGCGCATGTAGAGGACGTCGTCGCGCACGAACAGATCCTGACCTTCGACCAGCTCAATCCCCATCTGTTGAGCGAGAAAGGCATGTTCAAAATACGCACTGTTGTACGCGCCGGGGGTCAGAAGCACGACCGTCGGATCGGTCACGCCCGCCGGCGCGACACTCTTCAAGTTGTCCAGCAGCACATCCGGATAGTGCTCGACCGGCTCGACCGAGTGGCGCGCAAACAGCTCGGGAAACAACCGCATCATCATCTTGCGGTTCTCGAGCATGTACGACACGCCCGAAGGCACGCGAAGATTATCTTCGAGGACGCAGAAGCTGCCGTCGTCGTCGCGTACTACGTCGATGCCGCCGATGTGGGCGTACATGCCGCCCGGAACTTCGACGCCCTGCATCTCCGGACGGTACTGGGCGTTACAGAGAACCTGCTCGGCCGGGATCACGCCCGCCTTCAAAATGCGCTGGTCGTGGTAGATGTCGGCGATAAATGCATTCAACGCACGGACGCGTTGTTTCAAACCGGTCTCGAGCCGCGTCCATTCATCGGCGGGGAGAATACGGGGCACAATGTCGAACGGAATCAGCCGCTCGGTGCCGGCGTTTTCGCCGTAGACGGCGAACGTAATGCCGACACGATGAAATAGTGCGTCGGCCTCAGTGCGTTTTTGCGCAAGCAGCTCAGCCGGTTGCTCTTCGAGCCAGCTCCAATAATGCTTGCAGTGCACGCGCGGCGTACCTGCTGCATCCAGCATCTCGTTATACGGGCTGGCCACGCACGCTTCCCCCTGCGCGTTGAGAATTCGGATTCAGTGTAGCGAGATTCGTGACAAGCGAGATCCGTGCCAAGAACATTCCATGTGCCCGCTCAAAGGTTTACGCGCTCATGGGCGGATTGGGGCAGCCGCCCGTTGCCGACGGTGCGTTCGCCGGGTGCAGGCCCTGGAGGGCTGCACAAAAAAGGGGCAGTCGCACCAAGTGAGGGACAGGGGCTGCCGTTTCCACTAGCATTGCCGCGAATGTCCGCGATCGTGCGTTGAATTTCATGAAGCAGAGCCAAACTGGCGCCCATTCTCCCATAGCCGCTGCGTTGCTCGACTGGCATGCGCGGCAGGGGCGCCATGATCTTCCGTGGCAGCAGGACCGCACCCCCTATCGCGTCTGGGTCTCCGAAATCATGCTCCAGCAGACCCAGGTTGCGACCGTCATTCCTTACTACGGACGCTTCATGGAGCGGTTTCCGACCGTCGTGGCCCTGGCCGATGCGCCGATCGATGACGTCCTGCACATTTGGTCGGGGCTCGGTTACTACGCCCGCGCCCGCAATCTGCATCGCGCGGCCGGCCGCGTACGCGATGAATTCGGCGGCGAGTTTCCAGCGAGCATCGAAGACCTTCAGAGCCTGCCGGGGATCGGCAGGTCCACCGCGGGCGCCATCCTCGCGCTGAGCCGCGCTGAGCGATTCCCGATTCTCGACGGGAACGTGCGACGGGTGCTGTCGCGATATTTCGGGGTGCAGGGAAACGCGGCGGAGCGCGCTGTCGCAGACCGCCTGTGGCAGCTATCGGACCAATGCACGCCGGAAGATCGGGTCGATGTCTATACGCAGGCCATCATGGATCTCGGCGCGACGGTGTGTACGCGGCACAAACCACTGTGCGCGTATTGCCCGCTGGCGAACGGTTGCTTCGCTCTGAGGACGGGTCGCCAGCACGAGCTGCCCGCCCCTCGCGTCGTGCGCGCACGGGCGACAAGAAGCGTGTTCATGGTCGTCGCGCTTCGCAACGATGGCAGCGTGCTGCTCGAGAGACGACCCGAGCACGGCGTTTGGGGCGGCCTGTGGTGCCTCCCCGAATTCGAGACTGCATCCGCCGCGAGAAGCTATGTTCGCCAGACCCTGCGCCCCGTTGCCGAGGAGCCTAAGTCGCTTGGCAGCGTCGAGCATTCCTTTACGCATTTCGATCTGGTCATTACGCCGATGTTGATACCCTGCGACGGCGCTGCCGGTGTCATGGATGCCGGACAGAGCGTCTGGTATAACGCCCGCCTGCCGGCGCGTATCGGACTTCCTGCCCCGATCAAGGTGCTGCTCGAGGAGTTGTCGTGTCCCGGATGGTTCAATGTGCAGTCCTGAAGCGCGAAGCGCCCGGCCTCGACCGCGCGCCGTATCCCGGTGAGCTGGGCAAACGCATCTTCGAGAACGTGTCGAAGGAAGCGTGGGCGCGCTGGCTGCCGCATCAGACGATGCTCATCAACGAATACCGCCTGACGCCGATCGAGCCCAAGGCGCGCAAGTTCCTGGAAACGGAGATGGAGAAATTCTTCTTCGGGGCCGGTTCGCAGGCGCCGGAAGGGTTTCAGCCGCCCAAGGCCTGAGCGCTTGGCACTCCGGCCGCCCAGTGGGTGAGGCCTTGGCACCCGAGTCGCGCAAGGGCTGAGCGGGACACAAAGACTGACGGTAGAGAAGAACCAGGGGGTCTAGAGGCGGATCAGGCCCCGTTTGTGCGCCACCGCGACGGCTTCCGTGCGGCTGATCGCATCGAGCTTCGTGAGAATCGCTTTGACGTGCGTTTTCGCGGTGCCCTCGGTTATCTCGAGGCGTCGTGCGATGTCCTTGTTGCTGCGGCCCTGCGCGACGAGCTGCAGAACGTCCAACTCCCGCTGCGTGAGGCTCGGTTTGCCCATTCGCTGCAGAGCTTTGGCGGCCACCGACGATGACGTATACGGGCGGTCTTCACTGACGGCGCGGATCGCAGACAGGATCTCCGTCCGGGGGGCGTCCTTTAGCAGGTAGCCCTTGGCGCCCTGGCTCAGGCACTGAAAGATGTCCTCGTCGCCGTCATACGTGGTCATGATCAGCAGGCACGCTTTGGGATGAGTCTCCAGCACCCGCTGCACCACTGCGACTCCGTCACGCTTCGGCATGCGCAGGTCAAGCACCATGACATCCGGGCGGTGCTGCTCGAACAGCGTTATCGCTTCCTCGCCATCGCCGGCTTCCGCGACCACTTCCATGTCCGGCTGTTGGTTGACCATGGCCGCAAGACCGTCGCGGACCACCGGATGGTCATCGGCGAGGATCACGCGGATTTTCTTTTTCAACACGGCAACCATCAGGCTCTCCTCACGCTACCCGCTTGGGCAACCTGACGCGTACGCGCGTGCCTGATCCCGGCTGACTGTCGATCTGCCATTCGCCTCCAATCGCTCCGGCGCGCTGGCGCATGCTCGTAAGGCCGAAACCTTCGCGTGCGTACAGCTCGGGCTCCTGCTCCATTCCAACACCATCGTCGGCCACGGACAGGATCCAATGCGCGGACTCATCCGTCATCGTGATCTTCACGGTACGCGGATGGGCGTGACGAACCGCGTTGCTGACCGATTCCTGCGCGATGCGCAGCAGCTCATGCTCGTGCTCAGGTTTCAGACCGGTCGCAATTCCAACTCCATCGAAAGTACAGGTCACGCCTCCCGGAACCGTGGACCGCTCGGCAAGCTGCTTCAGGGCCAGCTCGAGGCCCGCGCGCCGCGTTTGATCCAGGCGCAACGCCATCACCGAGCGCCGGGCCTCCGACAGTCCCTCGCGGGCGAGATCGCGGATGCGCGAATGGATCGTCAAAAGCTCGGAATTCTTCTTCTTGCAGGAAGGAAATTCCTCCGCCGCGCCCAGTTGCATCAGGATGCCGGTGAAGGCCTGGGCAAGTCCGTCGTGGATTTCCTGGCCAATACGCGTGCGTTCCTTGAGAACGGCCGCTTCCTTGGCCGTGTGCGCAAGACGTGTCAGCTCAATTGCCAACGTCGCTTGCTGCGCAAGTGCGACGAGCAACTCGCTGTACTGCACCTCGGGCGCTGCCCGTTTGAAGCTCAGCACGAAGAAGCCGACAGTGCGCGCCGCGAATACCAACGGGTAGATCACAACCGTTGCATAACCTTCGCGCCGGTGAAATGCGAGAACGCCCGGCCAGATGTCATGACTGCCCTGCTCGACGTTGATGTAGAGAGGTTCGAGCTGGCGACCGAACACATGCGTAAACGGTGAGTCGTTGAACGGAACGCTCGTGGCGAACGGAGGCTCTTCGAGTCGACCTTCGCGCACATGCGCGAGGACGCGCCACTCCTGGAGGGCGTGTTTGGCGACGATCGCCGCCCCCGAGGCGGCATCGAACTGACGCGTCGCTTCAAGGAGAATGTGGCCCATGAAGCTGCCGAGGTCGGGCTCACTCGCCAGCCGCTCGAGGTTACCGCGGATGACCGCGTTGGCTTTGGCAAGCTCCGCAACACGCTCTTCCGCTGCGCGTTCACGCTCGCGGCGCACGTCGTCTACGAGACGTTCGCGGTGCATGGCCGCACCGATCACACCGGCAGCCGTCTCGAGGGCCGACAATTCGGCTGAATCGACGGCGCGGCGTCGGCGCGTGTTGTCGAATCCGACGACGCCGATGAATTCGCTTGCGACAAAAATCGGAACGATGGCCTTCGTCTTCGTACCAACGCCTTCAAACCCTGCGGAGCAATAGGCCGCAGCCGAATCGCTCTTGCTCAGGCAGATGCTGCGCCCGGCACGCAGCTCCGTGCACATGGCCTCGAAGTTGCGCTCGTCACAGGTACAGAGAGTCGGATCGCCCAGGTGGGGTGTCACGCCTTCAGCCACCCATTCACTGACGACAATGAGCAGCGGCTCGCCGGCAGGTCCGGGCTGCGCCAGCATCAGATTGACGCGGTCGACCCGGGCTGCCTCGCCGATGAGTCTGAGTACATCCGGAACGACAGCGCGGACATCCGGTGCCTCGAGCAGCAGCCGGCTCGCTTTCGCAGACGCGGACAGCAGCCCCTCCCGCCGCTCGAGCGACTCGTTGATCTGGGTCAGCTCCTCTGAGCAGGTGGGGACGTGCGATCCGCTCTCGAGGAGACTCGGATCGAGCAGCGCAGGTGCCAGCGTCGCGTTCATGGAAACCAGTCCTCTATCGGTTTGCGGCCTGAGTGTAGCGCGGCGGGGGCGTGGCCTCCCACCCACCACCCAGCGCTTTATAAACCGCAACGAGACTGGTAATGGCGTCGGTTCGGCTTTGTGCAAGCTGGTCCTCGGCCTGAAGCTGGGTGCGCTCGGCGTCCAGGACCTCCAGGAAGTCGACGATTCCACCGTCGTACCGGGCTCGGGCTATCCGGGCCGCCGTGGCGCTGGCCCTGGCAGCATCATCCGCATTCCTCAGCCGGTCGCGGGCACGGGCGTGGGTAACGAGGGAATTCTCCGTTTCTTCCAGGGCCCTGAGTACGGTCTGCTCATAGCCTGCGAGGGCCACATCGGTGTGGGCCCGTGCGCCAGCGATCCGTGCACGGACGCGGCCCAGATCGAAAGCCGCCCACGAAATGCCCGGACCGATGGCGTAGCTGCGGGTCGCGGCCTGCCCAAGCGTGGCCGTGTCATTCGACATATAACCGAAGCTGCCGGTGAAAGTGACCTTCGGGAACAGGTCGCCGACCGCAACTCCGATCTGCGCAGTGGACGCAGCCAATTGACGCTCCGCCACGCGGATATCGGGACGCCGGCGCAACAGGGCCGCGGGGTCGCCGATGGCTGCGATCTGCGGCAAACCGGGAAGCTCCTGGGGCGGACTCAAGAGATCGGTGAGTGCATTCGGATCGCGACCGGTCAGCACACCGAGCCGATGAATCGATCGGGACACGGCGGCCTCCAGCGGAGCGATGCTGGACAGGGTGGTGCTCAATTGAGCCTGCGCGCGCGACGTATCGAGCTCCGTACCTCTGCCGGCATTGAGACGCGCATCCGTTACACGGAGCGTCTCCTGTTGGTTCTCGACATTGCGGCGCGCGACCGCCAGCTCGTTCTGCTCCCCACGCGAATCGAAGTATGTACGCACTCCTTCGGCAATCACCGACACCTGGGCGTCGTGGAGATTCGCCTCTGCACCCTGCAGCTCGGCACGGGCCGCTTCGTTCTCCCGGCGCACCCTGCCAAACAGGTCGAGTTCCCAGGATGCGTCGAAACCTGCGTCGTAGAGCTCCGATACATAACCAACACCGTAGGGGCTGGCGGCAAGCGGAACCTGTTGCTTCGTATAACCCCCGGAGGCCGTAACCTTCGGTGCGAAGTCAAACAACGCCTCATGCCGTGCCGCCCGCGCCTCGACGAGGCGCCCCAACGCGATGCGCAGATCG
>FTEM01001761.1_pt1 | contig 21818 bp, 17 predicted proteins | sample 1640201 | NCBI WGS metagenome assembly FTEM01 (sample SAMEA3914816, study PRJEB12502) | metagenome | biome: forest; material: soil | place: USA | collected 2011-09-16 | depth 0.3 m | reverse complement strand
GGCCTGAAAGTCTCGGAGGCGCTGTCATACTCAAACTGTGCATATCCCCATCCACCGCTATCCGCGAACCTCTTGCTGTCTTTCGCCATGAAGTCCACATCGTGCAGGGTGTCGGGCACCAGCGGTTGGCCCGGAGCCGTCTCATTCTTCTTCGGGTTCCAGTGGATCTTCGCCATCTTGGCGCCGTCGGGGAAGGGCTTGCCGTTGTCGGGAATGCCCGCGTTGTAGGCGCCAATCATGACGGGATTGCCGAGAATGACCGCCAGCTTCTCTCCGTTGTGACTGACGGAAATGGTCTGCCAACCTTCGTATCCCTTGAATTCGGCGAAGGCGAGGCCATTCGGCACCGCGAGTGCGTACTTGTCTTGGGCAGAGAGGGCGACTCCCGTGGCCAGCGCCACGAGCGCAATGGTAATGCTCGCTCTCATCGGCAGGTTTCCGCTTTTCATGTGATTCCTCGCCAGGTTGGGGACGCAACGATACCATTGCGCCATGGCCATCGCGTGGCAGCAATTACACGAAGGTATTGCGCCATCGATGACCCGAGCCGGGCCACCTGCGAGTCCGAACAGGTTCCGTGTCTGTGATGTCGTTGACCAGTCCCGGTACCGATACCATCGTGTAATAGTCGCATCAGCCCGCATGGGGTTTGAGTCTGTTCCGAGCGAGGAGCGTCAGGAGGAACCATGTGAGACCGGGAGATAACACGACTTCGCGTCATGAAGGCGGACGGATGGTGTCATGCCTGGATACGGCATCGCGGCGCAGGAACGACGCCATGATCACTCTGCTCGTAAACGGTGAACGGCGCGAGGTCGATGTCCCTTCGGAAATGCCCCTGCTCTGGGTGCTGCGCGACGTTCTCGGGCTCACCGGCACCAAGTTCGGGTGTGGGATAGCGCAGTGCGGTGTATGCACGGTCCATCTTGATGGCAAGCCGATCCGGTCCTGTGTCGTACCGGTTGGCAGCCTTGGGTCGCACACGGTCACTACGATCGAAGCCATCGGCGCCACGCCGAACGGCGCTAAAGTGCAGCGGGCCTGGTTGGACCTGGAGGTCATCCAGTGCGGCTACTGTCAGTCGGGCCAGATCATGGCAGCGAGCGCGTTGCTCGACGCCATTTCCCATCCCGACGATGCCGACATCGATGCTGCAATGGCGGGCAACATCTGCCGCTGCGGTACTTATGTGCGCATTCGGGAGGCCATCAAGCTGGCAGCCGCTGAGGCCCGATCGCCATGACTCAGGAGCGGCCCTTCAACGATCTGAGCGGTGGGGGTAGAGCACGCACCTGCCGATGAAAAGCACTACGCAAACCCCACGTTTGGTGTCCAGGCCACTGGCAACTCGAACTCGATCCGCGCCTTCTGGAAGCCGATGCGCCTGGCCGGCGCCAGCACCCGTGCGTGTTTCGTCGAGGCCGCTGCGCGCGGCTGGGGCGTGCCCGCTACCGAGTGTCGGACGGAAGGCGGCGCGGTGATTCACGATGGCACGGCTCGGAAGAGCGGCTACGGTGCTCTGGTCGGCCGGGCGTCGGCCATCGAGCCGCCGAAGGATCCGCCGCTCAAGGACCGCAGCGCATTCCGCTTGATTGGCCGCCCGTTAAAGCGCCTGGACACTCCGGAGAAGGTCAACGGCAAGGCGGGCTACGGAGCCGCTCCTCGGGTTTGAAGCCGTGATGATGTTGTTCGAGCGGCTGGCGGGCTTGGTCCGTTCCACTCTCGTTCGCTGGATTCGTCAACGGTCTGCCTGGCTTCGTTACGCTCGAAGCCGATGGCGAACTGCAGACGACGGCGCTCGACATCGAAAATGGCAAGATCGCGGCAATCTACGTTGTACGAAATCCAGACAAGCTGCGGCATTTGCATCATTGAGGGCAAGGCGGGCGGTTACTTGCCCTTCTTCTTGATTTCCCCAAGCGGAGTTTGAAGTGTGCCGTCGTCGTTGATGTCTATCGGCATGTCGAGGTTGGAATGGCCCGGCTTGTGCAGATAGATCTTGTCGCCGCCCACCCAGCATTCGAACACTTCTTCGTTTCCGCCGACATCCGTCATCGTGGCTGTGCCGGAGCGAAACGCAATCGTGAACGATCCAAAGCTGCCGGTAGTCGCGTAGCGACCCTCGATCTTGCCGGCGCAGCTCGTCAATCCGGGCTTTGGCGCACTGCCGGGCTGGGCCATGACGGCAGCGGGCGCGGACACGGGGCGCAAGCTTTGAGCCGTGGCCCAGGCAGTTCGATTTCCGGGCAGTTCCACCTGATAGTCCTGCCCCATCTCCGTAACGATCTTGCTGTTGATCCACTGCCCTTGAAAGTTGACTTGCACGGCATCTCCAAGCCGGTATTGCCCATTCGCGTGATCCTGGGACGTGGCCGCCCCGATACGGCGTACTTCGGCGGGGTAGTCCTTCGGGACCTGAATGCCGTTCGTGAGCACACGGTAGGAGTTGCCGTTGATCGCGACAACCTTCGCCGGAGTCCAGCCGAATCCCGTGACTACCTCGACGGCATCGCCGACCTTGATCCCGTTTTGCTGCGCCACCGACATGCTCGGAACGGCGCCGATAGCCCACAGCACGCAGACGATTGCCCATCGAGAAAAAGACAAAGCGGGTAGCAGTCTGTCCACGGCGGTATCCTCAGATTGTCTCGAGTGATGTTCTGTTCTGTGACTCGTATGGACGAGCATTACGGGACCGTGCGACCGGAACCCCCGCAATAGGTGCATCGCAGCCGGCCGCTGCTCATGCAAGCCGGACAACTTCTGAGCTGCGCCGAACCGTGTTCCCCTTGTGGAGAATCGTACCAACTCCCGCGAGCACTACAGGTGGAACACGGGAGGGTTCCGGATCCCTGACATTGAGAACATGACGACGCGGCGGGCGAATTAGTGGTTCCCTGGTTCGGGTTAGCCGTTTGTCCCCCGGGCAGTACGTTTGCCAGGCGTTTCGCGATTCCCGGCACAGGGTTTTTCCCGAAGGCATTTGCCATCGGCAGCAGCCAGCCGACCACCGTCCAGCCGAGAAACAGATTGAACAAAAAGAGATTCAGTACGGGGCCGGCTACCGGTTTGCCATTCCGAGCGCGGTACGACGCTATTAAAGTGGGCGCGAAATAGAGTATCCAGAACAGCAAGGCATTCATGGGCTTTCTCTTTTCAGTTGAATGAGCCCGGTCACGGACAGGCCGTTACATCGTCCGAGTCCCGGCAGCAGCGTGTCCCTGGCGGTTGATCGGTAAGACGTTGCAAGATGGGAATTGTCAGGGAGAACATATGCTCGTGGATGCTCAAGCATTGTCCGTTGAGGCAGCCCTGCTCCAATTTACGGGCGCAGCGATGCTTTCGACCATGGTTCCCGGTGCCGACACGATCCTCGTGCTTCGAGCGGCCGCGGGGAGGCCGCAGAACGGAGTCCGTGCGGCACTCGGAATCGCTCTTGGCTGTCTCACGTGGGGATTGCTGACCGCCATCGGGGTCACGGCGTTCATATCGCGGAGCCCTGTCGTGGCGGCAGCAGTGCAGGGCGCCGGCGGAGCTTATTTGATCTATCTTGGGACGATACTCGTCGCGAAAGCTTTGAGGGGGCAGAGCAAGGCCACCCAGGCATCCGAGGCGACTCCATCTGCCTCCTGGTTCCGGCGCGCGTACACCACAAACATCCTCAATCCCAAGGTCGGCCTCTTTTACCTCGCCATCGTTCCCTCATTTGCGACGGTGAGCGCGCAGTCCGGACTGTTCGCATTTCTCCTTGCCTCAATCCATGCTGCGACGGCGATTGTCTGGATGTCGTTTCTCTCGCTGGCAACCGGTCGCGCCCGAAACCTTGTCGGCAGCCGCTATTGGGCGTCTGCGCTCGAGGGCCTTGCCGGCTCTGCGCTGGTGGTCATTGGTGTTGCCTTCCTGGTAAGGCTGCTGTGAGACTCGCGATGAGTCTTGGGACCCACTGCCGTTCTTGCGGCCGTGGTGCCAGGCCGTGCTAGGCCGCAGTCCCGCGCGTTCGAGGGAATGGGTTGTCCGGAAAAAGCAGCGCGGAATAGCGATCGCGAACGGCCAGGTGGGTGTGGATGAGTGCGGCTCCGATCCCTGCGGCACCGATCTTGTAGCCGGTCTCGGCATTCACTTCCCAAGGCTTCACGCGTGTCCAGGCCTGATACCAGCGATACCCCTTGCCATCGAGGTCGTTGCCGCGGCTGATCAACTGGTCCGCGACACGGCGTGCGAAATCCCGGTACCGCGCCTGCCCGGTTGCGGCCCACAGGCTCAGAAACAATTCCGTAACGGCGGCGGCGCCGCAGCACTGGCAGGCGACGTTCCAGTATCCCGGCGTCAGCTTCTCGGGCACGCCCGAGCGCGCGATGCCTTGGGCGAGCTTTTCCGACCACTGCAGGTAAGGCGTTTCGCCGGTGACTTTGTAGAGCTGATAGAACAGGCGCGCGGTTCCGGCAGGCCCGTGGCAGTACCCGAGATAGTAGAGGCCTTCGAGATCGGGCTCGCGGTAGTACACGAGCGCCGAATCGCCGTTCACGGTAGCGATCGCCTGAATGTGACGCGCCCCGGCCTTGGCCGCTTCCAGAAATTCGGGCTGTCGCGTTTCTTCGTACAGCCGCGCCAGCACGAAGGCCACGCCCGCCGTGCCGAGTTCGAAGTTCGGGAAGTACGCATTCGGCGGCAGCGCCGAGGTTGTGCCCCCCGATGGCAAACCCTGCCAGCGGGTGCCGCCGCGACTGTCAGGTTGACCCAGCTCGAGAATCCTCCGGCCGGCCTGCTGTGCGACTTGCAGCAGTTGCTCGTCGTGGAAGGTCCGGGCCGCCTCGAGCAGGTACAAGACAATCCCACCGCCCTGGCCCACGGCCGGGGAGGGAAGCCATTCCACGCCGCCGCCCGCGGGATGTGCGCGACCGACCAGCTCCTGCGTCGCCGCGACCGCTGCGTCGCGATACTTCGGGTTCTGCGTGGCTTTCCAGGCTTCGCCGAGTGTGAACGCGGCTCCTGCCAGTCCCTGGTCGAAGGATAGTCCGCCGTCGCGCAGGAACGCCGCGCCTTCCTGACCCGGTAAGCGCTTCCAGGTAGTGGCCAGGTAGTCAGCCCCCAGAATGGCATCTTGTAGATAGGACTCATCCCCCGTGGCCCGAGCCAGCTCCACCAGGAAAAGCACGATGCCAGCGCTGCCGCTGTAGATCGTGTTGTCCGGCCCCACCGTCACCACTTTCTCGGGGTGATCGGGCTCGGGAGCCCAGGGCGCGCGGTCCGGTCGCTCGACGCGGGCGCTACGGATCCAGCGCGCCGTCTCCTGTGCGGTCTCCAGGTACGCATCATGTCTCTGAGCGTCACCACGTGTTGCCACTGCCGCAGGCGCAGTGGCTGCCGCCACGGAGAGAGGTGCAGCAAGGCTCACGCCAATGAAGTCTCTGCGCGTGATCTGCACGGGGGTGGGATTCTCTGACATGTATCTCGCGTCCGGCTGCTGATCGACTTTCGGAACGCTACGAGACACAGGGCTGCGGGTCCAATCACCGATCGTCACGATGCCATGAAGAAATGGAATCACTCGGCCGCGCGCACGGCTCGCTACCGTTTTGTTACCGCAGTGCTGCGCGAGCCGAATAACAACAAACATAACACACGACGGCGCGGCGACGTGGCGGCGCTTATAACGGCTGTTATCGACTTGCAGAATATTCGTCATTAGACCGTCGCGCGCACCGCGGCTAGGCTCGATTACAGCCGCGGTCTTGTGTTTGAAACCGTCGACGCCTGCCTACAACAAGATGAACGGCGGTGGCGTGGTTTCCACTTGGCCTGACGGCGATCCTCACACTTGATAGAAGGCAGGTTGCATGAACGTTCTACGCAAATCGCCGGTGGCGATAGCGGTCGCGGCCGCACTGTTCGCCGCCGATGCATGGGCTGACGGGGCGGGAGGGTTGGTGGCCACGGAAACCGCCCTGGCAAGCGATACGCTGCAGTCGGTCATCGTTACCGGTACACGCCTGAGCAGCGTCAAGGCCATTGACAGCCCGGCTCCGATTCAGGTCATCGCGAGCGAGGAGCTGCAGAAGACGCCCAGTACCCCGGACCTGATTCAGACTCTGGCCGCCATCGTGCCCTCACTCGATACGACCCGATTCGGCGGGGACCTGTCCAATCTCACACTGCAGGCGGCGTTGCGTTACCTCAGCCCCAACGACACGCTCATCCTCATCAACGGCAAGCGCCGGCACACGACCTCGAACATCGGGATTGCGGCCACCGGCGAGTTTGGCGGCGGTGCGGGCTCCGATCTCAATTTCATTCCGGCCAACGCCGTCGATCACATCGAGGTGCTGACGGACGGCGCTGCCGCACAGTACGGATCGGATGCGATCGCCGGCGTGATCAACATCATCCTCAAGAAGGGCTACGAAGGCGGTAACCTGCAGGCCAGTTACGGTGCCTACCAGGACGGGGGCGGTGTCACCGACGACGTCAACGGCAATATCGGGTTCCAGCCGCATGATGGCGCGTACCTGAACCTCACCGGTGAGTTGCGCAATCACGGCCACACTGTGCGCAGCGAGGCGCTGGACTTCATCGTCAATCCCACTCCGACCCCGGGGCAATATCCCGTAGCGGGATTGAAGCCGATCGACACCAATGCGCTGAACGCACCCGGCTGGCCGATCCTGAACCGCATCTCCGGCGATGCGCAGTACGATCTCAAGATCGCTGCGTTCAACTCCGGCTTCCGGCTGAGCGATGCCGCGCAGTTCTATGCTTTCGGGACCTACGGCAAGAAGGCCGCCAGCTCGATTCAGAACTATCGGCTGCCGCATATCGCCGCTTACACCAATGCGGTGACGAGCCAGACGACGTATCAGTATCCGTACGGCTTCAGCCCTCTGATCGATACGGACGAGACCGACTACGGCATCACGGGTGGCGTACAGGGCCTGCTCGCCGGCTGGAATTGGGATCTCGCCAGCACTTACGGCCGGGACTTCAATGACTTTTACACCCGCAACTCCAGCAACACGGTCCTGTACAGCCAGACCGGCTATTCGCCGACGGAGTTCCACGATGGGTCGTTCAAAACTACTCAGTGGACCAACACAGTCGACGTCGACCATGAATTTGACGTCGGGCTGGCAGGACCGTTGAACGTGGCGCTCGGTGGAGAATACCGCCGCGATGCATATGTAATCGGCGCCGGCATTCCGGCTTCCTATCAACTGGGCGGCGCCGCAGCCTTCCAGGGCTTCGGTCCGCTGGACGCCGGCGGCCATTCGCGCACCAGTTCCGCCGGCTACTTCGACCTGGCGGCGAAGATAATCGGCGGCCTGCGGCTGGATATCGCCGCACGATTCGAGCACTACAGCGACTTTGGCGACGCCAAAAGCGGCAAGCTCACTGCGCGTTACGACTTCAATCCGGCGTTTGCGGTACGCGGCACTGTAAGTAACGGCTTCCGTGCGCCGACGGTCGCCGAGGAGTACTACACAAAGTCGTCCACGTCTCCGACTTCCACGGGCGTCAATCTGGCCCCGAACTCTCCCGCAGCGGCTCTGTTCGGTCTGGGGGGCCTGCAGCCGGAAACCTCGACAAACTACAGCTTCGGTGTGGTGATCAGCCCTGCGCCACAGTTCAACACCACCCTGGATCTGTATCAGATCAACCTGGCACACCGCATCGTCAACAGCGGCACGCTCTACGCAGAACTGAATGGCGTGTCCATCTCGCCGCTCGTGGCCGAGGCCATTGCCCTGAACGGCAACCAGCTTAATCCCACACTGACGACGGTGTCCGTCAACCTGTTCGCGAACGGCGTCGACAGCAGGACGCGTGGCGCCGACCTGGCGCTGGACTACGTGACCGATGCCGGGCGGTTCGGCAAAGCGGACTGGTCTTTCAAAGCCAACTACAACAAGACCACGATCACAGGTGTTCGCGGCACGCCTGCGGTGCTGACGGCGCAGGGCCTGCGACTACTGGACCCCGCCGCGTTTACCGGCCTGACCGACGCTCAGCCTCACTACAACGTCAATCTGGGCGCTCTGTGGAACTACGAGCGGCTGACGGTGAACCTCCGGGAGATCGTTCATGACACCACAACTACCGTCACCGGCGACAACGGCGCGACTACTGCGGGCGTCGTCACCTACTACACCAACCGCTCGGGGATCATTCCGACTACGGACATAGATGTCGCCTACGCGGCGCTCAGCTCGGTAACGCTGACTGTCGGTGCCCAGAACGTCTTCAACCGCTATCCCGACAAAGAGAGTGCGGGGCTGCTGGCCGCATACCAGAGGCAGGGATATCCATTCGCGGCCACGCAATATACGGCCGGCCCGCTGGGCATCAATGGGGGTTTCTACTACCTGAAGGCCGCCTACACGTTCTGATGAGAGTGACGGGCGGCGGGCGGCTCATGCTGCCTGCCGCCGCGCCGCACTAAAGTTTCAACCGCGCTCGGCGACTCGCCCGACCGGGGAGGCCGAGGCGGTCGTGGTCGAAGCCTTCTCCGCCAGCAACCGCTCGATCTTCGACGTGAACTCTTTCTTGAGCTGCTCGTTGAACTCGCCACTGGCGGGCGAGGCGAAGCCGGAGTGGATGCTGCGCACGCGGCCGTCGCGCCCCACGAACAGCGTCGCCGGCCACGTGTTGAGATTCACCGCCTGCGGCACTTTTTCCCACATCTCTGCCGGAGCGCCGGCGATCAGGTACGTGTACTTGACGCCGTACTGTTTCACGAACGCCCGCTCGCGCGCCAGGCTTGACTGCTGCTCGGGCTCCTCGAAGTCGAGGGCGACGATCGCGAGCCCCTTGTTACGATACTTCCTGTCCAGCTCGACGAGGTACTGCGCTTCATCGTGGCAGTTCGGGCACCAGGTTCCCGTCACGATCGCGAGGACCACCTTGCCTTTGAAGCGGGGATCATCGCTCGATACGAGCTTGCCGTTCACGTCTGGAAACTTAAACGTAAAACGCTCGTTGGGATCGCGCGGCGTGGTATGCGTCTCGTAGTTCTCCGGTTCGGGAAGTCCCTTTGCACGCGCCACTTCCGAGCGGTAGGCCACGAGCCGGGAAGCATAGCGGCCATCGGCAGGGGAGTTGTCGTAGCCCCTGGTTCCGGCAGCGCTGTTGCCGTAGCTCACAGCACTAACATTCGCCGGCGCGGCAGCGGAGGAAGCGCGCTCGGGATTCTGCAGGACCTCCAGGGTGCCGTCGTTTCGCGGCGTCACCACGATGACGCCGGGTCGCGAGCCGTCGAAATGGCTCAGAACCCATTTGCCGTCCTTGAAGGTGCCGCTGTATGCGCCTGTGTCGCCGTCAACCCGCAGGATCGAGGCCGCCACGTCGGCACCCTTCTGTTCGACAATGAGGCGGAAGGCTTTCTCGCCCTTGGAGGAGGCAGTCTCCAGTGGCAGCTCCCAGGAACCGGCAACGGATGGAACGTTGGTGGCCTTCGCCGCATCGACGTGTCGTGTCGCCTGGAAGCCGTATTCGGCGCTGCTGTCGCGCGACTGCGAGACGACCTTTCCTTTGAGCTCACCGTTCTGCACGGCAGCCGTGATGGTTGTGAGGTAGTGATCGATCTGCAGAATGAGGTTGCCGTTCTCGAACGACGCGCGGGTCGTTTGTTCGTAAGCCTCGAATCCGTTGTAGAACGTCCCCTTCAGGGTCGACCCGGACCCGGAAATGTCGAGACGGAACGGAATCACGGTGCCATTCGACTGGATCAGGCTCGCATCCCATCGGCCATCGGGCGCGGAGCTCGCAGAAGCAGCGCCGGCCGCCAGCGGGCCCGAGGCCAGGACCGCGAGTACCGCGCATCGCATCAGGGTGTTCATTTGAAGAAATCCTCCACTGACAGAAGTTTTTGGGTTAGGAAGCAGGCGTCGTCGCGTGCGCGGCGCCAGTGTGAACGGCGAGGTGGTTGGAATGAGCGTATCGGGTCCATTCCTCCGGCAATCCGTGTTTGGTCGCAAGCAGGATCTCGAGGACGTTGCGCCGGTCTTCGGCCGAGAGCTGGGCAAAGTCCGGGCTCGCGTCCTCGCCGGACAGCACCTGCAGCAGCCGGTGATACACGTATCCTTTCGCGGGCTCCGGTAGGGAATCGAACGCGTCCGAGTAGATCAGGTAGCTGCACGGGTAGCGGAAGATGCGCGTGTTCAGATCGAAGTCGCGCAGCGAGCGCCCGTGAGAATCCTTCGGTCCACGCGCGGCGAATTCCTTCGCAAAGGCGGATGTGGATGCATTCTCCTTTAGCCCCAGGCCCGACAGCGGCGCTTCATTTGCAAACAACAAGTAGTGAACCACCTGCTCAGCGGGACGCTCGAGCTGCTGCCGCAGGTTGTCGGGCAGTCTCGCGTTGGCTGTATCCTGCGTGGAGCCTTGGTTTGCCTGCGTTTGTGAGTGCAGCGCCATGCGTGTCTTGTAGTTCGTTAGGGTGATGAGGTTGTGCATTTGGGTCTGGTGAGCCAGCACCAGATGCGCCACGACGTCACTGTCGGCGGACAGGTAGGCGGCCGCATCGACCGACTTGGCGAACGGCACCAGCTTTGTCGCCGCAGCGTGCGGGTCGCTGGCCGAAGCGATCTGCGCCTCATCGACTGAGGCGTTACCCATATGGATGAGACCTGTAATGCGGCCGGTGACGTACCACCCACCCCAGCGATCTGTCAGCGGGCTTTCCTGATCGGTAATCAATGAGCGCGCGCCCGAAATGAGTGTGCCGGTGGCCGTGGGATAGACCGAGCGAAGCAGTACGCCCGGGACGCCGCGAGTTCCGGCAGCGATGTGGCACTGCGTGCAGTCCAGCTCGGCGCGCTGAAACGCCGGCTTCTCGACCTTGTGCTCATCGAGCAGGTAAAAAATGGCGCCTTGCATGGGGTCGAAGGAGACGATCTCGATCGCCTTGCCTTCGTGGACCGACCCGACGTACACGTCGTCGTTGAAGTACAGCGCCCGCGGGTGCTCGGGAGAGATCTTCGGATACTGGAAGCTGGTCTTGGAGAACACCAGCGTCTGCGAATCGATGGGCACCTCGAGTTGCTGCAGGACCGAGCGCAGATAGCCATGCTCGGGCTCGTAGACGAGCGCGGACTTGCCGTCCTCGAGACGCTTCTCGAGTTTGGCCACCGGATCGCTCAAGGCGTTGGAACGATAGTTGATCGGTGCATCACTGAAGGGGATGTATCCCTGATTGCGGACCGCGATCTGAGCGCTCACAGGAATTGCAGCCGCCACGACCGCCGCCGCGGCGATCACTCGCAGCGCGAGACCCCTTGAGGGAGTGAGTGAACTGCCCTCACACGTGCGGTTGTACATTGAGGTCTACCAAAAGGTGAATCGTGGCGGGCGGCAGACACGTCCGATCGCTGCACGACTGGAAGCGCACTGAGACGGGAACTTGTTGCTTGCCTGCGCTCGCTTGCTGCTTGACCTGAATGGGCAGGGTCAGCGTCAGCGAGTCGGTGTAGTACTGAATCTCGAAGCCAAACCCCGGATCGATGCGCCGGATTGCATCGGTGCCGGTCGGAATCCCGGCCGGCTGCACGATCGGGTTGTCGTCGACGCGGAATTTCAGCTCCGTCGGACCCTTGTCATGTTGTTTCAGGCCGTAAACGTGCCAGCCGTCGAGGATCTGAGCCGTGAGCTCTATGGTCGAGCGCTGCCCGGGTTGCAGAGTCGCAGCGGATGAGATCGCGGCGTGCCACTGGACGGTTTGCGGCGGCTGCGACGGAGATTGTGCCGATGCGCTCGCACACCAGGCATAGAAGACGCAGACCGGCGCAAACGAGCGAATGGACGTGCGCACTGGGGCAAGCGGATTCATGGGTGTCATCGCCGGGTGGGAGGCTCGAAGGCCGGTGGGTCGGTCTGTCCCTGATGGCAGTTGCCGCAAGTGATGCGGGTCGCATAGCGGGGATCGCCCAGTTGGGCCAGATACTTCGTGTTGATGTCACTCAACATCGCCATCATGATGCGCGCCGTCTGCTTCGCCGGATTGTCATCAGAGGCGTAGTCGAAGTGGTGCGACTGGGGATCTTCGACGTGGCAGTGGCCGCACTGCACACCGAGCTCGTCTGCGTAACGCTTCATCAGCACTTTTAGCTGCACCGCGGAGATGTTCTTCGGCAACACGGTCAGATTGCTCGGCTGCGCATAGGTGGCGGTCTCTTCGGCCGTAGCGGTAACACTGCCCGCATCAGCGAGGGACTCGTGCGAAGACAGTGTCGAGGACATTGCCAGCACGAACACGATGACGAACAACGTAGCAGCCCAACGAAGCTTCATCTGCGAGACAGCGGTCGATTCCTTCTACAGCCTGCAATGTAATCGGCGCGTGCGTGCTGAACAACGCCGGCGTTAGAAGATGTTGGGCACACATCAGAACAAACGGCAATGAGCGGTGCGAGGCGAAAAACTGGAACCGGAAAGTTACTTCGATGGCGGCGGCGGGCGCATCCGTAACCCCTCTGTAACCACGCCGCGACTGGTATCAAATGCCAAACAAGCGATCATGTGCCCTGGAAAAAAAGGGCGTTCACGCCTGGATTGCCGCTTGGCTGGAGTTGAGATGTCACGGGTGAGGTTGCGCGCAGTAGTGATGCTGATCAGCTTGCCGGCTATGGCGTGGCCCGTGCTCGCGCATCATTCATTCGCCGCGCAGTTCGATGGCAACAGGCCCGTGCGGCTTGTAGGCGTCATCACCAAAATCGAATGGACCAACCCGCACTCCTACTTCTATCTGGAGGTCACGGACTCCAAGGGGCAGGTTCATAACTGGGCGTGCGAATCCGGCGCCCCGGGGCCGCTGTCCCGGCGCGGCTGGAAGAAGGGCGACCTCAAGTTCGGCGACCGCCTGATCGTCGATGGCTATCTTGCGCGGGATGGCTCCAGATTGATGGATGCCCGGCGCGTCACGCTTCCCGACGGCCGGGTTCTGGATGGCGATACCGCTGGCGCCCAGCCTGACGCTCCGGGCGCAACGAAGCCAGTGTCGAGCGGTGCAGCGGATCGATAGGGAAGAGAACCATGCGCACGTCGATATTGGCTGCCACGCTGACGGCCTCCGCGGTGTTGATTGCAGCATCTACAGCGACGCTGCGGGCTGAACCGCGCTCGGCGTCTTTGCAAAAAGCCGGTGCAGTGTCCAATGGGTCAGTGTCCTCGCGCGGCGCCGACGACTCGGAAGAGGAAAATCTGCTCTTTGGCAGCGAGCCGGCGGCTTCTGCGCCCACACCCCGTACGGCCGACGGCCGGCCGGATCTCAGCGGATACTGGAAGGGGACCCGAGCGACGCGCCCGGTTGGCAACATCGGCAAGGACTTGCCGGGCTTCAAGCTGCCGCTCACGGCGACCGGACAGGCGGCTCTGCAGCACAACCTCACCAAGACTGTGGACCCGGAAGCGTTGTGCATCATCGGCGGCATCCCGCGACACAGCGCCAGCGCGCTGCCGTTTCAGATCGTGCAGAACCGGGATCACGTCGTCTTCCTATACATGTACACCTATTTCCGCGTGGTCCCCGTGGATGAACGTCCGCACACGAGCGATCCCGATCCGAGCTTCTTCGGCGACAAGACCGGAAAGTGGGAGGGAGACACCCTGGTGATCGACTCGGTGGGCTTCAAGGACAAGCGGATGTGGATCGACGAAAACGCCAATCCGCAAAGTGATGCGATGCACGCCGTCGAGCGCTGGACGCGACCGGATGCGGGCCACCTCCGCCTGGAGCTGACGGTCGACGACCCGAAGTTCTACACGCATCCATTTCACTATTCGCGCACGTGGGTGGCCGGCCGTACGAACGAGGAGCTGAAGGAATACGTTTGCGCCGAGAACAACATTGACCGCGCGCACATCGGCCCAGGTCCCGGCCCCATCCGTCCGGATGGGACGCGCGGGTACGACGTGCCAAAACTGCCGGACGTTCCGCCTTCTCCGGAAGCGTATGGGCAGGGCGCAAAGTAGGTACACAGTGACACTCCGGTCACATAATCGAATCTAACTTCAGCTCGCCCCGAAGTTGTAACCGCGCGTGTCGTGTCCACATAAGATTGCGCTTTGGGAGCCTGAATAATTCAGCGCGCGTGAGGAATGCGGAAATGAGAACGCTCTTGGGGATTGTTGGGATTTCGCTCGTGGTCTGCGGGCATGTTGCAGCCGCGGGCAGCTCCACGGTTGTGGACGACGCCATCGTCGGCCGCTGGGACGCGGCTCTTTTGAACAACGGGCCACCGGTGCCGTTCCGCCTCGATATCGCCGGGTCGGGTCCGACCCTCCACGGCACGTTCTATGACGGCTTCAAGCCGTACGACGCGACTACGAGCGCCACTTTCGAGAACGGCCAGATTGTTCTCAAGGCGGAGCATTACCTCACGACGATTACCGCGTCCCTGAAGGAGGGTGAGCTGACGGGCAAGACCGTTCTGGAGGGGCCGGGGTACATCGCAAGATACGATTTTCACGCTGTCCGCCACGTTGACGCTCCGGCGACGGCTCAGTCGGCGCCGGCAATTGCCGGCTCCTGGGAGATTCCGCTCTCTACGGCGTCATCAAAAGGCGAGAAGGCGTTTCGGTTCATCGTGCAGCAGAACGGTCCGGACGTTGCAGCGTCGATTCTGCGCGTCGATGGGGATACCGGTGCGTACAGCGGCACGTTCAAGGACGGCAAGTGGATACTGAGTCACTTCGACGGATCGCGGCCCGGGGTGATCGAGGTCACGGCCGAGCAGGATGGGACTCTCCAGGTAGTCGCGCACAACGAGGCTCTTAATCGTGCCCTCGCGGGCAACGAAGGAGGCAAATCCAACAAGAGTTATACGGAGGCGCGCTACGGAGACGACACGCCGAAGTACATCGCGTATCGACCGGACGTGGCTCGCGCGAAGGGGCTTCCCGAGCCTGACAACTTTCTGACCCATACGACGGTGCGCAACGAACACGAGAAGTTCGCGTTTGAATTCCCGGACGTGGATGGCAAGCTCGTATCCAGTGAGGATCCTCGATTCAAGGGCAAGGTCGTGCTGGCCGTTGTCACCGGTACCTGGTGCCCCAATTGCCACGACGAGGCCCAGTATCTGGTCCGGCTGGACAAGAAGTACCGGGACCGGGGTCTGGCGATCGTAGCGCTGGATTTCGAGGAGCCCGAGCAGCAGGGCAGCCTCGTGCGCGAGCGCGCTTTCGTCAAACAGTATGGTGTCAAGTACACCTATCTGATCGCCGGCGCCCCGGCGGAGATGTGGGAGAAAGTGCCGCAGCTCGTCAATCTCAACACTTGGCCGGCAACAATATTCGTCGGTCGCGACGGCCGCGTGCGGGCCGTCCACTCGGGGTTTGCTTCCCCTGCCAGCGGTGAGTTCAACCGGCAGCTCCAGGAAGAATTCACGTCGAAGGTCGAGCAGTTGCTGTCCGAGAACGCGCCCGCGGACGCCGTGGTGGCGACGGACCGAAAACCCGCCTCCGGGCAGGGAACATGAGAACCGACGGTCAACGCGTTGGGCGACACGCCCCCGTTGCGACGGCACTCGCGTTTCCCGTCAGGCCGCCGTTGGCTGTAGGCGGTCAGCTACCCGTCCTCGACTGGAATCAGTGGCAGCAGGCGGTCGTGCGTCTGCTGCGTGCGGAATTGACGAGCGCTTTGCCGGGAATCGGCACGGACGACGTCGACTGGGACGCGTGGCGTCGTTTCTATGAAGACGGGCGGACACCGTTGCAGGCGGTTAACCGCGCACTCGAGAAGGATTTGTAGGGAGTTGCTGGTCACTCAATGACAGTGCCAATTAACCCGCCGGGCACGAGCGCTGCCCCGGCTACCAACAACCTCGGAAATCATTCCCACGACACTGCCGTCGGCCGCGAGCGGGATCGTTGCCGGGTCGATCCGCGTACTCTCGGCGTCGCGTTCGCCATCCATACCGGATTCCTGACATTGATGTGGATGTTCAACACCATCCCACTGTGGATCGCTGCGACAGTCGGCACGGTGCTGCTCACGTGGTACGGGTCTTTGCAACACGAGACGATCCACGGCCACCCGACGTCTTCACGACGCGTCAATTCCCTGTTGGGCTGGCTACCATTGTCGTTGTGGATTCCGTACTCGATCTACCGCGAAACTCATCTACGGCACCATCGGCACGAAGGCCAGCACCTGACCGAGGCCGGCCGCGATCCGGAGTCGTTCTACATGGCTCGCGCAACAGTTGCCGGAATGGGTGTCGTGCGACGCGCCATCCACAGGGCGAATTGCACTTTGGTCGGGCGGGTCGTGCTCGGTCCGGCCGTGGCGATGATAGGGTTGTGGTACTGCGAGGCTGCGAAGATACGATCCGGAAACTCGCGCAGGCTCGTCATCTGGTCACGACATGCGGCGGGCGTGACACTGATCCTTTGGTATGTAGTCGATGTTTGCCATATCCCGCTTGCGGAGTATCTCGGTCTCATCGTCTACCCGAGCGTTGCACTCAGCCTGCTGCGATCCTTTGCCGAGCACCGTGCCGACCCAAACCCGCGTAAGCGCACGCGCGTGGTAGAGGCGGGCGGACTGTGGTCGCTGATCTTCCTGAACAATAATCTGCACATTGCTCATCACGCGTATCCGAATGTGCCTTGGCACGAGCTGCCGCGGGTCTGGCGCCGGATGCGCGCGAGTGCCGCGGATCCGGACCTGGTGATCAGCGGGGGGTACCGGGAAGTGGTGTGCCGCTTTCTCTTTCGACCGATCATTTCGGTCGAGTGTACGGTCAGAGCGTCCGGCGCGGACGATGCGAGGGGCAGTTGACCCCCGCGGTTCGCATCGCAGGGTTGCCGATGTACGACTTTCCACACCTGAGACAGGCTCATGATGCCTTCTGGAAGGCCGTGTCGACGCGCTTGCGCGCCGCCGGCTTCGAGGACGTTCCCTCCCGGTTGACCAGGGGCCGCAATCACTTCGAGCTGTGGCGTGATTCCCGATTGCTGTTCGGCCAGGGGTGTGAATACCCGCTGGCCACTTCCCTGGAAGGTCGCGTTCGCCTGGTTGCAACCCCGTGCTACTCGGCGCCCGGTTGCGAACGCGCCCAGTATCGAAGCGCGATCGTGGTCCGGGCGGATGATCCCGCCGCGAGAGTCGCCGATATGCGGCACAGGCATTGTGCAATCAATGAGTCGACTTCGAACAGCGGACTGAATCTACTGCGCGCGGCCGTAGCACCTCTCTCAAACGGCGAGCCGTTTTTTGCAACGGTCTCCGTGAGTGGCTCCCATCGAGCCAGTGCTCTGATGGTGGCCGACGGTCGAGCCGACGTTGCAGCCATCGACTGCGTCAGCCTGGCGCATCTTGGAGTTTGCGCTCCATCGACGATCACGAGGCTGCGAGTGCTGAGTTGGACCGAGCCCAGCCCAAGCCCGCCGTTCATCACGGCCCGCTCGAGGGATGATCTGACCATCCGCGCGCTTCGCGGTGCACTGCTCGACCTGTTCACGGACCCGCAACTGTCCGCTGCCCGAGAACAACTTCTGCTCGAGGGGATCGACCTGCAGCCCGACGAGACGTTTGCACGCGTACGCATTCTGGAGCAGCGGGCCGCACAGCTTGCTTTTTCTTCCGTCAATTGATCTTTATCCGAGTAGGGGAGTTCGAGTGTTCCGATCAAGCCACTGGCGTCCCATAGCCGTGTTCGTCGCAGCCACCGTGTCACTGTATGCATTGTCCGCCCGTACCGCGAGTGCTCAAGCAGCAGCGCGTTCCGACGATTCCGTTTCCGAAGTCGTCGTAACCGGAACGCGTGTTGCAGACCGCTCGCGTCTGGATACGCTTTCGCCGGTAGACGTGTTGACGGAACATGCTTTGACTAATCTGGGCACGACGGAACTGGCCAAAGCGCTCTCCAGCGTTGCGCCGTCATTGGATTTTCCGCGGCCCTCGGCTACCGACGGCACAGACTCAGTCCGTCCGGCAACCCTGCGGGGTCTCTCCCCTGACGAGGCGCTTGTCCTGCTCGATTCGAAACGGCGGCACGCGACCGCCCTCGTCAACCTCAATGGCTCGGTGGGCCGAGGCTCCGCAGCGGTGGATCTGAATGCGATACCGCTCGCCGCCATCGACCGGATCGAGGTTCTGCGGGATGGCGCATCGGCGCAGTACGGATCCGATGCCATCGCGGGTGTGTTGAACCTCCATTTGCGGGAAGCGAGGGAAGGTGGCAACGCTGAAGTAACCTACGGCCTTTACGACACCACAGTCGATACGATCCTCGGTCCGCGTCACGTGACCGACGGCAACACCGTTACCGCGTCGACCTGGGCGGGATTCGGCCTCGGGTCGCAGGGTTTTCTGACCGTCACCGGCGAATTCCGCGACCGCGATCCCACCAGTCGGGGCGACTATGACACCCGCGCACCTTTGACGCAGCCGACGATTACGTCCCGGTACGGCGACCCGCGTGAGACGGACGAAACTTTCTACGCCAACGCCGGACTCCCGTTGGCCTCAGGGTGGCAGCTTTATGGATGGGCCGGGATTCAGGATCGGGATGCAACTTCTGCCGCACTGCCGCGTCTGGCGAACAATTCCAACAACGTCCCGGCAATATATCCCAACGGCTTCCTCCCGTTCATAAACGAACGAATCCTCGATGCGACAGCCGCCGCGGGCATCAAGGGAGATCTCGGCGGCTGGGCGACCGACGCGAGCCTGGTCTACGGGCGCAACCGTATTGGCTACTACACCGACCATTCCCTGAACGCCACCTATGGGGTCTCCTCGCCGACCGCCTTCAACTCCGGTGCTCTCATCTACAACCAGTACGTTCTGAACGTCGACCTCGTGCGAGGGTTCGACATCGGACTGGTAAGCCCCTTGAACGTCGCGTGGGGCGTCGAAGCCCGTCACGAGGGATATCAGATCGAGGCGGGTGAGCCGGCATCTTACAACCGCGGCACTGTGCTGCCGGCACTGTCACCCGGCGCGCAGGGATTCCCCGGGCTCGAGCCGGAGAACGAAGTCGATGTCCGTAGAACTTCCTACAGTGCGTACCTCGACCTCGAGACGCGACTCACCGAGGCACTTTCGGCTTCGATCGCCGCACGTGGCGAGCACTATTCGGACTTTGGGTCGACCGTCACGGAGAAGCTTTCGTTACGGTACGACTTCACTCCTGAGTTCGCCTTGCGTGGCACTGCGGCAACCGGTTTTCGGGCGCCGAGCTTGCAGCAGGAGTATTTCACGTCGACGGCCACCGTGTTCACGAACGGTATACCTTTCGATACCGGCACGTTTCCGGCCACATCGGCTGTCGCCACGGCTCTGGGCTCACGGCCGCTGGAACCCGAGAAGTCACGCAACTTCTCGGTGGGCGGCGTATTTCACACAGGCGGATTCGAGGCGACTGTCGATGCGTATCGTATCGACATTCGGGATCGCATCGTGTTGTCCGAAAACCTGAGCGGTGGCGCCGTGACGACGCTGCTTGCGCCCTATAACGTGACGGCGGCCCGCTTTTTCATCAACGGCGTCAAGACCCGTACCGACGGTATTGACGCCGTGCTCCGCTACGCCTTGAGGACCGAGTCCGCAGGGCGTTTTGATTTCTCCGTTGCGCAGAACATCAACAGGACCGACGTGACCCATGTCGCTACCAGTACCAGTGCGCTCCCCAACGTAGTCCTGTTCGGACGACAAAACACGTTGCGGTTCGAGGACGGCACGCCACGTAACAAGCTCATCCTGGAGAGCGACTGGGCGTATCGGGCAGGGAGCACCGACTGGACGCTGAGCTTGAAAGGATCGCGCTACGGCCGGGTGCTGTCACCCGGCACACTGGGCGACGGCAGCGCCGATCTGGAGATCGATCCAGCCTGGGTAGTGGATATCGAGCTGGCGGCAGACTTTCGCCAGCATTTCGGCGTTGCCGTGGGCTCGGACAATCTGCTCGACAAATATCCTACCAAGGTGCCGCCTTCCTTGAATACGACCGCGGCAGTCCCGTTCTCGCAGTTCTCACCGTTCGGATTCGATGGCCGCTATGTCTACGCGCGTGCGAACTATCACTGGTAAGAACGAAGAGCAAACGTCGGATCAGGTGGGCTGTCGTCCGCTCGAGGCCTGCTTGCGCAGCAGTGCCGCGAAGTCATCCGAATGCACCGGTGTGCTGAAGTAATAACCCTGCATCTCATCGCACGCCCGGTCCCGCAGGAAAGCCTTCTGCTCCGCGGTCTCGACCCCTTCGGCGACGATGGTGAGGCTCAGCGTTTTGCCCATGGCGATGATGGCTTCCGTGATCGCGCGATCCTCGGCATCGCGGGCTATTTCACGTATGAATGATCTGTCGACCTTCAGTGTGTCGATCGGAAAGCGCTTCAACTGGGCGAGCGAGGAGTAGCCGGTTCCGAAATCATCAATGGCGAGTCGCACGCCCAGCAATTTGATGTTTCCCAGGATACGCACCGCGCGCTCTGTATTGTGCATGATCATGCTTTCAGTCAGCTCGAGCTCCAGCAGATGCGGGGGCAGGCCCGACTGCACCAGCGCCGACTGGATATCGTCGATGAGCCGCGAATCTTCGAGCTGTCGCATCGAGAGGTTTACGCAGATCTGTACGGGAGGCAGCCCCTCTCGCAGCCATTGGGCATTCTGCGCGCAGGCGGTGCGCAGCACCCACTGGCCGATCGGTACGATCAGCCCGGTTTCCTCGGCGACAGGGATGAATTGCACGGGTGGAATCGAGCCCAGCTCGGGATTGTTCCACCGGAGCAAGGCTTCTACCCCGGTAATGATGTCGGTGTCGATCTGCACCTTTGCTTGATATTGCAGGGAGAATTCATTCCGTTCGAGCGCGTGGCGAAGTTGAGTCTCGATGGCGAGGCGCCCTGCGGTGCGCGCCTGCATGTCGGGAGAATAGAACTGATAGTTGTTCTTGCCTTCTTCCTTGGCCACGTACATCGCCAGGTCGGCGTTTCTCAACACGGCGTGATCGTCCTGACCGACTTCCGGATGCAGACAAATGCCGATGCTGGCGGTGACGCGGCATTCCTGATGATGAATCTCCACAGGACGCATGGCTGAGGACAGAAGCATCTTCGCCATAAAGGCCGTCTGCGCCTGGCCGGACACCTCGGTGAGAAGCACGACGAATTCATCACCGCCCAATCGCGCAACGACATCACTCGCACGCAGGCAGCCGCGAAATCGGGACGCCATCTCGCGCAGCAGGACATCGCCGGCATCGTGACCGAGGGAGTCATTAATCGTCTTGAAGCGGTCGAGGTCGATGTATAGAACGGCAATCCTGCAGGCGTGCCGCCTGGCACTCTCGATTGCAAGGCTCGCGAGCTGCGCGAAGAGGGCGCGATTGGGCAGTCCCGTGAGACCATCGTGTGTCGCGAGATGTTGGACGCGCTCCTCGGCGAGCTTGCGGGCGGAGATATCTTCGACGATGGACACATCGGACAGATGATGACCATCCCGATCACGTCTGGCCGCTATCGTCAATGCCACCCAGATCGTCCCGCCGTCCTTGCGCAGATAGCGCTTCTCCGTTTTGAACGAGTCAATTTCTCCATTGCGCAACTTTTCGCGCACGCCATCCGTGACGTTCACATCATCGGGGTGTGAGATATCTTTGACGTTGACCCGCAATAGCTCGCCTTCCGGGTACCCGAGCATTTTGCAGAGCTGCGGATTCGCATAACGGAATCGACCCGAGTCATCGACGTGCGCAATGCCGATGGCTGCCAATGCCAACGTCGATGCGAATTGCTGTTCATTCCCGAGAAGACGCTCAAGTGACAATGCGCGCTCGCAGAACAGGGCGATCGCAGGGGAAAGCGCGCGCAAGGCGTCGATGACG
>FTEM01001935.1_pt1 | contig 22514 bp, 18 predicted proteins | sample 1640201 | NCBI WGS metagenome assembly FTEM01 (sample SAMEA3914816, study PRJEB12502) | metagenome | biome: forest; material: soil | place: USA | collected 2011-09-16 | depth 0.3 m | reverse complement strand
GGCGTGGATGTATGGCATCGGTATGACGCGTGGCCGCGCTCATGCGCATCGGGTTGCGGCCAGGCTGCCCGCAACCTCTATCTGCTGCCCGGGGGAGCGCTCGGATTCTCCGCGCCGGCGGCAGCCGCGAGCGGCAAGAGCCGCGGCGCTGCAGCAGCCGCGGACAGCTACGATGAGTACGTCTCGGATCCGGCGAAACCTGTCCCCTACCGGTTGCGCCCGACCTTGATCTCGAGTGCCCCGGATTCAACCTGGGGCGACTGGCTGGTCGACGATCAGAGCAATGCGGCAGCCCGCACGGACGTGCTGGTGTTTGAAACGCAACCTCTTCGCGAACCGCTGCGTGTCGCCGGCGAGCCGATCGCGCACCTGTTCGCATCGACGAGCGGCAGCGATTCGGACTGGGTGGTAAAGCTCATCGACGTATGGCCCGACGAAGTGCCGGATCATCCCAAGCTTGGCGGCTATCAACAGATGCTGTCCGCCGATATCCTGCGCGGCCGGTACCGCGACGATCCGGCCAATCCCCGCCCCCTGGAAGCCAACAAGGTGCTGACCTATCGGCTGCGCCTGCCGAACGTGAGCCACACTTTCCTGCCGGGCCACCGCCTCATGGTGCAGATCCAGTCGAGCTGGTTTCCGCTGTACGATCGCAATCCGCAGAAGTACGTGCCCAACATCATGTACGCGCAGCCCGCCGACTACAGCAAGGCGACGCAGCGCATCTGGCATACGACGCAGGCGGCCAGCTCGATCGAGCTGCCGGTCATCGCTGCAGGGAGCTGACAGGAGCGTGGGGTGGTTCGCCACCCCACGCTGTCAGCCTATACGGTCAGCCCGTTCGATCAGCCCACGCCGTAGATGACCGTCGGAATCACTTTGGGCTGGACGCTCGAGAAATGCGGCACGTCCGCCACGAGCGTCTTGCCATTCTGCGCACCGGCGGCATCGAAGGCCTTCTGATCGTTGATGTAGATGTTGACGGAGCCGATGTAGGCCGGCTTGCCCCCCGTCTGGCCGGTGTCGCCCTTGCGCAGTTCGAACCGCTTGATCGCTTCTTTCTTGTACAGGCTCATGATCAGCGGCATGTGATGCGAGCGGTAGTAGTCGACGTCCCAGCGTACGTCATCGCCGTTCGGATACAGGATCGTGAGGCATGCGTCGCCGAGCTTCATCGCGGTGGCGGCGGAGCCCATCATTCCCTCGACCTTGTCGAACTGGATCGTCGGCTGGCCGTTCGTGAAGTTGGGCACGTCCTTGACCAGGGTCGGCCCGTGCTCCTTGTTCTTCGCATTGAAGGCATCGAAGTCGGCTATCCAGATATTGACCGCGGCCGAGTATGGCACCGGCGCCGCGCCGGCCGGCGCTGCGGCAGCCTTGCGCAGTTCGAAACGCTGGATCGTGTTGCCGTAAAGCTTCATGATCGTCTTAAGGTGGTGGTCGCGATAATAGTCGGCGTCGAATTTCACATCGGCGCCGGCGGGATAGATGACGGTCAGGCAGTTTTTCCCCTTGGCGCTGTCCGCGGCACGGGCGCCTTTGGGCCAAGCTGCGCCGAAAGTCGCAGCCAACATTCCCAAGGTGACGGCCGCGCCCGCCCCCTTCACGATATCTCGACGGCTCGTGGTCATGAATCGGCGCTCCCCCTCTTGAATGTAAGGAAGATTTTAACCGACCGTTGCCACTTTGCCAGGACATCCGCTTGTTCTACCCATGGGGTCTGCCAATGAATTCCAAGCGCTCCTGCTGCCGGATACTGCTCGTCCTCGCCGCCGTCGCCTCCGCAGCGGCAGCGGGGAAGCCACCGACTGCGCCAGCATTGCTGGGCGTCGTGCCTGCGATTCCAACCACCGCCGAAGCGGCGTACGCACAGTGGACCGACGACAACGGAACTCTGAAGCCCGGCGCCGCCTTCAAATCGGTGGAGGACGGCGTTCAAACGGCAACTGCCCGCAACGGGACCGCTGTAGGCGCTGCAGCCACTCAACCCGGACTGCAAGCCGTACGCGCCGCGCAGACCGCGCTGGAACAGCAATGGAAGATGCAGCTCGAGTCGCTCGATCGGCAAGAACAGCAGGCACGCTCCGCTCTGCCGCCCTGTCGCGGCGAAACCGGGGAGCCTGCGCAGGCGCAGGTCCGCGACCTGGCGCTGCAATTCGCCGCCAGGAAAATCGCGTTGGCGGCGCAATTCCTGCCGAAATTCGCGCCGTTGGCGCAGCAGATGAAGGCCGCCGTCGAAACGGACACGAGTTACGGTGACGTCGGTCGTATCAATCGCTTCGTCGAGGACATCTCCAGGCAAGGCGCTGCCGCGGTTGCCAACAAGTTGAAGCTCCAGCGCATCTACGCCAGCGCGAAGGAATGTTGAGCGGCTATTCCGCATAGGGCGCCTTCGCAATTGCCTGTTCCACCGAGCCACGCGGGGCATCCGGCACCGTGGCGCGGCACAACCCGTCGAGCCAGCCAATCTGCGATGTAGGCTTGCGCCGGCAATGATCGACCAGCATTGCCGTGAAACGTGTTTTGAACTGCAAGCGTGGGAAGGCCAGCACGACTTCCTCGACGGCCTTGCGATCGAGGCCATCCGGATTGACGACGTCCGCGCCTGCGCCGTTTCCCACCAATAGCGCCTCCGGCGACTGATGTGCGGCGTATTCGTCGCGCATGTCGTGAGTGACGATGGCGTTCCAGACGATCCGGCCTTGCGCGACCGGTTGCCCCGCTGCACTCATCAGCGCCTCGGCGCGATTCGCGCCGTCGATCTCGAATGAGCCGCGGGGAGTGGCGAATGCAGGCAACAATCCCAGGTCGTGAAGCGCCGCAGCAACGAAGGCCAGTTGCGGATCGAAGACCGTTCGTTGCGCCTGCAAAGTCAGCGCACCCAGCAGGTAGGTGCGCATGCAGTGGTTGAATAGAAAATCCGGACACGCGCTGCGCGCCAGCGCGGCGGCGGAAGCCGCAAGCGCGGTCTTGGGAAACGCGATGCCTGCGACTTCGGCAGGCAACGACGGTGTCTGGGCGTTGGCTCGTGTTACGGCGGCGGCGAGCAACGCTGCAATCCCAGTCAATGCGGCGCGGCGTGTGGTCAGATCCCGTGCGGTGTGGCTCATTGTCCGGGCTCGCCTCTCGCAGGTGTTGCGACCGGAACACGAATAGCGCGTTACTCGCCCCGCGCACAGCGCATTTTCGGCCTGAGTTCGCTCAAATTTCGCCGTAACAGGCGCTGTTCAGGTGTCGAACGCCAATGTTCAGGTATCGAACGCGGATGTCACCCGCTCGAGAATCTCGCGCACCCGCTCGCCGGCTCCATTTCCGTCTTGCGCACGCAGTCGCGTGAGCACCGCACGATGCATCGCAATAAGCGGCTTCAGGCTCTTGCCGGTCTCGACAAGCCGCCGCAGTGCAATACGGCCACGGATATCCCAGAGGAGAGAATCCCACAACCGCAGAAACGTGCGATTGCCGCTGCTTTCGACCAACCGGCGGTGAAAGCGTAATGCGTGGTCGATGTAGCGCTCCTCGTCGTCGTTCTTGAGCGATGCGTCCATCTCGTGCAGATACTGATCGAGATCTGCGAGCAACTGCGGCGGATACGGCGCTGCAATCTGTACAGCCCGTACTTCCAGCATCGTGCGCAATTCGTACGACTCGCGCATCTCATCGAAATCGGCGCCGCGCACGCGTGTGCCGCGGAACCGCTCACTCATGACGAGCCCCGAGCCTTCCAGCTCGCGCAGCGCCTCGCGGATCGGAGCTTGGCTGACGTTGAATTCGCGCGCCAGTGTCAACTCCTTGAGCTGCGTGCCAGCCGGATAAGTGCCATCGAGGATTCGCGCGACCAGGGCCTCGCGAATCTGGTCGCGCATGCAGGTGCGCTTCAAGGCGGTCTGACTCATGGGAGCGCCGGATGGTCGAGTTGCTCGGTTGACCAACCGCCGCCTGTAGCGCGTACCAGGATTACCGCGGCATTCAACTGAGCGACACGGACAGTGATCGAATCGCGCTCGGCCTGTAAGGCAGCCGTGTGCGTCGTCGTGACTTCCACGTAGTCGGCCACCCCTGCGTCGTAGCGCTGGTCGGCATGATAGGCGGAGTTCTTGGCGGAGGTTGCCGCAGCCTGGTCGGCCTTGAGCTCATCGGCCAGGTGATGCAGCCCGGCGAGATTATCTTCGACCTCCTGGTAGGCCGTAAGCGTCGCCTTGCGATAGTTGGCCACGGCCTCATCGTATGCCGCCCACGCCTGGCGAGTCATCGCCGAGCGCGCACCGGCATCCAGCAGAGGAACCTGCGCGGTCGGGCCGACCGACCAGAATCGGTTCGGCGCCTGGAACCAACCTGATGAGAGCACGCTCTCATAGCCCACCGCGCCGCTGAGAGTGAACACCGGGAACCAGGCAGCGCGCGCCACCCCGATCCGTGCATTCGCCGCCGCCATCAGACGCTCTGCGCGCCCGATGTCCGGACGCCGTTGCAGGAGCGTCGACGGCAAGCCTGTGTCAACAGCCGGAGGCGCGCCTGCAAGCGAGCCCGGCTCGAGAGTGAAGAGGGACGGAACCTGACCGAGGAGCACGGCTACAGCGTGCTCGAGTTGCGCCCGTTCGAGGCGTACTGCCGCAAGCTGCGCCCGGGCGTTCTGCCGGAGCGTGTCCGCCTGGTCGACGTCCGCTGCCGCCGAAACACCTTCCTTGTAGCGGTTGCTGGTCAGGTCATAGGCATGATCGTATGTCTTGAGTGTGTCTTCGAGCAGTTGCACCGTTGAGTCGGCGCCCCGCAACGAGAAGTAGTCGGTGGCAAGCTCCGCCTGCAGTGAAAGCTCGACCGCCGCAAGATCCGCCGCGCTCGATTGCGCCTGGGCGCCAGCCGCGGCGGCCGTGTTGCGTAACCGCCCGAACAGATCGATTTCCCAATCCAGATCGAGTCCGGCGACGAAATCGTTCTGCGCAACTGGCGCTCCGCCGAGCGCCGAGGTCAGCGGCGCGGTTGCGGAAGATTTGCCTCGCGTGGCCGAACTTTGTGCCCCGACCGTTGGATACACGTTGGAACGCGCCTCGCGCGCAAGCGCACGGGCCTGCTCGAAACGAGCCACCGCGGCACGCAGGTCCGGGTTGCCATCGTTGAGCTGTTTCTCGAGGTCATTCAACTTTGGCTCCCCGAATGCCTCCCACCACATTCCGTGCGGCTGGCCATCGGCCGGCGCCGCCGGCATCCAGGCGCCCGTCTCCTTGAACGCAGCCACTTCCACGGCCTTCGGCGGCTCGTATTTGGGAGCCAGCGAACACCCGCACAGCAGCGCGACGGCAACGCTGCCAAGAACGACACTTGCCTTCATGACTTCGCAACTTGCTCCGTCTTGGGTTTGGCCACGTGCACCTCAGCGCCGTCCGTGAGCGAATCCGGCGGACTCAAGACCACGTTGTCATCGGGACTCAGCCCTTGAACGACTTCGACATCCGACCCATAGTCGCGGCCGATCGTCACGGCCTTCATCACCACGTGCTCGTGCGCGTCGACGGTGGCCACATGCATTCCGTCGCCCCGGAACAGCAACACGTTTGCGGGCAGCTTGAAGGTTTTCGCGGCGGCGTCGGCGGGCAACCTGAAGTGCACCTCGACATAGGCGCCCGGCAACAGCTCGTTGTTCTTGTTGTCGACAGCCAGCTCCGCCAGCAGCGTCCGGGAAGTCGCATCGATGGAGCTCGAAGTCCGCTCCAACTTCGCCTCGTACGCCTTACCCGGACGGTCCGGAAACACCAATTGCGCAGTTACGCCAGGCTGCATCGCGGCCGCGTAGGTCTGCGGCACGCGCACGTACAGGCGCAGCCGCTTTGTGTCGGCGATGCGAAACAGCTCGGGCCCCGAGCTGCTGCCGGCATTGATGAGCTGACCGACATCGGTGTTGCGTGCCGTGACGACGCCATCGAACGGTGCCACGACCTTCTCGAATCCCGACAATTCGCGCAGCCGCTGCACATTCGCCTTTGCAGCCTGGACCTGCGCATCGCTCGACGCGGACAGACTGATCTTCTCGTCCGCCTCCTGCTTCGACACCGAGTCGGTGGCACGCAGATTGCGCCAACGCTCCGCGGTGACGCCGGCAATCTTCTGGTTGGCCTCGGCCGTCGCGACATCCGCTTCGCCCTGGCGCAACTGCTGATCGACCTCGGGCGACTCGATCTCGCCGAGCACCTGGCCCGCCTTGACCGGCGTTCCGATGTCAACCAGCCAGCGCTTCAGGTACCCGCTGGTGCGGGCATAGATCGGCGCGTCGTAGTTCGCCTGGACACTGCCGGGTAACACCAGGTCACTCGCATCGGACAGCGGCTGCGGCCGGGTCGTCGCGACCGTCACCAACGCTTGCGCCTCGGTGTTACGTTTGAGCTGCGCGGTGGCGCGGTGCGCCGAGAAAAGATTCCACGCCAGCAGGATGACGGCCAGCACCACGAGCAACAGGCCCGCGCGCACCAATTTGCGCATGGTCGTTGCCGCGGATGGCGAGATTAACCGCCCTGCTCGCGCGTCATCGGTCCGTACTGATTGATCCATGATAGTTCCAGTGTGACATTGGTTGAATTCGTGGTCTCAGGCTCACGGCGTCGCTGCCGCACCCGAGGCTGCGCCCGCGGCTTTTGCGCGGCGCCCGTGGATAGCCGCGAATACGGACGGCACGAAAATGAGCGTGGCCACCGTCGCAAAGAGCAGGCCCCCGATGACCGCGCGCCCGAGAGGCGCGTTCTGCTCACCGCCCTCGCCGAGTCCTAGAGCCATCGGCATCATGCCGATGATCATTGCAAGCGCGGTCATCAGTACCGGCCGGAAGCGCGTAAAGCCGGCATCGAGAGCCGCCTGCAGCGCAGTCGCGCCTTGACTCAAACGATCGCGCGCAAAGCTCACGACCAGAATGCTGTTCGCGGTCGCGACACCCATGCACATGATGGCTCCGGTGAGCGCCGGTACGCTGAGAGTGGTGCCGGTCACCAGCAGCATCCACGCAATTCCCGCAATGGCGGCAGGGAGTGCGGTAATGATGATGAAGGGATCGATCCAGGACTGGAAGTTGATGACGATGAGCAGATACACGAGCACGATCGCGCCGGCGAGTCCGATCGCAAGCCCCGTGTACGAATCGTTCATTGTCTGGACCTGGCCGCGCACGACGATGTGCGTGCCGCGAGGCAACTTTTTGTCCCACGAGGCGACCTGTGCGTCGATTTCCCTGGAAACCGCGCCGAGATCCCGGTCCTGCACCGCACCGAAGATATCGATGATCGGCTGCGCGTCGTAGTGGCTCACGATGGCCGGTCCAAATCCGCGCGTGATGGTCGCAAGGCCGCCTAGAAGCTGCCGCTGAGTGGCCGTAGTGATCGGCACGTTCTGCAGATCCTGCAGGGAGGTCATCAGGTACTGCGGCGCCTGCGCGACCAGCGGGTATTGAATGCCCGTCTCCGGGTTCAGCCAGAAAGTCGGCGCGATCTGACTGCTTCCGGACAGCGTCAGCAGCAGGTTGTTGGCAATGTCATGCTGACTGATGCCGAGCTGCTGCGCGCGGTTGCGATCCGTGCTCACACGCAGCTCAGGCTGATTGAACACCTGCTGCACCCGCAGGTCGACGAGTCCTGGAACGTGTCGCAACGAGGCGAGGAGCTGATTTGCGACATCGCGGTTCTGCGGACTCGCCCCCACGATCTGCACGTCGATGGGCGCCGGTACGCCGAAGTTGAGGATCTGACTGACGATGTCGGCCGGCAGGAAGGCAAAGCTCGCTATCGGAAACTCCTGCGGCAGCCGCAAGCGCAGCTTGCGGATGTAGTCGGCCGTCGGCGAGTGATCCGCGGTGAGCGACACGAGGATGTCGGCATCGCTGGGTCCCACGACACCGGAATTACCGTAGGTGAGGTTGATGCTCGAGACAGGCAGTCCGACGTTGTCCACGACGCTCGCGATTTCTCCGCCGGGGATCACTTCGCGCAACGAGGTCTCGATGTGATCGACGAGTGCGGCGGTGTCCTCGACACGCATGCCGGTGGGACCGCGCACGTGCAGTTTGATCTGCCCGGAATCCACCTCGGGGAAGAAGTTCTTGCCGAGGAGTGGCATCAACAGCATGGAGGCGAATGCAACGGCCAGAAACACGGGGATGAAGACGTTGCGATGTGCCAACACCGAATCGAGCACATCGCGATAGCGGGTGCGGATCTTTTCAAAGCGGGTCTCGAAGCCGGCCTGGAAGCGCTGCATCGGGCCGGCCGCGGCCGTGATCTGTTGGGCATGGCCGCCGCTGTGGGCTTGCCCGACTTGCGCGTGGCTGCCGTGGGCGTCGCCGCCGTGCGCTTCCCCGTCGCTGTGCCCTTGGCCGTGGCCGCCGTTTTCGCGCTTGCGCAGCCAATACTTGGCGAGCGTCGGAATCAGCGAGCGCGACAGGAGGTACGACGTCAACATCGCGAACACGACCGCTTCGGCAAGCGGCACGAACAGGTAGCGCGCAACGCCCGTGAGCAGGAACATCGGCACGAAGACGATACAGATGGAAAGGGTCGATACGAGGGCAGGCACCGTGATCTGGCGCGAACCGTCGACGATCGCGGCTTCGACCTCTTTGCCTTCGTCCAGGTGGCGGTTGATGTTCTCGATCGTGACCGTCGCATCGTCGACGAGGATTCCGACCGCCAGCGCAAGTCCGCCGAGCGTCATGAGGTTGATTGTTTCCCCAAGTGCGCCGAGCAGGATGACCGACGAGAGAATCGAAAGCGGAATTGAGATCGTGATGATCAGCGTGCTGCGCCAGCTTCCCAGAAACAGCAGGACCATGAGAGCCGTCAGGCACGCCGCGATCAACGCTTCGACGACGACGCCTTTGACGGCGGCACGCACGAATACCGACTGATCTCCCGTCGCGTCGATGCGGGCGCCGGACGGCAGCAGCTCGCGCACCCTCGGCAGGCGATCCTTGATGGAATTGACGATGTTGAGCGTGGACGCGGAGCCGGTTTTCTGAATCGACATCAGCACCGCGCGCCTGCCGTTCACACGCACGATGTTGGTCTGAGGCGGATGCCCGTCGTGCACGAACGCGACGTCGCGGATCAGGGTCACTGCGCCGTTCTGGTTGCGGATCGGCAGGTCGTTGATCTCATCGATCTTCAACGGGCTGGCATTGAGTTTGACGTTGTATTCGGTCGTGCCGATTTTCTCGGTGCCGGCCGGCACGATCAGGTTCTGGTTCAGGATCGCGTTATTGATATCGTTGGCCGAGAGCCCCTGCGCGCGCAGGGCGTCCGGCTTCAGATCGATCTGGATCTGGCGGGTCGCGCCGCCGTACGGGTACGGGATCGACGCTCCGGAAATGGTCGCGATCTGCGAGCGGATGATCTGGTTGCCGAAGTCGAAGAGCTGCGCCTCGGTCAGCCGGTCGCTCGACATCGCAAGCTGGATGATCGGGACGCTCGAAGCGCTGTACTTGAGCACGAGCGGCGGCTGGCTGCCCGGAGGCAATTGCCGCAGCGCGCTCTGTCCGAACGCCGTCACCTGCGCCATCGCCAGATTGATGTCGACGCCCGGCTGGAAAAAGATCTTGATGACCGTCATGCCCGGGTAGGTCTGCGACTCGACGTGCTCGATGTCGTTGACGATCGTCGTCGCGTAGCGCTCGAACTGCGCCGTTATGCGCCCCGCCATCTCATCGGGAGACATTCCCGTGTACTGGAACGCGACGGCAATCACGGGGATGCGAATGTCCGGGAAAATATCCGTGGGCATGCCTGGGCGCAGCGGCGTACCGAAGATTGTCAGCGCGCCCAGCAATGGCAGCAGCAACGCGAGGACGATGAAGGTGTAGGGGCGCTTGAGCGCCACCAGGACGATCCACATGGGCGAACCTGAATGCTTCGGGGAGGGGTCGCTTTACAAGCCGCTCGATTATCGATAATCCACCGGAAAGAGCAAGAGGCCTCAGGACCCGGATGACCGCGTTTTGGTCGCGCGACGCATGAAAAATGCGCATCTTTCGCGCAGTAGGCCGATGAGCTATGGCCTTAGAACCAGGAGGAATGACCGTGCGGTGCGGGGAAGCTCCACTACCGGGCGCCCCCCCGCGCGGGCACTCTAGGTCCAAACTTCGACTCTGAGTCCGGGGACGGCCGCGAAGTGTCTCAGGTTGTTGGTATTTCCCGGAACGTGTGCCTCGTTTGGACCTCGAGATTCCGCAAGCGCGTTGCCAGTCGCGCAAATTCCCCCTACTTTAGCGGTCATGAACTTGAGCAGTCGTTTGTCCCCCGGGCGGGGGGCTTAAAGATGGGTCCCCTTCTCGCCGGCTACCGGCGCTTCCGTGAAAAGGGCTGGCCCGAGCAGCGCGGGGTATTCCAATCGCTTGCGGATACGGGCCAACGCCCGCAGGCGCTGGTGATCTCGTGTGTCGACAGCCGCGTCGACCCCGCAGTGATTTTCGATACCGCGCCCGGCGAGATGCTCACCGTCAGAAATGTGGCCAATCTCGTCCCCCCTTATGCGCCGGACGTCGCGTACCACGGCACTAGTGCCGCGCTGGAATTCGCGGTGCGCGTGTTCGCGGTTCCTTACGTCGTCGTGCTCGGCCATGAATTGTGCGGCGGTGTGCAAGCGCTCCTGGAAGGAGCTCCGAGCAACGCGCGTGACTTCATCGCGCCGTGGATGTCGATGGCGGAATCGGCTCGCGAGCGTGCGCTACGCTGCACCTCGCCGGAAGACCGTCAGCAATGCGCTGAGCACGACGTCATCAAAGTGTCCCTGGCCAACCTGATGACCTTTCCCTGGATCGCAGAACCGGTTGCGACCGGGAAGCTCAGATTGCACGGCGCATGGTTTTCGATCCGCACCGGCGAGCTGCTGACCTTGCAACCGGATGGCTCGTTCGCGGCCTCAGTCTGACGCACGCATCTCGGGCAGCGTGATGGCACCTCGGGCAGCGTGATGGAAAGAATCGACGGCGTGGTGGTTTCGGGAGCGGGGCCGGTCGGCCTCGTGGTCGCGCTGCGGCTCGCCCGCGCCGGCATCCGGGCAGTGGTTCTCGATGCGGAAGCCGGAATCGCCGATCAGCCCCGTGCCGTGGTTTACCACTCGCCGGTAGTGGAGCGCCTCGACGAATTGGGCCTGCTGCCGGATCTGCAGGAGATCGGGGTTCTCAAGCACGCGTATCACTACTGGACGCGTGATCATGTTCTTCTCGGGCACCTCGACATGGCGGTGCTGAGGCCGCAAGACACCGCCTATCCTTACAACCTGCACCTCGGGCAACCGGCGCTGGCACGGACTATCCTGCGTCACCTGCTGCGGGTACCGGGCGCCGAAGTGCGCTGGAACCATCAGGTTCGGGCCGTCGCGCAGGGCGATGACAGCGTAACGGTAACAGTCAGCACGCCCGAGGGAGAGCAGTCGCTTCGTGCTCCGTGGCTCATTGGCGCCGATGGAACTCATAGCGGCGTTCGTCGGGCACTGCGGCTGAGCTACGAAGGGGTCACCTGGCCGGAGTGGTTCGTAGCCACGAATGTGCGCTTTGATTTCGAGGCGCACGGCTTCGGACAATCCAATGTCGTCCTCGACCCCGATCACTGGGCGATCATTCCGAAGATCGATCGGACCGGACTGTGGCGTTGCACGTATCGCGAGGACCCGGGTACTCCAGAAGAAGTACGGCGCCGCCTCCCCGAACGCTACGCTCTATTTGCCCCCGGCCTTGCAGACTGCACACCGGAAGCGGTCTCGCCCTACCGCGTGCACGATCGGTGCGTCGAGACCTTTCGCGTCGGACGCGTTTTGTTGGCCGGCGATGCGGCGCATGTCGTCAATCCTGTCGGGGGTCTCGGCCTGACGAGCGGCTTGCTCGATGCCACATCTTTGGGCAACGCGCTCGTTGCCGTGATCGCAGGGCAACGAAAGCAGCATGTCCTCGATGCGTACGCCGCGGAGCGCCGGCGAGTTTTTCTCGAAATCGTCTCGCCGCTGGCGAAGGAAAACCGGCGGCGCGTCGGTGAGCGGGATCCCGAGCGGCGACGCATGGATGCGCAACGCTTGCAGCATTTGTCTGCAGATCCGGAAGCGGCGCGCCAGGCTTTGTTAGCCGTGTTTCGCATTGTCGGTGAAAGCCCGCTTGCACCTTAAGAGGGCGCACTAAAGCTGCGGTGACCGGGTTATCCTTGTTGTCGTTCGTGGACACACAAGCACCCCGATGACAAACATTCATCTGATCGGCGGCGAGAAGGGCGGGGTCGGCAAATCCGTCGTCTCGCGCCTCCTGGCCCAGTATTTCATCGATCGCGGCATTGCCTTTCTCGGCTTCGACTCGGACCGCTCACACGGCGCGCTGCTGCGCTTTTACGCCGGCTACGCATCCCCGTTGCTGATCGATCGTTACGAAAGTCTCGACGCCATCGTCGAGGCGGCGACTGAATCACCTGAGCGTCGCGTGCTCGTCGATCTGGCCGCACAGACACAAGATCCGCTGATGCAGTGGATGGACGAGTCGCAACTCCTGGAGGTCGCGCCGGAGCTGGGCTTGCGCATCCGCTACTGGCACGTCATGGACTCCGGGCGGGACTCCGTCGACCTGCTCAAGCGTCTGTTCGATCGCTACGAAGCGAGGTTGAACTACGTCGTGATCCAGAACCACCTGCGCGGCGATAGCTTCGATATTCTCAACCGCTCCGGCCTCCTCGAGCGCGCGAAGTCGCTGCAGGCTGTCGTCATCGACATCAAGCGCCTGCACGAGGCCACCATGATGAAGATCGATGCCAACAGCAGCAGCTTCTGGGCCGCTACCCAAACGGAGGACAAAGGCGGAGTGCGCCTGGGCGTGCTCGAACGGCAACGCGTCCGCAGTTGGTTGAAAAGCGCCTACGAAGCAATCGCCCAGGTCGATCCGTAGCGGACGCGGAAGTTCAGGCCGGTCGCGACGTCAGGCAGCGCAGCGGCGGCCTCGGGCGCGCCACCAAGACGTCACCCGCGCCCCACGGTATCAGGCGCGCGCTGAAGTTTTGACGACGATGGTGCCTGCCATGAAGTCCTGCACAGCGCGGCGCCTGCGATTGAACATCATCGTGACGAACTCGCTCCATACCCAAACCTGCGAGAGCACCACCACTGTCTGATACCACTTCGGAGTCGATGCGGCCAGCAACGTGCTGCGGGCGATATAGTTGCCGGAGAAATATTGTTGGTCTGTCAACTTCAGTGAAGCCATGAGCACCGCCACTACCGCCAGCACACTCAGCACGAAACTCACCGCGTAGCGCACATTGGCGGCGCTGAAAGTCACGGGCGAGCCGTCGACCATCGCAACTCGCGTGTGCAACAGCAACTTGCCCGGGGTGCCACCATAGCGGAACACCAGGTAGACACTGAACCCATAGTTGATCAACACGCTGGGGACGGCCGAATACAGATAAAACAGCCGGACCTGGCCCGAAAGCAGGTAGGGGATTGCGGCGATCGGCAACAGGATGAGCGCGTCGATCCAGAACGCTCCGAAGCGGCGCCAGAATCCGACGTACCGCAGCTCGCCATCGTCGCAGACAACGGGAACGCTGACGCCTTCGAGTTCCGCCGAGGGTGGCGCATAGGGATTGCGCATGCTTCGATCCGTTGCAAAGCCCGGAGTATAGCCATCCTACACTGACAATCGAGCGCTGCCACCTGGCGCTCGACGCAGTTTCCCAAGCGGGATCTCGATTCGCGACGCGGGGTCGCGAACCGGCCCAGACCGCAGGCGTCAGTCTTTCGTGTAGCTCACTGGAGGTGGATTCAGCGCCGGGAAACCCCGCTGGTGCCAATACGGATACACAGGCCGCGTTTGGCTGGCCGCATCGAGCTGCGCCATCTGTGTCGCATCGAGCGTCCAGCCGACCGCACCCAGGTTCTGCCGTAGCTGCTGCTCGTTACGCGCGCCGATCACGATACTTACGACGCTCGGCCTCTGCAGGACCCAGTTCAAAGCAACCTGAGACAGCGTCTTGCCTGTCTGCTGCGAAATCGTATCCAACACATCGAGCGTGTCGTACAGCTTGTCCGATCGCGTGCCTGCGAGGAAATCGGCCGCAGCGAGGCGGCTATCCTTCGGCACGGGCTGTCCACGCCGCATCTTTCCCGTGAGCGCCCCGCCCGCCAACGCGCTCCATACGACAGTGCCGACCTTTTGATCCAACGCGAGCGGCATCAGCTCCCATTCAAATTCCCGCGAAGCGAGTGAGTAGTGCGCCTGATGCGCTACATAGCGCGCCCACCCGTAACGCTCCGAAACCGACAACGACTTCATGAGATGCCAGCCGGAGAAATTGGAGCAGCCTATGTAGCGGATCTTGCCGCTGCGTGTCAGATCGTCGAGCACGCTCAGCGTTTCATTCACGGGAGTCGTCGCGTCAAATCCGTGCATGTAATAGATGTCGATGTAGTCCGTTCCGAGTCGCCGCAGACTGTCCTCGACGGCCCGCATCAACGATTGCCGCGACGAGCCGGAGTCGTTGGGACCTGCACCCATCGGGAATGTCCCCTTCGTGGAAATCAGCACCTTGTCGCGGCGACCGGCGATGGCGCCGCCAAGCACTTCCTCCGCCCGGCCGCTGGAATACACGTTGGCGGTATCGAAGCAATTGAGGCCGGATTCGAGGCAGATATCCACCAGGCGCGACGCTTCCGCCACTTCGGTCGTGCCCCACTGCCTGAAGAAGTCGCCCACGCCACCGAACGTGGCGGTGCCGAAGCTCAGGACCGGGACGCGAAGTCCCGACCCGCCGAACTGCCTGTATTCCACTTACCCTCTCCTCATCACTTGAAGGATCTGCGCGGCGCCGGCAAAATTGCCGCATACCCAGTCTAAACGGGGACATGCCACGAGCGAGCGCGAAACCTTTCGAGCCGCGCTCCAGCTACAGGACCGCCATCATGCCCATTGCACAAAACTCGGTCGTCTCCATTCACTACACGCTGAAAGACGACGCCGGCGAGATCATCGACAGCTCCGCCTCGGGAGATCCCCTGACCTACCTGCATGGACAGGGCAATCTGGTCGCAGGTCTGGAGCGGGCGCTCGACGGCAAGGACGTGGGCGATAAACTCGAAGTCAAGCTGGCGCCGGCAGACGGCTACGGCGAGTACGACAAACAGCTCGTCCAGAAGATTCCGCGCCGCGCTCTGAAAGGCATCTCGAACGTCACCGTCGGCATGCGCCTGCACGCTCAGACGGAACACGGTCCCCGCGCCGTCACCGTCACGAACATTATGGGCGACATGGTGACGATCGACGGGAATCATCCGTTAGCCGGACAGCCTCTCAATTTCGATGTAGAGGTCGCCGAAGTTCGCGATGCAACCGAAGAGGAGTTGTCGCACGGTCACGTGCACGGCCCCGGCGGACACCATCACGACTGAGACGCAAGGCGCAGGATTGCAGCCAGGCTGCGCTCCACGTCTGCATCTGTCGTCGCCCACGACGACACGCTGATTCGCATTGCCGCGCGGCCCTGCCAGACCGTGCCACCGCACCAACATGTGCCGTCGCGTTGAATGGCTTCGATGACGCTACGAGTCCGCTCCGGCGTTCCGAATGAGACGAGCACCTGGTTGAGGCTCACATCGTTCAGGACTTCATAGCCGGCTGCACGCAGAACTGAACCGAATCGCTGCGCCTGTCTGCAACTACGCTCGAACAGCTCCTCCAGCCCCTCGCGACCCAGCGCACGCAAGGCTGCCCAAACCTCAACTCCCCGAGCCCGCCGCGACAGCTCTGGCGTGAAGTCCGATGGGTTGCGTTCGCGGGTGTCTGTCGGGAGATATTCTGCCGTAATGGCCATTGCTTCCTTCAAACGCCGCGCGTCGCGAACGAATGCCAATCCACAGTCGTACGGAACGTTCAGCCACTTGTGCGCGTCGGTTGCCCACGAGTCCGCACGTTCCAAGCCGCTGGCGAGCAGGCGCAGGCGAGGAATCGCCTTTGCCCACAGTCCGAACGCGCCATCGACATGCACCCATGCCCCGCCCGCGTGCGCGCGCTCGATCAACTCATCGAACGGATCGAAGGCGCCGGTGTTTACATTACCGGCTTGCAGACAGACGATGGTGGGACCTGCGATCGCGGGAAGTGAGTCGGCGCGCATTCGGCCCTGACGATCCACCGGCACACGGACAATCCGCGCACGCCCCAACCCCAACATGCCCAGTGACTTCAATAATGTTGGGTGGGCCTCGTCCCCCGTCACCACGGTCACCGGCGGGGCGCCGAAAAGACCGTCGGCCTCGACGTTCCAACCTTCGCGTGCGAGCGTTCCATTGCGAGCCGCCGCGAGGGCCGTGAAATTCGCAACCGTGGCTCCGGTGACAAATGCGCCCGCCGCATCGGCCGGCAGCTCGAAAAGCTCGATCAGCCATCGCAGCGCGCACGACTCGAGAGCGGCGACACCAGGAGTCATCAGGTAGAGCGCCGCATTCTGATCCCACGCGCCCGCCAACCAGTTGGCTGCCAGTGATATCGGCAGCGCTCCGCCTATGACAAATCCGAAGAACCGCGGACCTGCGCTGGCCAGCGTTGCAGGCGAGACGAGACGATCGAGCAGGGCAAGCGTCTCTTCCGCAGGGGAGGAACGCATTGGCAGGGCGACATCGAGCTGCTGCAAGGCCGAGATGGCCGCAGGTGCCGGCGCAACTGACCGGCCGTCGAGACCTTCGAGATACGCTTTGGCCCTGCGCAGAGCATCGTCCAGGATGGCATACATGCGATCACCTCCGGGCGTGCGAGCCGGGCACCAACCGCTATTCTGTGGCGCTGGTCGAGTATTTCGACAGCAGACCTTCGCAATTCTTCACGGCTTCGTCCCGCACGCGCGCTTCGTAGTCACGGCGCTCCCGGTCTTCACGCTCGAGTGCGGATTCGCTCCACTGCTCACGGACCGCACCGAGCGGGAAGTGGTCGGACTCGGAGTCGAGGCCCAGGAAAAAGAGGAACGCCTCTTCGTCGAGAGCATTGAGCTCGGCCGCCAAACCCACGAAACGGCGCGCGGCGTCGATGGGACCCAGCGTGCCTGCAATGACAGCCTGCGCCGTCTCTGCAACGTCGCGATGCAGGGAATCCCTGTAGTCCGGTTGGGCCGTCGCCTTTGACATCGGGCAATGCTACCTCAAGCGTCCCACTTCAGGTGCGCAGCCTTGAGCCGGTCGGTACGCAACCGGCTAAACTGCGGCCGCTCGCACCCGGAATCGATTACGAACGACGCGCACCTCATGCGGATCTTGAATTGGGCACTGGCTCTTGGGGCATCTGCACTTGCCGCGACGTTCGCTGTGACGTGCGCAGCGGCAGTGCCCGTGTACAGCTTCGACGTCGTCCACACCTATCCGCATGACACGCACGCATTTACGGAAGGATTGCTGTACCACGACGGCTTTCTTTACGAAAGCACGGGGCTGGAGAAGCTGTCATCGATTCGCAAAGTTCGCCTCGAGAGCGGCGAGGTGCTGCAGAAGATCGCGATCCCGCCGCAATATTTCGGCGAGGGAATCGTCATCTGGAAGCACAGACTCATCAGTCTCACCTGGAAATCCCACGTCGGTTTCGTATTCGACCTGGCCTCGCTCAAACTGCAGAAGACGTTTCATTACACCGGCGAAGGCTGGGCCCTGACCCAGGACGGCAGGCGGCTCATCATGAGCGACGGCACCGCGGAGCTGCGCTTCCTTGATCCGCTGACGCTGCAGGAGACCGGCCGGCTGAAAGTGACTCTCGACGGCCAGCCGCTCGAGAACCTGAACGAGCTGGAATGGGTGCGGGGCGAGATCTTTGCCAACCTCTGGCAGACCAATTGGTTGGTACGCATCAACCCGGACAGCGGCCAGGTCGTCGGGCTGATCGATCTTGCCGGGTTGCTGCGCCCGTCGGAGCAGATTCCCGGACAGACCGACGTGCTCAACGGGATTGCCTACGACGCCAGGGACGATCGGTTGTACGTCACCGGCAAGAATTGGCCGAAGCTGTTCGAGATCCGTCTGAAGTCAACGGGCGAAGTGGCCGGGACGAAACACTGACCGGACAGGCTCAGGCGCTGGCGAGCGCGGCTTGTCTCATCACGACGTATATCACGACGCTGATTGCGACGAGGCCACAGAGGCCGACAATCTCGGCACGTGACGCCAGGGCAATCATGACCAACATGCCGCCGCTACCCGTCACCATTGCGGCTCGCAGCCAACGAAAGTTCAGAGGGGTTCCTGCAACCGCCACACCCCGGCGTGCCAACAACCAGGCCGCCACGCAACCGGCGATGTACAGTGTCGCAGTTGTCAGAGTCGCGAGCACGGCAAGCTCGGCGAACGTGCCCGTCAACGCAAGGCCGACCGCGAGCGCGGCATAGAAGATAATCGCCACGTATGGCGTATGGCTCTGCGGATGTACGCGGCCGAGTATCCGCGGGAGCAGCCCATCACGCGCAAACGCGAACAACATCCGTGGACTTCCCAGGATGTCGCTGCTGATCCAGCCGAACATTGACAGGGCTGCGCCCGCCACCATCAATAACCGCAATCCCGGGCTTATCTGCGCCATCGCATCAGCCAGCGACGCCGTGGAGTGCGCCAGGGAAGGGCCGAGAATACCCTGGGCGATGATCTGAATGGCGATGTAGAGCACCGTCACGGCGATCATTGCAATCGCCAGAGCTCGCGGAATCGTGCGCGCCGGCTCTGAGACTTCACCGCTCGCGCTCAACGTCGCCTCCATCCCGATGAACGCGAACAAGGCCAGGATCACGGCGCGGCCAAGACCCTGCGTGCTCGGCGCGACGGTCTGTACGAAATTTCCGTGGCGCACTGCAAACACGCCGACGATCACAAACACCGCAAGCGGAAACAATTTCAACACCGTGGTTATGCCTGCAAGTCTTGCGCCTCTGGCAACTCCGCCGACATTGACGAATGCGATGCCGCCGACCACGCCGATGATGACTGCAGCATGCGCAGGAGCGCTGAATCGCGCCGGCACGAGGCTCACGACCACATCTGCCAGTGCCGCCGTCACGCCGCCACAGGCGAGCACGTCTCCGAACCAAAGCAGAGTGCCGGCGACGTAGCCGATCAGAGGGCCAAACGCGGCTTCGATATAGCCATACGTCCCACCGCTCGTCGGCATCCGGCTACCGCCCTCGGCGAAGCAAATCGCCACCGCACCGACAACGAGCGCACAGAACAGAAACGCGAACGGAGCATAGGGTCCGACGCTCGCGGCCAACGCCCCGGGAACAGCGAAGATCCCGGCCCCTACCACAATATTGAAAATGCCTGCCGCGAGGGCCCATGTTCCGACGGCCCGCACCAGGCCCGTATCGCGTTTGTTTTCAAGCACAGGTGGCGCCTGGGCCCTGATGTACGAACGGCACCCGAGAATAATACGGCGTTGTTTGCAGAATGGCGAAGCCATAACATCAGCGCATGCACCTCAAATACCGTCCCTCCATCGCCCGTACCCCGGAGCTGGCCCTCGCTCTGGCCCTCACCGTCGCCCTGGTCCTTGGGGTCTGCGTAGCGCGCCCCGCCGCCGCCCAGGTCACCAGCACGGCCACTGCGCATGAGCAACTGACTCGGCTCGCGCAGGACATCACCTTCAGTTCCGCGAAGCTGTTTCCGACGCAGGCAACGCAGCTTGGAATCCCGGGGTACGACGACCAGCTCAATGATCCGACCGAGAAGAATCGAGCAGCGTACGTGGCGCAACTGCGGCAATGGCTGAAACGCGTGCGCGAAATCGCACCTGCGGGCAACGCCGGCCTGTCGCTGGTCGACCGCGACGACGCGCGCCTCCTGGAGGCGCAGGTCACGGCGAGTCTGAACGCGCTGCAGGTCTATCAGATCGACCGGAAGGATTTTTCTTACGGCGCCGACACTATCGTCAATGCTGTTTTCCTGCAGTTCCAGTTTCTACCGATCGCAGGCGCCGACGGCGCTACGGCGGCCGACGTGGACAAAGCATGGAGCGACATCACTGTCCGCCTGGAGAAGGCGCCGGGATATATCGCGGCTGCGCAGCGCCTCGTGACGCATCCCGGCCACCTCTACGGCATCGTCGGCAGCCAGCAACTCGGCGGAGCGCCGAGTTTCTTCAATGAGGCCCTGACCGATGCGGCGCAAGCTCACTACGGCAACGACGCACAGTCCCTGAAACGTTTCCTGCAGGCTCGCGATGCCCTCATCGCCACCCTCGGCCAAACCAAAGCCTATATCGACGCCCACGTCGCTCAATGGCCGGAGAATTTCGCCATCGGACGGCAAGCCTACGACCGGATGCTGCGCGACGAGCAACTCTTACCTTTCGATTCGCGTGACATCGAGCGCATGGGAAATGATGAGCTTGCGCATGGTTGGGCTGAAGAAGCGTGGCTCACGTCGCTGTCCAAACGCCAGAACACTCCCTTCGGGCCACAAAGCGGTGGCGGTATTGCCCCGGGTGGCATGGCGCTGATCGGGTATTACCGGGATCGGATCGCCGACCTCGGCCGGTTCATGACGGAGCACGACGTGATCACGGTGCCGTCCTGGCTGGGCAGCATCAGTGTTGAAGAAACTCCCAAATTCATGCAACCCGTAAGTCCCGGTGCGTCGATGAACCCACCGCGGCAATTCTCCGCGGGCACGACGGGCTACTACTACATTACACCGCCGACCTCGCTGACAGAGGCAGCGGCGCGGCTCGACATGAATCAGGATTTCGACCGCGACCGGATCCTCTCGACCGCGGCACACGAAGCGATGCCGGGGCATTTTCTGCAGCTTTCCGTGGCCAAGCGGCATTCCGACTTCGTACGCCGCATCCAGGAGAGCTCCGTCTTCCAGGAAGGCTGGGCATTCTACGGCGAAGAGATGTTCGTGCGGCTCGGGCTCTACGGCGACGACCTGGACGGCCGGTTGTTCACGGCGCGTTGGGAACGGGTGCGCGGCGCCCGCGCAATCGTCGATCCCAAATTGGCCGCCGGTGAATGGACCTACCGCGAGGCCGCGGATTTCTTCGCTCGCGAGAGCGGCTTCACGCAAGAGGCGGCCGCTGCAGCCGTGTCTGGAATTGCGACCAACCCGGGGTATGTAATCGCCTACACCGTGGGCCGGCTGCAGCTCGAGCAGTTGCTCGCCGCCTACCTGCAGAAAGCCGCCGGCGGCGGCTCGTTACACGACTTCCACGATCGCCTGCTCTCCTACGGCTCGACGCCCTTCGCCATCATCGAACCGGAGTTGCTCGCAGATCTGGACAAGCCCGCAAGCGCCGTCCGCGCCGCCGCCAACTATTGAGCGCAACGCCGTGACGTTCTCCCTGACGTGCACGGAACATCGTCATCTTCGCTGAGCACCACGCTGCACCACCTTGAGGCGTGTCCCGCGTCATGGATTCGCCGCCTCAGCCCCGCTATTCTGAGGCTGCGCGCCGCAAGCTGCGCGCCGCGAAAGTCATGCCTGAGACAGGAAATCCCAGTGTCTAAAGTTCCTCCCGGAGTGGGTCCGCGGTTTCCGCAGGTTGTGGTGCTCGTGGGCGCGACCGGCGACCTGGCGCGACGCAAGCTGCTGCCCGGCCTGTTCCACCTCGCGAGCGCCGGATTCATCCCGGGCTGCCGCATCATCGGCGTGTCTCTCGATGACTTCGATGCCGAAGGCTTCCGCACGTCTGCGCGCCAGGGGCTCGAGGAGTTCTCGACTCGCAAAGTGTCCGATTCCGATTGGGAATCCTTCGCCAAATGCCTGGACTACGTGCCGCTGGCGGCAGGTCCGGCCGCTCTCAAGGCAGCCGTGACCCGGGCGGAACGCGCCTTCGACGGTGAAAGCCGTCGTCTGCACTACCTAAGTGTGCCGCCCAGCGCGGCACTATCGGCAGTGAGGATGCTGGGTGAAGCCCAGCTCGTCGATCGGTCCCGGATCATCATGGAAAAGCCCTTCGGCACCGATCTGGCGAGCGCGGTGTCGCTGAACGCCAAGCTGCACGAAGTATTCGCAGAAGAGCAGATCTTCCGCATCGATCATTTCCTCGGCAAGGAGCCCGCGCAAAACATCCTGGCGTTCCGCTTCGCCAACGGACTGTTCGAGCCGATCTGGAACCGCAATTTCATCGACCACGTCCAGATCGACGTGCCGGAGACGCTGGGGCTGGGCAAACGCGCCGGCTTCTACGAGGCCACCGGAGCGTTTCGCGACATGGTCGTGACGCACCTGTTCCAGATTCTCGCTTTCATGGCAATGGAGCCCCCAACAGCCCTGGAGCCGGCGCCTATCAGCGAGGAGAAGAACAAAGTCTTTCGCAGCATGCTGCCGATTCAGCCGACCGACGTCGTGCGCGGGCAGTACACCGGCTACCGCTCCGAAGAGGGAGTCGATGCGGAGTCGGAGACCGAGACCTTCATTGCGTTGAAATGCTCCATCGACAACTGGCGCTGGGCTGGCGTGCCGTTCTTCCTGCGCACCGGCAAGCGCCTCGCCGAGGGACAACGGATCATCTCCATCGCGTTTCGCGAGCCGCCCAAGAGCATGTTTCC
>FTEM01001851.1_pt1 | contig 22523 bp, 19 predicted proteins | sample 1640201 | NCBI WGS metagenome assembly FTEM01 (sample SAMEA3914816, study PRJEB12502) | metagenome | biome: forest; material: soil | place: USA | collected 2011-09-16 | depth 0.3 m | reverse complement strand
TGTCCGGCACCGGTGACAGCGAGGGTGAATTCGCAGCGACGCGCTGGGATGCCTGGACTGGCGATCTCCTCACCGCATACGAAATGCTGCGTAGCCGCGGCGCCGAAAGTATCGATCTTTGGGCGGTGCGCGGTGGTGCGCTGTTTCTCAGCGCCCTCTCAGGTTTGATAGCGCCTGCCGACACACGGGTGATCTTGTGGCACCCCGCGGCCAATGGCCGCCAGATAGCAACGCAGTGGCTGCGTATGCGCATCGCCGCGGATGCGGCGCGGGGCCGCCCGCAGACAACCGAGTCGCTGCGCAAGGAGCTGCGCGAGGCGGGCTTGCTCGAAATCGCAGGCTATGAGATTTCTCCAGCGCTGCTGGAGGCCATTGAAGCGCAGACGCTCGAGAGCGGGCTTTCAGCCGGATGGAAATCCGTGAGCTGGCTCGACGTGGTGGCGACTGTGAGCGTCGATCCGATTCCGACGAGCGGCCGGATACTCGGTCCGCTGCGCGCGCGTGGGACGGCGGTCGAACATACAAATATCGTGGGCGAACCGTTCTGGGGCACGCCGGAGATCGCTCGTATTCCGGAGCTGCTGGACGCTACGTGCCGACTCTACGCAGCCTCCAGGTCGGGTGCCGGCTCATGAGTGAGGTTGCGTTGACGTTCGAGTGTGAGGGAGAGCAACTCGTTGGCATCCTGCACGGTGCGGTCGCTGGCATTGGTGGGGAGGCGACCGCGGCAGCGGCCAAATGCGGTGTTGGTGTCGTCGTGGTCGTCGGCGGGCCGCAATATCGCGTTGGGAGCCACAGGCAATTTACGCTGTTGGCACGCGATGTGGCCTCAGTGGGTTATCCAGTGCTGCGGTTCGACGTTCGCGGCATGGGTGACAGCAACGGCGCCGCACGCGATTTCGAACATATCGCGCCCGACATCGGTGCGGCGGTGGATTGCCTCGTGCGACACGTCCCCGGCCTGGAAAAGATCGTCCTCTGGGGTCTTTGCGATGGCGCCTCCGCCAGCCTGATGTATGCGCCCACAGACCCGCGGATCGCCGGCCTGGTGTTGCTCAATCCCTGGGTCCGCTCCGCAGCCGGAATCGCCGAGACCTACGTCAAGCACTACTACGTAAAGCGGCTGCTCTCGGGCGAGTTCTGGCGCTCGCTGTTGTCGGGGCGTTCACGGATCGGAGTGATGCTGCGCGAGCTGCTCCGCAACCTGCGTCTGGCTTCGAAGGCGGGCGCCGACACGCAGCGATCCGAGGTCTTCACCGAGCGTATGCGCCGCGCGGCCGAACGCTTCAAGGGCGAGATCCTCGTCATTACCAGCGGCAACGATCTGACAGCCCAGGAGTTCGAATCGCACTGCGCGCGTTCGGCTTCGTGGCAGTCCGTGTTCGGCCGTTCGACGACCTCACGCCAAAAGCTGCAGGATGCCGATCACACGTTCTCGACCCGGCGCTGGCGGGACACGGTCGCGCAGTGGACCCGGGAATGGCTGGATGCGCGCGCCGCAGCCGAAAAGGCGGATTAGACCAAAACCTCGACCGGCGGCGGATGGCTCAGGAACGCCGTAGGGCTCGATGTCAGCCCGTAGGCGCCCGACTGCAGCACGGCCACCAGGTCGCCTTCTTCAGCGCGCGCAAGCTCCATACGGTCCGCCAGGAGATCCAATGGGGTACACAGCGGGCCAACGACGCTTGCGATCTCGAACGCCTCCGCGCGCAGCCGGTTGGCGATGACCACGGGATAGTTCTTGCGGATCACCTGACCGAAGTTGCCTGAGGCCGCGAGGTGATGATGCAAGCCGCCGTCGGTGACCAGAAAGACCTGGCCGCGCGAGAGTTTCCGCTCGATGACCTTGCACACATACACACCTGCCTCGCCAACGATGTAACGGCCAAGCTCGAGAACGAGCTCCGCGGAGGGCAGCGAGCGGGCGAGCCCTGCGGCGAGTGACTGGAGATTCTCCCCGATGCTCGTGAGCTCCAGCGGGCGGTCGCCCGGGAAGTACGGAATGCCAAAGCCCCCGCCGATGTTGAGCGAACGCAGCGGCGCCGGCGCCCTTGGCGCCAGCTCCAGGGCGAGGGCCACGGATTTCTGCTGGGCTTCAACGATTGCATCGGCGCGCAGGTTCTGCGAGCCGCTGAAGATGTGGAAGCCGACGAACTCCAGGGGCAGCTTGCCGAGCTCGGCCAGCATCTCGGGCACGCGCTCGGCGTCGACACCGAACTGTTTCGGGCCGCCGCCCATTTTCATGCCGGAGGTCTTCAGCTCGAAGGCCGGGTTGACGCGAATGGCGACCCGCGGGCGCGATCCGGTGGTCCGCGCGATGTTGGCCAGAACGCGCATCTCGCGCTCCGACTCGAGGTTGACGGTGATCCCGGCCGCTGCCGCCATCGCAAGTTGGCCTTCGCTCTTGCCCGGGCCCGCGAAACTGACGAGCGCGGGATCGACGCCGGCATCGAGCGCAACCTGCATCTCCCGCACGGAGGCGACATCGAGTCCGTCCACCAGCGCAGCGATGTGGCCAACGACGGCCGGCATGGGATTCGCCTTCATCGCATAGTGCAGTTTGATCTGCGGTGGCAGCGCTGCACGCAGTTGCGCCACGCGCGCGGCAATGGCTGCGCGGTCGTAGGCGTAAAAAGGAGTTCGGCCGATCTGCCGTGCCAGCTGCGACACGGTCACGGATCCGATGCGCAGCTCGTCGGCATCGAACTGCAGGTGAGCGGGCAGATAGTGCGACAGAGGACCGGACCTCATGAGGCCGGGCTCGTCGTGAACAGGTTCTTCAGCTCGCTGGCGAGCTGCGTTCGATCGAATTTGCCGTTTGGATTGCGCGGCAGGCTGTCCCGCCACTCGATGTGCGCGGGCACCATGAAATTCGGCAAACGCCGGCGGCACTCCTCGAGCAGACGTGCCGAATCGCGCTCGCCATCGGGCGCCGGGGCTGCGACGGCGACCACCGCCTGGCCGAGGCTCGGGTGTGAGATGCCCAAGGCCACCGCATCGGACACCAATCCGGTGGAATACAGAACTTCTTCCACTTCCGTGGGACTGACGCGATAGCCGGATGTCTTGATCATCTCGTCGCGCCGGCCCATGAAGAAAATGAATCCTTCTTCGTCGAGGCGCACCGTATCGCCCGACCATACCGCCATTTCGGTCAGGACCAGCCCGCTGGACTGTCCGGGCACCGGCTTGAAGCGCTCCGCGGTCTTCACCGGATCGTTCCAGTAGCCGAGCGACACCAGCGCTCCCCGGTGCACCAGTTCGCCCGGTTCGTTGGCGGAGCAGGGCGTGCCGTCGGGGCGGACGACCATGATCTCGGCGTTCGGAATGGCTTTGCCGATGGACTCCGGCCGGCGGTCGATCTGCTCCGGCGGCAGAAAGGTCGAGCGAAACGCCTCCGTCAGTCCGTACATCAGGAAGGGGCGCGTTGTCGGCAGCGACGCGCGCAGCTTGCCGAGCGTCGCAACGGGCATCGCTCCGCCGGAGTTGGTGATGTAGCGCAGGTTGTCTTTAGCCGCCTGCGGCCACTGCAGATCCGCGAGTTGCATCCATAGCGGCGGCACTCCCGCCAGTCCGGTGATCCGCTCGCGCGCCACGGCGGCTAGCACGTCTTTGGGAAACAGGTAATCGATGAGGACGACGCTGGCGCCGGCCAGGAATGCGGTGGAGAGCTGGCTGAATCCGTAATCGAAACTGAATGGCAACACGGCAAGCAGCCGGTCGCCCGGAACGTTCTGGAGGTATTCGGACACGCTGTGCGCGCCGGTGACCATGTTGCCATGGGAAAGGACGACGCCCTTGGGTCTGCCCGTGCTGCCGGAGGTATAGAAGATGGAAACGACATCCGCGTCGATGACCCGGTGCAGCGGCCGGTTCGAGCGCGCCCCCAGCAGTGTGGCCCAGGAATGGGTCGCGATCGCGGAAGTAGGCTCCTGTGCCGCATCGAGCAGCACCAGATGCTGCAGATCGGCGCATTCCGCGCACACCGCCTGAAGCTCGTGAGCGCGTTGCGAGGAGGTGACGAGGACGCGCACGTTGCAGTCCCGCAGGATGTGGCCGACCTGTTCCGGCTTCAGCAGGGGATTGATGGGAACGAAAACGCATCCGGCGCACGCGGCCCCGAACATCGTGACTACGGTCTCGAACTGTTTGGGCAGATATACCGCAACGCGTTCCAGACGGCCGAGGCCCAGCGCCACGATTCCCTGCGCGAACTGCTCGACCTGCGCGGCGAGCTGCTGGTAGCTGAGCGTCTGGCTCTTGAGCTTGAGCGCGGGTTCGGCGCCCGCACGCGCGGCCGACCGAATAATCAATTCGTGCAGGAGCTCGGTCATCTCTTCGCAACGGTGGCCGACGGGCCGTTATTATGGGCGAAGCCCGCGCGGCAGTGGGGCAGGCGCGGGGATTTTGTGAAATCGATACGGGCCCCCGAGGGGGCCGTGCAGGCCTTCAGCCGGCCAGTTTCAGCACACTGTGAGTCGGGCCTTCCTCGACTACGGTGGCCGACAATTCGCCGCACCAGCGCGCGACAATCGCCCGCTCATCGGGCCGGTGCGAATCGTCCAGCAGGATCACGCAGCCGGGCGCCATCCTGTTGCGCAGCACCGGCGCCAGGCCGTAGCGGCCGCCCCGGCTGGAACCGTGCGGTCCGTCACAGACCACGAAACCGATATCCGTCGTTTCCGGCAGGTCTTCGATCGTGTACCAGTCGAATTCGCCGTAGTCGCGAATCGAGGTGAGCAGCACGTTGATGTTTGATCGGGAATGCTCCGGGAGTGCATTTCTTACACGGTCCGCCCACCCGGGGTTGTGCTCCAGCGAGGTCACTTGCCGCCGGCTCGTGAACGTCGCCGCTCCCAGAGCCAAAGTGGTCAGGCCCGAGCCGCATTCCACGATCGAGCCGCTGGTGCGTCCGTACCACGCGAGCGTGCTCGCCAGAAGCTCCGTGTCGGCGCTCCAGCCTTCATTGGACCAGGCGTGAATCATCCCTTCGAGCAGGGACTGCGATGGGGTCTGGCCGGACTGCAGCAGCCGGGTCAATGTGCCGAGCTGGCTGCGCAGTTTCCAGCGTCTGTAGGCGTCCCGCGGCTGATTAAACGTCTCTCTCGCGAGAGCGCGCAAACTCATCTTAACTCCGGCTCTTTGCTTCATTATTAGCGTGTGAATCGAGGATACCAGATAGACCTTCCGACCACGATGCATCCCCATGGCGGTGAGACGCAGTTGTTACCCGAACCCAGTCGGGCGCGATTATCATCTTACGGTGCTCGACACAATCTCAAGTTTTAAGGAGTAGGTGGATGGCTTCAGCAGGTGCGGATTCCCGCTCCGGTCCGCAGGAACGCTTTACCTGTCGATTCTGCTCGTCAACCTTACGCCACACTTTCGTCGACTTGGGGATGGCGCCGCCGTCGCAGAGTCATATCAGCGTCGAGCAGCTTGACAGGATGGAGGCATTTTTTCCGCAGCACGTGCTGGTGTGCGAGAAGTGTTTCCTCGTGCAGCTCCCCGAGTGCGTCAGCGCTGGCGAGATCTTCTCCGAGTACGCCTACTTTTCCTCGTATTCCGACAGCTGGGTCGCGCACGCGCGGCGTTATGTGGAGGCGATGTGCGAGCGCTTCAAACTCGGCGCCGCCAGCAAAGTCGTCGAGCTCGCGAGCAACGACGGCTATCTCCTGCAACACTTCGTTACACGCGGCGTGCCGGTTTTGGGCGTCGAGCCGGCCGCCAACGTGGCGAAAGTAGCTGTTGAAAAGGGTGTGCCGTCGCATGTTGCGTTCTTTGGAGCGCGCACCGCGGCGGAAGTTGCAAAGTCCTTCGGTCAGCCCGACCTGCTCCTGGGAAACAATGTGCTCGCGCACGTCCCGGACCTGAACGATTTCGTGCGCGGTATGAAGATTCTGCTCAAGGCGGGCGGAGTCATCACGATGGAATTCCCGCACCTGGAGCGGCTGATCGAAGAGAACCAGTTCGACACGATCTATCACGAACACTTCAGCTATTTTTCGTTCGTGACGGTGGAGCGCGTGTTCGCGGCGCACGGCCTGACGCTCTTCGATGTGGAGGAGCTTCCGACCCACGGCGGATCGCTGCGCATTTTCGGGCGGCACGCCGAGGACACTTCCAAGCCGATGACGGCGCGCGCGCGGGCACTGCACGAGCGCGAAATTGCCGGCGGTTTCGAGACGATGGCGCGTTACCACGGATTTACGGAACGCGTGAAGGCCACCAAGCGCGGCCTGCTGCAATTCCTGATCGCCGCCAAGAGCGCGGGCAAGTCGATCGTGGGCTACGGAGCTCCCGGTAAGGGCAACACAATGCTCAACTACTGCGGCATCCGCACTGATTTTCTCGACTACACGGTCGATCGCAATCCCTACAAGCAGGGCAAGTTCACTCCGGGCACGCACATTCCCATCATGCCGGTGGAGCGCATCGCGCAGACCAGGCCCGATTACCTGCTGATCCTGCCGTGGAATCTGCGGGAGGAGATCATGGGCCAGATGAGCTTCGTGCGGGAGTGGGGCTGCAAGTTCGTCGTCCCCATCCCGGAGTTGAAGGTGTTCGACTGAGTCGAGCCTATTGCGACTTCTCACGAGTGCTTCTGGGCACTCGCGCCGCGCATCGGATTGACGAGGTCGCTCATCAGCCCTGGAATGCTCCAGTAGGCACGCCTTGCCACGTACGCGTACGCACGACGGCGCTGTGCGCTGCTCAAGGGCGCACGCCGGACGGCAGAAAAGTATCCTCGCACCAACCGCCAGGTTTGGAACTCCGCGCCCATGCCCCCATCCGGATAGTGGTGTGCACGCACTCGATGCGGTGTCTGCATGGCCGTAGCGCTGGACTCATCCAGCCGGCGTAGGAATCTCACGTCGGGCACCACTTCGAACTTGCCGCGCAGAGCAAGCTCGGCGAGCACGACGATGTCCGATGACATGTAGTCCGGCATGACCGAGGTTTGCAACAGGGCTTCACGGCGCATCAGGCCGTTCATGGTGTTGTTCAGCCGCAGGTCGTCGCAGAGTTTGATGAAACGGTCCACGGCCTCATCCATCTGCAGAGCGAAATCGTCGCGATAGTCGGTCGCCTGCCGCGGGTCATCCGTGAAGATCGCCGTCTGTCCATGGCACAGCACGACACTCGGATGGGCATCGAGCTGCTGCACGCACCGCTCGACGAAGGCCGGCTCAATGAGGTCGTTCGATGAGGACCATTTGAAGTAGACGCCGGTGGCCGCCAGAGCCGCCTTGCGGTAGTTCGGATTCGCGCCGATGTTGCGCGCTCCGCGCAGGACGCGCACCCGCTTGTCGTTCTGCGCATAGGACAGTGCGACTTCCAACGACGAATCCGTGGAAGCGTTGTCGCTGATGATCAGCTCGAGATCGCCGAACGTCTGCCCGAGAATCGCCTCTATCGAGGTCGCGAGATGTCCGCCCGCGTTGTACACGGGCATTCCAACGCTGACGCGTGGGGGGGCACGCGCCGCAGGCTTCGCTATCTCGCCGTCCGTCATCTCAGTTTGCATTCCAGTGCATCGCGATCACTCAGCCACAGGCGCTCACGGGCAGTCAAGTGCGGCACTAGTTCGTGCCGGGCAGCGCAAACGCTACGACGGACTGTCCTGCCGTCACGGCGACGTACTGCTTCCCGCCTGCCTCATATGTAACAGGCGCCGCGGAGATCGTCGCGCCGAGCTCGAACGACCACAATTTCGCACCCGTCACGGAATCGAGCGCGAAGAAGGTCGACAGGTCGGAGCTGAACACCAAGCCGCCGTCCGTGGACAGGATTCCGCCCAGCTCACCGATCGAGTCCCGCGGCGGCAAGCGATATTCCCAGCGAAGCTTGCCAGTCTGTGGCTCCAGGGCGCGCACCACGGAGTAGTGCTTCAGCCCGGAGACACCTTGAGTAGCACTGCCGAGAAAGACCTCGGCGTGTTTCGCCGCAGGTGTCTTCTCGCTGAAATAAACGCCGCCGCGCTCCAGCGCGGGGACGAAGAACAGATCCAGTTTTGCGTCGTAGCTGGAGGGCCACCAGTTGGTGCCGCCGCCCGGTCCCGGAAAGACCAGGGTTCCCTTGGACGTGGGAATCGCGTCCGCGCGCGCCGCCGGACGCCCGGTCTTCGGGTCGAGCCCCGTCGTCCAGGTCTGGTGTGCGAACGGAGTGCCGCGCAGGAATTTGCCGTTCGTGCGGTCGAGCACGTAGAAGAACGCGTTCCGGTTGGCCCACAGCACCTGCCGCTGCAGCTTGCCGTCCTCCATCCGGTCCGCAAGAACCGGCACCTGGGAAGAATCCCAGTCGTGAACATCCCCGGGCGTGAACTGGTAGTGCCACACGAGCTTGCCCGTCTTCGCCTGCAGCGCCACGGCCGAGCACGAATAGAGGTTATCGCCGGCACGCCCCGTGGCGTTGAAGTCGGGCGCCGGATTGCCCGTGCCCCAGATCAGCAGATCCTGCTCCGCATCGTAGGAGCCTGTGACCCAGCTACCCGTGCCGCCCTGCTGCCAGGAATCGCCCGCCCAGGTTTCGTTGCCCGGCTCGCCCTTGCCGGGCACCGTGCTGAATTCCCAACGCTTCTGGCCGGTCTTCGCATCCAGCGCAACGATCTTGCCGCGGATCGGGTAGTCGCCGCCGCCCATGCCGGTGACGACGACATCGTCGAACGCCAGCGGCGCGGAGGTGATCGAATAGCCATCGCGATAGTTCGCGACCGCCGTGTCCCACAGCAGTTTTCCAGTCCGCGCGGACAGGGCCAGCAGGTGGGCGTCCAGCGTGCCGACATAAATAGTGTCATCCAGGATCGCGACACCGCGGTTGACGTTGCCGCAGCAGGTCAGGACCTCCGACGGCGGTTGACGCGCGAAGCGCCAGACCTGCTTCCCCGTGCTCGCATCGATTGCGACAACCTGGCCTACCGGCACGGAGACGAACATGAGTCCGTTGCGCACGATCGGAGTGTTCTCGCCGCGGTCTTCGGGACTCGGAAACTGCCGCAGCCACGCGGGCGCCAGGTGCGCCACGTTCTTGCGGTCGATGGTCTGCAGATCGCTGTGACGCACCCCGTTGTACGTGCCGGAGTACGTCACCCAGTCGGCGGCGGATGTCTTCAGGTCGCGCAGCTGGTCGAAGGGAGCCCCGTATCCCGGCGGCACCAGTTCCGCGGCCGCATCCTGGGGAGCATGGACGGTCGTGAGCGAATGGACGAAGGCCACCAGCTGCCAGGCCGTCTTCAAAGGCAGATCGTGCGGGCGCATGGCGGTCCCGTCGATCCCGAAGCGGATCGTCCGGTACATCGCCCAATCGCTGTCGCCGTGCGCCAGCGCACGTCCCACCAGCGACGGTGCGCTCTCGCGCCCGCGGCCGTCGACTCCGTGGCACGCCGAGCATGTCGTCTTGAAAGCTTCCGCGCCGGCTGTGATGTCCGCGATGCTGGAGTAGGGATTGACGATCGTCGCGTAAGGATTGGGATTCGCAGCGAGCGGCTCGAGCCAGAACGGACTGCCGGGCTTGAGCATTCCGAGCAGATCGTGCCAGCTCACGTCGGCGATTCCGCCGGTTGCCTTGGTGACTACGATCTTCGTGCGCCAACGCATGCTCTGCGGTCCGACCGCCAGGGCTGCGAGTGCGCACAGGGCCAAGACCGCGAGGATGACCCAGGAACGCCAGGAAGTGAGGAATCGCAAAGTACTGACCCCTTAGAGTGTGTTTTTATTGTCTGCATACGAGGGGAATACAAGCGAAAAGAATACCGGAGCTCGGGCGTGGCGGCGTGATCTGCGTGGCGGAACTGAGACCTGCTGCCGGGGACTGGAGCCGGCGCCGACCTATGATTCCGCGCGAAGAAGTATACAAACCGGGGCATTAAGGTAAATCATGCCCGACGGCGGGCACGAGCCGCGATGACTCCAGCTGCCCGGCGGCCGCACCGCTGCCGATAGCGCCGCCCAGCGCGCCGTATTTCATTCTTTCGGGGTAAGCATGGCTGTGTTGCGCCAGGGGGATTGGGTTCAGGTTCGCACCCGGGACGAGATCCTCCGCACTCTGGATCGCTCTGGACGCCTGCAGGGCATGCCCTTCATGCCCGAAATGACCCGCTACTGCGGGCAGCGCTTCCAGGTCGGGGCTGTCGCCCATAAAACCTGCGATACCGTGAACAAGACCGGTGGGCGGCGGATGCGCAACATGGTGCACCTGGCGGGCCTGCTGTGCGACGGGAGCGCGCACGGCGGCTGCGAAGCGGCTTGCCTGCTGTTCTGGAACGAAGCATGGCTGACCCCGGTGCGTGACGGCCGGTCGGCCCAGCCGGCGCCTGCCTCAGGTCCCGGGTGCAGTGAAGAGGAGTTGCGGCAGGCCACGACGCGAGCCGTCCCGGGAGAATCCGAGACCACCTATAGCTGCCAGGCCACGCGCCTTCCGGAGGCCTCCGAACTGCTGCACTGGTGGGACCTCCGGCAATACTTTGCCGACGTCATGAGCGGCAACCACCGCCTGGGGTATGCGGCCAAGATCCTGTTCCTGGCCGCCGTGGGACACCTGAAGGATCTGCGGTTCGGGTACCGCGCGGCAGCGGCGATCTATCGATTTTTTCACCGCCTGCTGACCGGGCGACCCAGTCCGTACGTGACCGGGACGGTGCCGGCCGGGGAAAAGACGCCTGCCGAATCGCTGGAACTGCAACCCGGAGAGCTGGTGCGCGTGAAGTCCCTTGGGCAGATTGCCTGCACCCTCGATACGCGCAACAAGAATCGCGGGATGAGCTTCGATCCGGAGATGGCTCCTTATTCGGGTGAAGCGTATCGCGTCGCCCGGCGCGTCACGAAAATCGTGGATGAGCGCACCGGCAAGCTCATCACCATGAAGAACCCGTGCATCGTTCTAGAGGGTGTCGTGTGTACCGCGCAGTACAGCGAGCGACGACTGTTGTGTCCACGCGCGTTGCCCTCGTTCTGGCGTGAGAACTGGCTCGAGCGCGCGGCCAAGAAGCAAGACTGATGCACCTGCGCAGCAAGATGGCCCGAGGCGCACTGTGGATGGTGACGCTGAAGATGCTCGATCGCGGCATCGGCCTGATCAGCACGCTCGTCCTGGCCCGTCTGTTGGTGCCCGAGGACTTCGGCATCGTGGCCATGGCTACTTCCGTGCTCGCGTTTCTGGAGCTGCTGTCCGCTTTCGGTTTCGACGTCGCGCTGATCAGGCAGACCAACATTCAGCGCAGCCACTATGACACCGCGTTCACGCTGAATTGCATCCTCGGGGCCGGCATGGCGGTGGCGCTCTTCGCACTGGCTTACCCCGCCGCGAAGTACTACGGCGATCCGCGCGTCGCCAATGTGGCGATGGTGTTGTCGCTCGGACCGCTGGCCCAGGCTTTCGAGAACATTGGCATCGTGAATTTCCGCCGGGACATGAATTTCCGCGCGGAATTCATGTATCTGGCCGCCCGGCGCATTCTCGCGGTGATGATCGCGCTGCCGCTGGCTTTCATGTTGCGGAGCTACTGGGCGCTGGTGCTCGGTACCGTCGCCGGACGCATCATCGGCACGGTGCTGAGCTATGTGATGCAGCCGTATCGCCCGCGATTCTCGTTCGCGGAACGAGTGAGTCTGATGGGGTTCTCCCAGTGGATCGTGCTCAACAGCGCTTTGCAGTTCCTGCTGGGGCGCTCCTCCGATCTGATTCTCGGCCGCATGGCCGGCTCCCGCTCCCTGGGCGTGTACAACATGTCGTTCGAAATCGCGAGCCTCCCGGCAACGGAGCTGGTGGCACCGATCAATCGCGCCGTGTATCCGGCCTACGTGCAGATCGCGAACGACCGCGCCGCCCTCGGACGCGAGTATGTGGCGGTTATCGGCCTCATCGCGGCCATCGCTCTGCCTGCGGCGGTCGGTCTGATCGCCGTGTCGGACCGGACAGTGGCCTTGCTGCTGGGCCCGAACTGGCTGGATGCGATCCCGCTGATTCAATTGCTGAGCCTTGCCGGCTCCATCCAGGTCCTGCGGACAAACACCTATGCGGTGTACCTGGCAGTGGGAGTGCCGCGCTACCAGGTGGCGATCAACGCCGTGCACGTGCTTCTGCTCGCCTGTCTGATGCTGGCGCTGGTGCCAACGAAGGGTGCGATGGGGGCGGCCACCGCCTATCTGGGCGCCATGGCGCTCATGGTGCCGCTGGATCTGTACGTCGTCTGCCGCATTCTGCAGCTGTTGCGCCGGTCGGTCGTCGCCGTCATCTGGCGACCGGCATCCGCCGCGGCTGCCATGTATTTCGCGGTGCGGGCCGTCGGCGACGACGTCCCGACCTCCGTTGGGAGTTTGCTGCGGGGTGGGGAGCTGCTGCTGCTCATTCTGATCGGAGCGGTGGTCTACACCGCCTCGCTCGCCGCCTTGTGGGTCCTCTCAGGCCGTCCCCCAACCGCCGAGCGGACTCTTTTCGAGCGGGCGCGGGCGCTCGTGCGCCGCGTGTTGAGTCAAGGCTTCTCCCGTTCCGCGAGTGACCCGCCGTCATGACTTGCGCCGCCGTGGGTCAACCTGAAGCTGCGTCGGCACTCGTCTCGGTGATCATGCCGGTGCGCAATTGCGGCCCGTACATCGGCGCGGCGATCAAATCCGTTCTGGCGCAGACGTACCAGCGATTCGAGTTGTTCATCGGCGACAACGGTTCGAGCGACGACTCGTTCGCCATCGCCGCGGAGCTTGCCGGCCGGGATGCCCGCATCACGCCCTTCAAGATGAATCCGCCGACCGACTCGCCGGCCGGCCCGCGCAACGCCGCGATCGCGCGGGCCAAGGGCGAATACGTCGCGTTTCTCGATGCGGACGATCTTTGGCACCCGCGGCATCTCGAGTTTCACATGCGCGCGCACGCGGCGATTCCGCAAGCTGCACTGGGGTTTTCCGAGTACCACCGCTTCCAGGACGATCCCGCGGAACCGGACGCGACCGAAGCCCGCCGGCACGAATTTTTCGCCGCTCCGTCGCGTTATCTCGAGGCGGGCCCCGTGTTGGCCGACATCGGCCAGGTCTGCAAAGCGACCGCTGCGCTGCTGGAGTTCATTGCGCTGCGCTGGTGTCCGGTGCATACGAGTTCGGTGACGATCCGCAGGGCGGGGATCGATCCGGTCCGCTTTCCCGAGACGGTCTCCATCAACGAAGACCTCGATTGTTGGTTGCGGGTAATCGACCAGGGCGGCGCTGTCAGCGTGCCGGTGGTGACTTCTTACTATCGCTCGCGGGTGGGCAGTCTCACGGCGGACGAGCAGGACTTCATGCGGGGCATGGCGCGCGGGCACACGGCAGTCTTGCGCGAGCGCGGACACCGGTTTTCGCCGCGCGACCGCTGGGCCTACCGGCGAAAAATTGCCGACTATCTATGGAATCTGTCCGAACTGCAGGCGGCCGATCGCCGCCACCGGGAAGCGTTTCGTACGGCCGCGGAGGCTGTCGGAATGCACCCGACGCCGCAGTCCGGGCTGCGCTTCGTGAAGAGCGTGATCAAGAGTGCGCTGCAGTCGCTCGGGATGCGTGCGCCGGCCCGATGACACGGGCACGACGAATGACAACGAAATCAGTGAGTGCGGAGGGTTTGATGCGGATCTTACTTACGGGCTGCGACGGCTACATTGGCGTTCGCCTGGCGCCGATCCTGCTGGCCGAGGGCTTCGAGGTCGTCGGCCTCGATACTGGCTACTATCGTGACGGCTGGCTCTATACCTCGCGATCCGAGCAGCCGCGTACCGTGGCGACGCTCAACAAGGACATCCGGCAGGTGAAACCGGCCGACCTCGAAGGCTGCGACGCCGTGGTGCATCTGGCCGAGCTGTCGAACGATCCCCTGGGCGAGAACAACCCGCAGCTCACCTTTCAGATCAATCACGAGGGGTCGGTGGCGCTCGCGAAGATGGCTCGTGCGGCGGGAGTCAGCCGCTTCGTCTATGCCTCGTCGTGCAGCGTCTACGGCAAGGGAGCGACGGATATCGTCTCGGAGACGTCCCCGACCAACCCGCAAACGGCCTATGCGCATTGCAAGGTTCGCGTCGAGAACGATGTTGGGGCGCTTGCCGGCGCTGCATTTGCGCCTGTCTTCCTGCGCAACGCGACCGCGTACGGAGCTTCACCGCGGATGCGCTTCGACGTGGTGCTCAACGACCTGTGCGCTCTGGCCTGGACCACCAAGCGCATAGCGATGACCAGCGACGGCAGCCCATGGCGGCCGATCGTGCACGTCGAGGATATCAGCCGGGCTATCGTGTGCGCGCTGCGTGCGCCGGCGGACAAGATTCGCGGCGAAATCTTCAATGTCGGCGCCGACACCGAGAATTATCGGGTCCGCGAAATCGCACAGATCATCGGCGAGACCATGCCGGGTTGCGAGGTCACCACGGGTTCCTCTGCAGGAGACAACCGCAGCTATCGCGTGTCGTTTGCGAAGATTGCCGCCGGTCTGCCCGGGTTCAGTACGTCGTGGACTGCGCGTAAGGGCGCCGAAGAGCTGCGTGCGTTGTTTGAACGCATCGAGCTGGACACCGCTACCCATGCCTATCGTGCGTTTACCCGCATCAAGCAGCTGCGTTACCTGTCGAAGACGGGTCAGATCGATCCCGAGTTTTACTGGAGGACCTGAGCTTGCGCTTCGAGCCCCTAGAGCTGGCCGGAGCGTTTCACGTGACGCTCCAGGAGCATCGCGACGACCGCGGGTTCTTTGCGAGGACCTTCTGCGTACGCGAGTTCGTCGACCACGGCCTTCCCGGGGAAATCGTGCAGGCGAATGTTTCGTACAACAGCAAGCGCGGTACCCTGCGCGGCATGCATTTTCAGAAGCCGCCATCACGGGAGGGCAAGCTCGTGCGGTGTGTGCGGGGCGCGATCCTGGATGTTATCATCGACCTGCGTCCGGACTCTCCAACTTACACCCGGCACGTCGGCGCAACGCTTACAGCAGACAATCGCGCCGCCCTGTTTGTCCCCTGGGGTGTTGCCCACGGTTTTCAGACACTGGAAGACGATACCGAGGTCGAGTACCTGATGACCGACTTCTTCGCACCCGAGCTGTCCGCCGGTGTTCGCTGGAACGATCCGGCTTTCGGCATCCGCTGGCCCATCGCGGAAGCGACGCTGCACCCGCGCGATGCGAGTTATCCGGACTTTCATGCCGACGAGTTCGCCGCGCAGGCGCGGCGTTAGATTGCCGGGCCGTCCAGTGAGTGCGCAGACAACAGACATCGGAGCGAAAATCTACGGGCTCGCCAGCCGCCTGTACCCCATCTGCCGCAGCATCACCGGCAAGGGAGTCCGCGACACCCTGGCCATCGTGCGCGAACACATCGAGCTCGCCATTCACGAAGTCCCCTCCGGTACGGCGGTATTCGACTGGACCGTCCCCGATGAATGGAACATCCGCGACGCCTATATCAAGGATCCGGAGGGCCGGCGGGTCGTGGATTTCCAGCGCCACAACCTCCACGTGATGAGCTACTCGACGCCCGTGCGGGCCCGGATGAGCCTGGAACAGCTGCGACCGTACCTGCATCACGATCCGGCCCGTCCCGATGCGATACCCTACCGGACCAGCTATTACCGCCGGAATTGGGGCTTTTGTCTCAGCCAGCGGCAGGCCGACTCCCTGGCCGAGGCGCAGTACGAGGTCGTCATCGATTCGGAGCTCGCCCCCGGGAGCCTGACGTACGGCGAGTTGTATGTGGCGGGTCGCACGGATCGGGAGATCCTTATTTTTACGCACGTGTGCCATCCATCGCTGGCAAACGACAACGTTTCCGGCATCGCGCTGGCGACGCTGTTCGGTGCTGCCGTGGCGGCGGCGCCGGGACGGCATTCCGTGCGCATGGTGTTCGCACCGGGCACCATCGGCTGCATCACCTGGCTGGCGCAGAACGAACAGCGGCTGGGGAAGATCGATCACGGACTGGTGATCGGACTGCTGGGAGACCGCGGACCGCTCACCTACAAGCGCAGCCAGCGTGGCGATGCGCCGGTCGATCGGGTCGCCCAGTACGTCGTGCAGGGCGCCGGAGCGAAGCACCGGGTCATCGACTTTCACCCCTACGGTTACGACGAGCGGCAGTTGTGCTCGCCCGGCTTCAACTTGCCGGTGGGCCGCCTGACACGCTCGCCCAACGAGGGCTATCCCGAATATCACAGCTCCGGGGACGATCTGAACCTGATCGATCCGGCGGCGCTGCGCGAGTCCTACGACACGCTCGCGCGCATCGTGCACATCCTGGATGCCGATGAGGCTTATCGAAACTTGAGTCCCAAGTGCGAGCCGCAACTGGGCAAGCGCGGATTGTACCGCTCCACCGGCGGCGGCGGTCGCACGGAAATGGACGATGCGCTGCTCTGGGTCCTCAACCAGTCCGACGGCGCCCGCAGCCTGCTGCAGATCGCGCAGCGCGCCGGCATCGGGTTCGAAATCATCGAGCAGGCCGCCCTGGACCTGGAGCGCGTCGGGTTACTCGCCCGCGTGCATTGAGCCTACGGCGCGCGTCAAATGTATCGGGAGAGCACATGAAGGTTGTATTGTTCTGCGGCGGTCTGGGCACGCGCCTGCGCGAGTATTCCGACACGTTGCCCAAGCCGCTGGTCGGAGTGGGCTACCGTCCCATCATCTGGCACCTGATGCGCTACTACGCGCACTTCGGCCACAAGGACTTCATCCTGTGCCTGGGCTACCGCGGCGACCTGATCCGCGAGTACTTCCTGAACTACAACGAATGCATGTCCAATGACTTCGTGATGGAGCAGGGCGGCCGCAAGCTGCAGCCGCTGACTTCCGACATCTCCGACTGGCGCATCACCTTCGTCGACACGGGCCTGCATTCCAACATCGGCCAGCGGCTGATGCGGGTGCGCCGGCACCTGGAGGGCGAGGAGATGTTTCTCGCCAACTACTCGGACGGCTTGTCGGATCTGGCGCTCGATAAGTCGGTGGCGCATTTCCGCACCACCAACCTGCTGGCGCAGTTCCTGAGCGTGCGCATTCCGCAGAGTTTCCACGCCGTCGATGCCGGTCCGGACGGCATCGTGCGTTCCCTGACCCCCGTGCGCGATCTGGATGTCCGCATCAACGCCGGGTTCTTTCTGTTGCGGCCGCAGATTTTCGACTACTGCCGCGAAGGCGAGGAGCTGGTGGCGGAGCCGTTCGCCCGGCTCGCCGAGCAGCGGCTGCTGGGAGCCGAGCGTCACGAGGGATTCTGGCACTCCATGGATACGTTCAAAGACAAGATCGAGCTGGATCGCATGGAAGCGCAGAACAAGTGCCCCTGGATGGTCTGGAAAGACCGCTCCTGAGTGGAACTTCCAACGGTTGCGTGAGCAGTGCAGATGTTGGGCCTTTCCATCCAAGCCACCGCCAACCGGCCGCTGCGCATTCTGTGCGTCGCCGCCCATTGCGATGACATCGAGATCGGCTGCGGGGGGACGCTGCTCTCACTGTTGCGTCGGCATCCGCGTGCGCAGGTGTCGTGGATCGCGTTCAGCGGGAACGCGGAACGTGCTGAGGAACTGACCCGTAGTTCCCGGACATTTCTGCGGCGCGCGGCCAGCCGATCCGTGATCGTGCGCACTTTCCGTGACGGCTACTTTCCCGGCCAGTACACGCAGATCAAGGAAGCCTACGCCGAACTGGCGCGCGCTCAGCAGCCGGACCTGATCTTTACTCACCAGGGCGGGGACCGGCACCAGGACCATCGCGTCGTTGCCGAACTGACGCGCAACCTGTTCCGCGACCACCTGATCCTCGAATACGAAATTCCCAAATTCGACGGCGGGCTGACCACTCCGAACGCCTACGTCGAGTTGACTCGCGCCGAAGTCGACGCCAAGGTGCGCGCGCTGATGAGGTTCTATCCGAGCCAGCGCGCCAAGCGCTGGTTCACGCCGGACACCTTCCTGGGGCTCATGCGCCTGCGGGGCATCGAGTCCGGCTGCAAGAGCGGTTGGGCCGAAGGTTTCCACGTGGACAAGTGCCGCATCTCATGGTGAGCCGGAACGAAAATGCGGCGCTCCCGGGCGCCGGGCGGCCGCTTTCGGGTGATCCCGGATTGCGCGGCGGGCGTGTGCTCGTGACGGGAGCGGGGAGCGGAATCGGGCGCGCGCTGGCTGTAGCGTTTGCCGCAGCCGGAGCCGCCGTCAGTCTGCTGGGCCGGAATTCCGATTCTTTGAAAGGTACAGCTAAGCTTTGCGGGGACCAAAGTGCCGAGTGCTGGAGCGTCGATCTGGCCGATGCAACCCGACTCGAGGCCTTCGCACGCGAGTTCGCGGAACGTCACGGTTCGCTCGCAATCCTGATACATGCCGCTGGCGCGTTCCGGCGGGCGAAACTTGAAATGCAACATAGTGCCGACGCCCGGGAGATGCTCGCCACCAACGCGCTGGCACCGTTTATCCTGACGAGCGCTCTGTTACCATTGCTGCGCGCCGCTCAGGGTGACGTGATACTCATCAACTCGAGCATCGCTCTGCGCGGCGGACCAGGGATAGCGGCCTATTCGATGTCGAAGGCCGCAATGCATACGTTCGCGGAATCACTGCGCGCAGAAGAGAACGCCTCGGGCCTACGCGTACTTTCGGTATACGTGGGCCGCACCGCCACCCCGATGCAGGAACGGGTTGCGCGTGCCGAGGGTATTCCCTATGAGCCGCAGCGACTATTGCGGCCGGAAGACATTGCGGCGATGGTTCTCGCCGCGGTCGCGCTGCCTCGCGGGGCGGAAGTCACGGACATTCATATACGTCCTCGAGTTGCCCCGAAGTAGGCTGCTGTATGTCCGCAAATGTAACCAACGGTAAGTCGCCCTCCGGAGCGCTTGATATGTGCGCGCGGCTGCTGCTGCTCGGCGCGGCGGTGCTGTTGCTGCTCGCGTGCGCGTACGAGTTTCATTCCGCACCGCCCGGGCTGTTGTTGCCCATGGGCAAGATCATTCTCGGCGTGGCTGCGGTTGCCGGTCTCGCGCTGGCCTTTGGCGCGGTACGGCTGTCAGGGCGCGCAGCCCGTAGCGGCGCGATCGAGTTACTCGGTCTCTATGCCGCGTTGGTGATCGTGGAGATTACGATCACCGCCATCGCCCCGCAGTTGCCGAGCAGGCGCCTGGAGCGCGAATCGGTGGCGCACAAGTTGGGCACGCCATTCGACGACCGCCTCAAGTCCGAGGTCGTGAAGGACTTGCGCGCTTCCGGCGTCGATGCCTATCCGGGGATGTCGCGCGAGTGGCCGCGTCTGCCCGAGGTCAAGAAGCTCGCCAACACCGATGTGTACTGGCTCACGCAGGTGGCCAAAGCCCGCATCGTCGAATGCAACGAGAACGGCCGCTTCATGACCTACGACACCGACGAGTTGGGATTCCGCAATCCCACGGGTCTGTATGACAGCGGGTCGATCGAGATCGCGGCCATCGGCTCCTCTTACACTCTGGGGCACTGCGTGCCGCCGCAGGCCAGCTTCATGGAGCGGGTGCGTCAGTCGCATCCGCGGACACTCAACTTGGGAGTGGCCGGAAGCGGCGCGCTTACCATGTTGGCGACGCTGCGCGAATATGTGACGCCGCTGCATCCGCCTGTGGTCATGTGGCTGATGCATCCGTACATCGCCGACTATTCTGATGAAGCGCAGGACCCGCGTCTGGTGGCTTATCTGGATCCGACGCACACCCAGCATCTGTTGGATCATCGCGCCGAGCTCGATCGGATGCTGCGCACCATATCGATCACTGCGCAGTCCGAGATGGACGCTCACGAGCGCAAGACGATTCACGACTTCGACTCGCACCGCTGGCGCCGCTGGCCGTGGCTGCCGGAACTCAGGGCGAAAATCGGGTTGGAAGGCCTGATGTTCGCCGAGCCCCCGGGCAGCCGCTCGGGGGACTTCGCGGCGCTGATGCGCGAGGCGCAAGCCGAGGTGCACGCCTGGGGCGGCAAGTTCATCGTGGTTCTGCTGCCCACCTATCCGGAGGTGGTCGCGCATCAGTTGCCGCCGCCGCTGGCGCACGACCGCCTGGATGCATTGTTCACGGGCCTGCACATCCAGGTGGCCGACTGCATCGAGCCTTTCATGGAGCAGGCCGATCCTGCCTCGCTGTACACGATGAGAATCAACAATCATCCGGACGCCGCGGGTCATGCATTGCTTGCCACGTGCGTCCTCAATGCGCTGTCCGCGCGGCCCCGCGGCCAACTCTCAGTCCACAACAGATGATGAGATCGGTTGATATAAGACATGGCTCAAACAGACGATGTTTTGCTGCCGCGCGTGGAGCGCGCGTTCACCCGCACCTTCGGCCGCGATATTGCCTTTCGCGCCGATCTCGATCGTGCCCGGGAACCGCGTTGGAGTTCCCTGAAGCACGTTGAATTCCTCATCGCGCTGGAGGGCGAATTCAAAGTTCGCTTCGACGGCGCGGATGCGACGGATATGACCAGTATCCCGGCGGTGCTCGCTCGCCTGCGGGCGATGACGAACTGAGCCCCGCGTGGATCTCGCACTACAACGCGCCTTTTTGATTCGCGAGGTGGAGGAGCGGTTCCTCGCTCTGTTCTCCGCGGGCAAACTCTCGGGAACGACGCATACCTGCATCGGACAGGAGCTGGCCGCCGTGGCGCTCGCCGACAGCCTGGATCGCACCCGCGATGTGGTGTTTTCGAATCACCGCTGCCATGGCCACTACCTCGCCTGGACCGACGATGTCGCCGGCCTGGTCGCCGAGGTGATGGGCAAGAGCTCCGGCATCTGCGGCGGCCTGGGCGGGAGCCAGCATCTTTGCGGCGAGCGCTTCTTCAGCAACGGAATTCAGGGCGGCATCGTTCCCGTGGCTGCGGGGATCGCGCTCAGCCACAAGCTGTCCGGGACCGGGGGCATCGTCGCGGTGTGCATCGGTGACGGCACGCTGGGCGAGGGCGTGCTCTATGAGAGCCTGAACCTGGCTTCCAAGTGGCGCCTGCCGTTGCTGGTCATGCTCGAGAACAACGGCTACGCGCAGTCGACTTCGCAGTCCGAGACGTTGGCGGGAGACATCTGCGCCCGCGCCGCCGCCTTCGGCATCACCACGTACCAGGCCGATACCTGGGATCAGCCCAAACTGTTCGAGACTCTCGCGACCGCGGCACGAGGCGTGCGCGGCGCAGGCGGACCCGCGTTCGTGCGCGTCGATACCTATCGGCTCGCTGCGCATTCAAAGAGCGATGATGACCGGGACCCGGCGGAAATCCGCGCATACGCCGAGCGGGATCCGGTGAACAGGCTGGTGGCCCGCGCGGCGGAATCGGCGGAAGTGGCTTCCGTCATCGCCGCCGTTCGTGCTCGCGTTACGCAAGCGGTCGAGCGCGCCGATGCCGACAAGCCTCCCGATCTTGGCAGACTCGCACGTCAAAGAAAGCCCGCGCCGCACGGCGCCAGGCCCGAGTGGCGGCCGGTCGCGGCAACCTCCGGCACCGTGCTCGCGGCGCTCAACAAGGCATTGGGTGAGTGGCTGGCGACAGACTCGAAGGTCATCGTCATCGGCGAGGACATTCGCTCGCCGTATGGCGGAGCGTTCAAGGTGACGAGGGGCCTCTCGACCGCTCATCCCGAGCGTGTGCTGAATACCCCGATCAGTGAGGCCGCGGTCGTTGGCATCGGTAACGGGCTGGCGCTCGGAGGCTTCCGTCCCGTCGTGGAGATCATGTTCGGCGACTTCATGACGCTGTGCTTCGATCAGATCGTCAACCATGCGGCGAAATTCGCGGGCATGTACGACGGCCGCGTCACGACGCCGATTCTGGTCCGCACTCCAATGGGCGGCGGGCGAGGGTACGGACCTACCCACAGTCAGAATCTCGAGAAGCATCTCGCCGGCGTGCCGGGACTGGTACTGTTGGTGATGCATGGCCGAACCAACGTCGCCGGAATGTTCGAATCCGTCCGTCTACAGAGCGGACCGGTCGTCCTCATCGAGAATAAACTGCTGTACCGCGAATACCTGGACGCTCCACTGCCCGACGGTTGTTCCGCCAGCGAGACTTTGGCCCCGTTTCCGACGACGCGAATCGCCGCGGACGGCGCTGCCGATCTCACTGTCGTTGCCTTCGGCCGGATGAGTCTGCTGGTCGAAAAGGTGGCCAACGAGCTTGCGCAAAGCGAAGAAATTCAGCTCGAGATCCTGTTGCCGCTGCAGGTGGCCCCGTTCGACATCGCTCCTGTCATGGAGTCCGTGTTGCGGACCGGCCGGCTTCTGGTCGTGGAGGAGGGCGCTTCCGGTTTCGATCTCGCCAGCGAGGTCATCGCAGCCGTAAGCGTGGCCTGGCGCGGCGATCGTCCCCTGCGCGCGGCGCGAGTGGCGGCGGAGGCCGTTCCGATTCCGAGCAGCGCGTCTTTGGAGATCGAGGTCCTGCCGTCGGTCGACTCCATCCGTGACGCTTGCCTGGCGCTGTACGATGTCTGAGCCATTGCCCCTGCTGGTTCCCCAGGAAAATCCCAACGACGAGCGCGCCGTGCTCGTCGCCTGGCACGCGCCGGCGGGAAGTTGGGTCGAGACG
>FTEM01002076.1_pt1 | contig 22559 bp, 16 predicted proteins | sample 1640201 | NCBI WGS metagenome assembly FTEM01 (sample SAMEA3914816, study PRJEB12502) | metagenome | biome: forest; material: soil | place: USA | collected 2011-09-16 | depth 0.3 m | reverse complement strand
TGCAGACCGAAGTTCTGCGGGTTGAACAGCTCGATGATGTTCGGCGCGCGGACCGCATGCTGGAACGAGGTGCGCAGCGTGACGTCCGAGATGGGCGCGTACTGCAACTCGAACTTGTAGGTATTGGTCTTACCCGCCAGCGAGTAGTCGGAATAGCGGTAGCCCGAGTCGAAATTCAGGTTGTGAATTCCGGGGGCGTCTTCCGCGATCGGAACGCGAGCCTCGATGAACCCTTCCTTGACACTGTACCCGTTGTTGATCGCTACCGCGGCCGCGCCGGCGCCCGAGAGCAGGCCTGACAGCTCGGCGCTGTCCGGACCGTAGCTCAGGAACTCCGAGCGGTGCTCGAAGCCGAAGTTCACGCCGATCCCATCGCTCGCCCAGGGCGACTTGATCCCGTACTTGCCGAGATCGCCGGTGATGTCCGCGTGGATGATCTTCTGCGTCACCGTGCCGTAGGACGTTCCGTTGGTGCTGAGGTAGTCGAGCTGGTCCTGCGTGACCGCGCCCTGGTTGAAGATGTTGTACGGCACGCAGGAGCCGCCGGAGATGCACTGCGGTCCGTTGGGGCCGTTGACGACCTGCAGCGCGTTGCCGATGTTGGCAAAGTTCAGGTAGTGCGAGTTCGAGTTGTACAGGCTGGTGTAGTAGTACTGGCCGTACGCGTCGTAGTCCCACGCATCGCCGATCGCGCCCTTCGTGCCGATGACGGCGCGATAGTTCACGTGATCGAAGTAGGCGAGACGTCCGCCGCCTTCGATGTTACGCCGGCCGATGATCACCTCGGTGCTGCCCGCGGCGGAGCCGGGGCTCAGCGTGTCCGCAGCAATCTGCCCCGGAGTACACAGGATCCCCTGCTCCTGCGCGCTGAGCAGCGGGTTGGTGCAGTTGACCAGGTAGTTGGCGTTCGGCGTGAGCGGGTTGCTGTTCTCGAACAGGCCGGAAGGCGCGATCTGCACGTTCGACTTGTCGTTCATGAAGCTGAAGTCGAAGTACGGCTTGACGTAGTCCGACACATCCACGTGCGCCATGAAGCCGCCCGTGTAGCGCTGGTCGTCGCGCGACATGTTGACGTACGTGTTCGAGTTGAACTGCGCCGGCGGGCTCGAGCCTGCCTGCGGATACGGCAGGAGCTGGCTGCCGACGACGCTGTAGTTCGTGCCGGTGCCCACGACCCGGTACTGGTTCGAGTTCGCGGAGCCGCCGCAACGCACTGCAGGGAAGGTGAAGAGCTGACAGCCCGCGAAGTCGATATCCGAGCCCGTCACCGGGTCGGCGCGCAGGTAGGTCAGGTAGGCGGTAACGTTGCCCTTGCCGTCCGCAAAGTTCGTACCGGCCGTGAGCGAGAAGCTCTTGTTGCGGCCGGTCGTGCCGGAACCGGTGGGGATCGGGATGCCCGCCTTCGCGGCCAGCGACTGGAAGTAGTCGTTGTGATTGTTGATCCGGTCGGCGCCGATCTGCACGTCGGCCTGGATGCCCTCGAAGTTCTTCTTCATGATGAAGTTGACGACGCCGGCTACGGCGTCGGAACCGTACACGGCCGAGGCGCCGCCGGTCACGACGTCGATGCGTTCGATCAGCGCGACCGGAATCTGGTCGAGGTCGGGCGCCGGGTTCGGGTTCGCAGTATTCGGGTCACCGGTGCCGAGACGCTTGCCGTCGATGAGGACCAAGGTGCGCTGCGGGCCGAGACCGCGCAGGTCCGCGGTGGTCAGACCGCCGGGCGTGCTCAGCGAGTTCGAAGTGTTACCGAAGTCGACCGCGGAGTTCTGGAAGTTCTGCGGCATCGAATTCAAAATGTCGATGGCGTCGGTGTGGCCCGACAGCTTGATTTCCTTCTCCGTCACGACCTGAATCGGGCTCGTGCTGGTGATGTTGGGCGCCGGAATGCGCGAGCCCGTCACGATGACTTCCGAGGGCGCCTCGGTCGTGGTGTCCTGGTCGGCTGCGTAAGCTGCCGGGATAGCCGTACCCATGGCCATCGCCGTTGCCAGCGCAATCGACAGCAACGCTTTGCGATGCGTGCGCGATCCAAGTTGGTGCATGATTGCCTTCCTGATCCGTTTCTCTGGTGAGCCGGTCACAGTCGATGCGGTCGAGCTGATTGCTTCTGGATCCGCCTGCGATGCCAGGCGGGTTGCGTCGGCGGCCGTCATCACACCGGCGAGCGGTGCAATACGGAAGGCCGGCGCGACTTCGCTGATGCGAGTCATCGGTTTCCTCCTGCGAACGGCGTGGGCGCCGTCCCCATGATGTTGTTATGCGGATCGAAGGCCTATCCGCTTGAGAGTTTCCCCTGGTGCGTTCGAAGTGGAGCGGGGTGCCCGTGCACACCGTTCACACCTCAGTGGGCCGATCTTAGCAATTGCGCCACAGGCGAGAAAGGATTTCGGGTAAAAAGCAACAGCATAAAGGTGGGACAGGAACGCCCACTTACGGGTGTGACACCGGTTTCCGAAAGAGGTGTCCTGCATAACGCGCTCATTCCATGCACGCTACGGCTGTGTTCGTTGCGTGGGCGCTACGAATGTTCCCGGCGGATTTGCTCTGGCGCGACGACCGGTGGCGATAGGCGCACGCGGGACGATGGCTCAGCGCGGTGTGTCGGATGAGGACTTCAAGGGGAATCCTCGAAGGTGACCCGTCCGGCGAAGTCGAAGCTGCTCACGAGAATGCGGGCGCCGTTATCCAGGGCGCTGGCAGGGGAGATGCAGAATCCGTGCGCCACAATCCGGTAAGTGCGCGCTCGTCCCCCTAACTCGCCGAGCCTCTCCTGCTCGAGCCGATCGACCGTGCAGCGATCCTGTCCCCGCGTGGCAAACAGACGCTGCTCACCCTCGAAGATCACTGTCAGGTTCGTCGGCAGCGCCCGGCCTGGCCGCCCTTCCGTCGCAGTGCCCACTCCGAACACCATGCGCAGCCGCCGGCCGTCCGAACTTTTCGGTCCGGCAAAACTCACGCGCACTCCGCTTCCATTCGGGCGCGAGCCGCCTTCGCATTGCAGCTCTGCATTGTGCCAATCGATATCGAGGTTTACGGCGCCGCGGATCTTGGCGCGCAGGAAGCCATTGCCGCTACGCAAACAGCCTTGCGGGTCCTCGGCTGGCGCGGACGACGATGGAATCGCCTCGCTCTGAGCTGACAGCGCCGCCGGCACACTCATGATCGCGACAGCCGCAAATAGAAGATGTAGACGCATCGGCGGCGAGTCTAGCGCGCCGCGGACGTGTCAGGCTCCCGGCTTGACCAACAGTGCCTTGGCGAGCCGTACATGCAAACGGCCGATTCCGCGGGCCGCGTGCATCAGCGTCGTGAGCACGACAATTCCCAGGATGAACAGGATTGCGGCGCCGGCCGGTGAGTTGAGCCAGTGCGGGCTGAAATCGAAGTCAGGCGAGCTGAAGTGCCCGCTGGTCCAGCCAAAGCCACGCAAGATGTCCAGCACCGGCACTGCGATGAATGACAAGCCCACGCTGAGAGAAACGATCGCGATCGTAAAGTAGGCGATTCCGAGGGGCATCATGACGATGAAATACGCAAGGGTCGTCCAGGTCCGCGCGTCGGACAGCATCGCTCCGATGCGTGACCACCGACTTACCGCAGGTCCCGGGTGCACGGTCCGGCGCGGCATGCGCTCGCCGCTGATCGCTTCCAGGAGCCGGCCTTCACCCAGCGAGATCACCCGCGCCATCGCGATGAAAATCAGAAAGAAGGGAATGCCGATGACCAGGACCGCAAGTCCCGCTGCGAGCGACAGGCCCACGACGACGAAGACGAAGTACGCGATCCCGGTAGCGAGCGCGAGCAACATATAGAAGAGAGACAGGTAGGCACGCGGATCGAGGAACACTCCGAAAAACGGCTGCCAGGCGCTGGGCCTCCGCGGCACTCGCGGCGCGGGCGGCTGGAGCGCCGCTTTGACTCTTGCTTCCGTGTCGCGATAGGCGGCTGCGACTTCATCCGGCGCGCCGTAAGTGCTCGCGATCAGCTCGAGGACGTCGGCTTCAGACTTATCCGGATGCGCTGCGATTTCGGCGCGCAAGTATTCCTCCGCGTCGTACAGCGCATCCTGGATGAGCGCCGGATCCTCGCCCGCCAGGCTTTCGCGCAGTTGTCGCAAGTATTCGGCGATCGAGCGTGACGCAGGGCGGGTCATGGTGCGATTCCTGAGATGAAGTGATCGGCGAAGTCCCGTGTCTGCCGCCAGATGCGGCTCCAGTCGCGTAACACGCGGCGGCCTTCGTCGGTGATGCGGTAGTAGCGGCGGGGCGGTCCGGAGTAGGAGGGCACGATCCGGCTGGTGAGCAGCCCCGAAGCGCTCATCGCCCGCAGCACCGGGTACACGGTCCCCTCCTTGAAGAGCGCCTCGCCCTCGTTGGCTTTCTGCAGGCGTTTTGCCAGCTCGTAGCCGTAAAGATCCTCGGGGCTCTGATCGAGAACGGCCAGCAGCACCAGAGACACCAGCCCTCCGTTGAGGTCTTTCTGAAACTTGCGTGCGCTGCTGTCATCGGTAGTATCCATATGCCGGTACCATAAAGTATCTAATACTAGGATTCAAATAATACTGGCGACTATTCACATCGGCTCATCGCATCGCGGCGTGCGCCGCGCCATTTCGGGGCGAGCTGCTAGACTTCGGTTGGCGTCTCTTTTCAGGTCAGGCAATGCGAAATCCGCTTCTCGAGGTCACCCCGGTCGTGCCGGCCGCCCTGGCCAGACTTCCGGAGCTCGCCGGCAATCTGTTTTTTGGTTGGTATCGCCCCGCGCGAGCGCTCTTCGAGGACCTGGAGCCGGAGCTGTGGAAACAGAGCGGCGGCAACCCGCGGCTCGTGCTGCGTTGCGTCAGCCAGGCGAAATTGGATCGGGCGGCACAGGATTCGGCGTATCTGGGGCGCTATCGACTCGCCCTTGAAACATTTGACGCGTATCTGGCGGAGAAGCGGCCCTCATCGACGGACGGTCCCATCGCTTATTTCTGCGCCGAATACGGCTTCCACGAGAGCTTCCCGATCTACTCGGGCGGTTTAGGGGTCCTGGCTGGGGACTACTGCAAAGCAGCGAGCGACGAGAACGCCAATTTTGTTGCCGTGGGCCTCCTCTACGGACAGGGCTACTTCACGCAGACCGTCGACGTCGATGGAATTCAGCACGCGGAATATCGTGAGCGGGATCCTCGCGACCTGCCGGTTGAGCCCACCCGAAAAGCCAACGGTGAATGGGTCACGGTCGTCGTTAAGATCGCGGGCCGTGACGTGGCGGCGCGTCTGTGGACAGCCCAGGTCGGCCGGGTTCAGGTCTATCTGCTCGATACGAACTGTCCCGAGAACGCACCGCTCGATCGCAACATCACTCACCGACTGTACGGCGGCGATGAATCGACGCGCATCCGGCAGGAGATGATCCTGGGGATTGGCGGCACCCGCGCGATTCGTGCGCTGGGTGTCAAACCCGCCGTCTGGCATTTGAACGAGGGTCACGCGGCCTTCCTGATTCTCGAGCTGCTGCGCGAGCATCTCGCCCATGGGCTTTCGTTCGACGCTGCGTTGGAAGCCGTTGCTGCGGATTGTGTGTTCACGACGCACACGCCGGTCGCTGCCGGCCACGACGCATTCGGACACGATCTGATGATTGCTCATTTCGGCGACTTCGTTCGCGAGCTCGGTGTACCGCTCGAGCGGATTCTGGATCTCGCCCGCTCGCCATCCGCTCCAGGGCTCTTCAACATGACACGCCTCGCGTTGAACGGGGCGCGCCGCATCAACGCAGTGAGCAGGGTTCACGGCGCGGTCTCCGCTCGACTGTGCGCCGATGAGTGGCCGGAGATCCGTCCCGAGGACAATCCCGTCGGCTTCGTGACGAACGGCGTACACCTGCCGACCTTTCTGCATCTGTCCTGGATGGATTTCTTCGACCGCGAGCTGGCTGCGGACTGGCGGGAGAAACTCCGTGATCCGCAGTTCTGGCATGCGCTCGAGGGTGTTCCCGACGATCGCTACTGGGCGACGGCGCAAGAGGTCAAGTCCCGCATGCTTGCCAGCGTGCGGGAGCGATTGGTTCGCGAGTACGCGCGCAAGGGGTCGAGTCCCGCGCAGTTGCGTCATGTGACGCGGCTGCTGGATCCGGCGCAGCCGAACGTTCTGACCATCGGCTTCGCGCGGCGCTTCGCCACTTACAAACGGGCCACACTTCTGCTCAGGGACCGGGAGCGCCTCGCGAAGCTGGTGAACGATCCCGACCGTCCGGTAGTTTTTCTGTTCGCGGGCAAGGCCCATCCGGCCGACGAGCCGGGCAAGCAGGTGCTGCGCGAGATCCGGCAGCTCATGACGATGCCGCAGTTCCTGGGCCGGATCATTTTCCTCGAAGATTACGATCTGCAGCTCGCCCGCGGCCTCGTATCCGGCGTGGACGTGTGGCTGAACAATCCGATTGCGCCGCTCGAGGCGAGCGGAACTTCTGGAATCAAAGCCGCCATCAATGGGCGACTGAACCTGAGCGTGCTGGACGGCTGGTGGGCGGAAGGGTGGATGCAGGACAACGGTTGGGGCATTCCGCCTGCCAACGTCCAGGACCCCGACCGCCGCGACGCGCTCGAGGCGGAGATGATTCTCGACACGCTTGAAGAGGAGGTCGTGCCCCTCTATTACGACGTGGCCGATGCTGGCTATTCGCCGGAATGGGTACGTCGCAGTAAGCGGGCGATGACGACCGTGATTCCCCGCTTCAACATGCGTCGCGTTCTGTACGACTACACACAGGGTCTGTACGAGCCGGCGGCGCGGCAATATCGCCGCCTGGCGGCGGATGGATTCGCCGGCGCGTCGGAGCTGGCCCGGTGGAAAGAAAGGGTGCGGGCCGCCTGGCCCGAGGTCACCCTCAGGCTGATCACGGATGCGGAGCCAGATCTGCACCGCGGGGAGCGTCTGGGCCTGAAGATCGCTGCGGAGCTCAACGGCCTGCAGCCGTCGGACGTGCGGATCGAGTTCGCAGCCATGCGTCTTCTGCCGGAAGTCAGTCTGGAGATGCCGCCGCTCTCCTCGTACGCCGATCGTCCGCGCGAGGGAATCTGGAGTGCAGCCTTGACGGCAACGGGAGACAGGATGGAGGACGACTCGATCGTCTTCGCTCTGGATACTGAGCCAAAAGAGTGCGGGCAGTTCGCCACCGAGGTGCGGATCTATCCCTGGCACCCGCTGCTGTCGCATCCCCATGAATTGGGCTTGATGAAATGGCTCTAGTACGCCCGCGATATTTCGTGCGCCGACACGCGCTCCCGCACGCTGGGAGTTGCGCACACGCGAATCCTAGGGTGTAGTACGAGCGCTACCAGCGCTCCCACAACAACTAAGCCCCCGAAGCGAGTCATGCCCCGACAGCCCGCGCGAGCCTCTTCCGGACGCTACGTGAGCCGCCTGACGGGCGGCACTCTTGCCGTGATCATGGCGGGAGGGCGTGGCGAGCGCCTCAAGGATCTGACCGCGCATCGCTGCAAGCCTGCGACCCCTTTCGGCGGCAAGTTCCGCATCATCGATTTCGTCCTGTCGAACTGCGTGAATTCCGGAATTCGCCAGATCTCGATTCTGACGCAGTACAAGGCGCAGTCTCTGATCCAGCACGTACAGCGCGGCTGGAGCTATCTGCGGGGCGAGTTCGGCGAATTCGTCGAGACGATTCCCGCCCAGCAGCAGCTTGGCGCAATGTGGTACCGCGGCACGGCGGATGCTGTGCATCAGAACATCGACATCATTCTCTCGCATCGGCCGAAGCACGTGCTCGTGCTGGCAGGGGACCACATCTACAAGATGGATTACGGTCCGATGATTGCGTACCACGTGGAAAAGGGTGCAGACATTACGGTTGGCGTGGTGGAGGTTCCTGCAAGCGACTCGCGGCACTTCGGCGTCCTCACGGCCACCGAATGGAACCGGGTCACGAAGTTTTCCGAGAAGCCGCCGGTGCCGGATACCTTGCCTGGACGGCCGGGCTCCATCCTCGCTTCCATGGGCATCTATGTATTCAACACGCGGCTGCTGGAGAAATTGCTCGCCGACGACGCCGCCAGCGAGTCCTCCGCGCATGATTTCGGCAAGAACGTATTGCCCGAAGCGATCGACGGCAACCTGCAGGTGTTTGCCTATCCGTTCCAGGACGTGAAGACGCGCGCCCAGAGTTACTGGCGCGACGTCGGAACGATCGACGCTTACTACGACGCCAACATCGAGCTGGTGCACGTCAAGCCCGAGTTGAATATCTACGACCAGGACTGGCCGATCTGGACCTACCAGGTGCAGCAGCCGCCGGCAAAATTCATCCTCGACGAGGACACCCGGCGCGGCACTGCGATCAACTCAATGGTCTCCGGCGGCTGCATCATCTCGGGTGCGATCGTGCGCGAGTCGCTGTTGTTTTCCAACGTGCGTGTCAACGAGCGCACGAGTATCGAGAGGTCGGTAATCCTGCCCAGTGTTGAGATCGGTGTTGGCTGCACCATCCGCGGCGCGATCCTCGATGAGGGTTGCGAGATTCCGGACGGCATGCAGATTGGTGTGGACCTCGCGGCTGACGCGAAGCGCTTCGACGTGACGGAGAAAGGCGTCGTGCTGGTCACACCGGACATGCTGCGCAGGTTGCAGGCACCGGCGCAATGACGGCACGAGGTCGTCTTCCGGTCGTGCTGCTGTGGCACATGCATCAGCCGCAGTACCGTGATGCGCTCACCGGGCAGTACGTGCTGCCGTGGACGTACCTGCACGCGATCAAGGACTACACGGACATGGCCGCGCATCTGGAGGCCAATCCGGCGGCGCGTGCAGTCGTCAACTTCACACCGGTTCTGATCGAACAGCTCGAGGAGCTTGCGCGGCGTATCCAGGAGCATCTGCAGACGGGCTCGCCGCTGCCCGATCCGGTCCTCAACGTTCTGGGCCCCGATCCGGTCCCGCAGGAACCGTCGGAGCGGCTCGAGCTGTTGAAATCCTGTCTGCGGGCACAGCGCAAGCAGATGATCGAGCGCTTCGGCCCGTACCTCGAGCTTGCGACGATCGCCGAGATGCTGGCCACGCCTGAACGGGTTCGCTACGCTTCCGCGCAGCTCATTCACGATCTGGGTGTTTGGTATCACCTGGCCTGGCTCGGCGATACCGTCCGCCGGACGCATCCGCTGGTGAGCTCGCTTACCGAGCAGGGTCGCGACTTCACTCCAGTGCAGCGCCGGCAGTTGCTGGCTCTGATCGGCGACCTGATGAGCGCTGTCATTCCACGCTTCCGGCGTCTTGCGGAGAACGGACAGTGCGAGTTGTCGATGACTCCGTACGGCCACCCGATCGTGCCGTTGCTGCTCGACTTCCAATCGGCGCGGGATGCAGTGCCGAACATGAAGTTGCCCGAGCATGCGACCTACCCGGGCGGGGCCGAGCGCGCCGCCTGGCATATCCAGGAAGGCCTGCGGGTATTCACCGCAGCCTTCGGCGTGCGCCCGACAGGTTGTTGGCCGTCTGAAGGGGCGATCAACCGCGGCACACTGGAGTTGCTCGACAAGGCGGGTTTCCGCTGGGCTGCGACCAGCGCGAATGTGCTGCGCAACAGCCTGTCACCGCAGGCCGCTGAAGATCCGCTTGCCTACAACAAGCCGTACGGGCTGCCGCAGTCGCCGCTGAGCTGCTTTTTCCGCGACGACACGTTGTCGGATCTCATCGGCTTCAGCTATGCGACCTGGCACGGCGACGATGCAGCCAACAACCTCGTCAACGAGCTTGCGCAACTCGGGCGCCGCTACGGCGACTCGCCGAATCACGCAGTGTTGATTGCCCTCGATGGCGAGAATGCCTGGGAGCATTATCCGTTCAACGGCTACTACTTCCTGCGCGCGCTCTACGCCGGACTTGCCGGCAGCCCGCAGCTCGAGCTGATGACTTTGTCGGAATGCCTGGCGCGCGGCATTCAACCGACACCCCTGCAGCGCGTGACCGCTGGAAGCTGGGTAAACGGGACGCTCGCGACGTGGATCGGGGATCCGGCGAAGAACCGTGCCTGGGACCTGTTGTGCGACGCCAAGGCCGAGTTCGATCGTATCGTGGGCGCGGGCACGCTCGGCGCGCCTGAGAGACTCGCCGCCGAGCGGCAGCTCGCCCTGTGTGAAAGCTCCGACTGGTTCTGGTGGTTCGGCGACTACAACCCGCAGGACGCGGTGAGCCAATTCGACCGCCTCTACCGCCGGCAGCTCGTCAATCTCTACAGCCTGTTGGGGATTGCGCCACCCGAGGCCCTGTCGCTGCCTATTTCGGTCGGCGGCGGAACGCCCGAGCACGGCGGAGCCATGCGGCGCGCCAACGCAAGTTGAAACGATGAGAATGTCGGTCTTCGATCAGCGGCGCGCGGGTGTTCTCCTGCACCTGGGCTCGATCGACAATCCACTCGGCCGCGGCGGCCGCGCTTTCATCGATTGGCTCGCCGACGCGGGCTTCACCGTCTGGCAGACGTTGCCGCTCGGCCCCACCGGGCCCGAGGGCTCGCCGTATTGGGTGCGCTCGGACTTTGCGGGCAATCCGCTGTTGCTGGATCCGCTCGAGCTGCCCGAATGCCGCGGCGGCGAATTCGACTCGTTCCTGGAGTCCTCGCAGCACTGGCTGGGAGACTACGCGTTATATCAATCGTTGAGCGTGCGGCAGCTTGGTGCGCCGTGGTGGACATGGCCACAGGAGCTGAGGGATCGTGACGCAGGAGCGATTGAGCGCGCCGGCGCCGAGCTGCACGACGAGATATGGAGGGTCAAGCGCGAGCAATTCGCGTTCGCCGTGCAATGGCGGCGGCTGCGCGAGCACGCTCACTTGCGCGGCGTCCGATTTTTTGGCGATCTGCCCTTTTACGTGGCCCCGGATTCGGCGGAAACCTGGGCACACCGCGCTCAGTTCCAACTCGAGCCTGATGGCCAGCCGCGCGCGGTCGCCGGCGTGCCGCCCGATTATTTTTCCGAGACGGGACAGCTCTGGGGTAATCCGCTGTACGACTGGGATGCCATGCGCCACAACGGCTTTTACTTGTGGCGCGCACGGGTGCGGCAACAACTCGAGCGCTTCGATCTGTTGCGCCTGGATCATTTCAGAGCCCTGGCTGCGCACTGGGCAATACCGGCGTCCGCGCCGGATGCCCGCTCCGGCGAATGGCGCCACACACCCGGCAACGATCTGATGCGAATGTTGCTCGACGAATTTGGCGAACTGCCGCTCGTAGCGGAGGATCTTGGCGTCATCACCGAGGACGTCGAGGTGCTGCGCAGGCATTTCCATCTCCCCGGCATGCGCGTACTGCAGTTCGCATTCAGCGGGCAGGGTGACAATCCACACCTTCCGCACATGCACGAACGGGACAGCGTCGTTTACACCGGCACGCACGACAACGACACGAGCCTGGGATGGTTCACGAGTCTCGAGGGTGTCGCGCGCCGATGGGTCGAGCTGTTTCTTCGCTTCACTCCCGGCTCCATGCCGGATGCGCTGATTCGAGCTGCGATGGGATCCGTCGGGCGCCTCGCGATCCTGCCGGTGCAGGATATTCTCGGTCTCGGTTCCGAGGCGCGCTTGAATACCCCGGGAACGGCCGTGGGGAATTGGAGCTGGCGAATGGCACCCGGGGCGCTCACGCCCGAGCTGGGTCGCCGCCATGCTTTGCTGAACCGGCTGTACGGGCGCACTTAGACTGCGAACGGGTTTGCGGGCGGCCTCGATGCGCTTTGCTACCATCCGCTTCATGGGCGCCCGTCAAGCCATCCCGTTGTTCCTGTTGACCGGACTCCTGGCCGGTTGCTCGCTGTTCGTGCCGAAGCTCGAAGCTCCGCGGCTGTCGATCGTGAGCGTCGAGCTGCTCAAGAGCGCGCTCTGGGAGCAGCACCTCAAGGTTCGCATGCGGGTGGAGAACCCCAACAACCGCTCGTTGCCGGTGAAGGGCCTGTCGTACAGCATTGATCTGGCCGGGCAGGAATTCGCGAGCGGCGTCTCCGGCGCCAGTTTCGTCGTACCGGCCCATGGCGAGGCGGAGTTCGACATGAACGTCACCGCCAACATGGCCGGTGCGCTGTTCAAGCTGTTCGGCCGTGGCGGGGATTCGCAATCCGACCAGATCGAATACCGCATCCGCGGCAAGGTGTCGCTGTCCGAAGGGCTGCTGCGCAACGTGCCGTTCGAGCAGCACGGCCAGTTCAAGCTGCAATAGTCGGAAACAGGCAGTCGCCGCGTTCGAGGTCCAGCAGGTACTGCTTGCGCCATGGACCGCCACCGAAGCCGCCGAGATCGCCGTTTGCATTCACGACGCGGTGACAGGGGATCACGATTGCGATCGGGTTCCGACCGTTTGCCTGTCCAACGGCGCGCACCGCCTTGTCATCGCCAATCGCACGCGCCAATTCCAGATATGACGCGGTCTGTCCGTAGCCGATCGTGCGCAGCGCCGTCCAAACGCGTTGCTGGAAGGGCGAACCGCTGTACCTGAGCGGCAGCTCGAACGTGCGGCGGCCGCCGGAGAAATATTGTTCGAGCTCGAGCCGCAGCTTTTCGAGCAGCGCCCGGTCGGCGGCCGCTGCTGACGGGGGCAGCGGTTGGTTCGCCGCTGCAAGACGGACTGCTGCGAGGCGAGCGTCGAGTGTTGCCGGCTCCGAGAACTCGAGTACCTGCAGGGCGTCGTGACTCGCGCCGGCGATCAAACGTCCGACCGGACTGTCGATTACGTCGAATGTCATGCCAGCAGATTTTCGTACAGCGCGACGTACAGGCCGCCCTGACGCTGCCAGGAGAAGTTGCGGCTCATTCCACTACGCACCATACGCGCCCAGTGCGTCGGCGCGGCGTACAGGTCGAGCGCCGTGTTCACCGCCCATTCGAGTCCTTCAGAGTTGAAATCGTTGAACACCACGCCGGTGCCGAAACCCGTGTTGGGATCGTAAGCCTCGACCGAATCGGCAAGGCCGCCGGTCTTGCGGACGATCGGCACGGTCCCGTACCGCAGGCTGTACATCTGGTTCAGGCCGCACGGCTCATAGAGCGAAGGCATGAGGAACATGTCGCTCGCCGCTTCGATCCAATGTGAAAGCTCATCGTCGTAGCCGCGACGGAATACGACACGCCCCGGGAACTCCTCCTGAAGCGTGGCGAAGAAGTCCTCATACAGCGCATCGCCCGCGCCGAGTGCGACGAAGCTCAACTCGCGCCAGCGCAGCACTTCGGGAAGAGAATCGAACATCAGATCGATGCCCTTCTGCGATGCGAGCCGGGTGACCATGCCGGCGAGCGGCACATCCGGGCCCGATTCGAAGCCGAGCTTGGTCAGGAACGCACGCTTGAGCTGCGCTTTCACCTCGAGATTGTTGGCGTCGAAACGCTGCGGCAGATAGCGATCATTGCGCGGGTCCCATTCGTCGTAGTCGACACCGTTCAGAATGCCAGTCAGCGAGCCGCCCCGTGAGCGCAGTGCCGTCTGCATTCCCATGCCGTACTGGTCCGTGCAGATCTCGCGGGCGTGCGTCGGGCTCACGGTGGTAACGGCGTCGGCGTACAGGATTCCGTGCTTCAGCGGATTGATCGAGCCCGCACGCAAATCGTCCTGATGCAGCAGATACGCCTTGGCCCCGAGATTCAGATCGGCCACCGCGGTGGAGCGGAAGGCGCCCTGGTAGCCGATGTTGTGAATCGTCAGGACCGAACGCGTATGGCTGAACAATTGGTCCCAGTCGTAGGAAGCTTTGAGGAACAGGGGAGCGAAGGCCGTGTGCCAGTCGTTGCAGTGCAGGATCTGCGGGGACCATTGCATGTGCTGGCAACACGCGAAAACGGCGCGGGTAAATGCGAGAAAGCGCAGATGCTCGTCCGGATCTGCCGTGTAGAGAGATTTGCGGGCGTACAGCTCGGGACAGTCGATCAAATAGACGGGAGCGGAGGAGCGCGGCAGCGCAGAGGTCAGGACCGAAATCCGATAGCGGTGCGAGCCGAGGCTGAGCTCCAGGTTCTGCAGTCCGTCGATCGGGGTAAGTGATAAGCGAGTGCGATCGATCGATGAGTAAAGAGGTGTGAACAGGCGCACATCGTGTCCTGCGTCGTGCAGGTATTTCGCGAGCGCCGCGGAAACATCTGCAAGGCCGCCGGTCTTTGACAGCGGTGTGACTTCGGACGCGAGCAGACACACAGACAGGTTCATGAACGGGCTACCGGTTTATCATTGATCTGGTCTCGAACGTAGCGAGCTGTCCGCCCACCCGATGCGTCGTGTCCTCATTTCGCTGACGCTCACTTTCCTGCTGATCGTGTCGGTAGGCCTCGGTGTTGCCGTAGCCACCTGGCCCCGCTGGCAGCACTGGCTGAGGTAGGAATTGTACCGTCCTCCGGACCGCGGCCGCCCGGACCGCGGCCGCCCGGACCGCCGCAGCCCGGACCGCCGCCGCCCGGACGGCGCTGCCAGAGCGGCGCGGCCAGAGCGCGGCCAGAGCGGCCGGGGCGCCCGCCAAGCGCAAGAAACGGGTCGCCGTGACGGCACGGCTGAATATCATGGACGGCATGAGTTCACTCACGGACAGCTTTGTCGACAGCCGCGACTTTGCACGCATCGCGCGCTCAATTCGCTTCATTGATTCCCATTTTCGCGAGCAGCCGCGGCTGGCCGCGATCGCCGCCGATGCCGGACTGTCCGAGTTTCATTTCAATCGGCTGTTTCGCCGCTGGGCGGGACTTACGCCCAAGCAGTATCTGGCTTTCGTTACTGGAAGCGCTGCGAAGAGTGTGCTCGAGAGACAGCCATCGGTTCTCGACGCTTCTTTTAGCGTGGGATTATCCGGCCCGGGGAGATTGCACGACCTCGTCGTGTCGCTCGAGGCCGTGACCCCCGGGGAACTCAAATCTCAGGGGCGCGGCGTGGTCATCAGACACGGATTCAGCGACACGCCATTCGGACGCGCACTCATCGGAGTGACGGAACGAGGCGTCTGTCACCTGTCTTTTATTGAGCCGGGTGATGAAAGCGCGGCACTTAACGAGTTGAAACAGCGGTGGCCCCGCGCGCGCTTTGACCGCGACGATGATCGTGCCGCGAGCGTTGCCGCGCGAATCTGGGGGCGATCTCAACCCAGCGGGCAACGTAAAAGCTCACGGCGGGAGCCCCCGCTGACTGTGGCTGTCCCCGGAACGAACTTTCAGCTCAAGGTCTGGCGGGCGCTCATCGACCTGGGTGCGCGTGGAATTACTACGTACACTGACATTGCCACCGCGATCCGCGCCCCTGGATCGACCCGGGCGGTTGGCAACGCGGTCGGAGCGAATCCCGTGGCGTGGCTCATTCCCTGTCACCAGGTACTACGCAAAAGCGGCGCGCTCGGCGGCTACCACTGGGGGCCGGATCGCAAACGCGCGATGCTGGCCTGGGATGCGTTATGTAACGTCCAGCCGACGGTCAGCCGGAGGTCTGTCAACCGGGGACTTCGCGCGTAACCTGTTGTTTTTGATAAGTATCGGTCTCGCTGATGCAAGCTGTGCCGTGGCCCGCTGGTAAACTGGGGTCCATTCATCCGCGCTCGACATCCTGACGTCCTTGAGCCTGCCGGCGAACGGCAGCTCGATGCGAATCGCGGAAAGCCACGGACTTGAAGCACACACATGTCAGCCTCGCCCTACAAACAACTCGAACAAGAGTTTCGACGCCTGCACGCCTTTCGCGGAGCACTCTCGCTTCTGCGCTGGGATGCCGCCGTCATGATGCCGCGTGGAAGCGCAGATGTTCGCGGAGAGCAGCTCGCCGCGCTTGAGACCGAGTACCACGCGCTGCTCACCGCGCCCCGAATAACCCGCCTCCTTGACCGCGCGCAGGCGAATGCGCAGGGTCTGCAGGACTGGCAGGTAGCGAACCTTCGCGAGATGCGCCGGCAGCGGGACCACGCAATCGCGACTCCGGTTACGCTGATATCTCGCCTCACCAAGGCCGCCTCGCGCGCCGAAGCTCACTGGCTCGAAGCGCGGCAACAGGGGAGATTCGATGTTTTTGCGACGCATCTGGAGGAGGTCGTCCACCTCGTGCGCGACAAGGCCGCGCTGCTCGGACAGGCGCTGAACCTCGCGCCCTACGACGCGCTCGTCGACGAGTACAGCCCAGGGCTCACGACGGCCGACATCGACGCCATGTTCAAGGCACTGTCGCGTCGGCTGCCATCGCTCATCCGTGAGGCCATCGCCCTCCAGGACAGGAACCCCCTACCCCCGCTCCCGGGGAAGTTTCCGCATGCCAAGCAGCGTGCGTTGATCGTCGAAATCATGAAGGCGATCGGGTTCCCGTTCGATCGGGGTCGCCTCGACGAGAGTGAGCATCCATTCACCGAAGGCGTACCCGGCGACATGCGGGTGACCACTCGCCTGGACGTCAATGACATCTGGTCGGGCCTGCTCGGCGCGATGCACGAGACGGGTCATGCCATGTACGACCTCGGATTGCCGCAGGACTGGCGTGATCAGCCCGTGGGACGCGATCGCGGCATGGCGCTCGAGGAGAGCCAGTCGCTGCTCATGGAAATGATCGTCTGCCGGAGCCGTCCGTTCGTCCGCTACGTGCAGCCGCTGCTGCTGAAACATTTCGGCGTGAGCGGTCCCGAATGGGAGCAGGACAACATTTACGCGCATCTGAACCGGGTCAAGCGGGGCTTGATCCGCGTCGACGCGGATGAGCTGACGTACCCGCTGCATATCATGTTGCGGTACGAGCTCGAGAAGCAGTTGTTGAACGGCGAGCTGGCGGTGCGCGATCTCCCGGAAGCCTGGAACGCGGGTATGGAACAGCGTTTGGGGATTCGTCCGACGAGTCCGGTCGAAGGTTGCCTGCAGGACATCCATTGGGCTGTCGGCTCGTTCGGGTACTTCCCTTCCTATGCCCTGGGCGCAGTCATCGCCGCTCAGCTCTTCGACAGCCTGCGCGCGGCTGTCCCTGCGCTCGATGAGCAGCTCGGGGTAGGGGAATTCTCGGGGTTGCTCGGCTGGCTGCGAACGAACATCCACGGCCTCGGGGCGAAAGTCTCGGTGCAGGATCTGCTGAAGAGCGCGACGGGCAAGCCGCTTTCGGCCACATCGTTCATCCGGTACGTCGAATCCAAATACCTAGAGAACATTGCCAGCAGCGCGGCTGCATGAACTAAGCTTACTTTCGTGCTTGCGGTCAAACACTCACGGACGTTCCAGCGGCTGCAGGCGCAGCTTCGTGGCGACGTCGGCAAGGCGATCCAGGATTACGGCATGATCGCCGACGGCGATCGCGTGATGGTCTGCCTCTCCGGCGGCAAGGACTCATACACGCTGCTCGACATTCTCCTGTCGCTCAAGCGCAGCGCCCCGGTGAAGTTCGATCTCATCGCGGTCAATCTCGATCAGAAGCAACCGGATTTTCCCGAGCACATCCTGCCGCAGTACCTGGAAGCCCTCGGCGTTCCGTATCGGATCATCGAGCAGGACACGTACAGCGTCGTGAAGCGCGTCATTCCGGAGGGGAAGACCATGTGTGGTCTGTGCTCCCGCTTGCGTCGCGGCGCCTTGTACCGCTTCGCCGCCGAGAACGGAATTACGAAGGTGGCATTGGGGCACCACCGCGACGATATCGTCGAGACCCTGTTTCTGAACCTGTTCTTCGGCGGACGGTTGAAGGCGATGGCGCCGAAGCTGCTCTCCGAGGACGGCCGGCACATCGTCATTCGTCCACTTGCCTACGTCCCGGAGCGGGAGATCGAGCGCTATGCGCGCGGGCGGGAATTCCCGATCATCCCGTGCAAGCTGTGTGGCTCGCAGGACAACATGCAGCGGGTCGCGATCAAGAGGATGCTGGCCGAATGGGAGCGCGAGTTTCCGGGGCGCACCGAGACTATCTTCTCGGCGTTGCGCAACGTCGAGCCGGCCCATCTGGCCGATGTCCGCCATTTCGACTTTGCGGGCCTCGACGCGCGGCGCGCGCATGAAATGAGTGAGCGGGAAGAAGAGGCGCTCGCTAGCCAACTCGAGGCTGAGCCGGTGCTTGCATGACGCGCGTACCCTCACTCGCCTCGAATGCCGGCGTCCCCCCGTTACCGCTGCGGAACTGCTATTGGGTTCTGCCCGGGCAATTGCTCGCGGGAGAGCATCCAGTCGGGGTGACTCGCGACGACACGCGTGAGCGCGTCATGCGGTTGCTTGATGCGGGTGTGGAGTGTTTCGTCGACCTCACGTTCCCTGCGGAGGTCGAACGGTACGACGTCGATTTGCCCTTGAGCGTCGAGTACCTGCGCAAGCCGATCAAGGACCACTCTTTACCGGATCAGCGCGGTCACATGCGCGAGATTCTCGATTGCGTGCACGACGCTCTTCGATCAGGCCGAAAGGTCTACGTTCATTGCCGCGCAGGCATCGGCCGCACGGGCACCGTGATTGGCTGCTTCCTCGTCGAACGAGGACTTACGCCCGACGACGCGCTCGAGGAGCTGAATCGCGTGTGGCAGCAATCCGAGCGCTCCAAGAGCTGGGATTGGGTGCCCGAGACGCCACAGCAGAACGGCTACGTTCGCGACTGGGCGCGACCGGAACTGCGGGGGGCGAGCCCGGAAGATGCCGTCTCCGCGGGCGCCCACGCTGGCGTCGCGGATGGCGTCGCGGGCGGACCCCATTCTGGCTTCGCGGCTGGCGTCGCCGGTGGAGTCCATTCTGGCGTTGCGGGTGGCGCCCATTCTGGCTTCGCGGCTGGCGTCGCCGGTGGAGTCCACGCTGGCGTTGCGGGTGGCGCCCTCACTTCCACTTCAGCCGCTGCCTCCCACAAAGTCGCGCCCGATCCTCTGCTCGACGAATCGACGCTGTCGGCGGCGCGCGGAGTGCGCAGCCGGTTTCTCGGCGCACTCTTCGGACTGGGCGTCGGTGATGCGCTGGCTGCTGCGACTCAGTATCGCCGCTTCGGAACGTTTACCCCTGTGGGTGATCTGCTCGGAGGCGGTCCATTCGATCTGCCTCGCGGGGGCTGGAGCGACGACACCGCGATGGCGCTCTGTCTCGCCGAAAGCCTTCTCGAGTGCAGTGGCTTTGACGCACGTGACCAGGTCGAGCGCTATCGTCGGTGGCAGCGTGACGGATACCTTTCCGCGACGGGACAATGTCTTGGCATCACCGCAAGCACGGCGCGGGCGCTCGCCATGGCGCAGTGGCGGCGGCAGGCGTTTTCCGGCTCGCATGACCCCAGCCAGCTCGATCCCGAGACTTTGTCCCGAATCGGACCCGTGACGATGTTCTTCCTCGCCTCAGCGGGTGAGGCAGCTCAGCAAGCGGGTGAGTCGGCTCGGCCGACCTGTCAGGCTCCCTCCGTCGTTGAGGCCTGCCGGTCATTTTCCCGGGTTCTCCACGCAGCGCTGTCGGGCCAATCGAAGGCCGCAATTCTGGCGGTCGCTCCCGCCACCCAGCACACCGCTCCCGATGCCGCCAATTCCGCCGCCGAGGTGCTATCGGCTGCGATCTGGGCGTTTAGCACCACTGATAACTTCCGAGACGCTGTTCTGCGCGCGGTCAATCTCGGGGGCAATTCGGATGTGATCGGCGCCGTTTGCGGACAGCTTGCCGGCGCCCACTACACCGTGGCCGCGATCCCTGCTGCTTGGCGCAACAGCCTGATGCACAAGGACTTGATCGAAGGCTTCGCCGACCGGCTGCTCGCGCACGCTTTGCTCGGGCTCGGCAGCTAAAAAGACAGTCTCTTCCCCGTTACTCTCCACGGGCGCGGCTGGTAAGCTTCTTCTCCAATCCGCGCCGGCGCCCCACGCGCTCGAGCACGCGGTGTTCTCCTCGAGACCGCTGGGGCTGCAGAGCAATGTCGACGGAACACGCCGGTCGCACACGGGCAAGACGGCGCCGCAAGGCGCAGCCGTGGGCGCGGTTGTCCGATGAGCAGCTCCTGTCGCTTCGCTTCTGCGATCTCAAGTTGTCCGTCGAAAGCTCGCCGCTGAACCGATATGTCGCGCGACTCTACAGCGAGCTCGAGAATCGCGGTCTGGATTTCCGACCGCACGTCTGGCTTTCCGAAGAGTGGTTCTCGCCGGACGGCGTTCCAGGGATCGCAGTGCCGTTCTATCTCGCGCATCCGCGCCTGGAACGTCTCGAACGGCGGATCATGCGCGGCGCCGAAGGCGGCAACAGCCGCTGGCTGATGCGAATTCTTCGCCACGAAGCGGGGCATGCGCTCGACAACGCCTATCGCCTGCGCAGGCGTCGACGCTGGCGCGAAGTGTTTGGACCGGCTTCGCTGCCATACCCGAACCGTTATCGGGCCCGTCCCGGAAGCCGCCGCTACGTTCACCACCTCGGAGAATGGTATGCGCAGGCGCATCCGACCGAGGATTTCGCCGAAACGTTTGCCGTTTGGCTGAAGCCGAAATCGAGCTGGCGCACGAGCTACGCGGACTGGCCTGCATTCAATAAGTTGAATGTCGTCGATGAGCTTGTGGCAGACGTGCGCGGCGCCCGGGCACCCGTTCGTAACCGCGTGCGGATCGAGCCCATCGACCTCAACACCCGAACGTTGGCAGAGCATTACCGTAGCAAGCTGGCTCACAACCGTCTGAGTCGCCGCGGCGTTTCGGATCAGTTTCTGAAGAAGGTCTTCAGCGTCGAGCGGCTGCGTCCGCGCGCAACGCGCGCAGCAACCCTCCTGCGCGCGCACAAATCGACTCTTATCGCGGGCGTTGCGCGCGAGCTATCGACCGAGCGTTACACCGTGCAGCAGATTCTCCGGATGCTCATCGAGCGCAGTGAGACGTTGAAGCTATACGTCCGCGGCAGCAAGCGTGAGGCGCTCCGCCACTCGCGCTGGATGTTGGAACGAATCACACGCTTTTATGCGCAAGGCGAGACTCCTCAGCTTCCCCTATGAAGAAACTGCGCACGCTCGTCGTAGTGCACGCGAGCCTGGTGCCACCGGAAAGCCTCGAGGGCCGGACCGACAAGGAGATCGAAGAGTGGCGCACTGAGTACGACGTGACGTCCACGCTGCGCAAATCCGGCCACGACGTACATTGCCTCGGCGTCCTCGACAGCCTCACGGAGCTGCGCAGCGCTATCGGCGACTGGAAGCCCGACATCGTTTTCAATCTGCTGGAGGAATTTGACGGTATCGTCACGTACGACCAGCACGTCGTCGCGTATCTCGAGCTCATGCGGCAGCGATACACCGGTTGCAACCCGCGCGGATTGCTGCTGTCGCGGGACAAGTCGCTGTCCAAACAACTTCTAGCCTACCATCGTATCCCTACGCCTCTGTTTACCGTGTTCCGACGCGGCGCACGGATTCAGGTGCCGCGCCGGCTCAAGTTCCCGTTGTTCGTGAAGTCGACCGTCGAAGACGCGTCGCTCGGGATTGCACAGGCCTCGGTAGTGGAGGATGTCGCGAAGCTGAAGGAACGCATCGCGTTTGTGCATGAACAAGTGGGCTCGGACGCTCTCGTCGAAGAGTTCATCGAGGGGCGCGAGCTGTATGTCGGTGTCATGGGTAACGAGCGGCTGACGCGCTTACCCGTGTGGGAGATGGTATTCGGCTCGATGCCGGGATCGCTGGCGGCCATTGCGACCCGGAAAGTGAAATGGGATAAGCGCTACCAGGAAAAGTACGGAATCACGACACGAGCAGCCGAGGATCTGCCGGCCCCGGTGCTGGCGAGCCTGGACAAGCTGTCGCGCCGTATCTACCGCGCGCTGGGTCTGTCAGGATATGCGCGCATGGATTTTCGGGTGAAAGCGGACGGGACGGTGTATGTCCTGGAGGCGAACGCCAATCCCAACCTCGAGGCGGCGGAGGATCTGGCCGAGTCGGCCCGTGCTGCCGGGATGCCTTACGAGGAGTTGCTGGAGAAAGTCATGACGCTCGGCCTGTCGTATCGTGCGGAGTGGCGTAACTTCTATGGCTGACACAAAGGCGGCCGCAAGAATTTTCTGCCTGATCGCGGCGGCAGCGGCGTTGACTTCCTGCACCAACCAGACACAACTGCGCGAAGCGCAACTCGTGGAACTTCTTGTGTGGCTGCCCGGCCTGTACGACAACACCGCGCAGGCGCAAGGCGATGTGCGTCGTGGAGTGCATCCTCCACATGAAGCGCTTTCGCTCGCCATCGCGCCTGTCGACGATCCGGTGATCGGCACTCATGTCTTTTACCTGCAGGAATCGGCGGCCGACGATCCACGTCGTGTCATGGTGCAGAAAGTATGGACGTTCGACGCGACCGAAAAAGGCATCGTCCAGACTGTATGGACGCTCGCTGAGCCGCTACGTTGGCGCGACGGTCAACGCGATCCCGACCTTCTCAGGGGAATGATGAACCACGATGTCGTGCAGACGCGCGGCTGCGACGTCACGTGGAAGAAGGTGGGAAACAAGTTCGTTGCCGCGAACGATCCCAAGACTTGCCGCGCAACCTCTCGCGTGACCAGCGGCACCATGCAGATCGACACCCGCATGGAACTCGATGCTTCCGACTTCGCCCTTGCGGAAAACGCGATGGACGCGGCGGGGCAGCTCGTGCAGGGTCGGACGGACGAGCCGTTCTACAGATTTCG
>FTEM01001852.1_pt1 | contig 22808 bp, 18 predicted proteins | sample 1640201 | NCBI WGS metagenome assembly FTEM01 (sample SAMEA3914816, study PRJEB12502) | metagenome | biome: forest; material: soil | place: USA | collected 2011-09-16 | depth 0.3 m | reverse complement strand
GACGAGGTTCGGGACCAGGTCGGAGCGGCGCTGATACTGGTTCACGACCTCGGACCAGGCTGCCTTCACGTTCTCGTCCTGCCGCTGAAGATTGTTGTACCCGCAGCCGGAGAGGCCCACCGCAGCCAGTGCGATCAAGCCGATAGACCACCAAGCGCGCATCGAGACTCTCCTTCATCTAAGCGGACGAGGCCTTAACTGGGGGGCCAGGCCGGCCGTTCAAGGCGCCTCGCCCCGCACTTCTCAGGTGTCCCTCGAGGCCGCCGCAGCCCAAGGGCCGCCGATTGTCACATGGACCTCGCCAGACGCGGTACAGGTCACACTTGCACCCCCGGGAACTCAAGGAGGACCCCTTTGCTGCCGATACCGGCGTCATGACCGCGGCCTTGGGATAGGCGCGTACCGCGGAGCGTTCTCAATCGTGACCGGCACTTACAATTACTGGCTTGTCCTCCTGTCGGTCGCGGTCGCGGTCTTCGTGTCCTACACCGCCCTCAGCCTGTCCTCGCGGGTCGCGCGCGCCAGCGGCCATTCGGCGCGCATCTGGGTCCTGGGGGGCGGCGCCGCCATGGGCTGCGGTATCTGGTCGATGCACTTCATCGGCATGCTGGCCTTCTCGCTGCCGATCCCGCTCTCGTATGACATAACGATCACCATAGCGTCGCTCGTGATCGCCATCTTCGTTTCCGTCTTCGCACTCTCGATCGCGAGCCGCCCGCAGGTCGGGCTGACGCGGCTTGCGGTCGGCGCCACCGTCATGGGCATCGGCATCTCTGCGATGCACTACTGCGGGATGGCGGCGATCCAGATCGTTCCGATGATCCGCTACGAGCCGGGCCTGCTGGCGGCCTCGGTGGCCATAGCCATTGCGACCTCGTTCGCCGCGTTGTGGCTGTTCGTCCGCCTGCGCACCGGTCGCACCCTGCAATTGGCGGTTGCGCGTGTTGGCGCGGCATTCGTCATGGGTCTTGCCATCAGCGGCATGCACTACACCGGCATGGCGGCGTCGCGCTTCAGCAGCGGGTCCTACTGCACCGGCGCGTTGGGCATGAACAGCATCTGGCTGGCAACGACCGTCGGTGTCCTCGCATTTGCGTTGCTGTCGATCACGACGATCCTGCTCGTCTACGACAGCCACCTGGAATCGAAAACCCGCCGCCACAACGAGCAGCTCGAGCAGGCGAATGCACAGCTCCAACACGTTGCCACACACGACTCGCTCACGGGTTTGCCTAACCGGTTGTTGCTCGCCGACCGCCTGGACCAGGCCATAGCCCACGCGGAGCGGCGCGAGCGGCGATTCGCTGTGATGGTGATGGACCTCGATCGATTCAAATCCATCAACGACTCACTCGGCCACCTTTCCGGCGACGAGCTGTTGAAGGAGGCTGCCCGGCGTCTCGCGGCGCGCCTTCGCAGGACCGACACGCTCGCGCGCCTTGCCGGCGATGAGTTCGTAATTCTCATCAACGAGATCGGTGGACTGCACGACGCGGAGTCGATTGCCAGCGGCGTGCTTTCAGACATCGGCCGGCCTGTTGCCCTCGCGGGCCTCGACGTTCACGTGTCGGCAAGCATCGGCATAAGCGTTTACCCGGACGACGGCACCGATGCAGAAACTCTGCTGCAGCACGCAGACGCTGCCATGTATCACGCCAAGAAAAACGGTCGCAACGGCTTCCAGTTCTTCACCTCGACGATGAACACGTTTGCGCGTGAGCGTCTCGAGCTGGAAAACGGCCTGCGCCGCGCGATTTCACGTAACGAGTTCGAACTTCACTATCAGCCGAAGGTCGATGTTGAGTCAGGCCGCGTCGACAGCGCCGAAGCGTTGATCCGCTGGCGTGATCCGAAGCGGGGACTCATCGCGCCGAGTGGCTTCATCCCCGTCGCAGAAGAAACAGGGCTGATCGTGGCGATCGGCGAATGGGTGCTGCGCGAAGCCTGCCGCCAGGCGCGGATCTGGCAGGTTGGCGGCGTAGGACCGATCCGGATTGCGGTGAACCTTTCGGCGCAGCAATTCCGGCAGAAGAACCTGCTCGACGTCGTACGCAATGCGTTGCATGACGCGGGACTCGAGCCGCGCTTTCTCGAGCTGGAGCTTACCGAAAGCGCGGTTATGCACGATGCGGAAACCTCCATCGAGATCCTGCGGCGCTTGTCGGGGTTGGGTGTTCGCATTTCGGTCGATGACTTCGGCACCGGCTACTCGAGCTTGAGCTACCTGCGGCGCCTGCCGCTCGATAAGCTCAAGATCGACCACTCATTCATCCAGGAAGTCACCACGAGCCGCGACGATGCGCAGATCGTGCGCGCCATCGTGTCTCTGGCTCACAGCTTGCACCTGAAGGTCATCGCCGAGGGCGTCGAGACGGAGGAGCAGTTGGATTTCCTGCGCAGGCTGGGCTGCGACCAGTATCAGGGTTACTTCTGCAGTCCGCCCGTGCCGGCAGAGGCGTTCGCAAGATTGATGCGTGATGGCCTGAAGAACACCCGCGAGACGCTTCCGGGCCTGAGCCTGAACGACACGATGATCAGCCGCGCACTGCGGACCAAATAGACTCCCCGAGCTTCCTTCTCGCCGCGGCGCACGCCGCGCCGTGCCAAAAAAAACCCCAGGGTTTCGCAACCCTGGGGTTCGTAAAGGCGGACTTTCGATGAAGGGAAGGAAGTCCGCTAGGGGATAATCAGTGCAACCGGGCCCAGTGAAGAATCTTGATCTCGTCCGAGTCCAGCTCAAAACTCTGCGCCAGCAGCGAGCGCAACTCGCGCGTGCCTCCCGCTGGTTCCAGCGGCTGTCGCAGTTCGACCACCCCACTCCACTCACTCGCGTTTTCGGCACTTCTCGCTCGGGCGGTGCCGGTCACGAAGTGTGTGTAGTACTTGGTGGCCACGCTTGAAGGTTAGTAGCGCGCCACCGTCGGCGTCCGTGAAATGTTCCACAGATCGTCGGGCTTTTTGTAAAGATGCGCGCGCCGATCGCAGCGCACGACTCACCGCACCTCCCGTACGCATCGGTTGCGGGTTAGCCGGCAAGCGACATAATCTGTTTGCTGCAACTCAAGGCCGCCGGGGATCGATGGGACGTTACCGTGCGCCGTTGGCGACAGGCTCCAAATACATAACTCCCGAGGGCGCGCGCCGCTTGCGGGACGAGCTGGACGAGCTGTGGCGCGTGGAGCGCCCCAGGGTCACCCAGGCAGTCGCCGAAGCTGCAGCCCAAGGCGACCGCTCCGAGAATGCCGAATACATTTACGGCAAGCGCCGCCTGCGCGAAATCGACCGGCGCGTACGCTTTCTGCGCAAGCGCCTGGATGGCATGGTGATCGTCGAGCAGCGGCCAGCGGATCCCAAACGCGTGTTCTTCGGCGCCTGGGTGGCTGTCGAAACTGCGGACGGCGCAGAGTCGCGCTACCGCATCGTCGGGCCCGACGAGTTCGACATGATGCCTGGCTACATCAGCATGGATTCGCCGCTCGGCCGCGCGTTGCTCGGGAAGAGGCTCGACGATGAGATCACGGCCGAGCTGCCCGCAGGCGCGCGCACGTTCGTGATCGTCGCGATTGAATACGCGACCGGCTAGTCGACCGCTACCAGATGACTCTGACGTTCTTGAACTGCCACGGATCGCTCTTGTCCACGTCCTCGGGAAACAGACGTTCCCGTTCGTGCAGCGGCGTCCAGTCCGTATATGCGCCCGACACGGGTCCGAGATACGGCATGCAGATTTCCAGATTGCGGCGGAAGTCCATCTCGTCCGGCTCGACGATGCCGCAATTCGGATTCTCGATCGCCCACACGATGCCCGACAACACCGCAATCGTCACTTGCAGGCTGGTCGCATTGTTGTAGGGCGCGAGCTTGCGAGCTTCCTCGATCGAGAGCTGCGAGCCGAACCAGTATGCGTTCTTCTTGTGTCCCGCAAGCAGCACGCCAAGCTCGTCAATACCCGAAACGATATCCTTCATCAGAATGCGCTGTCGGTCCTGCTGAACGTAGTTGCGTCCGGCAAGTTCATGCACCGACATCACTGCGGCATCGCACGGGTGGTAGGCGTAGTGAACCGTCGGCCGATACGCGACCTGTGCACCGTCCTTGACCGTGTAGTAGTCGGCCAGCGCAATCGCTTCAGAGTGCGTAATGCAGAAGCCATGGAAATATCCGGAGCGCGGCGTCCAGGTTCGGACCCGGGTGCCGGCTCCGGGCTGCATCAGATAGATGGCCGCCATGCAGCCGAAGTCATGTCGCTTCCCGTCGCGGGGGAAATTGCGCTCATGCGTCCCCCAACCCATCTCGCTCGGCTGCGCACCCTCGCTCACGAAGCCGTCGATCGACCAGGTATTGACGAATTCGCCCTGCTCCTTCGGAACGCTGGACACCTGAGTATCGCGCTCGGCGATATGGATCACCTTTACAGCCAGCCGCCTCGCCAGATCGCCCCAATCGGCGCGTGAGGCGGGATTGCCGGCGTCGACGCCTGTGTCGGTCGCGATATTCAGGAGTGCTTGCTTGACGAAGTGCGACACGAGACCGGGGTTCGCACCGTGCGTGAGCACCGCGGTTGGAGCGCGGGCGTTGCCCGGGCGCAGCGCAAGTGCTTCCTCGCGAAGTGCATAGTTGGTGCGACGCGCCGGCGGAACCGTTGGGTCCGTGTAGCCTCCCGGCCACGGCTCTACGCACGTGTCCAGATACATCGCGCCCTTTTCCCAGCACAGCTTGACGAGCGCGATGCTCGACACTTCGACGGAGACGTTAACCAGGAAATCGCCGCGCCCCAGCAATGGATTCAGGATGCGACGGAAATTCTCACGAGTCAGCGGCTCCTTGATCAGCTTCACGCCCAGTTCCTGCGCCTCCTGCATGCCGCGATCGTGAGCGGTCACGATCGTGATGCGCTCGGGAGAGATGCCGATGTGCCGGAGAATGAGAGGCAGCACACCCTGGCCGATGCTGCCGAAACCGACGATCAGAATGCGTCCCGGGAACTCGACGTGAACTTTGTGATTGCTCATGATTCTCCAAGTCTACGCGCGCCAATGCGGCGGGTACGTCCGCTCGTACCCGGGCAGCGCTTCCACCCGCGCCAGCCATCGCCCCAACGCAGGATAATTGGTCTCGACCGGCATGAAGCGGGAAGCCAGGTCGCGAGCGTCAGGCTTCTCCAGGGCCCGGCGCAGAATCTGAATCCCTGGAAAGATCACCATGTCGACGGCGGAAAAGCTCTCCCCCACGACCCAGTCCGATTTCGACAGCCGCGCCTCGATCGTGCGCGCCTCGCTGGCGGCGGCATGCATCGCCTTCGTGATCTCATCGGCGCGCAAGTCCGCCTTGCGAAACACCGCATTCGCAATCGTCGTGACCTGCGGCTCGATGTAGGCCTGATATTCGCAGATCACGCGCATGATAGTGCCGGCTTCCTCCGGGGTGCGCCCGAAGATCGGCGGATCCGGGTACTTGAGGTCCAGGTAGTAGAGAATGGCCAGCGACTCGAAGCAGACATAGTCGCCGTCCTTCACCACCGGAACCTTGCCACGCCAGTTCAGCGCCAGCATCTGCGGCGATTTGTGCTCCTGTTTGGAAAATTGCAAAACGTGACTGACGTAGGGCAGCCGCTTGTACTCAAGCGCGAGGAGTACGCGCCACGCGTACGGACTTCCGCTTCCCCAGTAAACGTCGATCGCCATCAGTCTCTCGCACAACACAGCTACCACGATTGTAGCGACAAGCTCACCGCGCCGAAAATGCGAAGATGCGAAATCGCAAGTATGGAGGGGCCATGCCGACCACGCTGATCGAACCAGCCGAGCTCGCCGGGTACCTCGAGCGTCCGGATTGGGCCATCGTCGACTGTCGATTCGAGCTGACGCGTCCGGATTGGGGCATGAGCGCGTATGCCGCCGGCCACATCCCGGGCGCCGTGTACGCACATCTTGATCGCGACCTTTCCGGACCGGTTTCCGCACACTCGGGCCGGCACCCCCTGCCCACGCTCGAAAAGCTCACCGCAACGCTCGGTGGACTCGGCATCGACCGCAATACCCAGGTGATCGCCTACGACCAGGGAAACGGCGCGTACGCTTCCCGTCTTTGGTGGCTGCTGCGCTGGGCGGGACACCGCGAAGCGGCCGTGCTCAACGGCGGGTTCGCAGCGTGGCAGCACGCGGGGCTTCCAATCTCAACAGAGCCGACCGAGCGTCTGGCGCGAAAGTTTCAGGCTGCAGCCGGCGATGTCGGGGTCGTCAGCTCAGCCCGGATCGTGGAAGCCATCGCGAACGCCGAGCTTTCCAGCGGACACACCGCACTGATCGATGCGCGGGGGCCTGATCGATTCGCAGGCGAAAACGAGACCCTCGATCCCATTGCGGGCCACGTCCCCGGAGCGCGCAATCATCCGTTTGCGGGCAACGTCGATGCGCAGGGGCGCTTTCTCAACGCAGACGAGTTGCGCCGCCGCTGGCTGACAACGTTGGGGCGTACGCCGCCAGCGCGCGCGATCGCGATGTGCGGCTCAGGAGTGACCGCTTGTCACAATCTTCTGGCATTGGAGGTGGCCGGGCTGCGCGGCGCGCGCCTGTACGCAGGCTCGTGGAGCGAGTGGATCCGCGATCCCGCGCGGCCCGTTGCGCAAGGGCCCGCCTGATCCGCGCGCTAACGATCCTCTTTTTTGCTATCGTGATGGCAGGACAAACCGTACCGTTCATAACTTGTGGCTGGGCACCCACCCTGGGACCAGCCACATGCGTTTTGAGAGCCTAGTGGCCGCAGATCCGAAAAGTGCCGTCAACGGCGGCAACCGCAAGTTCAATCCGGCGCAGCCGTGGCGGGTCGAGGACTCGCTCGAGCTGTATCACGTCAACGCCTGGGGAAAGGGCTACTTCTCGATCAACGATGCCGGGCACGTCGTCGTGCGGCCCGACACGCAAGCGGGGACGGGCCGGGACATCGACCTGTTTGAGGTCGTGGAAGGCCTCAAAGCGCGCGACCTCACCACACCGGTGGTGGTCCGCTTCTCGGACATCCTCGCTCACCGGCTGCGCAACCTGCATGCGGCCTTCGCCCAGGCGATCGCCGAGAACGACTATAAGAACCGCTACGCCGCGGTATACCCGATCAAGGTGAACCAGCAGCGGCTCGTCGTCGAAGAGGTCTATCGCTACGGCACGGAATTCGGCTTCGGTCTGGAGGTCGGCTCCAAGCCCGAGCTTCTGGCCGTGATGGCGATGACCGAAAACGCCTCCGATCGGCTGATCATCTGCAACGGCTTCAAGGACGACAGTTACATCGAGGCCGTGACGCTCGCGACCAAGCTCGGGCGCACCATCATCCCGGTTGTCGAGAATTTCGACGAGCTCGGGCTCATCCTGAAACACGCCCAAGCGTATGGCGTGCGTCCGCGCATGGGTGTCCGGGTCAAGCTCTCGAGCGAAGGCTCGGGCCGCTGGCGTGAGTCGGCCGGCGAGAAGTCCAAATTCGGACTGTTCATCACCGAGATCCTCGAGATGTTCAACGTCCTGAAGGCGCATGACATGCTCGACTGCCTGCAGCTCGTGCACTGCCACCCGGGCAGCCAGCTCCAGGACATCCGGCGCGTGAAGGATGCGATCAACGAGTTGGCGCACGTCTACGCCGAGCTGAAGCTGATGGGCGCCGGGCTTCAATATATCGATGTCGGTGGGGGACTCGGAGTCGACTACGACGGCAGCGGCACCAACTTCTCGTCGTCGATGAACTACACGCTCAACGAATACGCGAGCGATGTCGTCTATCGCGTCGGCAGCGTCTGCAACGCACGCGACATTCCTCACCCGATGATCATCAGCGAGTCGGGGCGCGCGGTCGCCGCGTATCACAGCGTGCTGATCTTCGATGCACTCGGCTCATCCGCCCTCGACAAGTTCCGCGTTACCGGACACGAAGCCGAAGACTACGACGGCGACGAGGAGCTGCCACAACCGGTGCAGGATCTGTTTGTGGCCTACCGCTCCGTCAGCGAGCGGCGCCTGGTTGAGTGTTATCACGATGCGCTCACCGCTCGCGAGCAGACCCTGCAGATGTTCAATCTCGGGTTGCTGTCGCTGCCGTTCCGCGGTCTCGCGGAGCGCTTGTATTGGGCCACGTGCGCGAAGATCCGCGACTACTGCCGCAAGCTCGAGCGGTTGCCGGAAGAGCTGGAAGACATCGAGTCGATCCTGTCCGACACCTACTTCTGCAACTTCTCGGTGTTCCAGTCGTTGCCCGATAGCTGGGCGATCGACCAGCTTTTCCCCATCATGCCGATCCACCGGCTCGATGAGCGGCCGACGCGCATCGGCGCGCTGGCCGACATCACCTGCGATTCGGACGGCAAGATCGATCACTTCGTATCGATGCGCGACGTCAAGCGCTCACTGGAGCTGCACGAGCTCAAAGCCGGGGAGCAGTACTACCTCGCCGCCTTCCTGGTCGGCGCATACCAGGAAACGCTCGGCGATCTGCACAACCTGTTCGGCGACACCCACGTCGTGCACATCCGCCTCCACGATGAGGGCGGCTGGTGGATCGAGGAAATCGTCAAGGGCGACACGGCCAACAAAGTGCTCGAGTACATGGAGTACGACGTCGCGGAGCTCTATCCGGCGCTGGCGCGCGACTGCGAGCGCGCGATCCGCGATGGCCGCATGACGATTGCCGAGAGTCAGCTCCTGAAGCGGTTCTACGAAAGGGAGCTCGACGGCTACGCCTACCTGGAGCCGTCAGGGGCCTGATCGCAGCCTTCCTTGCGGACCCTCCAAGGGTCCGCGGGAACGCGCGTCTCATGAAAATCGCTAGGCCGCGCCATCGCAGGCGCAGCAACAACCGCACTCCGTCGTTGGCAACATCGGACCCGGAATCGAACCGCGCTGGTGCTCCCGTAGCCTTTTCCCAACAAACCGACCGCCGCGTCGCCCGCGACGTGGCCGCCGCTCACGTGTCAGGCACGCCGTGTCAGGTCACGCATGCGGCAGACTGTTATTGCGTTGTTTGCTTCCCGTAAAAGCCGGGAGTAGCATTCTGACGCGTTCGTGTCCGCCATGGATTGAGTTGGCTCGCGTGACCGGTGTTGTTTGTTTACTCCCCGCCCGTGTCCGTCCTGGACCGGCAAAGTGCTCCGCTGGCACATCACACGCTCGGCTGTCTCACCCATGCACGAACGAAGGTGCAGGCCGCAGGCCACAAGCACTGCGCATTGACTTGAAACGGCCGAGCGTGTGCCTTGAAGCCTTGACCTGTTTGACTGATCACGCGGACCCGGGCGTGGCGGTTCGCGCCCCGGCCGGATGCCGCTCCACGAGAGACTTTACGGATGACGACGATTTACGTGGGCAATCTGCCCTTCAACGCCACTGAGCAGGACGTTCAGGCTTTGTTTGAACGTCACGGCAAGGTGGATTCAGTCAAGCTCATCAATGACCGTGAGACCGGCAAGCCGCGCGGCTTTGGATTCGTCGACATGCCTCAGAGCGAGGCGCTCAGTGCGATCCAAGAGCTGAATGGCTTCCAGATGAACGGCCGACCGCTACGTGTCAACGAAGCCCAGGAACGTCCGCAACGCCCGCGCACGGGAGGGGGGCCTTTCCGCCGCTGACAGCCTGCGGACTTCGGGCTGCTTGAATTTAAACCCCGCCCCGTGCGGGGTTTTTTCATGTGGAGTAATGTGCGCAAGAGCGTGCGGCCGCCGCACAGACCGCCAGCACCAGGAACACCAAGCCCGCATGCCGCAGCAGCAACAAGAATCGACCCGGGCAGCCGCGTCACCCCGAATCTCAACCACAGTCGTGGTGGCGACGATAGCGGCGGTGGCACTGACAGCCGCACTCGTCCTGACGAGCTGTGCGACCCGCAGCAACCGCCAAACGACGACACAGGCGCTCGATGTCATTCTCGCCGGTACCCAACGATCCGAGGAGAACCGCGCCCGCGACCCATACCGGCATCCCAAGGACACCCTGCTCTTCTTCGGCATCCGCCCGGAAATGCGCGTGCTCGAGGTCTGGCCGGAGCCGGGTTGGTATACCGAGGTCATCGCGCCGCTGGTGCGCGACAAGGGCAAGTATTACGCGGCCGTCATCGCGCCGAACCCGGACAGCCGCAACCTCACCAACAGGTTGGACGGCTATCGGACGAAACTCGCGTCCCGGCCTGACCTCTACGACAAGGTGGAAGTGGTGACGTTTACGACGGACGGCAGCGATATCGTGCCGCCCGGCTCGCTGGACATGATCGTCACCTTCCGCAACATCCATAACTGGATGGCGCGTGACCAGGCCCCGCAGGCTTTTGCAGCCATGTACAAGGCGCTCAAACCCGGCGGAGTGCTGGGGGTCGTCGAGCACCGCGGCGTGCGTGGGGTGCCCCAGGATCCCAAAGCCAAGAGCGGCTATGTCGATGAGGACTATGCCGTGAAGCTGATCGAAGCGCAGGGGTTCAAGCTCGAAGCGAAGTCGCAGGTCAACTCGAACCCGAGGGACACCAAGGACTACGAGCAGGGAGTGTGGACACTGCCCCCGGTCTATCGCCTGGGTGACAAGGATCGCGAGAAGTACGCGGCGATCGGCGAGAGTGACCGCTTCACATTGAAGTTCGTGAAGCTGCGCACCCCCTGAAGGCGCGCGCAAGCGCCTCAGAATGGCGCGCTCACCACATTTCTTTCAGTCGCGCACTGACGTCCACCGTCGACTGGTCGGACTCCTCAAGTGATGCGTCGCCGTCGAGATTCGAGCCTCGGTACGTCGCGGCTTCGAGCTGCTTCAAGACCTTGTCAGTCAGGAAACGGCTGCGCCCGCCGTAGACATGGGCATCTCCCTGCCGTGACTGGTTCGTCAGGTGGAATCTGAGTGGTGCCACCAGGTGCAGATCGTCTCGCGCCCGGGTGAGGCAGACGTACAGCAGGCGGCGCTCTTCCTCGATGAGCTCTGTTTTTCCGGTCGAGAATTCCGACGGAAAGCTGCCGTCCACGACGTTCAGGACATATACGACATCCCATTCCATTCCTTTGGCTGAATGGATCGTGGTCAGAGTGAGAAAATCCTCATCGAGCACCGGTCGCCCGGCCAGATCGCTGGTGGCGTTGGGAGGATCGAGCGTCAGCTCCGTGAGGAAGCGCTCGCGGGAAGGATATTGCCCCGACAGCAGCTCGAGCTGATCGAGATCCCCCAGGCGCGTGTGGAAGTGCTCATAGATGCGCTCGAACTGGGGGCGGTACCAGTCGCGTGCCATGTGTAGCTGCCCGGGCCACTGGCGCTGCGGGTCGCCCAGCGCGAGCATCAACTCGGTGAGCTTGTGCCAGCCGGCCGCCGCAGGTTGCGGTGGCGTGAAAGTCTTCATTGATTCGAACGAATGTCCGTTCGCTTCGAGGTGGTCGATGACCTTGCGCGCATTGGCCGGGCCCATTCCCGGCAGGAGCTGCGCGACCCGGAATGCCGCGACGGTGTTGCGGGGGTTGTCCGCCCAGCGCATCACGCTCAAAAGATCCTTGACGTGGCTGGCCTCGAGAAACTTCAGCCCGCCGTATTTCACGAACGGGATCTGACGCTTCCCCAGCTCCACCTCGAGGACGTCGCTGTGGCTCGAGCTGCGGAAGAGCACGGCCTGCCGCTTGAGAGGTGTGTTGGCTTCGCGGCGCTTCAACACTTCGGTGCAGATGTACTCGGCCTGAGTCTGGATGTCGTCGACCGTCACGAGGCGGGGTTTTGCGCCCTGCCCCCGGATCGACAACAGATGCTTCCTGTACTGACGCGGCGCTTCCGCCATCACAGCGTTCGATACGTCGAGTACTTCCTGTGTCGAGCGGTAGTTCTGCGCCAGCGTAACGACTTCAGCGCGCGGCTTGAACCGATCGGGAAAGCCAAGGATGTTCTCGACCGCGGCCGCGCGGAACGAGTAGATAGCCTGCGCATCGTCGCCCACGACCGCAAGGCCGGCGCCGTCGGGCTTCAGGGAGTGCAGGATGTCGGCCTGCAGCTTGTTGGTGTCCTGGTACTCATCGACGAGAACGTGATCGAAGTGCGCACCGACATGCTCCGCAAGCCGCGGCTCCGACATCATGACGTGCCAGTACAGAAGCAGGTCGTCGTAGTCGAGCAGGCAGCACTGCTGCTTACGCTCGACGTAGGCTCGATACAGCCGGGTGAGGTCAGCCTCCCACTGGGCGCACCAGGGGTACTGCTGCTCGAGGGTCTCCTTGAGAGACTTCTGGGTGTTCACCCGATAGGAGTAGATCTGCAGACACGTTTCCTTGCGCGGGAAACGTTGTTCCTTGGCGGCAAGCCCCAGCTCCTGGCGCAGGCCGTCCAGGACGTCGGCAGCGTCGCCGCGATCCAGGACGGTGAACTGCGGATCGAGCTTCAGGTGCCGCGCGTAGTGCCGCAGCAGCCGGTTGCCGATGGAATGGAACGTGCCTGCCCAACTCAGGCGCTGCTGAATGGCCTGGCCCGCTCCACCGATGCTGTCGTTCAGCGCACGCTTGGCAATCTCCTGCGCACGCCGCCGCATTTCCATCGCGGCACGGCGAGTGAACGTCAGCATCAGGATGCGACCGGGATCGACGCCGTGCAGCGCAAGATGCGCCACCCGGTGTGCAAGCGTGTCCGTCTTGCCAGTACCGGCTCCCGCGACGATCAAAAGGGGTCCGGACTTGAACCCCTTAGCGTCGGGCAACGGCTCCCCGAAGGTGACAGCCTTGCGCTGGGGACCGTTCAATTTCTCCAGATGTGACGTAGTCGACATGCGTGGCCCGAATATACGGAACCCCGCTGCCGGCTGTCACCGCCGGACGTCACTTTGTGGCTGCGTTTTTTCCCCAAACCGTGCGCGAGTCGACGCGCTCGGCCGCTATCGCAGGACGTTTCCGTCCGCATCGAGCACTTTCACCTCGCCCAAGCCCAGCTTGCGGATGCCCGGCTCGATCGCCGCAAGGTCGCCCACGACGAACCAGGTGAGCGATTCGGGATGGATCAATTCCCGCGCCGCGCTCTCGACCTGCTCCGGGGTGAGCGACTCGACTTTGCCCACGAAGTCGTTCAGATAAGTGTCGGGAAGACCGTAGGTGAGGATATCGGCGTAGGAGCTCGCCACTTCGCCAGACGTCTCGTTGCTTCCTGGAAGAGCCCGCACCAGCGAGTCTTTGGCGAAGCGCAGCTCGTTTTGAGTTGGCAGTTTGGTGCCGATCAGCTCACGCAGTTCCTTCACCGTCTCCTGCATCGATTCTGCGGTCTTGTCCGTCTGCACGCGCGCGCTGACTACGAATGGCCGCTGCCCCTTGGCTTCGACGACAGAGGAGCCCGCTCCATAGGACCAGTGCTTGTCTTCGCGCAGGTTCATGTTGATGCGCGAGATGAAACTGCCGCCGAGGATCTCGTTCACCGTCTCGAAGGCGATATCGTTGGGGTCCGAGCGCGGTGGCGCGAGTTCGATGGCCATGATCAGCGACTGCTCGGCCGCTGTGCGATTGATCAGAAAGATGCGTGACCTGGTCGGCGGCGCCACTGCCGTGAGCTGCTTGCTTGGCCGCGCTTCCGTGGGCGCCTTCCACACCGACAGCCGCCGCTCGAGCAGGGGTTGTAGCTGGGCGAGCGTCGTGTCACCGACGACCAAGAGCGTAGCGTTGTCCGGCCGGACCCACCGCCGGTAGAACTCCCGTAACTCATCGGTAGTCATCGAACGCACCGACTCCTCGGTTCCGATTCCCGAGAACGGATTCGAATACGGGTGATCGGGACCGTAGACGAGGCGGGGGAACAGCCGTGATGCGATGCCCTGCGGCTGAGATTTCTGCTGTTGGATGGTGGCAAGCGACTGAGCCTTGAGGCGATCGAGCTCCCCGGCGGGGAAGGTTGGTGTCAGCAACACATCGCTGAACAGATCGAGAGACTCCGGAAGGCGGCTGGCGATGGCATTCAGCGAGATGTAGGACATATCGAGCGACGAGCCGGCGTTGATCTTCGCTCCCAGCGCTTCGGCGCGAGCCGCTACAGCCAGGGCATCGCGCGTCCTGGTGCCCTCGCTGATCATGGAGAGCGCCAGATTCGCCGTGCCGGGCTTCACCTGGCTGTCCGCCGCGTGCCCCGCGTCGACCAACAAGCTGAGCTGAACGACGGGTACTTCGTGCCGTTCGGCAAGCACGACTTTCAGTCCGTTGGACAGCGTTGCGCGCTGGAGTGCCGGCAAAGCGAGCGCAGGAGGGACGCCGATGTCAGGCATCGTGCTGCGATCCGCGCCGGTGTTCGCTGCGTGATATTCGGGGAAGGGCTGCACGTTGAGTACAAACACGCCGTCGGAGAGCCACTTGCGCGCATTGCTCGCAAGATCGGCAGTGGTCGCTGCGCGCGTCCATTTCAAAGTGGTCTTGTAGAAGTCGGGAGAGCCGCCGTAGAGCTCGCTTTGACCCAGGATGGCGGCTTTTCCCGCCGAGCCGTCAATCCGCTCGGCGCGGCGCACGAAATCGGCGTATTCGGACGTCTTGACGCGCTCCAACTCGTCCTGCGTCGGGCCGGACTTGAGAAATAGAGCCAGCTCCTCGTCTATCGCCTTTTCCACAACCTGCGGATCACCGCCGGGACTCACGGTGGCTTCGATCTGAAACTGCGAGCCGATCTCGAACGGTCCGACAGAGGCGCTTACGCTTGTCGCGATCCGATCCGTGTAGACCAAGCGCTTGTAGAGACGGCTGTTCTTGCCGGCACCCAGTACGTCGCTGGCCAGGTCGAGATACTTGAGATCCCGTGTAGCGTAGCCCGGTACATTCCATGTCTTGTAGACCCGCGATTGCGGCACGCGATCCTCGAGCAGGGCACGCTTCTCGCCAGCCATCTTGGCAACCCAGACCCGGGTGCGTTTGACGACCGGGCCCGGGCCGATGTCGCCGAAGTACAGCTCGACCTTCTTTTTCGCATCCTCGGGCTTCACATCGCCCGCGATGACCAACACGGCGTTCGCTGCGCCGTAATATTGCCGAAACCAGTCCTTTACGTCCGCGAGGGAGGCGGCGTTGAGGTCCTCCATCGAGCCGATCGTGACCCAGGAATAGGGGTGGCCTGACGGATACGTGCTGGAAGAAATAAGCTCGCCAACCTTGCCGTACGGCTGGCTCTCACGCTGGCGCTTCTCGTTTTGAACGACGCCTCGTTGCTCGTCGAGTTTCTTCTGGTCGATGGCCCCGAGCAGATGGCCCATCCGATCCGATTCCATCCACAGTGCCGTATCGAGCGCGGTCACCGGCACGTTCTCGAAGTAAGTCGTGCGGTCGAGCCAGGTGTTGCCGTTCATCTTCGTCGCACCGGCGGCGAGCAAGGGCGAGAAAAACTCGCCCGAGCGATTCTCAGAGCTGCCGTACATCAGATGTTCGAAGAGATGTGCGAATCCCGTCCGGCCCGGCCTCTCGTCCTTGCTGCCGACGTGATACCAGATGCTCACGGCAACCAGCGGTGCCTTGTGATCCTCGTGAACGATCAGGGTCAGGCCATTCGGCAGGACGAACTTCTGAAAGGGAATGTCGATATCGGGCATTGCGGCAGGGGCCGCGTTCGCCGTCGGCGGCGCCGCAAGCACGGCCAGCAGTCCGGATGCAAGGCCGGCGAACAGGACATTTCGCATGACGATCCCTCGGTGTGAACCCTGGATGGTGTACAGGCGGGGGACGGCTCGAAAAATATTGTCCGTTATCCTCGACTTAGAGGGCGATTCCAAGTCCTAGGACGGCCATCAGCTCCTCACAGTCCGGCGGCGAAGCGCGCGAGTCGAATTCCACCCGCCTCCCCGGAATGTCCAGAAACGCAGCCCCGCCCTCCGCCCCCATCGCGACAAGTTCCGCATCCCGATGCCCCGCATGCCTGCTCGGGTCAACCGCCCGCCGCTGCAGCCGCTCGATGCGCAGCGACTCTTCAACCCGGCAAAGTACCTGCGTGATAGCGACGGCAGGCTGCGCATTCGCCGGCAGCACGCGCAGAAACTCCGGCTCGTGCTCGCCCGCCCGAAAGTTCCCCTCGAGGATCAGTCCCCCGCCGGTCGTCAACAGCTCGCGCGCCAAAGCGAACAGCACACTGAAACTCGCATCACTCATCCGTCGCGAGTGCGGGCGATCGCCTGCGCCGAGCACATCGAGCAATGGTTCTTTGATCATGTCCTTGGCCAGCAAGGGCACTCGAAAACTGCGCGCGAGTTCGCGAGCAAGCGTGGTCTTGCCGGTGCCCGGAAGCCCGGTGATGACGATGAGACCGAAATTGGAACGCGCCTGCGGCATCTGACGAAGTGTAATGTCGATCGGCTGTACGCGCAGCGGCACGCCCAGTACCCTTCCACGCCATGAACCCAGATCTGAAGCCCGAGAAGCGCACCGTCAATTTCCGCGGACGGATCATTTCCCTCACCACCGACGAAGTCACACTTCCGAACGGGCACCGGGCCGAGCTGGAAGTGGTGCACCATCCGGGAGGTGCGGCTGCCGTCGCCATCGATACGCAAAAGCGCGTCTGTCTGCTGCGGCAGTACCGTTATGTCGCAGGCGGTTGGCTGTGGGAGCTGCCGGCAGGCAAGCTCGAACCCAACGAGCCGCCGCTCATTACGGCGCAGCGGGAGCTTGTAGAAGAGGCGGGAGTGAGTGCGGCGCGCTGGGAGAGCCTGGGCACGTACCTGAGCTCTCCTGGGATCTTCACGGAGGTCCTGCACCTGTTCCTTGCCGTCGATCTGCAGCCCGCAAAAGAGGCTCACGAGCAGGCGGAAGTTATCGAGGTGCACTGGGTCTCATTTGCGGATGCGTATCAGTGGGCCCTTGACGGAACCATCCGCGATGGCAAGACGGCGATAGGGCTGATCCGCGCCGCCCACGTAGACGCAGTGAGAGCTGCGCTATCGCGGACCGATCCGTGACGCGTCTCTCGGAAAGGCATTGCACCGTAAAGGTACCGTGTCATGCCGGTAGGGGCCGACACATGATTAGACGTAATCCGTGGAACAGCCGAAAAAGAGAACGGACATAACAAGCCGTCAGGATTCGCAGCCGGAGGATGACTCAACGGAGGCGGATCGCAGACGGATGGGCAGGGTCGTCCATGACGATCGTGGCAACGCCACGCTTCAATGGCACGACGCACCTGCCGATTACGAGCGTCCCGTACTTGAGATCGAGACCTCAGGGATACGGCGCGGTCTGAATCACCGCCTGGGCGCAGACAAACTCTCGATAGCCGACACGCCGAGCTTCGACCCGTACGCAAGCTCCCGGCCTGTCGAGCGCAAGCCGCCGAAGGCCTCTGGCAACACCTCCCGCACCGATCTGCGCAAGCTGTCAGAATGGATCAAGATGATGCGCGAGCTGGAAGAGCGCAAACAGCGCGGCGAGGAGCCCGAGGAAGACGGCGAGTAGAGCCTGAACCTGTCAGGCCGTCCGTTCGATATGCGCCACCTTGCGCGCATTCGTCAGCCGATAGAACCTGCGCAGCTCCGCCAACACTTCACGGTCGGAGTCCGCACGCGCGCCACGGAGCGAGTGCTCCAGCTTGCGGCAGAACCGCTGCGCATAGCGGCTCGCCTCCCGATACAGATCCTCGCGTCCCTGCGCCAGCCCCGAATCGATGCGTGTGCGCTCGAACAGAATGCGCATCAGCTCCGCGGGAAAACGGTCCGGGAACTGGCGCCGCAACAGCCAGTAGCTCGTGACGTACTTGTCGACTTCCGCCTGCATCTCCAGCTCGAGCAGGCTCACCGGTTTGTCGTGCCCGGCGTTCCAGGCGACATAAAGAAAATGACTCACGCCTTCCAGAGCGGTCCAGCAATCCGCGACGTTGCCGTCGTGCAGGCTCTGTATCGGATCCGCGCGGCGCAATCGCTCGAGCAGCGCGGGATCCAGGTACAAGGACATGCCGACCTCATCGCCGCCCTCCGGCACAGGCTGCGCGATGATGAGCTCCTCGTCGGAGCAGCTCGATCGAGCCGCCGGCGGCAGGTTGCCGCGGTCGGTGACGAGAAAGTCATAGACGCTGTGAGCGATCCTCACATCGTAAATTTCGCCGATCAGATCCTGGAGCTGTTTCAGGATCATGCGGTCAGTGCGCAAAGCTCGTCGAGCCGGGTGTCGGGTTGACGCCGAGACGCTTGAGAATCTCGTAGCTGCGGCGGCTGCCGGTCTTCAGCCAGATCTCATACAGGCGCAGGATGTCCTTGTCCGTGTGCGCGTACGAGGACTCGCTGAGTTCGTTCAACGCATCGACGAGCGGCTGGAATTTATCCGACAGCTCCGCAAACACGCCGCCCAGAACTTTCCCGCGGCCTCGCGAGAGCGCCTCCCCGAGCGTCGCATAGGCGCGGCCGCCCATCGCAATGTAGTAGTCGATGTCGATCAGCTTGCGCGCGAAGCCACGAGCGAAGAACCCGGCTATGAACAATGAGACGTCACCCAGTCTCTGCAAGCCCCGATTGCGATCACCCGCGGACGGGGCCTCCAGCGCCTCCGAAAGCATCACTACGAGAGGTTTGAGCCGAGTGCCTTCGGAGGTGCGGTCGTACAGCGCCTCCGAGCGCGCGAACAGCGTCAGGAGATTGACCACGTAGTGTTCCGTCTGGTCCTCCACTTCGAGCTGCTGCTTCTGCAGCGCGCCGTGCAGCGAGTCCTTGAAGAACTCTCGCAGATTCGCAACCGGTAAAACGCGTGTCGGGGTCGGACTATCGTTCATGGCTTGTAGCTCATGGTGATGACTGTGAAAGTCGTCGGTGCGTCGCGTGCCTCCCCCTCGCTTCAATAATAGAACGGCTTGCCGCCCTTAAAGTTCACCTCCGTTGCGCGAAGGATTCCGTGACCGGCGTCGCCAGATTCACTTATCGTTCAGCTTCCTGCCTATGATTCGCAGCGCGCGGCGTTGGCAGCGGAACCGGTACACTGCTAACAAGCACCGGGTGCAAGTACGTTTCTTGCGGGGGACAGCGGTTGGCTCCAGTTGCGGCACGCGCCACTAACGCGGGTCTGTTCGGGTTATCCGGCTATCATTGGCTCGTCATCGCTGCGGGATGGGCCGGCTGGGGCTTTGACGTTTTCGATGCCCTGCTCTTCAATTTCGTCTCGCCGAACTGCATCCCCGTCCTGCTACACCTGCCACGCGGCTCGCCCGAGGCGCGCGCAGCCACCGTGTTCTGGACAGGTGCCATCACCTCGATATTGCTCATCGGCTGGGCCGTGGGTGGGGTGCTATTCGGTTGGGTCGGAGACCGCATCGGCCGCAAGCGCGCTCTATTCGCGACGATCGCCATTTATGCGGTCGGAACGGCGCTGTGCGCGCTTTCGACAAACATGTGGCAGCTCGTGTTCTTCCGCGCCGTAGCGAGCTTGGGTATTGGCGGTGAGTGGGGAATCGGCGCCGCCCTCGTTGCGGAAACCGTTCCCGAGAATCGCCGCGTCGAAGCGGGCGTGATCATGCAAAGCTCCTCGCCCATCGGCATCGCACTGGCGAGCCTCGTGAACTACCAGGTCGCGGGAGTCTGGTTCGCGGGCGAGCCGGATACCTCGTGGCGTTATGTCTTTCTCGCAGGACTCGCACCCGTCGCCCTCGCTCTGCTCGTCCGGATCTTCATACGCGAAAGCGACCATTGGAAGGCGCAAAAGGGAGCAACTGCCTCGCCGCGTGAGCTGTTCCGCCCTGATATGCGCCGCATCACTCTCAGCGGATTCATTCCGGCGGTGACTTCACTTCTCACGTGGTGGGCGTGTAATGCGTTCATCCCGCTCCTTGGAGGCACGCTTTCGAATGAGCACGCAGCGAGTCTCGGGCTCTCGCCAGCCGCGACGAGCCTCCTCGCGGAGGCATGGAAAGCTCGCGCCTCAAACCTGTTCAACATCGGTGGGCTGGTCGGAACGCTCGCGGCGATTCCGCTAGGCCGGCTGCTCGGACGCCGGCCAATGTTCATTGCGTATTTCGCCTTCTCCGCAGTCGCGCTGCTCGCCACATTCGGACTCGAGCTCGAACCGCAGACACGACTCGCAATGCTGTTGCCCGTCGGCGCCGGGATCTACGGCGTCTTCGGCGCGTTCTCTTTCTATCTGCCGGAGCTTTTCCCGGCCCGTCTGCGCGCGACGGGAGCTGGCTTCTGTTACAACATCGGGCGCGTCTTCGCTGCAGCCGGGCCCGTCCTTGTCGGCTCCATCTCAGCCGCCGCGGGAGGTTCGAGCGCAGTGATCATACATACACTGCTGTGGCTGGCTCTCGTCCCGCTCGCTGCCGCGGTTGCCACGCATTTCTTCGTAATCGAAACACGCGATCGCACGCTCCCCGCGTAGACCTCCCTCAGACGCCCAACACTGATGCCAACTCTGCGCAATCGCGCACAACAATATCGGCCGCTGCAAAGTCGACAGGCCAGTGCAATGCGCGTCGATTCATCCACGCCGTGCACATGCCAGCGGCTCGCGCCGCTTCCACGTCGAACATAGGATCATCCCCGACATACACAATCTGTTGTGGCCGCAGATTCAAGCGGGAAGCCAGCGCTTCGAATCCTCCCGGGTGCGGCTTCGCCACCCCGACTTCCCGTGAGCTCAATGAGAAGGCGAAGAATTCCGCCAATCCGATACGGCCCAGATCCGCGTTGCCGTTGCTCAGCGACGCAAGCCGATAGCGCGAGCGGAGCCGTTCGAGAGCTGGACGAACGTCTGCATACACCTCGACGTCATTGCGTGCGGCGAAGAAAACTTCGAACGCCCGCTCAGCGACAGCCTCTTCGTAACCGCACTCACGCGCGTGCCTCGCAAGGGAAGCGATCCGCAGATAGGTGAAATCGTGCGCACGATGCGGCTCGGCAAGCGCCAGTTGCTGGCGCGCGGCCCGCATGTCTTCGATCGAAAGTCGCTGCGGAATCCGCGGGCAATGCTCGAGCAACCAGTCAAAGAGCCGCAGCTCCGCACGCGCTATCACCGGCTCGACTTCCCACAGGGTATTATCGAGATCGAAGGCGACGGCTTGCAGATTCGGGTGCATCGGCAAAAGTATAGATGCCTCGGGCGCGAGCGCAGCCGATATTCACCGCGCAGGTCCCTCATGTCGGAGTTCACTCTCGTCATCGGCAACAAGAACTATTCGTCCTGGTCGCTGCGGCCGTGGATCCTGCTGAAGCATCTGGGCGTGGGCTTCAAGGAGGTGCTGATTCCGCTGGATACGCCCGAATTCAAGGACGAGGTCGAGAAGTTCGGGCCGAGCGGCCGCGTGCCCGTGCTGCTGCACGGCTCGCAGTCCGTGTGGGATTCCCTTGCGATCTGCGAGTACATCGCGGAGCTCACCGAAAAAGGCTGGCCCAAAGATCGCAAGGCGCGCGCCATAGCACGCTGCGTAAGCGCGGAAATGCACTCTGGATTCGCCAATCTGCGCATGGAGTGGCCGATGAATGCCCGTGCGCGCAATCGCCGCACTCCGATGACTCCGGGCCTCGAATCGGACATCGATCGCGTCGATGAGATCTGGAACGACTGCCGTGGGCGCTTTGGAACCGGCGGCCCGTGGCTGTTCGGCGAGTATTCGATCGCCGATGCCATGTTTGCCCCCGTCGTCCTGCGCTTCAAGGCATACGGAGCGCAGGTCTCGGAAACCGCGCGCTGGTACATTGCGACCGCGCTGGAAGACGCGGCACTGCAGGAATGGGTACAGAGCGCACAGGGCGAGCCGTGGAAATTGCCCGCCTCCGAAGTGGGCTGACATAGAATACGCCGCTTCGCTTTAGACGGAGCTATCCATGTCTGCACGGATTGTTATTTCCGCGGCCCTGTTCGCGGCCACCGCCGCGCTTGCAGTGACGACGGTTGCCGCCGCGACCGGCGCCCATTCGACGTCCAGCGAGACCGCCTCAACTAGCGCCAACTCGACCCCCAGTGCCGCCGCCGCGACCGGCGCCAACTCGACGGCCACTACGGCCGCCACGACTAACCCTGCCTCCGGCGCGAACACTACAGCCGGCGCCCACTCCACATCCGCCTCCGCGCCCCTCACGGTCGAGGATCTCGTCCGACTCAGGCGCCTCAGCGAGCCGCAAGTCTCCCCCAACGGCCGCTACGTCGCATTCGTTCTGCGCGAAACAGACATCGAGGCCAACAAGGGGCGCACGGATATCTGGCTGCTGGACTTGGGCGCAAAAGATGCGCAACCGCGCCGTCTGACACAAAACGCGGCCAACGACTCGAGTCCGCGCTGGGCGCCGGATGGCCGCACGCTCTATTTCCTTTCGACTCGCTCGGGCAGCTCCCAAGTATGGCGTCTCTCATTTGACGGTGGCGAGTCTGCGCAGGTGACCCATTACCCGCTCGATGTCAGCTCGCTGAAAGTCTCCCCTGCAGGCGATCGCATCGCCGTCTCAATGGACGTTGTGCCGGAATGCGCGTCGCTGAGTTGTACGAAGGACAAGCTCGATGCCCGCGCGAAGGACAAGGCAACGGGCCGCAGCTACGATCGCGTCTTCATCCGGCACTGGGACACCTGGAGCGACGGCACTCGATCGCACCTGTTCACGGCGCGCATCGGTGCTGACGGCCAAGCGGATGCACCTGTCGACTTGTCCAAGGCGCTCGACGCCGACGTGCCCTCCAAGCCATTCGGTGACGATGCCGACTACGCCTTCAGTCCGGACGGCGCCACGTTAGTCTTCAGCGCTCGAATCGCCGGCCGCACCGAACCCTGGTCGACGAACTTCGATCTGTTTCAGGTGCCCGCCGCCGGCGGCGCCGAGCCGAAGAATCTCACCGCGGACAATCCGGCCTGGGACAGCCAGCCGGTGTTTCTGAAGAACGGCGATCTCGCGTGGCTCGCCCAAGAGCGTCCCGGATT
>FTEM01002041.1_pt1 | contig 22980 bp, 13 predicted proteins | sample 1640201 | NCBI WGS metagenome assembly FTEM01 (sample SAMEA3914816, study PRJEB12502) | metagenome | biome: forest; material: soil | place: USA | collected 2011-09-16 | depth 0.3 m | reverse complement strand
GCGCCCTTCACGTCCACGTCTCCCGGATTCTCCAGCACCGACATGACGACGCGACGATTCTTCGCGCGGCCGTCCTTCGTGGCGTTGCTTGCCACGGGCTCGGTCGGACCGTAGCCCTTGGACACCAGTTGAATAGAGTTCACACCCTTGCTCAGAAGATAGTCGCGAACAGCATCGGCGCGCTTGCCGGACAGAACCATGTTGTACGGCTTCGGACCCGTACTATCGGTGTGGCCCTGCAGCTCGACGCGTAAGCGTGGATGCTTCACGAGACCGGCGGCTACCTCGTCCAGGATCGGACGCGAGTCCGCGGTAAGAACCGAAGAGTTGGTCTCGAAGTTCACGCCCTCGAGTGTGATCGAGCCTTTCTCGGGACAACCGAACTGATCCACGGCCACTCCCGGCGGCGTGCCCGGACAGCGGTCGATGTTGTCCGGCACACCGTCATGATCGCTATCCAACGGGGGTGGCGGGAGCGACGGCTGAACCGGCAACGGCGGAGCCGGTGGCGGCGGCGGCGGCGGTGCTGCCGCGACCGGCGGGGGCGCGGTGCCCGGTCCGAATGAATACTGAAAGCCCAGCATGGCGATGTAGTCCGTCGTGTGACCGTGGCCTACGTCTTCGAATCGCGCCTTGATGTCGGGCCGCAGGGAGAAGCTTTGCGAAGCGTTGCTGTTCTCCCAAAGCTTCCACATTGCGCCGACACCGGCCTCGGCCATCGCCTTGTTCGCATCCAACGCAAATTCAGGCCGCTCCTGCACGGCGCCGCCACCGACAGAGATGTAGGGTGCAAAACCGCCCGCGCGATTGAATACCGCGAGCAGATCCAGCGACAGCGCGTCCAGCTTGAGGTTTCCGGAATCGAAGCGATCGCCCACCTTGGCGTGATTGAAGTTCAGCTCGGCGCTGAAATACTTCGAGATGTTGTAACCAAGTCCCAAGCCATAGATCGCATCGTCATGAGTGTCGCGGTCGTGGTCCGTGACAATCGCGCCAACCTGCGGATTCAAATACCAATGGCCCGCCTCATCGCCCGCGGCCGCAAAGGCAGGAGCGGCCAGGAGCGCACCGCATGCCAGCAATCGTTTCATCATCCCGATAATCTCCGTTCGTGAACATGTGCGAAGCGGCTGTGTCCGAGTGTGTCGTTGCACCACAACAACACACAGGCGAACGCGCTTCGTGGGCTATAGAATCCCGCAGAAGTGCTTAAGTTCCGCATGTTGTTGTGGTGCTACAAGCGTGGCAGGAAAGCGAGCTTGAGCGCGGCGAACGCAAACGCGCACGGGACGCGGTGAGCACGGACGCGCACGGGACGCGGTGAGCGCGGACGCGCCCACCCGCAACGAAGATGTTGGATCGGCTCGGTCTGCTTAAGCCGTTGTCGCGCCGCTGAGCGGCGCGCTGCCCTCATCGGGGAGGTGCTCGGCGTGATCGGGCTTGAGTTTCAGCCTCGACAGCACGACTGCGGCCAACAGTGAGCCGCAAGCCATGACCGCCGAAACCGTGGGAAGCCCGACTCCGCCTTGAAACAGGTAGCCCGCGATGATCGGCGCGATCACCGAGCCCCCGCGGCCGATGCCGATGGCGACGCCCGTACCGGAAGCACGCACGTGAGTCGGAAAGGCCTTCGCAAAAATTGCGTACATGCCGGAGATCGCGCCATTGGTGAAGAATCCGGCCACGGCAACGTAGATCGACAGCTTCTGCAGATCGGCCGGACTTCTACCGAATGCAATCACCGCAACCGTGGAAAGGAGCATCACGCCGATCGTCAGAGGTTTCAATGCGAAGCGCTGTGACAGCAGGCCGAGCACGATGCCACCCGTAGCGCCGCCAACGTTGGCCCACACGAGTACCCCCGCTGCGGAGGAAGCCGGGAATCCCATATCGACGACGATCTTCGGCACCCACTTCAAGAGGTAATAGAACGTGGTGACGTGGAAGAAGTACGTCAGCGAAACGAGCACCGTGACGGTGACGAGACCGGGCGCAAAAATGTCCGAGAACGAACGCTTGCGCACCTGTGCCGAGACCACCGGCAGCGACGAAATGGCTGCGTGCCCCATGCGTGACAGAGTCTTGTTGATCGTCTCGAGGGCGCCCGCGGGTTGCTTGCGGACCAGCCAATAGACGGATTCGGGCACGAAGAAGAACACCATGGGAATGAACAGCGCGGTCGCCGAAGCGCCCAGGTAGAACACCGAGCGCCAGTCGCTGCCCTTCAACAACTGTTGGACGATCAGGCCGCCGACGACGCCGCCGACGGGATAGCCGATCGACATGAGCGCGACTGCCATGTCGCGTCGCTTCGTGTTCGAGAATTCCGCCGCGACCGCGTTGATGGCCGCCAGCAGACCGCCGATTCCGAGGCCGGTGAGAACCCGGTATATCGACAAGTCCACGACCCCTTTGACCGTCGTGGCCATGAACATGCCGAAGGTCATGACGCACAGGCAGCCGAGCATCGTCTTGCGGCGGCCGATCTTGTCTGCGACGCCGCCCAGGCACAGCGATCCAACCGCCATGCCGATCAGCTCCATCGAGAGTACGACGCCGAGGGCGCCGCGATCCACGCCCCACTCGTGCGCAATGCCGGGGGACGCGTAGCTGATCGAGAGGACGTCGAACCCGTCCAGTGCGTTCAGTCCGACGGTGATGATCACGGCCAGGATCTGCAGTCCGCACATTGCGGAGTTGGCTAGCGTCTCGCGCGGATCGGTGTTCACAGGCACAAGTCCCCCTAATACCCTTTGAAAACAGCGTAGCCCGAAGACGGCAGCGTAGCACTCCCGGGCCGCAGCCGCCTCGCCGGACGGTCAAGGGCGCACGGGTGCGTGCCGCAAAGTCGCCTGCGGCGCGCGGCGTCGGCCGTTATCATGCGCGGATCTGCGGGGGATCCATGATTACCAGGCCCAACGAAAGAGCACTGCTGCGGCCGCTGCGAACGGCGGCCATCACCATAGTCGTGATCTGGGCCCTCCTGCGCGTGCTGCTGTGGTGGAAATTCGGTCGCGCGACGGACGTGGGCGCGGGCGCGCTCTTCTGGATCGTTCCCGCAGGCGTCCTCAATGACCTGGTCGTCCTGATCTACCTGCTGCTGCCGTTCGCCCTGTATCTGATTCTTCTGCCGGCTCGCTGGCACGCGAGTCGCGTCGGCCGCTGGGTGCTGTGGGTGGGTTTCGCGCTCACCCTCTTCGGGCTGCTTTACTTGAGTGCCGTCGAGTATTTCTTTTTCGAGGAATTCGACGCACGGCTGAATCTCGTCGCGTTCGACTACCTGCTGTACCCGACGGAAGTGATCGGCGACATCTGGGAAGCGTACCCGGTCAACCAGGTGCTCATCGGCGCGGCGGTGATAGCCGCGCTCGTGACTCATGCGCTGCGCACCCGGCTCGCCCTCTCCGCAAACCTCCTCGTCTCACGACGAGCGCGGGTTTCGTTGGTGAGCGGTTACATTCTGCTGACCGTTCTCATCGCCGTACTCATCTCGACACGCACGTTCGTGTCCTCATCCAATCGCGTCTCCAAAGAGCTGGCCATCAACGGCGTGAGCAGTTTCTGGGAGGCAGCACGCACGAGCGAGCTGGATTACCACGCCTACTACGCAACCCAGGCCCGGGATCGGAACATGAAACTGCTGGTGCAGCAGTTGCAGCGCGGTGGCGGCGCGTTCACGCGCCTGGCCGAAGGGAAACTCGATCGCCAGTTCCCGGCCAACCCCAACGGCCTCGGCAAGCTGAACGTGGTCATCATCACGAGCGAATCCTTTGGCGCGGAGTTCAGCAGGCTGTACGGGTCGGAAAAGGACCTGACTCCCGAATTCGACGCGTACGCCCGGCAGGGAATCTGGTTCCGCAACATGTACGCCTCCGGGACCCGCACCGTGCGCGGACTCGAAGCCGTGACGTCATCGTTCCCGCCAACGCCCACCGAATCGATCGTGCGACGTCCGAACAACGAGAACGTCGCCACTTGGGGCAAGGTGATGCGGGAGAACGGCTACAACACGAGCTTTCTGTATGGCGGGTACGGTTATTTCGACAACATGAACTACTTCTACGGTCACAACGGATTCGACGTGCGTGACCGCAACCAGATTCCGAAGCCGGTGCGCTTCGAGAACATCTGGGGCGTGGCGGATGAAGACCTGTACGACATGGCGTTGAAGTATTACGACGAGCTTGCCAGGACCGGCAAACCGTTCTTCTCGCACATCATGAACACATCGAACCATAAACCTTTCACGTTCCGCGACGGCGTGCCCGGAGTAAAGCCGATGGGTGGCGGACGCGCCTCGGGAGTGCGCTACGCCGATTTCGCGCAAGGCTATTTTCTCAAGGAAGCCGCAAAGCACCCGTGGTTCGACAACACTGTCTTCATCATCGTCGCCGATCACGGCGCCAGGGTTTATGGCAAGGCGGAAATCCCGCTGAAGACTTACGAAATCCCGATGCTCATCTACTCACCGAAGCACATCGAGCCGCGGGAAGTCGACACGCTGATGACGCAGGTCGATGTGGCGCCGACCGTGTTGGGATTACTGGGGCTGCCCTACACTGCGCCATTCTTCGGCGCCGACGTGCTCAACACGCCTGCCGATCACCGCGTCGCGTTCTTGAGCCACAACCATGATGTCGCGCTCTATCGCGACGGCGAGTTGGCGATTCTCGGTCTGCAAAAGACCGTCACGGACGTCTTCTACGACCCGGCGACCGACACCTATAAAGACGCTCCGCCGAACCCCGAGCTCAATGCGTTGGCGATCGCCTACTACCAGACAGCGTTCGAGCTGTTTCACGAGCACAAGTACGACTAGCTGAGACGTCATCGCTGCTTTTGATTGCGCCGCTGTTGGTAACAGCGGCGTGAGCTCGGCAGCGCGCGCGTTGTAGATGCGCAACGCTCGGCAGGAGACACGAAATCCTGTGGCAGTATCTCCTCTCGTTGAATCAACGGAGCGGGATGTGCGGCCATATCGGATGCTCAGAGCCATCGGAGCCAGCGTGGCAGCAGCGCTCATCGTCGGCGTCACTTCCTGTGGCGGCGGTGGCAGCGGCGGGAGCGGTGGCGGCAGCTCGATGCCCGTGTTGGGCACTGTTTCATTTACGACAAATGAGAATGTAGCGCTGACCGGACAGGTGACTGCGACGGGCACCGGGATGGTCACCTTCGCCCAGACCAGCTCGCCAGCGTCGGGCACGCTCAGGAGCTTCACCGGCGCCGGAGCTTTCGTTTATCAGCCAGGCGCGAACTTCACCGGCAGCGATTCGTTTGGAATCCAGGCAACCGATGCGGCGGGAAAGTCGATCGCAGGTACCGTTACGATCTCAGTGCACGTCAACCATGCGCCGACGGCCACTAACAGCGCGCTGCGCGCCGATGGCGCGGCGCTGAGCAGCCTCAACGTGTTGGCAAATGTCAAAGATGCCGATGGCGACCCACTCACTGTAACTGTCGAAGGAACTCCGCTCGTGGGCACCGCGAGTGTGAACGCCGATGGCAGCATCGGCATCACCGCGCTGCCGCCCGGCTTCAAAGGACTGACCCGCTTCAAGTACCGCGCGACGGATCCGAGCGGAGCATCGGTAGTCGCAATCGAAACGGTTTTTGTCGGCACCGAGCCATTTCGTGCCGCGTTTGTGGCGGATGCAGCGGGGAATGGCTCGCCTGAGGTTTATCTTACGGACTTTGCCAATGACCCTGCGGCAGTCACAGCCGCCACGCAGGGCAACCTCAGATTGCGCGGGTTTGTCGCATCCGACAACGGAGCAACGATCGCTTATCGCAGCCAGGACACGACAGCATCCGCGACGATGAGTCTGTCGTTCGTCAGGACTGCGACTGCGGCCCAGCAAGTGAGCATTGCGTTGCCAGGCGGCGTCACACCCGTTCTTGACTCCCAGGGCAAGGATCAGTTCCGAGTGAGCCCGGACGGACAATGGATCGCGATCATCGCCGGTAACGGCACTGCCGTCGCTTTGTATGTGGTCAATGTCGCGACTGCGACGATGGTGAGCCCGGTCAGTCCTGCCGGTTCGCTCTACATGATGTTGCCGCGATTCTCCCAGGATTCGAAAACTCTGTATTTCCTGTCGTCGTCGGTCGCGGGAGGTGCCAATGAATCGCTGTACCTCGTGGCACTGAGCAATCCCGGCACGACTGTACTGGTTTCGGCGGCGGCGGCGGCGGGGAGCAGCGACAATGTTCTGCAGTATTCCGTGGCGCAGGACCAGTCCCGAGTGTTGGTGGAAGCCAACAGAGGCGGCAGCGTCGGATTCTTCTTCATCGATCCGCAGCATCTGCAGACAGAAGTGCAGGTGAACGGGACGTTAGGTGTCGGCGAGTCCATTCTCGAAAGCACCATCATGTTGCCGCCCGGCAAAGGCGGCAGTGCGACCGGGAAGCGAGTCGCGTACACAGTGCAGTCGCTACTGACGTTCAGCACGTATATCGCGGAGATTTCGGCGACGCCCGATCCGCGGCTGATTGCCACCTCCGGTGCCCGTATCGTGGGGTTCAGGCCGGACGATGCAGCATTGCTGTACACACGCGGTGGTCAGATCTACGAGGATCTCATCGACTCCGGCACGATGGATCAGCTCGTCGGCGGCGGCGGAAACGGATGGTACGACTCGACAGGCAACATCCTGCTCCTCGAGCAGTTTCTGCCCTCCGGTGGGACGCCGCCGTCCTATCCGGCACTCGTAACGACTGTTCGCGGCGCGTTCGGAACGACGCAACCGGTAGGGACGCCGGTACTCGCTGCTCCCTACGTCAATGTGAGCGGATTCGACCGAGCCGTCGCACTGATCGGTGAAGGCCCTATTACCGGCCCGACACCGGCGACCGTGCATCTCGCGTTGGTGAATGCCGTCGCGCCCGCGAACCTGTTTTACCTCAGCGCCTTCCAATCGCCGCTGCAGCTCACATCCGATATTTCGCAAGTGGTCACGGATTGAGGCGGCGCACGGCGCACGGCGCGCGACCCGCGACCCGCGACCCGCGACCACGCAACAGATGAGGCCTGCTGGCCGCGCGCAGCACATCGCGATGGCGGGTATTTGCCGCGGAACCGGTTCTATCAGGAACACTGAAGGTCGCCCGATATTGGGCGCTACAGCCTTCCGGATTCCGATGAACGCTCTGCCAAGGCCCCTGAGCCGCCCGGACAGCCGATTTTTCTGCGCAGTGGGCGTCGGCGTCGTGGATCTGGTGCTGTGGGGATTCTCGCGCACCTATTTCCTGAAGCTCTATTTCGGCTCCCCGGAGCTGCCCCTGCGTTTGCACATCCACGGGGCGGTGATGACCACGTGGATCGTCCTGTTTTTCGTCCAGATCTGCCTGGTTGCGACAAACCGCGTAGCGCTGCATCGTCGCCTCGGAATGCTCAGCGCCCTCGTAGCGGTGCTCGTGGTTGTAGTCGGTACGAATGCCACCATTCACGCCGCCGCACGCGAGGTTCAGGCGCATTCGATCGAGGCGCCCGGCCGCGTGAAAGTCATGGGACTCGAGATAGTTCAGATGGCGCTCTTCACAGGACTCATCGGCGCCGGGTTCGTGATGCGGCGGCGCCGGGACGTTCACAAACGCCTCATGCTGCTCGGTACGGCCTGCATGCTGCCGTCCGCGATCGGCCGGCTTCCGCTGGTGGAAACCAACCTCCAGATCCTGCTTCTTTTCGTTCTCATCGTCGTAGCCGGCGTGCTCGCGGACACCCTCACGAAACGTAGCTTGCATCCGCAATTCGCCTGGTGCGCTTTGCTCGTCGTGGCGTCGATAAGCCTCACCGATCTGGGCGTGAATACGCACCAATGGATCGAGTTCGGGACGCGCCTCGTGTCCGCGGATCCAGGCGAACCCAAGCGATTGGATCGATTCCAGGCAGCGCTTGATCTGTCTCTGAAGTCCAAATACGAGTAGATTCTCGCCCGCTCGCCGCGGGTCTGATGCGGCACAGCCATGTGGGGGTGGTCATTGGTTGCAGTCGCACCGGCCTTGGAGGTCAATCGCACAGCGCGGATGCCCGGCGGCATTCCCTTCATCGTCGTCAACGAATTCGCGGAACGGTTCTGTTTCTACGGCATCAACGCGATGCTGGCCCTGTTCCTGGTGCAGTTCCTGCAGTTCGGGGAAGCCCAGGCAACGACCTGGGCTTCACTGTTCAAATCCGGTGCCTACTTCTTCCCGCTGCTGGGCGCGATCGTCTCAGACGTTTTCTGGGGCAAGTTCCGCACGGTCATCTGGTTTTCGGTCGTTTACGTCGCCGGCTGCGTCGTGCTCGCGATGAGCCACACTTCGCACGTGCTCGCGATCGGCTTATTTTTAGTGGCCTTCGGCACAGGCGGCATCAAGCCTTGCGTCGCCACCAACCTGGGCGACCAGTTCACGAGCGCCAACCAGCATCTCATCGAGCGCGCCTTTAGCTGGTTCTATCTCGCAATCAACGCTGGGTCGACCATTTCGATCCTGCTGTGCCCCTGGCTCCTGCCGAAGTACGGCCCCGGCGTCGCCTTCGGCACGCCAGCGGCAATGATGGCCGTTGCGACGGTGGTGTTCTGGTTCGGGCGCAAGCGGTTCGCGGTAGTGCCGCCAGCCGGGAAGGCTTGGGTCAAGGAGGTCTTCGGTCCCGTCGGCTTGAAGACGATCGGCAACCTGTTCGTGATCTATATATTCGTCGCCTTTTTCTGGTCGCTGTGGGATCAGAGCAACGGCACGAGTTGGTCGCTGCAGGCGCGGTCCTCGCTGATGGATAAGAATCTCGGCTTCGGCATCACGCTGCTGCCGGCACAGATTCAAGCCGTGAATGCAGTATTCATCCTGATTCTGGCGCCGTTGTTCAGTTACGTGGTGTATCCACTGTGGGCAAAGTTTTTCACGGTGACGCCGCTGCGGAAGATTTCGATCGGGCTGTTCGTGACCGCGGCCTCCTTTCTCGTCATTGCCTATATCGAGCAGCGCATCCAGACCGGCCATGTCGTGAGCATCTGGTGGCAGGTGCTGGCGTACGCAATCGTCACGGCCGGCGAAGTGCTGGTCTCGATCACCAGCCTCGAGTTTGCGTACAAACAGGCGCCGCTGACGATGAAGAGCTTCATCATGGCGCTGTTCTACTTGTCGGTGAGCATGGGAAATCTGTTCACCGCGGCGGTGAATCACTACATGGTGCGGCCGCTCACGGTAACTGCGGTAGAGGTGGGAGCGGAGACCTGGGTGCACCTGGCAAATGCCGGAGCCATTGTCGCGGGGCAGAAAATCGATTTCGACGGTGCGACGGGCATTTATGTCGTCAAGCCGGGCGGCACGAGCGAGCCGCTGGCAGGCACCTATCTGGTCCGCTCCGTTGACGCCGATCATGGGCGCGTCAGCCTGCTGAATGCGGAGAATCGCTCGCCTACCGCCAGCCGCGGCGCATTCGATGCTCCGCACTCCGAAGTCTCCACCTACGCGTTGGTCGGGCCCGCGTACTTCATGTTCTTCGCAAAGCTGATGGCTGCGGTGGCGCTGTTGTTTATCGCAGTCGCTTATTTCTACCGGGAACGGACCTACGTGCGGGCGGAGTCCGCGCCAGCCGTCTGAAGTTGCGGTGGGTTCGCGGCACCTCAGCCTCGGCGATTCAGGTACGCGCGGGCTAACTGCCGCAGCCGCGCGCCATCAAAGCTCGGATCATGCCCGGCATGCACGATGCGCGCTCGTAGCTGCTCGAGGCGGCGCATGCTCGCAAGATAAGCCGTGATGTCGCTGCCCGGCAGCTCATCGAGCAGCGGACCGTCATAGATCGCATCGCCGGAAAACAGGACGCCGGTTGCCGCTTCCCACAAACCGATGCTGCCCGGGGAATGTCCCGGCAGATGCAGGACCTCAAAGACCCGGTTGCCCAGGTCAATGACATCACCCTCCTCCACGACGCGAGTGGCAGGCGCGGGAGGACACGAGAAGCTTCGCATGTCAAAGTCGGCGCACGGCAACGCTGTAATGAAGCTGCTGGCAACTTCATAGCCAGCGCGCATGAGTCCGGCAATGAATTCGACCGCGTGATCCTCGCGTAGCATGCTGAAGTTGTCGGATCGATGCGTAAGCTGTGCGGCCTCCGCGGCGTGCACGATGCGGTCCGGGAACTCGTGCAACGATCCTACGTGATCAATGTGAGCGTGCGTAGCGACGGCCGTGAGTGGCTTATCGAAGATCTCTGCAGCCGCCCGCGTGAGACTCGCAACGCCCATGCCGGTGTCGATGATGAGATCGCGCTCGCGCCCCCGCACGTGCCAGATATTACATTGCATGACGCGAATGACATGCGGCTCCCACAGACGCGTGATTCCGTCGGCAAGATGTTCGAAATCAAACCACCGCGTTGCTATCTCAAGACCCATTGAGTGCCTCTGCCTGATGTATCTCCCAGGATGTCTATTGTGGGCAGCAATTGCTGCGCGAGCGAGCCCACTCTTATGGCCCACGTTGGGGCAACGCGCTTGAAAGGCTCCGAATTAGGGCGTGCTGCACGTGCGAACAAGAGGGCGTACAGCGTCCTCATAAACAGCTAACGCCTTGTTTTCCGCGGTGGAATAGCTTCTACGGAGCTGCATCCTGTTTTCGGCACAGCCCTTGCAGCAGCCTGCCTGCAGACAAATGATGGAAATGTGCGTCTAGGGTTCCGGTCTGTTGCTATCGCAACAGGTGTCTGGTCCGAGAGAGGCAGTCCAAGCGCTTGAGTTCATGCGCTTCGGATACACGGCGGGATAAAAGCCCGGGAGATTGGGTTGCGAGGAACCGGTTGAAGGTCCTCGGGACGATCTCCATTGAGGTAACAGTCCCGGGCGCCGATACCAACGTCTCCTCGCAAGTGGGTCCAGCGACTTGCGCATGGGAGATCGATCGGCGATGACAACCAAACGTAGCTCGGTGGCAGCCGCCGTCGCGGCGGCTCTGTATGCCAGTTCTGTATCCGCGGAGAGCGGAACGGGCGCCGGCGCGGATCCCGCGACCTTGACCCGCGTCGCGGACGCCGCGATGAATGTGGCTGATAGGGGCGGCGTCTCCGAAGTCGTCGTGACGGCCACGCACCGCGAGGAATCCGCTCAGGACGTTCCCCTTAGTATCACGGCGATCTCCGCGGATTCGCTGGAGGAAGCTGGAATCCAGGACATCGCAGACCTCGCCCACTCGATGGCCGGTGTCAGCTACACGGATAAAGGGCCGTTCGGCGGCGTGAATGGCGCAAACCTGATCATCCGCGGACTGAACAGCGAGACGACCTCGGGCCTGCCTGCGGCGGCCTCCCCAGTCGTGCCGCCCGTGGCGACATACGTCGACGACACGCCGCTGTTCTTTGCCCTGCAGCTTCAGGATCTGGAGCGCGTTGAGATACTCCGGGGTCCACAAGGAACGCTCTACGGCTCGGGCTCGCTCGGCGGCACGATCCGTTTCGTGCAGCACGCGCCGGACCCAACCGCATTCGATGCAAAATTCGAGACAAGCCTCAGCGGCACGGCGCACACCCATGAGCCCAATGAGGCCGTCAACGGAATGCTCAACATTCCGTTGTCGGACACTTTCGCGGTGCGCATGAACGCCGGCTGGTCGCGCGATGCGGGGTTCATCAACCAGCCGAATCTGTTCAAACTGGATTCGTCCGGCGTACCCGTGGCCGCAGAACCCGGGAACCTCTTCAGCCCGCCGGTCATATACGGGAAGACGGGCGTCAACAGCTATGACTACCAGTCCGCGCGCATCTCGGCGTTGTGGAAGCCAACCGAGAGCTTCCATGCTCAGCTCTCCTATTACTATCAGCTCGCGCGCGCCAACGGTTTTCCCTACGCAGCAACGAGTACCGCGGCGTTCAACGAGCCCATCAGTCCCGCGACGCAGCCGTCGGGCAACTTCACCAATCCGTCGCTTGCGACGCAGCTCTTCGACGCGCCGGTGCCTCCCGGTGTTGATTCGCTGTCGGACGCCGAATACGGCATCACAACAACTCGCGATCGTGTCGACCTCGCCGCGCTCACGATGGAGTATGACCTGGGGTTCGCCACGCTGACCTCAGCAACGTCCTGGGCGCACCACGTCAATGACACTGTCGCCGATGAGACGCAGGAGTACATCAACTTTTTCTTCTTCCAGAGCCTGTATGGGCAGTTCCCGCGCACGTTCGTCAAAGGCGTCGAGGGGCTCAATGACCGGCCGGTGACGCAGGAGCTGCGCCTGGCCTCCAAGGCGGGGGGGCGGCTCGAGTGGGTTGCGGGCCTGTACTTCAACCACCAGCAGACCGATATCGTCGAGCACGACTTCATTCCCGGCTATCTCGACTTCTACAACGCTTGCCAGGCCATTTTCGGGCAAAGCGCCGGGGACGGAACGACGCCGTCCTATTGCGGCGTCGGCCAGACCGCCTATGGCATCTTCGATTCGGTAGCGGGGATTCCGATCGTCAAGGATCAGGCATACATCGGCGATTTCGAGACGACGTTCAAGGACGTGGCCGCCTATGGCGAGCTTACGTGGAATCTGACGGATGCCTTGAGCGTCACCGGTGGCGCGCGAGTGTTCAAGCAGACGATCACGGTCTCCCAGCAGACCGGCCTGCTGTACGACGGCGGCCCGTTCTTCGGTCCGGACGCGCCGATCGCCAACCTCACTTTGAGCAACAATTGGCGCAAAGCCCTGTGGAAGGTCAACGTCGCCTACAAGGTCAATCCGACCAGTCTTGTGTACGCGACCTGGTCGCAGGGCTTCCGTCGCGGTGGGGTCAACGCTCTGCCGGCCACGGAGCCTGGTATCGGCTACAGCACGCCGCCCGCGCTCACTCACCTCGCGCCGGATACCGCCGACAACTACGAGATCGGTACGAAGGGAACCGTCGGAAACTGGCTCAAATACTCCGCGGCTGCCTTCTGGATCGACTGGCACAACGTTCAGGAGGGCCTGCAGCTCACCCCTCTCGTGCTGCCGGCATCGCTCAACATCGGCGAGGCAACGAGCAAAGGGTTTGAGTCCGAGATCGATGCGTTCGTGACGTCGCATCTCGAGGTTCAGCTTGACTACACGTACGATCAGACCCGGCTCACCGAGCTCAATCCCCTGTTCGTTCAGCCGAACACTTCCGCTCCGCCTCCTGCGCTTGGCAGTCCTCTGCCCGGAACGCCGAAATCGAGCCTCGCGCTCGGCCTGCAGTACGGCCACGTTCGACTGGGCGGTGGCGAGCTGCAACTCGGGGTCAACGCGCACTATCAGAGCGCCGTACTTTCGGCCCTTTCTGCGACGGTGCCCAGCGTCGGTGGCTATACGATGCTCGATGCCCGCGTATCGTTCGTGACGGCGCACTGGATCGCGACGCTGTTCGGCAACAATCTGACCAACAATCTGGGGGTCACGTCCTACCAGGACCCGGCGATATTCGGCAACCGTGCCCAGGCCATCGTGTCTCAGCCACGGACCATCGGGCTGACGTTCGGCTATTCCTACAGATAGTGGAGTGACGCCGAAGTGTCCGCCGACCGACGTGGTGCCTCCGGCACGGCCGATCCAAAAAGCGCGCGCGAGCACGCGCGCGCAATGGCGGCGACGCGTGTGGAGGCAATGCCCACTGTACCCGCCGAGAGCAACGCCGATCTTCCGAAAGGAGTACACCCCGAGGCGATGCTGTGGGAGGAGACCCTCGGTGCTGGCGGCTATGCCTCCCGGGAGCTCGGGTGTGGCGCCAGACTCCGGCTCATTGACCTGGAGGGCGACGCCTGCGTCTCGATGCTCGTGTTCAACGCCGAACATCCGATCGAGCGCCTCAACATCGCCGACACCCTCAAGGTGCAGTGGACCGCTAACCTTCAGGCGGGCCGTCTGCTGCTGTCGGATATGGGACGCGTGCTGATGAGCATCATCGACGATGAGGCACGCACGCATGATGCCTTCTGCGGCCCCTCTAACGAAGGCAGCAACGCGCGCCGCTATGGATACGGCGCCAACTGGAGCGACCGACCAAACGCCCAGCACCGCCTTATCCTGGGCGCCGCCAAGTTCGGCCTTGGTGCACGAGACGTGCACCCGTGCATCAACTGGTTCAAAGCGGTGCAGATCGGGCCGGATGGCACCACGACGTTGCAAGCTGGCCCCTTCCCTCCGGGTCGCTCTCTGACATTACGCGCTGAGATGAGCGTCATTGTCGTGCTGACGAACTGCCCGCACGTCCTCGATGCACGCCCACACTACAGCGCGACACCCGTGCGCGTGTCGGCGTGGCGCGGCCCGATGACGCCGCCGGAGGATCCGATCCGTAACGCGAGCCCAGAGGCGCTGCGTGCCTTCCTCAACGTGGAGGAGTACTTCCAACGCTGATGTAGCACACAACTTGCACCGTTTTCTTCCACATCACAAAGGGACCCTGCCACGCCATGAGCGACCCGGACCTCGCTGGACTGACGAGCAGCATATTGCTCGATGAGATCGTCCCTGCTGGCGCCCCCTGGGATCACCTGGTGCGCGCGGGCGAGACGCTGCGCATCCTCGACCTGCACGGCAATCAGGCAGTCGACTTCCTGCTCTATGCGGCGCACGACGACAGTGAGCGCTACAGCGCCCAGAACACGATTGCTACCCAGGGAAATATCTTCCTGCGAGCCGGCAGTGTACTGATGTCGAGCGAGGGCCGGCCGATGGCCCAGATCGTGGCGACGACCGTTGCCTACCACGACACCATCGGCGGAGCCTGTAGCTGCGAGAGCAATACCCTGCGTTACGGCTATCACACCAAGTCGCAGCACGCGTGCGTGGAGAATTTCCTGCTTGCCAACGCCCGATACGGGCGCGGCAAGCGTGACATCGTCTCGAATATCAATTGGTTCATGAACGTCCCCGTGGAGCCCGACGGCACGCTCGGTATTGTCGATGGAATCTCGGCGCCCGGACTCTACGTGGATCTGAGGATGCACATGGACGTCATCGCAGTCATATCGAACTGTCCGCAGATCAACAATCCCTGCAACGGCTTCAATCCCACACCAGTGCGCGTGCTCATCGCGTCCGGCGAGGATGCGCTGATGGGTGCGGGGCGTGCTTGAAAAGGTACTGATCGCCAACCGTGGTGCAATCGCATGCCGCATCATCCGCACGCTGCGCCGTCTCCACATCTCCTCAGTTGCCGTGTTCTCTGAGGCAGACGCAAGCTCGTTGCACGTTGCGCAGGCAGACGAGGCCATGTGCATTGGCCCCGCGCCAGCGAGCAAGAGTTATATGAACGCGATGGCGTTGATCGCCGCAGCCAACGAGTGTGGCGCCCAGGCGATCCACCCCGGTTACGGCTTTTTGAGCGAGAACGCGGAGTTCGCAGCCCAATGCGAAACGTCCGGGCTCATCTTCATCGGGCCGACGGCGCAGAACATGCGCTCGTTCGGTCTCAAGCATACCGCGCGCGAGATCGCGCGCGATCAGTCAGTGCCACTCGTGCCGGGGTCCTCACTGCTCACAGATCTCGATGGCGCTCGTGAGGCCGCGCGGCGTATCGGCTTTCCACTGATGCTCAAGGCGAGCGGCGGCGGCGGCGGCATCGGGATGCGCGCTTGTGTGGACATGGCTGCCCTGGAGGCTGCCTTCCCCATCGTGTCACGTCTTGCGGCGAGCCACTTTGCAGATTCTGGCGTGTATCTCGAGCGGTTTCTGCCTCAGGCGCGTCACGTCGAGGTACAGGTCTTTGGCAACGGCACCGGCCGAGTGGTCGCTCTCGGCGAGCGCGACTGCTCTCTGCAGAGGCGCCATCAGAAGATCATCGAGGAGGCTCCCGCCCCCGAGCTCAGTGGCACGTTGCGCGCCGCCCTCGCCGAAAGCGCCATACGACTGACCAGCACTGCAGCGTACCGCTCCGCGGGGACAGTCGAGTTTCTGCTGGACGCGCGGCGCGAGGAGTTCTACTTCCTCGAGGTCAACACGCGTCTGCAGGTTGAGCATGCCGTCACCGAAGAGGTGACCGGAGTCGACCTCATCGAGTGGATGGTCCAAGGCGCCGCGGGTGACTATTCCTTCATGGAAGAATGGGCGGCGCGCGAGGCTGTTCCTGCCACGCACGGCTGCTCGATCCAGGCGCGACTGTATGCGGAAGATCCGGGCGAGGACAATCGACCGAGCAGCGGCACCGTCACTCACGCGCAGTTTCCACATGACGTGCGCGTTGAAACATGGGTCGCCGCCGGCACGGAGGTGAGCACCCATTACGATCCCCTGCTCGCGAAGATCATCGTAAATGGCACAGACCGCACAACAGCGGTCGCCGCGCTGCAGCGCGCGCTAGACGCCACACACATCGCCGGGCTCGAGACCAATCTCGATTGGCTACGGCAGATTGTCCGCACCGACATGTTCGTGTCTGGCAACGTCTCGACGCACGCACTCGCCAGCGTGCCGTATGCCCAGCGCTCGCTGCGAGTGCTGAGCGGCGGCCTTGCGACGACGGTGCAAGACTACCCTGGGCGGCGCGGATACTGGCACGTTGGCGTGCCACCGTCCGGTCCAATGGACTGTCTCGCCTTTCGACTAGGCAACCGACTCCTCGGCAATCCTGAGGGAGCGCCCGGGCTGGAAGTCACAGCGCTCGGCCCGACGTTGCTATTCAACAGCGCGGCGACGATCTGCGTCGCCGGCGCCGACTGCGACCCGCGCCTCGATGGGCTGCCGGTCGCGGCGTACACCGCGACAGCGGTTGTTGCAGGTCAGACTCTGAAGCTCGGGCGCGTGATTGGCCCTGGCTTACGCGCGTACGTGCTATTCGGCGGTGGGCTCGATGAGTCCGCTTATCTCGGCAGTCGCTCGACCTTCACGCTCGGGCGCTTCGGCGGACATGCCGGACGCAATCTCGCCGCCGGCGACGTTCTGCACCACAGCGCGAGCGCCGGCATGGAGGCGCAGCCAGTCACGTGGCTCAACGGCTACCTGCCAACTCGGCTGCAGCCCACGCTGACGCGCGGCTGGCGCGTGCGCGTGCTCTATGGGCCGCACGGAGCGCCGGACTTCTTCACGAGCGCGGACATCGACGTCATCCTCAGCGCGAGTTGGAAGGTGCACTACAACTCCAATCGCACGGGTGTGCGCCTCATTGGCCCCAAGCCGCAATGGGCCCGGAGAGACGGGGGTGAAGCGGGGTTGCACCCCTCGAATATTCACGACAATGCCTATGCCGTCGGAGCGATCGACTTCACGGGTGACATGCCCATCATCCTCGGACCCGATGGCCCGTCGCTCGGCGGGTTCGTCTGCCCCTTCGTCGTCATCTCCGCAGACCTGTGGAAGCTCGGGCAGCTCGCCCCGGGCGACAGCCTGCAGTTTGAGTGCGTGGATGAGGGCATCGCGCGCGAGGCAGAGTGTTCGCAGGATGCCTGGATCGCCGGACGCCATCGCACTCCACCGCCCGCCCGCCGCACCGCGGCGCTCCGCGATGCGGATGCCATCCTGGCAACAGTCAGCGCGCATGAGGCGCGCCCGAGAACCCTCTACCGTCGCCAAGGCGATCGACACGTACTCATCGAGTACGGCCCCATCGTACTCGACCTGACCCTGCGCCTGCGGGTGCATGCGCTCATGTTGGAGCTCGAGCGCGTCAAGCCATCCGGCATCATCGACGTGACGCCGGGTATTCGTTCCCTGCAGATCCACTACGATCCGGACGTGTTGCCGCTCGAGCGTTTGCTACGCACGGTGGGGGAGCTGGAGGACCGGCTCGGCAACCTCGATCACTTCGAGATTCCCTCGCGCACCGTATGGCTGCCGCTCTCCTTCAATGACCCGGCGGTTGCCGAGACAATCGAGCGGTACATGAGCTCGGTGCGCGCCGATGCTCCCTGGTGCCCGGATAACATCGAGTTCATCCGCCGCATCAACGGGCTGCACTCCGTCGAGGACGTTCGCAACATCGTGTTTGCGGCGCGCTACCTGGTCTTGGGTCTGGGTGATGTGTATCTGGGCGCGCCCGTCGCCGTACCTCTCGATCCACGCCACCGCCTCGTAACAACCAAGTACAACCCCGCGCGAACATGGACGCCGCCCAACGTCGTTGGAATCGGGGGCGCTTATCTATGCATCTACGGCATGGAGGGACCGGGCGGGTATCAGCTCTTCGGACGCACGGTGCAGGTGTGGAATTCCTATCCCCGGAGCGCCGAGTTTCGTGAGCACCCGTGGTTGCTGCGCTTCTTCGATCAGATCCGGTTCTTCCCGGTCACTCACGCCGAGCTTACCGACTGGCGCCGCGACTTTCCCTACGGACGCCGCCCACTTCGGATCGAGACCGAGACCTTCCGCCTGGCCGATTATGAGCGCTTCCTGAACGCTAATCACGCCAGTATCGAAGCATTTCAGACGACGCGCCGTGCCGCCTTCGACGCCGAGCGCGAGGCATGGGCGCGCCGCAGCGAGCTGTCGTCCGATAAGTCACTTCCTGAAGCTGCGCCAGTTCCGGATGCAACTCAGATACCTCACGGCGCAGAGCTCATCGAGGCCCCGCTCGGCGGTCACGTGTGGCGCATCGAGGTCCGCCAGGGCGATCGCATCGAGAAAGGGTCGGTCATCGCAGCGATCGAAGCGATGAAGACCGAGTGCAGCGTGCCGAGCCCTTCGGGCGGAATCGTACGCGCCGTCTACATTCAGGAAGGCCAGGCCGTTGCTCCGGGCATGCCGCTCATCGCAGTTGAGCCCGACGCATCTTCACCTGTCACTGGAGCTACGTGATGGCGCTACCTCGTTGGAGTGTATGCACGATCGCGGACGATGTGAGCCGCGGAGCATGCAGTGCCCAAACAGTCGCCCGCGAGGCCCTCGCCCGCGCGCGCTCGTACGACAAGGTCCAGCCACAGGCATGGATCAGTCGTGCGAGGGATGAGGACGTGCTCGCGCAAGCTGAGCGTGTCGACCAACGAATCACGGATGGCGAGTCGCTGCCGCTCGCGGGAGTCCCAGTTGCCGTCAAGGATAACATTGACGTTCTCGGGCTCGAGACGACGGCCGCATGTCCCGCCTTTGCCTACCGTCCCGAGCGCTCCGCTCCCATCATCGAGCGTTTGACGGCGGCGGGCGCTCTGATCCTCGGCAAGACCAATCTCGATCAATTCGCAACGGGACTCACAGGCACGCGCAGTCCCTACGGGCCACTCGGCTGCGTGTTCAATCGCGAGTACGTGAGCGGCGGATCGAGTTCCGGATCCGCAGTGGTGGTTGGTGCAGGAGTGGTGCCACTCGGATTGGGCTCGGATACGGCTGGCTCGGGCCGAGTGCCTGCCGCATTCAACAATCTCGTGGGCCTCAAGCCAACGCGCGGGCGCTGGAGTACGCGGGGCCTCGTGCCGGCGTGCCGAAGCCTCGATTGCGTCACCACACTGACCGCGAACGTCGCCGACGCGGCACGGGTCGACGCCATACTCACTTACTTCGATCGCGAGGATCCGTTTGCGCGTCGCACGCCTCCCCAGATTCCTACGATCGGGACGCAATTCCGGCTCGGCGTCCCGCGAATCACCGAGTTGCGCGATCTCGCGCCAGAGGACGCCCGCTGCTTTGCCGCCGCCGTGGCTCGCCTGCAGGCTATCGGCGCCACCGCGGTGGAGATCGATGTGGCACAGCTCCTCGAGGCCGCGCGGCTCCTCTACGGTGGCCCTTGGGTTGCAGAGCGCACAGGCATTCTGGAGCCGCTCCTCGAGCGGTCTCCTGATGCCATTCATCCCGTCGTACGCGCTATCGTGCAGGCAGGCAAGGGCATCTCCGCCGTCGAAGCATTCCGCGGATTGCATGCGTTGCAGGGCTACGCGCGGGCCGCTGAAGAAGTGTGGGAGCAAGTCGATGTGCTTGTGCTGCCCACGACGCCCGCCATCTATCGCATAGGCGAGGTGCTCGCTGAGCCCGTGGCGCTCAATGCCCAGCTAGGGCACTACACCAACTTCGTGAATCTCCTCGACATGAGCGCCATCGCCGTTCCGGCTGGTTTCCGCGCGAACTCCACCGGAGTCGGTGTCAGTCTCATCGGTCCCGCCTGGTGCGACGCCAGCCTGCTCGATCTCGCAGGACGTTACACGGACACCTCGGGAGAACCCTCCCCCCCAAGGCTTGATCTGAAGATGCGATCGGCGCGCGTTCAACTGTGCGTCGTCGGCGCGCATCTGTCGGGCATGCCGCTCCATTGGCAACTAAGCTCACGCGCTGCGCGACTCGTGCGACGCACACTCACCGCGCCGCTCTATCGCCTCTACGCGATGACGAGTCAGTCACCGCCGAAGCCTGCGCTCGTCCATGCAGGAGTCGACGGCGCCGCCATCGAGGTCGAAGTCTACGAGCTCGACTTCGCGGCCTTCGGCAGTTTCGTGAGCGAAGTACCTCCGCCGCTCGCCATCGGCACCGTGACGATGGCGGACGGCTCGAGCATCAAGGGCTTTGTGGCCGAGCCCCGTGCAATCGTTGGCGCGCTGGACATCACTGCCGATGGCGGGTGGCGCGCCTATCTCGAGCGCTCTGAAGCCGTTGGAACCCCGTCATGAGCTCAATACTCCAATGGGCACGTCCCCTGTTTGCGAGCCTGTGTATGGCGTTCGCCGCCGTGTTGCCCGCGCATGCCGAAATCAAAGTCGGTGTGTCGGACTGGACAGGCTGGGTCGCCTGGTACGTCGCGCAGGACCAGGGCTATTTCCGCAGGTACGGCGCCGACGTGAAGCTCATCTGGTTCGCGAACTACAGCGACTCGATCTCCGCCCTCTCCACCGGGCAGCTCGATGCCAACAGCCAGACCTGGTCCGACACGCTGGGGCCGCTCGCCAAGGGCCTGCCGCTGAAAGTCGTGCTGGTGAACGACAACTCCGCCGGGAACGACGCGCTGCTGGTAGGACCCCAGATCAAGAGCTTCGCGCAACTGCGCCATCACACCGTGGCGCTCGAGCAATACAGCATCTCCCACTTCGTGCTCTACACCGCCCTCGCCCGCAACGGACTGACAGCGCAGGACGTTACAGTCGTCAACTTGTCTGCAGGCGATGCCGCCGCCGCCTTCATCAGCGGCCGAGTCGATGCCGCGGTCGTCTGGAACCCCTGGATCAGTGAGATCCAAAAAAGCGGCAAGGGCACTGCGCTCTTCACCTCCGTCCAGATGCCGGGACTCATTCCGGATCTGCTGGTTGCACAGGCGCGCTCGATCCAGAGCAAGCGCAAAGACTTCGTCGCCATGCTGCGCGCCTGGTTCGACACCGAGGCGTTCATTCGCGCCGAGCCCGACCGCGCGGTCGCGATCATGTCGAAAGTCGTGAGCATGTCACCGCAGCAATACCGCGTGTTCCTGCCCGGCACGCGCTTCTTCGATGCGGCGGCCAACCTGGAGGCATTCGATTCGAGCAATCCGCACAGCCTGGTCCGCGTTGCGCCGAGCATCGCCGCGTTCCTGCTGTCGAACAAACTCATCGATGGTCAGCCCGACGCCGCAAAGGGTGTCGATCGCTCCCTGCTCGATGCGGCCCTCGCAGGAGGCAGTGCGCCCGCTGACGCACCGAAGAAGCCATGACACCGGGCGTGTGGAAGATTCGCGGCTACCTGAGCCAGCGCCGTTACTGGACGCTGGCTGCGGTCGGACTGGCAGTCCCGCTTTGCCTGTGGACGACTCTCACGCTCACCGACTCGGTCAATCGCGTCTTTCTCCCGGGACCTCTTGATGTGCTGCACCGGATCGCGACCTGGCTCGGCGAGGATCATCTGCTGGATGATCTCGGCATTAGCTGCTTCCGGGTCATCGCCGGCTGGTCGCTGTCCGCCCTCGTCGCCATCCCGCTCGGGCTTCTGATCGGCAACTTCCGCGTCATACAGGCACTGCTGGAACCGTTGACGGACTTCGTGCGCTACATGCCGGCCGTCGCCTTCGTCCCCCTCGTCATGCTCTGGGTCGGAATCGACGAGGCCGCCAAAGTCGCCATCATCTTCATCGGCACGTTCTTCCAGATGGTGCTGATGGTCGCCGAAGACGTGCGGCGCGTGCCCATGGCACAGATCGAGGCGGCACAGACCATGGGCGCCACACGCGGCGAAATCATCGAGCAGGTCATCATCCCCTCAGCGAAGCCAGCGCTGCTGGACACGCTGCGAATCACCATGGGGTGGGCCTGGACCTATCTCGTCGTCGCCGAGCTGGTCGCCGCCAACTCGGGGCTCGGGTACTCGATCATCAAGGCACAGCGCTTCCTGCAGACCGACAAGATCTTCGCCGGAATCATTCTCATTGGCGTCATCGGACTTGCCATGGACCAGGCCTTTCGCTTCGTGCATCGACTCGCCTTTCCCTACCTGCACATCCGAGGCTGAATACCCGTGAGCGCAATCAGCTTTCGGTCGGTCTGCAAGGTGTTCGGCGAAGGACCCAAGCGCGTCGTTGCGCTCGACAAGGTGTGTCTGGAGGTCGTCGAGGGTGAGTTCGTCACGTTGGTCGGCGCCTCCGGCTGTGGCAAATCCACGCTGTTGCGAACCCTCGCGGGACTGGAGACGCATTCTGCCGGAGACATTGAGGCCGGCGGGGTGCCCGTGGTCGCGCCCGGTGCCAATCGCGCGATGGTCTTCCAGGACTACAGCCTATATCCCTGGCTCACAATCATCGAAAACATCAAGTTCCCACGACAACTCTCGGTGCACACGCGCGACTGCACCAGCGCCGACGTCGAAACCGCATCCGGCCGAGCCGATGCGTTGCTGTGCGTGATGGGCTTGAGTCAAGTCGCGCACGCCTATCCGTCGCAGCTCTCCGGCGGCATGCAGCAGCGAGTGGCCATAGCGCGAGCGCTTTTGACCCGGCCCAAGATTCTCCTGATGGATGAGCCGTTCGGGGCTCTCGATGCGCAAACGCGCGAAGTCATGCACGATCTCATTCTGCACGTCTGCAGGCTCGAGCGCTGCACCGTCGTCTTCGTCACGCACGATGTTGATGAGGCCATCTATCTCGGGCGGCGTGTCGTTCTTATGGCACCGCGACCCGGTCGAATCGACTCGGTG
>FTEM01001924.1_pt1 | contig 23051 bp, 19 predicted proteins | sample 1640201 | NCBI WGS metagenome assembly FTEM01 (sample SAMEA3914816, study PRJEB12502) | metagenome | biome: forest; material: soil | place: USA | collected 2011-09-16 | depth 0.3 m | reverse complement strand
GCAGCGATTGCTTATTTGACCGTCAGTCCGTTGGTCACATCGACCACGCCCTTGATGCCGCGTGCGTCGGTCTCGGCCTTCTGCTTCTCGGCGGTCGAGTCGACCATGCCGCTGAGGGAGACGACGCCGTCTTTAGTCATCACTTTGATGTGGTGGGCCTTGGTGGCGGTGTCCTTCGCGAGCTCCGCTTTGACCTTGGTCGTGATATAGGAATCCTTCACCGGCTGGTCGCTCTTGACATCACCCGTGTCGGCCGCGAACGCGCCGCCGGCAATGGCCAAGGTAGCCGCCGCGACCAGCATCGAAACTCGTTTACCGTTCATACATGTTTCTCCTGTTGAAGGGGCAGTCAGCGAAGGCAACGATGGAGGCCCTGACGGGTTCCCGCCGACATCCCGCGCCCGCCGGATCTGGAACGGAACCGGCGCGGGCGCGTTATGTCGGTAGCTGTAACCGTCGAGGAGGGGAATGTCATGGGCAGGGGAATTCTACTTTGGCTGCTGGGTGTACCCATTCCGATCATCATTCTGTTGGCGCTCGTGTGGCACTGACCTGACATAGGACTCAAAAGTCATGAACACATCGGTGTATGAGCGTACCCCGCGAGTCGCGGGCGCGCTTTCAGAATCTGTTGCAGCGCAGTCGACAGTGGAGTCATCCACTTCCGCAGTCTCGTGGGCGGCCATCATCGCCGGAGCGTTTGTGGCCGCAGCGGCGTCGGTGATCCTGGTTGCGCTCGGTTCCGGTCTCGGATTTGCTTCAATCTCGCCGTGGGCCAACCGCGGGGCCTCCGCAACGGCGTTTGCCGTGTCGGCCGGAGTTTGGTTGATCGTCGTGCAGTGGATCGCCTCCGCATTGGGCGGCTATGTAACGGGACGGCTGCGTACCAAGTGGGTCGGCACTCACACGCACGAAGTGTTCTTTCGCGACACCGCACATGGATTCGTAACCTGGGCCGTGGCCACGGTACTCGTTGTCTCCATCGTGACATCCGCGGGCTCCTCGGCAGTCGGTGCCGGATCGCGTGCCGTCGGAGCAGCCGCCTCGGATGCGATGCAGGCCGGCGCCGCTGCGAGTTCGACGGGTCCTGCCGCTGTCGGCGGATACGACGTGGACATGCTGTTTCGTACAACCCGACCCGAAGCGGGGGCTTCCGCGGCTGATCCGCGCGCAGAAGCGACCCGCATTTTGGCCAGAGGGCTGACGAATGGTGATGTTCCGGCCGCGGATCGCGCCTATCTCGCTCAGGTCGTCGCTGCGCGCACGGGTGTATCGGAGTCTGACGCCGAAGCCCGAGTGAATGATGTCATCACGCAGGTGAAAGCTGCCGAGGTCAGGTTGCAGCAGGCTGCGGACGCAGCGCGGAAGGCTGCTGCTGCAAGCTCGATATTCATCGCGCTTTCGCTCGTCATCGGAGCGTTCATCGCGAGTGTTGCCGCGGCCCTCGGTGGCCGGGAGCGGGACGAGCACGTTTAGTGTTTCGCGGCCCCCGCGAGCGAACGGAGTCGAATTGGAATCGACTTCGCCGCGGGGACCTTGCTGCCTACCGCGCAATGCCACAGCGGCAGTAGCGGGTTGCATTCCGGGTAGTACCCGGCCACACAGCCGCGTGGGATGTCGTACGGAGTCAGGCGAAGTCCGTGTACTTCGCGCACGGCATCGTCAGCAACGGTTGTGGCGATCACCAGGTCGCCTTCGCGAAAGGCCAGTCGCTCGATGTCGGCGGGGTTCATCAGCAGCACTTGCCGTGTGCCGTGAATGCCTCTGAAGCGATCGTCGTAGCCGTAAATCGTCGTGTTGAACTGGTCGTTGCTGCGAATGGTCATGAGCCGCAGCACATCACCCGCCGGCAGCGCCATGTCCGGATCGGCGTCCAGCGCGGTCGGCACGATGAAGTTTGCCTTGCCGGAGGCAGTCTTCCAGATCCGGTGGCGAGCGGGAATCGGCCGGTGAAAGCCGCCGGGCTCCCACATGCGCTGATTGAACTCCCGGAAGATTTCAGGATAGGTCTTCTCGATAGCATCCCGTACGAGTGAGTAATCGCCGATCCAGGCGTCCCAGTCGACACGCGGATTGTCGAATTGCAGCGCTTTGGCGATCCCGCCGATGATGGCGTGCTCGGAGCGCAGTTGCGGGCTTGCGGGCTCGCTGAATCCGTGTGAGCCGTGCATGAATCCAGAACTGTCCTCTGTGGAGACAGATTGCGCGTTTCCCGCCTGGCGGTCGATCTCGATGCGTCCCAGGCACGGCAGAATGTATGCGATTTCGCCGTGAATGAGCTGACAGCGGTTCGGCTTCGTCGCGATGTGTACCGTGAGCCGCATTTTGCGCCAAGCCGCTTCCACCACCGGCGAATCGGGAACAGCGCGGACGAAGTTGCCGCCGAGGCTGATGAACGCTTTGACCCGCCCTGCGATGATGGCTTCGCAGGCTTCGACAGTATTGAAGCCTTTGGTGCGCGGGGGCTCGAAACCGTACAGCTCCTTCAGCTTGTCGAGGGGTGCAAGCTCGGGTTTTTCCGTGATGCCGACGGTCCGTTGACCCTGGACGTTCGAGTGGCCCCGCACGGGACAGATACCGGCTCCGGGTTTGCCGATATTGCCTCTCAGCAGCAGCAGGTTGGACACCATCTGGACGTTTTCGACGCCGTTGCGGTGTTGCGTCAAACCCATCCCATACACGGCAATGATCGCCTTTGCGTTGGCGTATACAGAAGCGGCCGCCTCCAAGTCCTGGCGCGTCAGTCCGGCTTCGCGCTCGAGCTCCGTCCAGTCGCTACGCCGCAGGTACGTCACGAATTCTTCGAAACCATGCGTGTGCTCTGCAATGAACTCAACGTCGAGAACGCGTTCTGTTCCAGCGCGAACAGCTACATCGTCAGCCTCGATGAGCGCTTTGCACATGCCCGTCATGGCTGCGAGGTCGCCGCCCGCGCGAACCTGGTGGTATTGCGTGCTGATGCGCGTGGACACTCCGCTCAGCATCTCGAAAGGTGACTGCGGGTTCACGAACTTGACGAGTCCGGTCTCCCGCAGGGGATTGAAGGTAATGATGGGCACGTCGCGCTTACGAGCGTCCTGCAATTGGTGGAGCATTCGCGGACTGTTGGATCCGACGTTCTGGCCGAAGAAGAAGATGCAGTCGGTCTGGTCGAAATCATCCAGCGTGACGGTTCCGACGGGCACGCCGATGGTCTGTGGCAATCCGACCGACGTGCTCTCGTGGCACATGTTGGAGCTATCCGGAAGATTGTTGCAGCCGTACATGCGCGCCAGGAGCTGATACATGTAGGAAGCTTCGAGGGATGCCCGGCCTGAGCAGTAGAAAACCACGTCCTGCGCTGCCTGGGCACGCAACTCCGCGCCGATGCTGGCGAACGCCTCTTCCCAGGAAGTCTCGATGTAGCGGTCCGTAGTAGCATCCCAGCGCAGCGGCGCCGTCAGCCGTCCCTGATCCTCCAGGTCATGATCGGACCACTTCTCCAGCTCGCCGACCGTGTGCTGCAGAAAGAATTCGGGCGGCGCGCGCCGGGAAGTCAGCTCCCATGCGGTGGCTTTCGCACCGTTCTCACAGAACTCGAAAGGATGCGGTTTCGCAGGCTTGCCCCACGCACAGCTTACGCATGCGAAGCCATCGGGCTTGTTCTGGTGGATCAGCACGCCGGCGACTTCGACGCCTACCTGCTCCTGCCGCAGGATCGAGCCAAGTGATTTGACCGAGCCCCAGCCGCCAGCCGGGCTGTTGTATTCCTCGAACTTGATTTCGTCGGTCACGCCGCAGGCTTCGGTTCCGGCGGCTTGGGACGCGAGGACGTCGGTTCCCGGGCGCCGTCGCCGAATTTGCCGTCATCGGTCGGACGGTCGTGGTAGTTGGTGGAGCCGTCGGCCGGGCTCTGGGGCTTGGGCGTTTCCTTGGGGCGATCCATGGCATTTCCTGCAGCGATATGGAACCCAGGGCGACGCACGATTCGTGCCGACGGAACACCCCGGTGGGGCGGCCGTTCTTGGGTGCATGTGGGTGGCGGTATTGGCAATCGGCGCGATTTACATCATCAGCACGATGCTGACGCCCTTATATCCGCTATACCGGCAGCAGTTCGGGATTTCCGAGCTGGCCGTCACCGAGATCTATGCGGTGTACGTGATCGGCAACCTGGCCGTTCTGTTTGCCTTTGGACGCCTGTCAGATCAGATCGGCCGCAGGTTTACAACGCTCGTCGCGTTTGTTCTGACCGCGGCCAGCGCGGCATGCTTCCTTTTTGCCTCTGGCATCGGAGGATTGTTTGCCGCGCGAATACTCAATGGATTCGCCGCCGGCCTGGGTGCGGGCGCGCTGACAGCGTGGATCGCGGAATTGGAGCCACGGAAAGACAAGGCCAGAGCTGCAGTGATTGCGAGCGCTGGCAACTTGGGAGGCTTGGCGGTCGGGGCCTTGGTCGCCGGCCCACTCGCTCAGTACGGACCCTGGCCGCTGCGTCTGACGTTCGCGATCTATATGGCGCTGCTGTGTGTATTGGGATTTAACATTCGCCGCGTGCGCGAGACGATCGTGAAACCGGTGCGGGCGTTTCGCGCACTATCGCTACGTCCTCGCATCGGTGTTCCGCGTGGAATTCGCCTCGCTTTCACCGCGCCTGCCTGCATGGCATTTACGGCCTTTGCACTCGGAGGCTTTTACGCCGCGGTCGTTCCTGGAATGCTCGGAGAGCGGCTCCATGAATCCAACGTCGCGGTTGTGGGAGCCGTGGTCGGAGTATTCTTCGGTGTTGCGTGTCTGACTGCCTCGCTCACCCGCAGAATTCAGGGCCGCACGGCAATGCTCAGCGCGGCGGCCTTCGTTCTGATCGGGTTATCGCTGTTGATAGCGGCGGAAGACGAGTCCTCGATGACGCTCCTGCTGTGTGCGAGTGTCGTGGCGGGATCGGCCATGGCATGCGGCTATCGTGGCAGTCTGCAAATCGTCAACGAGATTGCGCCAAACGACAAGCGCGCGGAAGTGATCTCCACCTTCCTGCTGGTGTGCTATACGGCAAACTCGTTGCCCGTGCTGGGAGTGGGTGTCCTGTCCACGCTCGTCGGCGCCTCAGTTGCGCATCTGAGTTTTGCGGTCGCGATTGCGGTCGTGGCTGTCGCGGCTACTGTGATCGGTGTTCGGTTCATTCCAGGTGGGCGCAGGCTCAATCTTTCCATCCACCGCCCAGCGCCTTGAAGAGCGAGACGAGCGCCTGAGCCAGTGCCATGCGGCTCTGGGCGACTTGGTTCTGCGCCTGCAGAAGGGTCGTGTTGGCGTTCAGGACATTCAGAAAAGGCACGATGCCGTGCTCGTACTGAGCGCGAGCGATCTCCAAAGACGAGGCGGCGGCGTCCTGCGCCTCGAGCAACGACTTCAGCCGGCGCTGCTCTGCGCTGAAGCGAGCCAGCGCGTCTTCGGTGTCGCGTAAGGCGTTGAGGACCGATTGTTGATAGGCGAGATAAGCCTGCTGCCGCTGCTCTTCCTTCGCGTTGACGTTCGCGTGAGCCCTGCCGCCCTGGAAGACGGGCCATCGGATCAGGCCCGCGCCGATGCGAGTGAAATTCCGCGATGAGATCAGCCCGCTGAGCGAATCGCTCGCGAAACTCGCGGCCGCGATGAGGTCGAAATGCGGGTACAAGTCCGCGACCGCGACGCCGACCTCCGCAGTCGCGCTGGCGAGCTTCCGCTCCGCTTGACGCACATCCGGGCGTTGGCGAAGCAGATCTGACGGCAGCGCGACCGGTAGATCCGTGGGCACTGGCGGCAGTTGACTCGCCTGCTGGAGCTCGTCGGACATTTCTTCCGGCTCGTGCCCCAGAAGCACCGCGAGCGCGTGCGTCATGGCACGAGCCTGGGCCTCCAGCGTTGGTAATTCCGCTGTAGTGCTTGCGAGTTGCGCTTTCTGCTGGTCGACATCCAGCTCCGATACAAACCCGGCGCGGCGTCGCGCATCGGTCAGCTCCAGGATCTGCTGCTCTCTCTTGATCGTGTCGTTCAACAACGCAAGCTGTGTTCGCGTTGTGCACAGCGTGAGATAGTCGACGGCAACCTCCGCGGAAAGCGACACTTCGCCATCCCTCATCTGCCACACCGCAGCCTCGGAAGCAGCGCGTGCCGCTTCGACACCGCGTCGCACGCCACCGAAGACGTCCAACTCCCAGGTGGCGTCGAAGCCGGCGGAGTAGAGTTTCAAGTCGGTGGAGCTGGAGCCCGATTGGCCACTGCCGCCGCCCGCGCCACCGCTGCCGCCAGCCGCACCGCCCCCTGCGCCCGCGCCGCCGCCTGTGCCACCCGCCGCGCCGCTTTGCCCGCTGCCGCCGCTCAGGGATGCGAGGGGATTTGAGTTCGAGTGGATGTTTGCCCCGAGGCCGGTGGCATTGACGCTCGGCAACCCGGCCGCGCCGGCGATGACCTCCTGCGCCCGTGACTGGCGAATGCGCGAAGCGGCGGCCTGCAGATCGAGGTTGGATTCGAGCGCGCGGGTGATGAGGCTCTGCAGCTCAGGGTCCTTGAACTGCTCCCACCAGGCTGACAAGTTCGCCTGCGAGCTTGGTTGGCCGCCCGCCGTTTCAAAAGCCTGCGGTACGTGCGGTTCCGGCGCCTTGTAGTGCGGACCCACCGTGCATGCGGAGATGAGCGCCGTGATCGCGGTGAGGGCGGTGAGGGCGGTGCGGGCGGCGAGCGTCGTCATGCCGCCAGCGCCCGTGTCGCCAGCGCCCGTGCCGCCGCGGACGCCCGTGCCGCCGCGGACAGTCGCGTTGACGCCGCCGCGGGCTAGCCGCCTCATCGCGCCCTGCCGATGCCAGGTGTGCTGCGCATCAGCAGCACCACCGGCAACACGAACATGACGAACAGCATCAACACCCAGAATGTATCGAGGTACGCGAGCATGCTCGCTTGCCGCATGAGACTGCGATACAGCGTTCCAATCGCTCCCTGGCTCGCCTCCGCCATGGACATTCCTTGTGCCGTGAGGGCGTGGGTGATCTGACCGATTCCGTACTCGTAGTTCGGATTCAACGGGTTCAAGGTCTCCACGTGCCGCGCCTGGTAGAACTGCTGGCGATGGGCGATGAAGGTCTGCACCATCGAGATTCCGATCGAGCCGCCGAGGTTGCGGGCGACGTTCAACAGCGCCGAGGCCTGGTTGGACCGGTTCTGCGGCAGCCCCACGTAAGCTGCGTTGGTCAGCGGAATGAACAGGAACGGAATCGGGAATGCCTGCCAGACACGCGCCATGGCAGCGGTACGGAAGGACATGTCGGTGCTCAGGTGAGTCATGTTCCAGAGCGCGAAAGCCTCGAAGGCGAGAGCCCCGGCAATCAGAAAGCGCGGCTGGATCTTGTCCGACAGCAACCCGGCGAATGGCATCGCGACCAGGGTTGCTACGCCACCGGCTGTGAGCGCCATGCCCGCGCTGCTTGCGGTGTAGCCCATGACCTCCTGCAGGAGCTGCGGAATGAATTGCGTCGTGCCGTACATGATCACGCCGGTGAGCATGATCAATCCGATTCCGATGGAGAAGTTGCGCTGCTTGAACAGACGCAGGTCGAGCACGGGGTCGCGGCGCCGCAGCTCCCAGAAAACGAACCCAATCAGCGCCACCACGGCGATGACCGCGGCAACGACGATGAAGCCACTTGAGAACCAGTCCTCCCGCTCACCCCGATCAGTAGTGATCTCGAGAGCGCCGAGGCCCGCGGCGATCAGCAGAAATCCCATGCTGTCGAAGCGAATTCCCTTCGCGATGCGCTCCTGCCTTTCTTCCCGCAGTTTCCGCGGCTCGTTGACGAAGGCCTGTACGAGAAACAGCGCGACCGCGCCGATAGGAACGTTGATCAGGAAGATCCAATGCCAGGAGAAGTTATCGGTGATGAGTCCGCCCAGCAAAGGCCCGATCGCCGGCGCAAGAATCAAAGTCAGGCCGAATACCGCAAGCGATTGGCCGCGCTGCCGTGGCGGAAAGGTGTCGATGAGCATGGCCTGTGTCACGGGTTGCAGCCCGCCGCCCGCCATTCCCTGAATGATCCGGGCGCCGATCAGGAAGCCGAGGCTGGGTGCGAGACCGCAGGCGGCGGAGGCAACAGTGAAGAATGCGACGCTCAACATGTAATAGCGTTTGCGACCGATGTTTTCCGAGAGCCAGCCGCTGATCGGGATGATCACGGCATTGGCGACGAGGTAACTCGTAAGGACCCAGGTCGCTTCGTCGTAAGAAGACGAAAGTCCGCCGGCGATGTGGCGCAGCGAGACGTTTGCAATCGCGGTGTCCAGCACTTCCATGAAAGACGAGATCGAGATGACTGCGGCGATCAACCACGGACTGTGGTTGCCTGCGGCGGAGCGTTCGGCTGACCAGCCGCCGGCCTTTGCCCCTTGGGCACCGGCCATCGTCAGCGCACCGTAACCTTCGGCACCACGGACAAACCCGGACCGAGAGGGCAATTGCGCGGCACGCGCTCGAAGACGATTTTCACCGGCACTCGCTGCACGACCTTCACGTAGTTGCCGGTGGCGTTCTCGGGCGGCAGCAGCGAAAATGCCTGTCCGGCGCCGCGCTGAATCGAGTCCACGTGTCCCTCGCCGTCGGCATTCGGGCAGGCATCGATGGCGATGTCGACGAATTGGCCCGGCCGCATCAGCGCAAGCTGTGTCTCCTTGAAGTTGGCCGTGACCCACATCTGAAGCGGCACGATCGCGAGCATTTGCGCGCCGGGGTCGACATAGCTACCCACGGCGACTTTTCTCTGTGAGATGTGGCCGTCGACCGGCGCAACGATTTTCGCGTAGCCGAAGTTCAGGCGCGCTTCCTGCACTTGCGCATCGAGTGTCTGGATGCGGGCCGTCGCACCTGCGGCCTGGGCCCGAGCCGCCGCGATGGCCGCCTCGGCGCCGATGGCCTGCTGCCTGGCGGCTTTTTCCTGCGCGGCCGTACTTTGCGCGGTGGTCGCGGCCTGGTCGATCTGGGCCTGCGCCACGGCAAGCGGGTTCGTGGCCTGAAGATCGCTGTAACGCTTGAAGTCCCGGGCGGCGTTTGCGGCCTGTGCGGCCGCTCCCACGGCAACCGATTGAGCTTGCGCATAGGAAGCTGCGGCGGTGTGAATCTGTGTCTGCGCCTGCTCGAATTCAGTTTCCGCGGCGGCCTTCTGAGCGATGACCTGCTGCAGCCGGGCACGCACGTCACCGGGGTCGATCTCGACCAGGATCTGCCCGGCGCGCACGAGATCGTTGTCATTGACGTAGACGCGCACCACCCGACCGGCGATCTGGGGTGCCAGCCGCACGATACGCGCATCTACAAATGCATCGTCGGTGCTCTCGAAGCGCCGCTCGTAACGCCAGAACATCACGCCCACGACGAGCAGGATGACTACACCGAGGACGAGCGAAATTCGCACCAGGGGTCGGTGAAAAAAATCGCCGCGAGTTTGCCGCTTCTCCTTGGGTGCCTGCTCGTCTGGCTGGCGAGCTTCGCGCTCGGGCTTCCCATCCGCCGGTTCGTTTTCTTCGGTCAAGAATCTTCCGCCTGCTGCGTGCACAGCCATGCCTGCGACAGGAACGCTGCTGCGCACGAGCCGGTTCCGTAGGCGTAGGTTCCAGGTACCTTAGGCGGGGACGCTGCTGGCAAGCGGGGTGGAGGCGAGGGCGCTGCTCGACACCAGCGGAACGATTTCCTGCACGAGCAATTGCGGCGGTTCGGCCTGTCGTTGCGCGCATACCGCGATCATGTGCCCCGGCTTGATGCGCAGTTGCCAGAAACACCAGTTGTCCGCGGCGTCCTGCAGGACGGGCTGCAACGCAATTCTGATCCCCCCGCTGGAGGGAAAGTCGAAGGCGAACTGATCGAGCGGGATCGACAATCCCATCCCGCGCGCCTTGATGTATGACTCCTTCAGGGTCCAGTAACGAAAAAAACGCTCTGGCTGCTCGGCCACGGGCAGGGCACACAACGCCGCAACTTCCTCCGGTGCAAAAAAGCGCTCTGCGATTTCGAGCGGTGCGGTGCGCGCCAGAGTGTCTTCCGTGTCGACACCGACTGTGAAATCGTCCGCGACAGCGAGCACGACCAATCTGCGTGTGTGCGAAAGGTTGAACGAGATGCGACGCGCAGGCGGATCAGGATTGGAGACCGTCGGGCGGCCGTACGCATTCGCCGTGAACGTCCAGCTCTCGGGCGGGATGTCGACGTAACGTGAAAGAGTCGTTCTGACCAGCGCACGGGTCACCAGGTAGCGATGCCGATCCTGCGCAAAGTGGAATCTCGCCTCTTGCCGACGCTCCGCATCCGTCAGCAACTGCCGATAGCGCTCGAGGAGCGCCGGCTCGGTAATGGCCTCACAGAAGGCGCACCAGATGTGGATCTGCCTGGAATCGAGGCCGGTGATCATCCGCAGTGTCGGGCCGCCGTGTCTGTCGTCACGTTACCACCTAGTGGAGACAGCCGCCAATGTCAGGCAGCGCCAGGGCCGGAATTCATAGATACTTCCCCGCATGCCAGGCTTTGTTAACAGGAGAGCAATGCCGCTCGCAGCCTGTCTTCGGACTGCACTGTGTGCGGCGCTGCTCTTGGCGGTGACATGCGGTGTAGCCGATGCACATCACTCGTTCGCAGTGTTCTTCGACACCCAGGGCCAGTTGCGCAAGGTTACCGGCGTCGTCAAGGAATTCCGCTTTTCCAACCCTCACGGCGTCGTGACACTGTCGGTGAAACAAGGACACCAGGAGGTCATCTGGCGCGCCGAGACGAATTCACCCTCGATCCTGCGTCGCCGCGGCTGGACCCAGGACAGCCTGCACGTTGGAGAGACGGTCACGATAGAAGGATGGCCGGCGCGTGACGGCTCGAATTACATGCGGCTGCGGGCGGCAACGCGCGCCAACGGCCAGCCGGTCGGGACGCAACCGACGCCGTTGAAAGAATAGGTCGCCTCGAGATGGCCGCACTGTTGCGTATGCGTGTGGGTCCGTTCGGCGTGGCTCTCGGCTTACTGCTCGGCTGCGTTGCGGGTTGCGGACCGCGGCAGCCGGTGGCAGCGTCCGCGACCGCCGCTCGCGCCGCTCCTCCATCCGCGGCAGCGCATCCCGATTTTTCCGGTTTCTGGAATCTGGACGTCCGCATCCCGCGCGACGCAGATCTGATGAGCAAGGTGGCGCCCAACACTGCCTTCATCGACGACACCGGCCCTGTCGAACTCCCGGCGGGCGACTTCGGCGGCTTGCAGCTCAAGCCGGCGGCCGTGGCGGCGGCGAAGAAATGGAATCCGTACGAGCAGCTTACGACCGAGAACGCCTGCAAGCCGCCGTCCATCATCTACGCGATGCAGGGCCCGTTTCCCATCGAGATCTTCCAAAGCAGCGTCTTCATCGTCATCAAGCTCGAATACTACGACATGGTGCGGATGATCTTCCTCGACGGGCGGCAGCCGGAGAGCGACTACCCGGACTCCAAAGTCGGATTCTCCACCGGACACTGGGAGGGTGCGACGCTCGTCGTCGAGACCACGCACCTGGAAGCCGCCACACTCACCAACAACGGGCTCGACCACACCAACAAGGTGCAGGTCGTGGAGAGATTCAAGTTGGGCGCGGACGGCAGCTTGCTGTCCACCCAGGAATTTGCAGATCCCGAGGTGCTCGACAATCGCGGCGTGCGTTTCATTGCCTGGCGCAAGCAGGCCGGGCAACACGTGTTCCCGTACGAGTGCGATCCGGGCTTTGCGGGGAATTACACGCTGCCGCCCAAAGCGAAGCCTTCCAAGTAAGACCGAGCAGCTATGACCCGCCGCCGCGCCGCGGGATGCTGACTCGAAACACGGTCGTATCGGGATCAGAGGACTGGACCTCAACCGTGCCGTGGTGGGCCTCGACAATCTGTCTGACGATAAACAGTCCGAGGCCCAACCCGTCGTTGCGGCTCGTCCGCTGCGTCCTGCGGCGAAATGGGTCGAAAACAAACGGCAGTACGTCGTCTGGAATGCTGCCAGAGTTGGCAACGGATAGAACGACGACTTCCGGGTGACCGCCGTCGAGCTGCACGACGACCGATTTTCCACTCGTGCCGTACTGCAGCGCGTTACCGATGAGATTCGAGGCGACCTGCGCGAGCCGGTCGGCGTCCCATTCGCCGACCAGGTCGCCGTTGTGCTGCACATCGATGTGCCCATCCGGAAACGCTGCATGGTGCTCGCGGACGACGCGGGGCACCAGGGTCCCGAGGTCGATGCGCTCAAGGTGCAATGGAATGCCGCCCGCAAGACGGGCTCGCGCCAGGTCGAGCAGATCCTCGATCATCCGCGTCATTCGATTGCCGCTCGAGAGAATGCGAGTCGCCGCTTCCCGCACGGAGTCCTCCTGCGACGCCCGTTGCAGCACGTGCGCCGACATGAGCACGGCATTCAACGGATTGCGCAAGTCGTGGCCGAGGACGGCGACGAACATCTCATTCAGGCGCAACGTCTCGGTCCGCTCGCGCAACTCCTGGGCAAGCTGCTGTTTCTGGCGGTCGAGCTGAAAGAATATTCCCGCCTTGCTTCTCAAGATGTGCGGGTCGACGGGCTTGTAGAGAAAGTCGACAGCTCCTGCCTCGTACCCCTGGAAGTGGTGTCGTTGCTCGCGCGATCCTGCGGTCACGAAGATCAGCGGCACGTGCCGCGTACGCTCGCTCCCACGCATCAGCTCGGCGAGCTGGAAACCGTCCATCTCCGGCATCTGCACGTCGAGGAGGGCAAGCGCCACGTCGTGTTGGAGCAGCAGATCCAGGGCTTCGCCGCCGGAGCGCGCTGTCAGAATCTCGACATCGTCCTGGCGGAGGAGCGCGGCGAGGGCGGTGAGGTTCTCCTCGAAGTCATCGACGATGAGACACTTGACTGTATGGGACATGGGATGCCGCTCTCTTCAGGCGAGCGACCCGAGAATTGCAGCGATCCGCTGCAGCGGCACCACGAAGTCGGCGGCACACCGGCGCAACGCCGACCGGATCATGCGTGCCTCCAGGGCTTCCTCGGGCTTCTGCACGACCGTGACACCGCCGGCGCTGTGAACCTTCGCGAGCCCGTCGGCACCGTCTTCGTTCGCGCCCGTAAGGATGATTCCCATCAGCCGCTCCCGGTAGACATCCGCGGCCGACTCGAACAGTACGTCGATGGAGGGGCGCGAGTGATGGACAGGTTCGTCGACCGACAGCGCGACGCGCGGCCCGTCTTCTATGAGCAGATGGTAGTCGGGGGGCGCGAAGTAGACGGTTCCGGGCTGCACGAGCTCTTTATCTTCCGCTTCGCGCACCGGCAATGCGCATTTTTCCTTGAAGATCTCCACGAGCAGGCTGGGGCGGCCGCGTGGCACGTGCAGGACGACGAAAACGGCCGCCGCAAGGCGCACAGGCAACGCAGGCAACAGGATGGAGAGCGCTTCCACACCGCCGGCGGAAGTCCCGATGACTATGCCCGTGACGCGGCCGTTCAACGATTCTGCTCGTGTCACGGCTCGTCTCGCTTCTGATAGATCCGCTCTTGCCGGTCCAGCTCGACGAAGGCGTCGGCATGCACCGAAAAACGCAGCGATTCCTTCGAGCCGATGCCGAGAAACCCCTTGCGGCACAGAGCCTCGCGGAACAGCCCGAGCGCGCGGTCCTGCAGCTCGCGATTGAAATAGATGAGTACGTTGCGGCACGAGACGAGGTGCATTTCCGCAAATACGCTGTCGGTGGCGAGGCTATGGTCGGAGAACACGACGTGCTGCCGGAGCGCCTTGTCGAGTACGACATTGCCATAGGCCGCAGTGTAATAGTCGGAAAGCGAAGTGCGCGCCCCTGACTTGCGATGGTTTTCCGTGAAGCCGGCGACGCGCTCCATGTCGTAGATTCCGGCCTGCGCTTTCTTGAGAGTCTGAGGATTGATGTCCGTCGCGTAAATGAGAGTGCGCGCCAGGAGTCCTTCTTCGCGCAGCAGGATCGCGAGCGAGTAGACCTCTTCGCCAGTGCTGCACCCGGCGACCCACACTTTCAGCGACGGGTACGTGCGCAACAACGGCACGACCGACTCGCGCAACGAGCGGAAATACCCGGGATCGCGAAACATCTCGCTCACGGGCACGGTGAGAAAATCCAGGAGCTGCGGAAAGGTCGCAGGCTCGTGGACAACCTTGTCCTGAAGCTGCGACAGCGTGGTGCAGCCGAAGCGTGTCATGGCGGCTGTCAGGCGCCGCTTCAGCGACGCCTTGGCGTACTGGCGGAAATCGTAGTGATACTTGAGGTAAACGGCCTCGATCAGCAGTTGCAGCTCGATGTCGAAATTGTGGGCTGCCGCGTTCACTGCCGTACGCGCCTACCGCGGCATCCATACCCGCACGAGCGAGAGCAACTTCTCGACGTCCAGGGGTTTTGCGATGTAGTCGTTGGCGCCGGCCTGCAGGCACTTGTCCTGATCGTCCTTCCTGGCCTTCGCCGTCAACGCGATGATCGGCAGCTTCTTCCATTCGGGGCGCTTGCGGATCTCCTGCGTCGCGGTCAGGCCGTCCATCTCCGGCATCATGATGTCCATGAGCACTAGGTCGATGGCTGTCTCGGGCCGCGTCATGGTGCGCGTGAGCACTTCGAGCGCCTCCTTGCCATTGCGTGCGATTTCGATCCGGATGCCCTTGGGCTCCAGAAGGCTCGAGAGCGCGAATATGTTGCGTGCGTCGTCCTCCACGACCAGCACGCGCCGGCCATCGAGAATCGTTTCCCGGTCACGCGCCGCTTTCAGCATGCGTTGCCGTTCCGTGGACAGGCTCGATTCCACCTGGTGCAGGAACAAAGTCACCTCATCCAGCAGCCGTTCCGGCGAGCGTGCATCCTTGATGATGATGGAACGGGAGTAGCGCCGCAGCTTCTGCTCCTCGTCGCGGGTCAGAGCACGGCCGGTGTAGACGATTACGGGTGGGAACGAGACGTCATCCTGGAGCGCCATCTTTTCCAACAGCTCGTAGCCGCTCAGGTCGGGAAGATTCAGATCCATGACGACGCAGTCGAACGTGGTCCCCTGTAATTGCTCGAACGCCTCGCCCGCCGTTTCCACTCCGGTAATCTGTACGCCATCGCCGGACAGGAGCTGCTCGATACTGTCTCGCTGACGCGCGTCGTCCTCCACGACAAGCACGCGGCGCACGCTCTGGGAGAACTTCGCCTCGAGCAGCCGCAGGGCTTCGACCAGCTCCTCCCGTTTGACCGGTTTCAACACGTAGCCGACGGCTCCCGCCTCGAGCGCCTCCTGGCTGAAGTCGGCAACGGAGGCGATGTGCACGGGAATGTGGCGCGTGCGCGGGTCGTGCTTCAACTGATCCAGCACACCCAGCCCGGAATGGTCGGGAAGATTGATGTCGAGGAGTATCGCGTTCGGACGATGGGTCGTTGCGGCAATCAGCGCATCGTTGGCGGAATGCGTGACGACGCACTGAAATCCCATCTCGTGCGCCAGGTCGCGCAAAATCGTCGCGAAGCGAACATCGTCTTCCACGATGAGAATGCGGCGCGAGCTGGCGTTGAGCTGCTCGCGATCGTCGCCCATCTCGATCGGCCTGAGCGTCGGAGCGGTCGATGGCGGGGGAGTGACCTTGGGATGTCTGCCGGTGGTGCTCACTGCGAGCGATCCGGCCAGCGTTTCGATTCTGCGCTCGGCGGGGGTTTCCGGGCGGCCGGCGTATTTGAGCGGCAGCGTCAGCGTGAAGGCGCTGCCTTCATTGAGCGCGCTGCGGAGCGTGACCTCCCCACCCAACATGCGCGCGAGGTCGCGAGAAATGGACAGTCCCAGTCCGCTGCCGCCGTATTTGCGGTGCGTGCTGCCGTCTGCTTGGCGGAACGCCTCGAATATGAGGGCGTGCTGGTGCGCCGGTATTCCGATGCCCGTGTCGCGTACCGTGAACGATACGTTGCCGGCGCCATCCGCAGACACCAGCAGCGCGACTTCTCCCTTGTCGGTGAACTTCAATGCATTGGAGAGCAGGTTGCGCAGGATCTGGCCCAGCCGCCGCGGATCGGTCTCCAGCCGCTGCGGTGTCCCTGACTCGACGGTGCCCTCGAACCGCAGTCCTTTCTCGTCGGCGAGCGGCTGGAAGCCCTGGATGAGCCCTTCCACCACACGGGCAATCGGTACCGGCTCGGGGACGACTTCGAGCTTGCCGGCCTCGATCCGCGACAGGTCCAGGATGTCGTTGATGAGGGAGAGCAGCTCGCGGCCGGCCGACGAGATGGTCTGTGCGAACTTCACCTGCTCTTCCGAGAGGTTGCCGCCTTTGTTGTCGGCGAGCAGCTTCGCGAGGATCAGCGTCGAATTCAGCGGCGTGCGCAGCTCGTGGCTCATGTTCGCCAGGAACTCGCTCTTGTACTGGTTGGTTCGCTCCAGCTCGGCGGCCTTTTCTGCCAGGATCACCTGCGCGTTGCCCAACTCGTCGCGCTGCGTCTCCAGCGCCTGTGCCTGCTCTTCGAGCTGGGAGTTGGTCTGCTCGAGCTCCGCCTGCTGCGCTTCCAGCCGCAGTTGGGATTCCTTCAGCGAGCGGGTCTGTACTTCGAGCTCTTCATTGCTGACGCGCAGCTCTTCCTGCTGGGTCTGCAGCTCTTCGGCCTGGCGCTGCGTCTCGGCGAGCAGCTCCTCGAGCCGCGTGCGATCCTTCGATGAGCGCACGGCGACGCCGAGCGACTCCGAGACGCGTGACAGCAACTCCTGGTCGTCCGGCTCTACGCGACGGAAAAAACCCAGCTCCACGACACCCTGTGCGACGCCGTCGATGCTCGCCGGGGCCACGAGAAGCTCGCGGGATTTACTGCTCCCCAAACTGGAAGCGACGGTCAGATACCCGTCGGGGACGTCGCGAACGTGCAGCGGACGATTTTCTTTTGCGGCTTGCCCGAGAAGTCCATCCCCCGGGCGCACGACCTCCGCCGCCTGCTCTGGCGCGATGGCGTAGCCGGCAACCCGCCGCAGGAATGGACCGTCGGTGATGTAGAGGGATCCCACCCGCGCACCCAGATATTCGGCAAGAAACTCCAGGACGTGTGTGCCCAGTTTGTCGAGGCGCTGCTCGCCCTGGATACGGGTGCTGAAAGTCGCCTGGCCCGTGCGCAGCCACGCTTGCGTCTCGCGTGCGCGATAGTCACGAGAAGTCATGGCCGAGGCGGCGAAGATCAGGACGAGCAACAGTGCCGAACCGACGCCGGTGACCAGATAGGTCACGCGCGTGGCGTTTTGAAATTCGACTTCGCGGGCGTCGAGCAGCTCGTGCGCCGAGCGCTGAATGTCGGCGATGACGGATCGGATATGGTCCATGACGTCCCGACCGAGATCCGTGCGCACGACGGCAAGCGCTCCCTTCGCATCGCCGTCGCGATTCATGTCGATCGTCTGCTGCAGCTCCGCCATCTTCTGCGAGACGAGCGTATCCAGGTTGTCCAGCCGACGCTGCTGGTCCGGTATGTTCGCGGTCAGCCCGCGGGCTGCCTTCAGTTCGCCCGGTATCGCCGCCTTGGCATCCCGGTACGGGAGCAGATAGCTCTCCTCGCTCGTGAGCAGATAGCCTCGCTGCCCGGTCTCCGCATCCTTCATGGTCGACACGAGCGACTGCATCTGCTGGATGACTTCGTTCGACTGCGCGACGCTGGCCGCCGTGATCGAGGCGGCCTGCAGCGCCCTGAAGGTAAACAAGGCGATCAGTGCGACTGCGACGATCGCGATCACGAAGCCGGCCAGCGGTCCAGGCGGTAGCGGCAGGCGCGAGCGGCGGTCGCGGCGCAAGTCGGAAGTCGGGCTCATGGCTTTCGTTGCGTCCTTTTTTCTTCGCGCAAGCTGAAGGAATGCACGGACCCCGCATGCGGATCCGCGGCTTCTCGCGGCGGTTACATGAGTCGAGTATAACCTATTGAAATCGCTAAGCGGGAGCCTTGCCTGGGAGGGCCGTCCCTTCCCATTTGGCGACCACGGCGGTGGCAATGGAGTTGCCCACGACATTGGTGGCCGTGCGCCCCATGTCGAGAAACTGGTCGACCCCCAGAATGAGGAGCAGGCCGTTCTCAGGGAGATTGAAGTGCGGGAGGGCTGCTGCGATGACGACGAGCGAAGCGCGCGGCACGCCTGCCATGCCCTTGGAGGTGACCATCAGCAGCAATAGCATCGTCACTTGCTGCGCGAAGGTGAGCGGGATGCCGTACGCCTGGGCAATGAACAGCAGCGCGAACGAGCAATACATCATCGAGCCGTCGAGATTGAATGAATAGCCCAGCGGCAGAACGAAGCTCGCGATGCGCTCCGGGATGCCGAACCGCTCGAGCTGCTCGAGTGTTTTCGGATAGGCGGCCTCGGAGCTGGCGGTTGCAAATGCAAGCAGCATCGGCTCGCGGATATAACCGATAAGAGTCAGCACCGGCCGGCCCAGGACGGCATATCCGGCGCAGGCGAGCAGTACCCAAAGAGTGAGCAGCGCCAGGTAAAACCCGCCGATGAATTTGCCATAGGTCAGCAGGACAGTGAGCCCACGCGTGGTAATCACCGCAGCCATCGCTGCAAACACTGCCAACGGCGCGAAGCGCATGACGTAGCCCGTGATCTTCAGCATCAGGGCAACGAGCGCCTCGATGCCGCGGAGCAAGGGTGCCCCACGCTCTCCCAGGGCCCCGAGGCCGACACCGGCGAACAGCGAGAACACGACGATCTGCAAGATCTCGTTGTTGGCGAGCGCTTCGAAGATCGAGCGGGGAACCAGGTGGATGATGAAAGTCTTCAACGCAAAGTCGCCGGTCGCCACGACCGTGGGTGTGGCCGCCGTCGGCAGCGCCAGCTCGAGGCCAACGCCCGGCCGGATCAGTTGCACCATGACTATTCCGAGAACGAGCGACATGAGGCTCGCACCGATGAACCACAGAATTGTCCGTGTGCCGATGCGGCCCAACGAAGTGCTGTTGCCCATGTGCGCGACGCCGGCGACGAGCGTGGAAAACACCAGCGGAGCGATGATCATTCGGATCAAGCGCAGAAAGATGTCGGTGACTACCGAGAACGAGTCGGCGAGCGCTGCAGCTCGCTCCGCCGTTTCGGTGGACTGATGGCAGACGTACCCGACAGCAATGCCGAGGATCATGGCGATGAGGATCTGCAGAGTCAGGTGCCGGGAGCTGTTCATCCGATCGAGCTTTACCGGCCGTGGCCGTCACGTCAAGGTGACAAAGGGGTCACATGCTCACGGAGCAGTTCCTGATGCAGTTAAGTTGTAACGTTGCACGCCAGTGTTCCCCTAGAATCGCGGCTTTCCAGACCGAGCCCCGAGCCGCCGCACCATGCACAACAAGCCCCGTCACCGCGCCGTCGCCGCTATGTTGGCCGCGGTCGCTGCGACCACAGTCGTAGCCACCGGCCTGGGCGCAGCGCCAAAGCGCGTCGAGCTGCTCAACGTGTCCTACGACGTTTCGCGGGAGTTGTTCGCCCAGATCAATCCCGCCTTCGCGGCTAGCTGGCAGGCCAAATCCGGCCAAACGGTCCAGATCCGGCAGTCGCACGGTGGCTCGTCCACGCAGGCGCGCGCCGTATCCGAAGGGCTGCAGGCGGACGTCGTGACATTCAACCAGGTCACCGACATCGAATTCCTGCGCAAGAGCGGGTTGGTCGCAAACGACTGGCAGGCCCAATTCGCGAATCACGCCTCGCCGTACTATTCGTTGCCGGTCTTCCTGGTGCGCAGTGGCAACCCGAAGAAGATCCGCGACTGGGACGATCTTGCGCGTCCGGGCGTGCAACCGGTGTTTGCGAACCCGAAGACTTCGGGCAACGGCCGCTACACTTACCTCGGCGCCTACGTGTATGCGCTCGAGAAGAATGGTCACGATGAGGCGAAGGCGCAGGCCTTCGTCGCGCGGTTGCTCGCGAACGTCCCGGTGTTCGATTCAGGCGGCCGCGGCGCGACGACCACCTTCGTCGAGCGAAAGATCGGCGACGTGCTGATCACCTTCGAGTCGGAAGTGAATTCCATTCAACGTGAGTACGCAACGAGCGGGCTGCAGACCGTGGTCCCATCGATCAGCGTACGCGCCGACTTTCCGGTAGCGGTGGTCGACAAGGTGGCCTCGCGCCACGGAACCCGTGACGTAGCTCACGCTTACCTGCAATTTCTGTTCAGCGATGCGGGGCAGGAGATTCTTGCGCGGAACTACTACCGCGTTTACACGCCGGCGGTCGCAGAGCGCTACAAGTCGCATTTCCCCGAAGTGCGCCTCGTCTCGGTCGAACAGGCGTTCGGCGGTTGGGAGAACGTCACGTCGAAGCACTTCGCCGACGGCGGCGTGCTCGATAGGATTCTGACTACCCAGAAGCGCTAGGGCAGACGCCTGGCACTCCCGCTGGCCGCTCCAGAGCGGCCCGATCCCAGTGTGCGGACTGCGCGGCCGCCTCGTATGTGCTTTGCAGGAATGCGAGCAAGGCCGCGTCCGGATCCGATGCCGTGCGCACGGCGTCGTAAGGCAACAGGAACTCTCCGAGGCTGGTGCTGAAGGATGCCTCAGCGGGGCGCACCGGGGACTTGCTGAAGTCCGCGGTCACCGGGTACGCGTAGGAATAGAAGGCGGGATAGTCGATTCCGTTGCCACCCGGCCAGAAGCCCGCGCTGCTGACCTCGTGCGAGTACGCCTCGCGCATCACGGCATCCGCAACCCCCGGAGCCTTGCCGGAAAACCTCGGCGCGGTGCGACCCGAAAATCGCGTCACCGCCAGGTCGAAGCTGCCCCAGAAGAAATGCACCGGGCTGCTCTTTCCCGTGAAACAGGTACGGAACTGCTTCATCACCCGGTCGCATTGCACGAGTACGCGCCAGAACCGGTGTGCGTACTCGGGATCGTATGCAGAGTGTGTCGTGTCGCGGCTGAACGGGATGGCGCCGGCGATCTCACAGGGGACCTCGTTGATGGCAACGGGAATGTCGAGCTCGGCGAGCGATTGCATGACGGCGGCGTAGAAATCCGCGACCGTCTGCGGGCGCAACGGTATCTGCCCCTGGCCGCCGTCACTGACATCGATGTTCAGCACATGCTCGTTGAAGTCGAACAGGATCTCGAACGAGCGCGTTCCGTACGGGATGGGAGAAGTGGTCAGTCCCTTCGCGGTGACGTACAAGGTCACGTGCCAGCTATGATTCAGCCATGGCGTGCGCTTCAGGCGGATCTTGCCGACGATCTGCGTCCAAAGCTGCAGTGTGCTGCAGGTATCACGCCACTGCCCGTAGGGCAGCTCCGGCCATGCGGGACTTTCCGAGGTTGCCATATACCGCCCCAACCCAAGCGCGAATAGGAGGGCAATTATGCGCTCATCCCTGAACGGAATTCGCGAGCTATACTTCCGCTCGAGCTGGGGACAAGCGCGTGTGGCTATATTCGCGCGAATACTTCGACTACAAGGCAGCCATGAGCGAACACTCACGCGAAGATGAGGCGACCCGATACTCACGGCGCGAGTTCATCAAGCGCGTCATCGCGTCCGGCGCGGTAGCCTCCGCCGCCACCTATATCTACGGCGGGCTGGCCGGCTGCGTGAAGCAGGGCACCGTGGCAGGCGGCGTCGAGCGTCTCGTCTCGATTACCGTAAACGGGGACGTCCGGCGTGTGGACGTGCTGCCGCAAGAAACGCTCGCCATGACCTTACGGTACAAGCTGGGCCTTACGGGAACCAAGCTGGGTTGCGATCGGGGTGAGTGCGGGGCGTGCACCGTGATGCTCGACGACATCACCCACAATTCGTGCTCAGTGCTCACTCACAGTGTACGCGGGCGCAAGGTGGTCACCGTCGAGGGTGTCGGTGGCCCGAACGGCGAGCTGCATCCGGTGCAGCAGGCTTTCATCGATGAGCTTTCACCGCAGTGTGGCTTCTGCACTCCGGGACAGGTCATCTCGGCGGTAGCGCTTCTGAAGCGCAATCCGAAGCCCACCCGAGCGGAGGCGCGCGCCGCGCTTGCCGGCAATCTGTGCCGCTGCGGCGCATACGACAACTATCTCAACGGCGTGATGCGGGCGGCAGGGGTTTCGTCAACATGACCTACAAGCTGCTGGGCAAGAATTTCACGCCACCCGATGTCATGGCCAAAGTCACCGGCCAGGCGAAGTATGCGGAGGACTTCCGCGCCGATGGCATGGTGTTCTGCCGCCTGTTGACCAGTCCGATGCCGCACGCGCTCGTGCGCAGCATCGATGTGTCCGCAGCTTTGAGCATGCCAGGAGTGGTTGGTGTGCTGTTGCCGGATGAAGTAACGCCCGTGCCGCCGCCGAATCCGCCGATTCTTTCCAAGGAGCCGCAGTACGTCGGCCAACCGATTCTCGCCGTGGCGGCCGTGGATGAGACGACGGCGCAGGACGCGATTGAGCGGATCAAGCTGGATCTGCAGCCGCTGCCCTTCACGGTCGATCCTCTCCAGAGCCTGCATCCCGATGGGCCGGACGCGCGGCTTGACGGCAACGTCGGCGCGCAGGGCCTGAAGCTGCAGACGATCAAATGGACGGCTGCCGATTTCGCCAATGCGGCCGACGGGCGGCTGCCGATGGGCAAGTCTGCCGAGGATTGGGCATACGGGGACATCGAGGCGGGATTCGCCAAGTCGAAGGTGGTTTACGACGAGAGCTTCGTCACCGCCAGCAATTCCCACCACAGCCTGGAGCCTCGCACCTCGTTTGCTTACTGGCAGAACGGTAAGTGTTTCGTGCATGGCTCGACTCAGAGCCAATCGTTCATCGTGCCGCAGCTAGCCCAGTACATCGGCATCAAGCCCGACGAGCTGCACTACATTTCCGAGTTCTGCGGCGGCGGCTTCGGCTCCAAGGGCACGGCATTTCCGAGCATGGCCATCCCGGCGCTGCTGTCCAGGAAGCTCAACAAGCCCGTCATGATGCGCATCAGCCGTGCGGAGGAGTATTACATCGGCTCCGCCCGCAACGGCTTCCAGGGCCGCGTGAAGCTCGGCTTCGGCGCGGACGGCAGGCTGCTCGCGGCCGATATGTACATCGTGCAGGACGGCGGCGCGCACAACGGCTTTTGGGATTTTCG
>FTEM01002202.1_pt1 | contig 23423 bp, 20 predicted proteins | sample 1640201 | NCBI WGS metagenome assembly FTEM01 (sample SAMEA3914816, study PRJEB12502) | metagenome | biome: forest; material: soil | place: USA | collected 2011-09-16 | depth 0.3 m | reverse complement strand
GATGTCGCACGGTTCCGCCCGCTGATCGACAGCCTCCTCAACTGGGACACCTACATGCTGTTCGCCGACTTCAAGCCGTACGTCGATGTGCAGGCCGAGGTCAGCCGCGCATACGAGGATCCGGGCAAGTGGAGCCGCATGTCGATCCTCAACGTCGCCCGCTCCGGATTCTTCTCCTCGGACCGTACGATCCGCGAGTACACGGATGAGATCTGGCGCGTCCCGTCGGTCCCGATCCGGCTGCTGTCGCAGCGAGACCTGAACTCCGGGCTGTCGGAATAGTCGCCGTCTCGTTCGATCTTCGCACCGGCTTGACGGTCCCGGCGGCCGCAGCCAAAGTGTTCCGCCGCAACGTGCGGGCATTCCGGAAGGTCGAGCAAATCGTGCGCGCCGCCGTTTTCCATGGTCGAGAGGACCTGCGCCTCGAAGAGGTCCCCGAGCCCTCACCCGGTGCGGGCGAGGTCAAATTGCGGGTGCTCTTCAATGGCATCTGCGGTAGCGATCTGCACGAGTATTACGACGGACCGATCACGACGCGGGTGACACCTCACCCGTTAACGGGTGTGAAGAACCCTGTAATTCTGGGTCATGAGCTGTGCGGTGAGGTCACCGCGCTAGGTGCGGGCATCGAAGACCTGGAGGTCGGTGATCGGGTGGCCGTTGAGCCAGTCGAAACCTGCGGTCATTGTCTCGACTGCACCTCGGGCAGATATAACCATTGCGGGCTTCTTGCCTTTCACGGATACAACCGTGGCGGCGGCGGCCTTTCACAATTCACCGTGGTACGCCGTTCGATGGCGCACAAGCTGCCGCGGACCCTTACTCCCGAGCAGGGTGCGCTGGTCGAGCCAATGGCCGTTGCGTGGCGCACCGCGGACCGCTGCAGCGTCGAATCCGGCCAGACTGTCGTCATCCACGGCGGCGGCCCGATCGGCATCGGCACATTTTTCACTCTCCGGCGCCGCGGCATTCGCGTGATCATGAGCGACCCATCGCCCGCGAGGCGCGCCGTACTCAGGAGTCTCGGTGTCGGCACCGTACTTGACCCAAAGGAACGCAATGTCGTTTCCGCCATCAAGGATTTGACTGGCGGGCGTGGCGCTGATGCTTCGATCGACGCTGCCGGCGTGCCCGTGGCCTTTCAGGCTGCGCTGCACGGAACGGCGGTGGACGGAACCGTCGTGGTCGTGGCGATCCATACGCGGCCGCTCGAAATCGCCCCTATGGATATTCTGATGTCGGAGGCGCGGATCACCGGCGTTGCCCTGTCCTGCAACGCCTTCCCAAGCGTGATCGCCGAAATGGCGGCGGGCGCCTATCCGACCCGGGGTTGGGTCGAGTCGATTCCGTTCGATGGCCTGATCCGCGACGGGTTCGAGCGCCTGCACCGGCAGGAAGGCACGAAGATCCTGGTCGACATCACGAGATCCTGACGTTGATCTCGATCTTCACGCCGTTCGGATCCGTCAGGAAAAGCTGCTTCAGGAATCCGCCCGGCGGATCGTTCGTCTGCGCTCCGACGCCACTGCGCTCCAGGCGCGCGACGACTTCGTCATAGTCGTGCGCGTTAAACGCGATGTGATCCACGGGGCCCGTCCCGGCGGCTCGCGAAGAAACCGGGATGCCCATGCCGTTGGAATGCTCGGTATACGTCTCCCACTCCGCTATGTGAATGCACGGCGTGTCCCCGACGTACACCCAATATCCGGGAAAGCCGAGAGGCGGCCGGGGACCGACATGCATGCCGAGGGCCTGGACGTAGAAGTCCCGTGTCGCATCGATGTCGTCGGTCAGGACCAGGTAGTGTTCGATTTTATCGAGCGGCATGCGTGTCTCCTCGGCCGTGAAGATACCGTGAGGCCGGCATGAACGCACTGATCCTGATTGCCGTCTGTTTCATCCTCGGCATTCTCGTCGCCCGTTTCGGCCGTCCACCGCAGGGCCTGACACCCGCCCTGAACTGGTGGGTGCTGAACGTCGCGTTGCCGGCCCTCGTGCTCAATCTCATCCCGCGCCTGCATTTCGACCCGCAGCTCTGGTTCCTGGCCGCGGCAATGTGGTTTGTATTCCTCGGTGCCTGGGGGCTCAGCGCAGGCCTTGGGTACTGGCTCGGCTGGTCGCGCGCCCGCATCGGCGCCCTCACGCTGGTCGCGGGGTTGGGCAACACGGCCTTCACCGGCTACGCGCTCATCGAAGCGCTGCGCGGACAGGAGGGGCTCACACTCGCGGTGGTGGCAGATCAGCTCGGCTGTTTCCTGGCGCTGGCGATCGGCGGCATCACCGTCGCTGCGTGGTATTCGGGCACCTCCAGCCATCCCGAGGCGATAGCTCGCCGTGTGATCACTTTCCCGCCCTTCCAGTCCCTCATAGCGGCCGTCGCCGCAAGCTATCTCGGGGGCTGGCCGGTCGGTCTGCAGAGCGTCTTCGATCGCATCGGTGCCACGCTGAGCCCCCTGGCGTTGTTCTCCGTGGGGCTGCAATTCAGCCTGCAACTGAGCCGTTCGGAATTCGGTGCTGTTGCATTCGCTTTGGGATGGAAGCTCCTCGCAGCGCCACTGCTCGTCTACCTGTTCGGAATCACAGCCGGCATACATGGGCTCGTGCTGGCCGTGGCGGTGCTGCAGGCGGGAATGGCCCCGATGATCTCCGCGGCAATCCTCGCCGACCAGCATGGCCTGGACCCCAAAGTTGCGAACGCGACTCTCGGCGTAGGTATTCTCGTGTCGTTGCTCACCGTGCCCCTGCTGAACCTGATGGTTTAGAACGACTCTTCTTTCTTTGCGCGCGCTGGCGGTTGTCCTATAGTTCGCTGCCGGCGGACGTCACGCAAACGGGAGGATTCATGCCGAATGGAACCAACAAGGAAGGCAGCGAGCACTGCCCTCCCGGCGGCCGCGTAACTACCGACTCCTCGGTGACCCGGCCGCCCCAGATCATGCTTGCCGTAGCGGTCGCCGCTGCGATCGGCGGCCTCGTCGGAGCGCTGGTCGGCGCCAAGCTCTCGCGCTGAGCCGCCGGCGGCACACGCCGGGTCTGCAATGGAAAATCTCGACGAAGCGGACATAGCGCGCATCGTCGCCCGAGCCTATGAGCTCGGGCCGCGGGAGCGGCCGAATTATCTGAAAATCGCGTGCGCAGGGGACGCGGGCGCGTTGCAGCGCATCCTTCGCGATCACAGCTTCGTCACGTCGGACGGATCTGGTGAGGATTTCGGGAACGAATGGGCCGTCGACCGCTGCGGGCAGGTGCTGTGGCCGTGGCGCCTCGTCAGCCGTCTCGGTGGCGGCGGGATGAGCGATGTCTATCTCGCGGAGCGTTGCGACGAGTACCAGCAGCAGGTGGCGGTCAAACTCGTCCGACCCGGACTCGTCTCGCGGGCTGATCACAACCGCCTGAAGGTCGAGCGACAGATCCTGGCGCGGCTCAATCACCGCAACATCGCCCGCCTGTTGGACGGCGGCACGACCGATGACGGGATTCCGTACCTCGTCATGGAATACGTCGACGGAGTGCCGATCGACGAATACTGCGAACGTCACAAGCTGCCCGTTCGCGAGCGGCTCGCCCTGTTTCGCGGCGTCTGTGCGGCCGTGCATGCGGCTCACCAGAACCTCGTTATTCATCGCGACCTGAAGCCTTCCAACATTCTGGTCACACGCGATCGCACCCTGAAGCTGCTCGACTTTGGTATCGCCAAATTGCTGGGCGTTCCGGATCTGACGCATACCGTAGCGGTGACGCACGCGAGCGTCCGACTCTTCACTCCCGGCAGCGCAAGCCCCGAGCAAGTGCGTGGCGAGCCTGTGACAACTGCGACCGACGTCTATCTTCTCGGACTGCTGTTGTATGAGCTGCTTTGCGGGTCGCGCCCATTCCGGCTGAAAGAACTGCGGCTGAGTGAGATCGAGCGCGTGATCTGCAACGAGTTTCCGCCGGCTCCCAGCGCGACACTGGATCCGCGCGGCAGCCCACAGGAGCTTGCCAGAATAGAGGCGATTGCCCGTGCGCGGAAGACTCCAGTTGGCCGGCTGCGCCGCGAGCTTGCCGGCGATCTCGATACGATCGTCATGATGGCCATACGCAAGGAGCCGACGCGTCGCTACGCCTCGGTCGATGAGCTTGCCGCGGATATCAAGAGATACGACAGCGGCGCGCCGGTCATCGCCTGCCGCGATACCTGGCGCTATCGCGCCGAAAAATTTGTTCGCCGCCATGCCATGAGCGTCACGACAGCCGGTGCACTAACCGTACTGCTCGCGGCGTTTGCGGTCAGTATGGGGATACAGATGCGCCGCGTCGCTCACAGCGAGGCGATTGCACAAGAAGAGCGCCATCGCACCGGCGAGATGGCGCAATTCCTCGTAGGGCTGTTCAACGACTCCGATCCCAGCGAAGCACGCGGAGAAAAAATGACTGCACGTGAAATTCTCGAGCGCGGCGCGGAGCGCATCGCCAGTCTCAAGAACCAACCCGAAGAGCAGGCGACGCTCATGGAGACGATCGGCCGGACGTACCTGAGCCTGGGGTCCGCAGACAAAGCCCGGCCGCAGCTCGAAGCGGCCCTGGCCGCACGGCGCGAGCTCTTTCATGGCGATCACGCGGCAACAGCTTCCAGCTTCGCAGCGCTCGGCCGGCTCGAGCTGGCCGATGGCCGACTCGACAAGGCGCAGGCTTACTACACCGACGCACTCGGAATGAACGAGCGTCTGTTCGGCGAGAACCACGCCGAAGTGGCCCAGTCGCTCCAGGATCTTGGCGAGCTGCAAAAGATGAAGGGCGACTTACCGGGCGCAGAAGTGACCTTGCGCCGCAGCCTGGCACTGTTCTCGAAATTGTCCGGACCGCAAAGCGTCGTCGCATCGTCGGTGATGAACGAGCTTGCCCAAGTGATGGAGCGGCGCGGCGACTTTCCGGCGGCGGAAGACCTCTACAGGCGCGCTATCGCGATCGACAGTGCGACGCTGGGAACCGATCACCCACAAGTTGCGCACAACCTGCATAACCTCGCCGTCGTTCTGCAAGAGCGCGGCGACTTCGCCGGTGCACGCCCCCTCTTCGAGCAGTCGCTCATCATGTTTCGCAAGGTGCTCGGGGAGAAGCATCCGGACACGATCGAGGCACTCGGCAACTATGGGCGCTACCTGCAGGACCGCGGCGAGCTGTTGGAAGCGGAGAAAGTGCTCAGGGAAGCGCTCGCGTTGGATGAGCAGGCGCGTGGCAAAGACCATGTTCAGGTCGGTTACGACCACGTAAACCTCGGGTACCTGCTTTATCGGCGGGAAACGTACGCCGACGCAGAGAAGGAGTTTCGCGAGGCATTGCGCATTTATGCCGCGGCTCTTCCGGCGCAGCACGTGTACGTCGCGTCCGCGAGGACGGGGCTCGGCGAGACTCTCATCGAACTCGGACGCCTGGATGAAGGTTCCAGCGAAGCGAACCAGGCGCTCGAGATCTGGCGCAGGAACGTGCCCGCCGATGATGCGCACATCGCAAACACGCAGGCTGTACTGGCGCACGCTCTTGCGTTGCGAGGCCGCTTCGCAGAAGCCGAACCCACGCTGGCGGCAAGTTATGAAAGGATGCGGGTAGCCCTCGGCCCGACGGATTCCCGCACGCAACGCGCGTCAGCCTGGCTCGCTGACGTCTACCGCAATACCAACCGCCCCGATCTCGAAGCGAAGCTGGTCGCCGAAGCGAAGTAGCTGTCCCCTGACGGCTAGTGCGCAGCGCTCTGTTGAAGCAGATGCGCCGGCTCCCCGGCCGCAATCTCATCCCCGAGCCACGAATTCACGGCTGCGATGAAAGGCGGGTCCTTCGGCATGAGGACAGCCTTATCGGCATGCGTGAGCGTACCTGCAAGGACTCGGCACAGTTGCGGATGACGGTGAGTCTGCAGATCGACCTCTGCGTCGTCCGTGATCATGACGTCCGCCCGGCCGGCGACGAGCTCATCGAAGATAGTTCGATTGTCGGGATAGAGGCGGATCTGCGCTTTGTGCACATTCGCGCGGACGTACTGCTCGTTCGTCCCACCCGGATTGACGATGACTCGCACCCGTGCGCGATCTATCGAAGCCAAATTGCGGTACTTCGCAGTATCCGCGCAGCGTGCGATGACGGTCTTTCCGCCCGACGAGTAGGCAATCGAAAAGGCCGCCTGCGCCTGCCGCTCGGCCGTCACTGAAACTCCGCCCATGCCCACGTCGAATTCGTTGTCGCGCAGGTCCTCGAGCAACGCGCCCCAACTTGTGCGGATGAATACCGGCTCCGCGTGCAAGTTCGCAGCGAGTTGCCTCGCCAGCTCGATATCAGCGCCTGTCAACACGCCGTCCGTCTCGACGCTGAAGGGTGCGTAGTCCCCGGTGACTCCCACGCGCAGCACCCCGGCCGCTGCGATTCTTTCCAAAACCGGGGCAGGCTGCTGCTTGATACCCGCCAGCGCCGCAAGCAGCTCCTGGCGGCTCTGGTTGGACCAACCCGCACTGTGCAGACGCTCCTCGGCAAGCACCGCATACCGGTTGATGAATTCAGGCCGCCGCAGCGCCGGAGCGGCGAGGTAGAGAGCTCGCAACATCTGGCTCGTAACGGCGTCGAGCTGAGGTCGCAACTGCGTTGCCAGATCGGGGATGGGACCTGTGAACTGGAATCCGTCGGCGCTCCATTGTGCCGTCATGCGCACTTCCAACTCACGGGCGAGTCGCACTTGGATCTCGAAGTATTGCTCGACCGGTTCCGCGGCGAGCCCCAGCGGCGTCGCCAGTTCGCCTGCATGCCGGATCACGGCTCGTTCGCGCTCAGGATCCAGAATGGAGGTGTGGCTGCGCCACTTCGTCGCGGCAACGGCGGGCATGAGCGCAAGCCGTTCGTCGGTAATATCCAGAAGGCGGATCACGGCGGCCTCCTCCGTCAGAAACCTTTCCGCCGCGGCACCGTAAGCGGGCCAGATACCCATCACGATGCACCAGGCTAGCAGGGTCTTCATTCACACCTCCGGGATCACTCGCGCGTCAGACAGCTCCTACGTCATGTTCGCCCAATGACCTATGTCACGGTCAAGCTGCAAGCGCCGATACTGCGCTCTTCAATGAGGAGACTGAATATGCGAACCGTAAAAGGGGCGTTGCTCGCGCTCGCCTGCGCGCTACCGCTGCTGTTTTCCGGCTGCGACAAAGGGCCCGCCGAGAAGGCCGGCCATAAGGTCGATGAGGCCGTGGATACCCTGTCCCATGGCGGTCACGAGTCGGTCGGGAACAAGGTCGAAGACAAAGTCGACGACGCGAAAGACAAGGTCAAGGACGCAACGGACAAGTAGGCGGGTCACACCGCCCGCGCACTCATCTGCTGGCTGATGTATTCGGCCTGACGCAGCGCGAGCGCCACGATCGTCAGTGTCGGATTCGCCGATCCCGGCGAGCTGAACGCACTGCCGTCCGAGATGAACAGATTCGGGATGTCATGCGTCTGCCCGTGGGCGTTTGCAACGCCATCCCGGGGATTCGCGCTCATTCGCGCTGTGCACATGTTGTGAGTCGCAGGCGGCGTTGCGCTGCGGATGATGCGCTTTGCGCCCACGGCTTCGTACATCTTTGCCATCTGGTCCTGTGCGTGCTTGCGCATCGCCTTGTCGTTCGCATGCTCATCGACATGCACGTGGGCCACGGGCACGCCATACGCATCTTTCACTTTCGGATCGAGGGTGATGCCGTTTCCGGGCTGTCCCAGGTCTTCGCCGCAAATGAACATTCCGGCCATGTTCCGATATTGATCGATGATCGAAGCGAAATCGCGTCCCCAGCCATACGGCAGACCAACTGAGGGCAGCGTGGGCAGGTCGAGTGCGATCAGCTCCATGTGATAGCCGCCGACAAAACCTCGCTTCGGCTCATTGATGGTCTCGTCCTCAACAATTCCCGCAAGCGTGGTGCCCCGATAGAAGTGCACGGGTTGATCGAACGTTGCCCAGACGAACCCGCTGATGTGATGACAATAGTTGCGGCCGACTTGTCCCGCCGAGTTGGCCAGGCCGTGTGGGAACCTGGAAGACTCCGACAGCAGCAGCAGCCGGGGCGTCTCGATCGAGTTCCCCGCGACGCACACCAGCCGCGCCTTTTGTTTCTGTTCCTTGCCATCGCTGTCGCGATAGACGACGCCGGTTACGCGACCGTCGGCGCCATGCTCGATCCGCGTCGCCTGGCATTGCGCGCGCAGATCCAGGTTACCGGTGGCCTCCGCACGTGGAATTTCCGTGTAGAGGGTGCTCCACTTCGCCCCTGTCTTGCAGCCCTGGACGCAAAACCCTTGTTGAATGCAGACGCCGCGATCGTCAGCCGCACGAGTGTTGATCGCCATATGGTTCGTATGAACCTGTTTGTAGCCGACCTTCTTTGCGGCGGCGTACATCACCTTGAAATTGTTGGATGCGGGCAGGCCGGGGTTGCCATTGCGGCGCGTCACCACCAGGCGGCGCTCGGCCAACTGGTAGTACCGCTTCAACTCCTCGTAAGGAATCGGCCAGTCGGTCAATGATGTTCCAGGCACGTCCCCATACGTGCTGCGGGCTCGAGTCTCCCATGGACGCAGACGTGGAGTTGCGCCGGTCCAATGCACGGTCGTTCCGCCGACGGTCTTGCAGACCCACACCGGCAGCGTCGGAAAATCTTTTGCCACGCCCCAGGTGCCGGACTGCGTGCGCGGGTCGAGCCAGGTGAGCTGCCCGAAGGCTTCGCCGGGATCCTGGGAGAAGGAGGCGAGCGACTGGCGCCTGCCGGCCTCGAGCAGCACGACCTTGATGCCGCGGCGTGTCAGCTCGTGCGCGAGCGTGCCGCCGCCTGCCCCGGACCCGATGATGACGACAGCGCCGTCGTCGCTGTGCTCGATGCTTGCCATGTATCTGCTTACCCTTAAGGTTGTTGGGCGCTCAGCTCGCGGCGCCGGGCACGGGCCCGCTGTCCGCGGCGGGAACCTCGGGCAGCCAACGAAGATCGTTGAATCCCCGCGTCAGGTAGCCGCCCTTCGAGAACGCTTCGCCTTCGTAACCGAACAGCTTGGCCGCCATTGGAGTTGCATACAGAATCTGCAAGGTCTGCACGCGCAGGTTCTGAAAGAACGGTGTCGATTCGACGCGCTTCAGCGCCGTGACACGCTCGGCCTCGGGAGCCGCGGCGAAGCCTGAGCCAAGACCTGCAATGCCCTCTTTGAGCTCCTTTCGCAATGCCTCGTCCTTTGCAGCGGCAGCATCAACTGCGCGCACCACGAGGGCGTATGCAGCGTCCTCGAGCTTATCGTGTGGCGCGATGGTTCGCGTAGCCGCCATCAGCGTCGCGCCCTCAGCGCTCGTCAGCGCTGTGAGATCGACTGCCCATGCGCGCGAGGGTGCGAAGAGCGCCCAAGGGCTTCCGACAGCGAGTATTCCGCTCAACACGCCGGTCGCCTGCAGAAATTCCCGCCGACCGGTCGCAATAGATGGTTTCACGCGCAAGCCCCTCGCTTAATGTCTGGGTGAATGTGCGCCACATGCCGCGGCCTTGGCAATGCGGGCTCTCTCCGGAGGGAATTCGCAATGTGCCGACAGTGCAGCCACTACCGGCCAGACAGCGAGCAGGCTACCCTGCCCCTTGTGGGGCCCGAGCTGGGTCTGCGGCGCGCGATCGGACGGTCCGCGTCGGCGCGACGGGGGAACAAGATGGGTGTGTTGATCGACGGAGAGTGGCGCGACGATCCACCCCAGAATGGCGGGTCGGGCGAGTTCGTGCGCCAGGCGAGCCGATTCCGGGATCGAATCACCGCTGACGGCAGCTCCGGCTTCAAGGCGGCAGCAGGCCGGTACCATCTGTTCGTCGCGCGCGCCTGCCCGTGGTGCCACCGCACGATGATAATGCGAGTCCTGAAGCGGTTGCAGAACGTCATCTCCATCAGTTACGTGGAGCCCGCGATGCTCGAGCACGGCTGGACGTTCCAACAGCCCGATCCGCTCACCGGCTCGCGCTACGTCTACGAGCTGTACCAACAGGCCGATCCATTGTTCACCGGCCGCGCCACGGTCCCGGTGCTGTGGGATAAGGAAACCAACGCGATCGTCAACAACGAGTCGTCCGACATCCTGCGGATGCTCAACTCCGAGTTCGACGAGATCGCTCACGAGCTCACCAACTACTATCCCGATGCGCTCGCACCCGACATCGATGCGGTCAACGACCGGATCTACGAGACGGTGAACAACGGCGTTTACCGGGCCGGATTCGCCACGACCCAGGCCGCGTACACGACTGCCGTGGAAGCGCTGTTTTCCAGCCTGGACTGGATTGAGCAGCAGCTACAGCGCCAGCGCTATCTGGTCGCAGACCTGCTCACTGAGGCTGACTTGCGTCTCTTTCCCACCCTGGTGCGATTCGATGCCGTGTATTACGGCCACTTCAAGTGCAACGTGCGCCACGTTTACGAATACCCTGCGCTGTGGAGCTACACGCGTGAGCTGTATCAGCTCCCGGGCATCGCGCAGACGGTGTCGATCGATGAGTACAAAGCCCACTACTATGGCAGCCACCGCAAGCTGAATCCGTCCGGGATCGTTCCCGTGGGGCCGGTGTTGGACTTTACGACGCCGCATGGCCGGGTGGTCGCGCCGCCTGCCCGGGGTGAGGCCTACCTCGAACATCCCGAACAGGACCCGGAAAACGAGTCCCCGACTGTCGAGGTGCCCATAGCAGTCGAAGTGCCCACGGCAAAGGAAACACAAGGCTAGGACCGCAGCGGGCGACCGCGCCTCGATCAGCCGCCCCGCCTGCCTTGACCGTCCGTCCCGAAACACCGTTAATGCCCGCATCCGTGAGCGACAAGCGAGAACAAGACATGAAAAACCGCGGATCCTACGAAACGTGGATGATCTTCCTCCTCAGCATCGCGTTCGGCGTCGTGTTCTTCGACCGCAACGCGACGAACTATCTCGGCCCGTACCTCGTGCACGACCTGGGTCTGAACAACACCCAGCTCGGCATGATCTCCTCCGGCTTCTCGGCCGCCTGGGCCGTCGCGGGGCTGCTGGGGGGCCGCCTCTCGGATGCCTCCGGCAAGCGCAAGCCGCTGCTGCTCGTCGCGTTCGTCATCTTCTCGCTGTGCTCGTTCATGACCGGCATGGCCGGATCGCTGGGCATCCTGATGCTGTCGCGCATCCTGATGGGTTTCGCCGAGGGTCCGATCCTGCCGATCTCCCAGTCACTCGTGGCCCTGGAATCCAGCGAGTCGCGCCGCGGGCTGAATATGGGTTTCATGCAGAACTTCGGCAGCAACCTGCTGGGCTCGTTTGTTGCGCCGATCGTGCTCGTGTGGCTCGCGGAAGCGTACGGCTGGCGCAATGCGTTCTATATCGCCGGCGTGCCGGGACTCGTGCTCGCCCTGTTGATCTGGAAATACATCCGCGAGCCGAAAACGCACGAGGTGAAGACCACCGGTGCCACACCCGAAGGCGCCCGCATGAGCGTCGGCGAGATGTTCAGATATCGCAATTTGTGGCTCAGCGTGCTGATGTGCATCTGCATGGTGCCGTGGATGATCCTCGCGTGGGTGTTCCTGCCGCAGTATTACGCGAGCGTGCGCCACATTCCGGCCACTGAGGCGAGTTACCTGATGGGCGTCCTCGGCATCTCCGCGGCGGTATTCAGCTTCATCGTGCCGGGTCTGTCGGACAAAATCGGACGCAAGCCGGTTATGATCGTGTTCTCGGCGATCGGCGTGTTGGTGCCGCTCGCCGTAATCTACTACTCAGGGTCGCTCGTGATGCTCGGTACCCTGATCTTCTTTGGCTGGTCGGCGAGCGGCGTCATGCCTCTGATCATGGGCACGGTCCCGTCGGAAACGATTCCGGTCAAGTACATCGCCACAACGCTTGGCCTCGTCATGGGTCTCGGCGAGCTCATCGGCGGCGCGGTGACGCCAACTCTCGCGGGCATGGCGGCCGACGCCTACGGTCTGAACGCGACGCTGTTGATCGAAGCCGGACTGGCGCTTGCCACCGCCATCCTGGCGATGTTCCTCATCGAAACCGCTCCGGTGAAAGTGGGGCTGCGTGGCGCTACGTCAGCGGCACCGACCGCCGCCTGATTCAACCCCGAGCCGCCGCTAACAAAAGGCCCGCCCCTCGCATTACGCCAGGGGCGGGCCTACTTCAAACGATCAACGCTCGATTGTTCTTATACCGTCGAATCCGCTTCGACTTACCTGAAGTTACGTGTAACCGACAGATACCACTCGCGCGGCGGCGCAACCTGCGCCTCGATGGTCGGCTCGCCAAACGGCGTCAGGTCGAAGATGTTGTAGTAGTACACCTTGTTCATGACGTTCTCGATGCCCGCCGCAATGGTCCAATTGCGATCCGGCCCGGCATACTCGACTCGCGCGTTGTGCAGCACGTAGCCGGCTGTACAGGAGGTCTGCGTCTGGCCGGAGCAGATCTCCGTCTGCAGATACGCATCCCACCGCGGAGTGAGAGTCGCGCCATTGGGAAGATTGGCAATGTACTGTGCAGTGACCGAAGCATTGTATTTCGGTACATACGCGGCCTCGCCAGTCGGCGTCGTGCCGCTGTAAGGTGCGCCCTGGAAAGTAGTCGTACCGGCGTCGAACTTCGTGTATCCGGCCTGCGCCGTGAACAACAGCGCCTCGATCGGACGGAACTGCATCTCGAACTCGCCACCCTTGATCTTCGCCGGAGCGTTGACGTACGCCGTCAGAGGCACGACCACGGGTCCAACGCATGCCCCGGTGGCATCCTTGACGCACTCGATGCCCGCCGCTGGGATGATGCGCTGCTTATAGTCGCTGTAGAACGCCGCAAGATTCACGCGCAGCTTGCGATCCCACCAGTCGCTCTTCAGGCCCAGCTCATAGGCCGTCATGGTCTCACCCGCGACGGGCACGAACTGAGTCGGCTGGAACGGGCGGGGATTGAAGGCTGGCGGTCGATAGCCGGTCGACGCCGACGTGTACAACAAGATATCGGGCGTGACCTGAAAGTCGAGCCCGGCGCGCCAGTCGAAGTGATTCTGATCGCTCTCCACCGGCAACACCACGATCGTGTTGTCGTTCAGATCGTGCTTCTTGTCCTGGGAGTAGCGAACTCCAAGCTCCAGATGCCAGACGTCGTTGAACGCGTAGACGCCATGCGCAAACCCGGACTTGTTCTCGTAATGGCCGGTGTCCTTGCCGTTGACGAGCAGCGCGTTCGGGAGCGAGCCGGTAAAGCCCGTCGGATTCGAATAGTAGGCGGGGCCACCGAATGCGGGCAGCGGCACGGACTGCGCGCTGCTGCTGTTGCCATCGTATAGGAACCCGCCGACGGTCCAATCGAGCTTCTTGTCGAACGCCAGACCGTTGAAGCGCCACTCAGCCGTACGATAGGTGAAATGCTGGATACCGTCGGCTCCCGCGAATCCCAGCGGCGACCCATCCTGGTCCGTGCCGAACGCGCTGTTCCAGTTACGCCAGGCGAGGATCACTTTGGTGTTCACCGTGTCGGTGAGCTTCCAGTCCATCGTGGTCGAAATTCCCTTCTGATCCAGGCCTTCCTTCTTCGGCAACTGCAGGCCGGTATACGGGTCCTGGAAGGACTCGTAGCTGACATAGGGACTCTTCGGGATGAAACGGCTGTCGTAGTGCACGCCAAAGCCGCCGAAATTCGGATTCGGCCGGTCGGCGACGAGGCCACTGCCGTTCAACGTGCCGTTGAACATGAAGTTGTCCCACGCCTGAACCGGTGGGATGAAAGCTCCGATGCCCGTGATCGAATCGGCGCGGGATTCGGAGTCGTCCCGCTGATAGTCAACCGTCGCTCCGAACTCGAGCGCATCGGTCGCGACGAAGCGGAACTGCGCACGTGCGCCCTGTACATCAGTACCGCCGAGGGTACCCGTCTGGCAGTTGGAATTGCGGTTGCGGGTGGCCGCGGGCAACGTGCCGGAGAGCGCCGGAAACGCGCAGACGAAATCGATGAGCTTCTGGTAGCCGTCCGATTTCTTCGACATTCCGGTAACACGCACGAACAGCTTGTCGGGAACCAGCGAGAAATCGTAACCGGCACGCAGGTCGACACGATGGAAGTCGCCTACGGTCATCGTCGCAAAGCCGGTGTCGTCTCCCTTGGCCTCCTTGGAGACGTAACGCACCGCGCCACCGAGGGCGCCGCGCCCGAACAGTGTGCCCTGCGGACCGCGCAGAACTTCCACGCGCTCGAGGTCCATGAGGTCGAACTGCGAGGACATCGTCGTCGGGTAGTAAACGTCATCGACGTAGATGGCAACGCCGGGCTCGAACGCGAAGTTGAAATCATTCTGGCCGATGCCACGGATGTACGCGGTCTCGGTATTTCCGAAGGCTGCCTGCGCCTGCCGGAAGCTTGCGTTCGGGACCGTCAAGGCGACGTCGGTCGCACTGGTAAAGCCGCGCTGCTCGATATCCTCGGCAGTGATGGCGCTGATGGCGATCGGGGTCTGCTGCAGATTCTCTTGCCTGTAGCGGGCAGTGACGACGACCTCTTCGAGGCCGCCGGTGGTGGCCGGTGCATTGGCCGCCTGATTCTGCGCCGTCTGGTTCTGCGCGAACGCAGTCGATGTACCCAGCGCAAGCACACTGACAGCAAAGCTGAGCAGTGCGCCAGGCGCGGTTGGCTTAGTCATACTTTCCCCCTGGAACTTGGTTGCACGGAAGCAAATCTCGTCACCCGAAAGTGGCGGCCCGCGCACGCGGAGCGCTGCCTTCGAATAACGTGAAGAAACCTCACTAATCCTCGAGGCGAGTGTAAATGTAAGCAGGGCAGGAGTTTAAGCGTGTTATCGACTCACACTGAACAATGAGTCAACTGCCAGAGAATTACGTTGCACCGCGGGCACGGCGCGGAATCAGTTGTAGTAGAACTGCAACAAAAGCACTGCTGCGCCGCAGCAAAAAGTTCCCGGCGCGAGCCGATTCAAAAGCGGCGGCTGCGCCCTAAACGGCCGGCGACACTGTCTTCGGGACGTAGAGGGTCTCGAGATCCTGGCGAACGGTGCGTGCACCCATGAGGTAGTGCATGGCTCCCCAGATCGGAACCAGTGCCGTCGTCATGAGCGCATAGCGAATTCCAGTTGCGGACGCGTCGCGGCATGCAGCCGCGAGATCCGCAGCGGCCCCCGCTGGTGGCAACCCCTTGGGGCACATCGCCGCATACTTTCCGAGCGTGAAGCTGTGTGTTGCATACATGTCGCTCAGGAAGCCCACGAGAGTCGGACCGAGTCCGATGCCGACGAGGCCGATGACCAGCGCGACGAGAAAGCCAGAAGATGCACGCATGCTGGCGCCCACCATGTTCTGCGCAATTGCCATTGTTGGCGTGTAGTAGACGAACAGCACGACGTGCGCGGCGATGAGGAAGCCGACCGCCGCAACGGCGGTAGTCTGGTTGAATCCGAGAACGAAGAACGGCGCGGACAAGATCAGCGTCACGGCCGGCCCCCACGCATACCAACGCTTGTCGAAACGTCCGGCCCAATCCACGCCGAAACCACCCAACGCCAGTCCGGAGGCCATGCCTATCCCCGCCACGAGCGACAGCAACCGGCCGGCTTCAGCGAAACCGATGTGATAGTTGCGAATGAGAAATTGCCCGAAGAACTGGCCGATGCCGTTCATGGACGTCGCCGCAAGGCCGCAACCGATGAGGATGTGCCGCATCGAGGGCTTCGAAAACAGGAACCGCAACACCTCGCGCGTCGGTGGCGGCCGGCCTGACACCGCAGCGCCCGGGTCGGACATGCCGCGCCGCGGCTCCCGCAAAGTCAGGAATGCGATGGCGGAGACCACGAGCCCCAACGCACCAATCACGACAAAGGCCCGCCGCCAGGTGTAATGCTCGGCCATCCAGCCGCCGAACATCGACCCGAACACCACTCCTGCGGGGGCACCCAGCCAGATGATGGACATGGCGGAGGCGCGCCGGTCCATCTTGAAATGGTCGCCGATCAGTGAGGCGACCGGTGGGCCGAAGCCTGCGTCGCCGACACCGACGCCGATGCGGAAGAGCAGCAGTCGTCCCGCGCTGGCGGCAGTGCTGCATAGCGACACCATTACGCCGAAGAGTCCGATCGAAGTCGCAATGATCTTCGTGCGGCTGAAGTGTTCGGAGAGGCGCGCGATCGGCAGCCCGAAGGCGCTATAGAAGATGGCGAAACCGAAGCCCTGGATGATGCCGAGTTGCAGATCCGTGAGCCGGATGTCGATCTTGATGGCCTGCGACACCGCGGCCAGGCACTGGCGATCCGCGAGGTTGAGGGCGTTCGTCAGCATCAGGACGATCAGCAGCCACGCGCGATAACCCTTGGAAAACGACGTCGGAACGACGCTCTCGATCGCAGGCAAGACGGCTTGTGCCACCGCGCTCTCCCCCATTGAAATGGCGCGTTACCTTGCGGCAACCCGCCACTCGAACGCAAGCGTGGCGTGAGCAGCGCACCATTTTCAGTGCGTGGGCCATCGCTCGCTTGGCGCCCGATTGGGATATCCTCCGTCCGCCCATCTACCGGAAGCGCGCAAGCGCGAAAAGGAGATTTCCATGGGAATTCTCGACAACCTCACGGGCGCACTCAACACGCAGTCGCAAGGCGCCAATCCGGCTGGCAACGCCAACCCGACGAGTGCGGTGCTTGCCGAAGTGCTGCAGATCATCCAAACCAGACAGGGCGGTCTGGCCGGGCTGATGCAGTCGTTTCAACAGAACGGCCTGGGACACATCTTCCAATCGTGGCTCGGCACCGGGCAGAATCTGCCGATCTCCGGCGCGCAGATCCAAAGCACGCTGGGAGCCGACTGCACCGCCAGGATCGCCCAGGTCACCGGTCTGCCGCAGGCCGAGGTCGAAAGCCACTTATCCGCGCTGCTGCCGCAACTCATCGATCACATGACACCGAATGGCCAACTGCCGCAGGGCGACCTGCGCAGCACTCTGGCCAACGTCGCGCAACGCTTCCTGCACAGTTGAACCGAGGGTCCTGCCCATGAACACCCAAATGACCTCCCGCACGATCGGCTGCCTGTTTCCGGGCCGGTTGTTGGCCGCCTCCGTCGCCGCAGTATTGTTGGCGTTTCCACTCGCCGGCACGGCCGCAGACACGGCAACACCCGTACAGTGCAAAGACGGCACGACATCGCCCCATGGCGGCCGTGGCGCTTGTAGCGGCCATGGAGGAATCGACAAGGCGGCCACTGCCGCGAATGGCGGTGGCGCTGCGGCCGGCGCGACCAACTCGTCGACGACAACAACGGCGGCAAAGCCTGCGGCAGCGACGGCTGCTCCGCCAGCCGCTGCAGCACCGGCGGCGGCGCCTGCGATGACGGCGTCGCCGTCGCGATCAACAGCGACCAGCCAGGTCCCGGCTCCCGCCGGCGGCGGCCCCGGAATGGTCTGGGTCAACACGGCATCGAAGGTCTATCACTGCCCCGCGGACCGCTACTACGGCAAGACGAAGCAGGGGCAATACATGACGGAAGCCAACGCCAAGGCGCAGGGGAATCGCCCGGATCACAACAAGCCCTGCAGCTAGGCGGACTAAAAGCCGATGTACGGGCCGGGACCGGCCGAGGTGTTCTGACTCTCGATCGCCGTATAGACGTGGCGTCCCATGAAGAACGGCAGTCCGAAGTCGAAGCTGCTGCTGTCCGGGTTCGTGCCGCCAAGATTGCTGAACGCGGCGAATGTCGGATTGCCGTTGAACAGCGAGTCCGCGTTGGCAACGCTGAGCGTGACGTTGCTCGTGATACCCGTCGCGCTCACGATCGTGGCGTTCAGGGATTGCGTGCTCGCCGGACAATAGAAGTCGGATGCAACCTTGCTCGTGCACACCGTCGTCGTGCCATCCGTGAAGAAATAACCATTCGATCCGGAATCGACGATCGAGTCCGACAGCGACTGGTTGCTGAAGTTTGCGGAGAACAAGCCGGTGTCGGGACTCACGGTCAGCACCGCGGCTGTGCCCAGGGCGTTGTTGCTCTCGGTGTCGATTCCGAAGACGAGCGATCCTGTCAGGGTCGCCGCGCCCGTGGCCCCCACTGCCGGCAGCTCGAGAATCGAGCCATTGTTATCCGTGGGAAACAGGAAAACCGGATTCGATACCTGGCTGGCGACTGCGACCGTCGTCGATACGCACCCCGAGGTGCTGCACCCGTAGTACATACCGGGGAACGCGGTCGTCGCGCAGCCTGGACCGCAGTCCTGCTTGAACACCCCGATGCCCAATATCCCGTTGGCGCCAAACTCCGCCACGGTGTCCTCTTCGGGCCCGGAGCCGGAACAGTCGGCGGGCACAGTCGGAAACGACGCATCCCCGATCAGCTCGACTGCAATGTTCGAGGCCTGCTCGCCGCCGATCTGCGCGTCGGCGAGCTTGACCGGTCCCCAGCTATAGCCGTCGGCGAACTGCAGACACTCGACCAGGGGCCGGCCCTGGGTGTCGGTGACCTGGGCAAGCCCGGTTGCCACCGATGCGGAGAGTACGGAAGAGATGATGCGCAAGCCGGTCGAGCCCGTATCGACCGTAATGTGGTCGATCGTCTGGCACGTCGCTGTGCCGTGGACGCAGATCGTGACGCTGACATACGGCGTGTTCACAACTCCAGTCGCTGCCGTCGGTCCGTCATCCACCACGACCGAAACGACGTTGCCGGCTGCAGCCGGCGGAGTCGAGCCAGACCCGGTTCCCGCGGCGACCGTGGTTCCGCCGCCGCCACATCCGCTCGCGAACAACAGCAGCGCGCATCCGACAAGAGCCGTTGCGTAGGCCGCGGCACGGGCCGTTGCGTGGGCCGTCACACGCGCCGCTGCGTAGGCCGTGGCGCGCGCCGTGGCACACGCTCCCCTTCGTACGAACATCTGGCTCATTTGGAGCTTTGACCGTTGAGTTGATCGATGGAGACGCCAGCCGGGACGAGCTGTGGCACGTACGCGGTACCGACGAAGGCACGCAGATGCCCGCTGGAATGCACGACAAGATCTGGTTGTTCCAGGATGCCGTGCGCGTGACCGTAGCGCTTCGTGCGCGGCGCCGTCTGATACGTTGTGAAATAAGTGCCCAGCGTCTGGCGCAGATCGGGCAGGAATGGCCCTCTCCACGTCACGGCAAATACGATGCCGTCAGTGTTCGCGAACTCGCGCACCGTCGTCCCGCTGGCACTGCGCATCTCGTGGACCGTATACAGAGCTGACGCCGACGAAGTCACCGCGGCGGCCTTCATGTGAACGCGATCCGATTCGACGGATGTCACGTCGCCGCCCAACGATGCCATGACTGCGCGCGACGCGAGCACGCACGCCACGACTGCGATGACCATCAATGACGGCGATCGCGCAAGAGGTACCGGTGCTGCCGATGCGGTAGCGGCCGATGCGGTGGCGGCTGACGCGGTGGCGGCTGACGCGGTGGCGGCTGACGCGGTGGCGGCTGACGCGGTGGCGGCCGATGCGGCCGTTTCCGCCGCCGCTCGGATTGCAGTTGTCATGGCTGCGATTATCCAGATTTTCCGGGAGACTCAGTAGACCGAAGTGATCCGCTGAAGTTTCAGTCGCTCCCGCGCGATACATTTCGCAACAAGCGTCGCCGAAATCAGACGGTCGGAGTCCATGAGCGGCCGGTTGCCGCAAAGCTTCAGGGGCAGGAACGAACGAGGAGCGCAGCTCCACGTACTGCCTTGGCAGGAACGAAGCACGCTGCATCGATGTAGCGGCGACCGTCGAACTGTTGGTATTGCAGCAGCGTGGCGTTACCGCTACCGCCCGCAGCAGACACACTCGTGAGAGGCGGGAAGAGCCGCTTCACCGACCCTCCGTTGAGCGCTTCCGTGAGCACGCGGCCGGTGAGCTTGCCGTTTTCAGGCAACGTCAGACCGAGGACATACGCCACGGTGCGCGCGATGTCCGCGTTGCTGACCGGCAGAGTGTCGATGAATCCCTGTTTGAAGTCAGGACCGAAAGCCGCCATGTTGTTGTAGGTGTTGTCCCGTCCCAGACTGCCGTGCGAGCCCTGGCCCTCCTGCAGCGTCGTATCCGCAATCTGTATCGCCGAAAGCAGATTGCCCGGCTCACGCAGAAACGTCTTGAACGCCACGACTATGGATGGCTGTGGCATGCGCGCCGCTCCCTCGAGGCCGATCGAGCTCATGGGCAGCGCTCCCGGAATGTTGCCGAGAGCCGAGTTTACGAATAGCGCGCCGACGTAGTCCTGTTGGCCCAGGAACTCGACGACCTGTGCGGCAATGGCGCGATCGCCGTCAGGGATGTAAATGAGATCCGACCCGCCGTTGGCTGCAACGATGACCTTTGCATCGGACCGCGCCTGGACCGCGGTGCCGCCGATGAGCGCGCTGCCGATGGTGGGCCGCTGGCGCGACGCCGCCGAAGTCGCTTTCGACGGATCGACCGGGATGTAGCGCGTCACGCCGGCTGCATGCACGGGCAAGTCAGAGTCGAACAGCGGCATCGCCAGCGCATGCGCCAGATCGATCGCCAGAAATCCCGGCGGCAGCCACCCCGGCGTGACTTCAGGTTCCCCATCCGCGTCGCGATAAACGAAGCCCGTCGAGTAACTGTGGGTCGCATTTCCCTGCGCATCGATCTCGTGCTTGCTGATCGTCGCAAACCCGTGATCGGATGTTATGAATACATCAGTCGTAGCACGCAGTCCGGGTGTCGCTGCGAGATATTCGAGAATCTGCGCGAGGTTGGCATCGGCGTTGGCAACCGCAGCGCGTGCAGTGGGACCGTTGATGCCGGGAGCCAGACTGTTGAGGCTGTCACCCTGGTTGTGTTGAGTTCCGTCTGGATCGCGCGACCAGTAAACCAGCACGAAGGGCCTGGCGCTGCGAGCGAACGCCGGCAGGATCGCTTTCGTCGTCGCATCCACGAGCCATTGCTGTTGGCCGGCGTTGGTCTGCAGCGTGCCGGGGTCGGTAACGGTGCCGGTCGGCTGATTGCGCGCCGGAGATGCCGGCGATAGTCCCGCCGCTGCAAGCGCAGCCGCCGTTTCCGCCGCCAGGGGCAGGCCCGCCGGTGAGCCGGTGGAGTCATCGAGCACAATCGTCTGCGGCGTCTGTAACCGGCCACCGTTCGTGCCAACTCGAGTCAGATCCTGGAGCGCCACCGGGCCGAGCTTGCCGATTGCGGCCGTGTTGAAACCGCGTGCGTGCGCCAGAGCGAGCAGGCTCGTAGCGCCCATGAAGTTTCCGTCGGGAAAGTGATCGTTGGTATCGGCGAGCACGGCATCGTTCTCCAGGAACGGCGTCGTGGTTCCCGGCAGCCGGCCGAAGTTGCCAAGGCTGAAAAGCGGAAAGCCCACATATTCAGTGTTGCTGAAAATGCCCGTGTCGCCGAAGTAGTGGCCTGTTGCCAGCGCCGCGGCGTTCGCCATCGTCAACGTCGGAAACAGCGAATGGCTGTTGATGAAGTGCACACCCTGTCCGCGCGCCGCCAGCAATGCCGGCGAATCGACGGAATTGACGGAATCGTGGCGCAAGCCATCGGCCACGAAGATGATGACATTGTGTGCGGAGCGACCGGAGGAGGACGCGGGGCGCGGCGCGTGCGGGGGCGAGAGGCACCCCGCAACGCACACAGACAGAGTCAGGATCGCGGCGGGAGCGAGTACCCTCATCAAACAGCGATCACCTGAACGCGTCCGGCGGGACGTAGGCCTGCAGGAGCGACTCCTCCTGGCGCACCAGATCCTTGCGAACCTCCGCGACGAGAGTCGCGCGCACGGCCTCGGACAGTGCGCTGCGCAGGAGTCCAATGAAGGCGGGGCCGGCGATGAGCACGATTCTGTCAAAACTGTCCCGACGCCGCGCGGCATCCAGCTCCGCAGCAACCTGTCGGGCAAACCGCATCGCTGCATCCTTCCGCGGCTTCGGTTCCAGGTGGGCTGAGCGCGGCGCCAGCGCGACGCGCCGTCCGGCATCGGCAATGGCGGAGCGGTCGTAACCGCGCACGTTACGGTCCGAAGTGAGCTCCTGCTCTTGCGCATGACCCTCGGGATCGGTCAGTCGGCCGACGGGCTGCAGGCGCGCATCCATGCCATGCAGGTCGTAAAACCGAGCCTCGCCCTGGTTGGCAACGATCACACGGACGCGCATCAATCCTCTCCTTCGAATGCGCGTCATCCTACCCAACTTCGACCAGCGTTGGGGCGTAGGTTGCCGCGGCAGGGACCGACGGCAACCTTTCGTTACGTCTTACTACGCCAAATCAGGCGCCCCGGGACGAGCGCTGCTCGCGCTCCGAGTCAGGATAGATATACCAATCGACGCACCCGTAGGCTGCCGCGGCCGTCACGGCAGAACCTATGCCAATGCGAGCGAAATGCTGCACCTCGTCATTTGTGGTGCATAGCACCGCCACGTCAGCGCGAGACCGCGGAGAAGCCGGTGTCGGCGATGGGACTATGGAGGCCGGAAGGGTTTTCATGGTGCTCTCACTTACAGTGCTTCACTGCATGTGTACCCGATGACTGCTACGTTGCCATGACTTGCGCTGCGAATCACCATGTCAACTGACGAATGTCTGATCGTTGCCGGTGCAACTGCGGGTGCAATTGCGGCTGCAACCTGCCCTAACGCGTGACCGGCAGTCCGGCGAATAACGTCCGAAGTCCGGCGTCTGTTCCCTGAAAGGAGGCGCGTGCGGCTACTTTGGGTATGTGAGGCGGTCCTGGATAGCGAGCAGGACATCATGCCGGGACACTTCGCCGATCAGCGTGTTGCGCCATTGGCCAAGTGTCACCGGAAGCACTGAGGCGTGCTCGCGGAGAAATCCGTCGAGAGCTGTGCCCAAGGGCATATCGGACGACAACGCGAAAGTTACGGTACTTGCGACTGCCTCAACGGCTACAGAGCTGTCGAGCCGCCGTGTGTGGACCTGGTCCAGCACACGCCTCGGGTCCAGCCACCCTACGAGTTCACCGGCAGCGTTCACGACGTAGACCCGCTCCAGGGGACGCTTGGGCAACTGCGCGAACATTTCGAGCAGCGTCATTGACGGTGAAACCGTCGCAGTCGCAGGCGTTACCAGGGCCTCAACAGTTCGCAACCGCCAATCGTCGGTGTCGGAGGTGCTGAGCGCACGCGTCAGCGATGCATGGTAGATCGACTCGCCGCGGCGATAGACCTTCGCCGTATAGTGGGCCGTCACGCAGGCCAACATCAGTGGCAGCACGATCTGATAATCGAGAGTCATCTCGAACAGCATCAGGATCGAGGTCAAGGGTGCGTGCGTCGTGGCTGCCAGGAAACCTCCCATGCCGATCAGCGCGTAGGCCGCCGGATCTGAGGTGAACGTCGGCATGAGCCTGTGCAACACGCCACCGACGAGCGCACCCACGGCGGACCCGATGAACAGGGTCGGAGTAAAGACGCCGCCG
>FTEM01002335.1_pt1 | contig 23798 bp, 25 predicted proteins | sample 1640201 | NCBI WGS metagenome assembly FTEM01 (sample SAMEA3914816, study PRJEB12502) | metagenome | biome: forest; material: soil | place: USA | collected 2011-09-16 | depth 0.3 m | reverse complement strand
CGAGCGCCTCGGTCACGAAGAACGGATTACCTCCTGTCACCTCGTGCAATCCTGCTGGTTGTCGGCCTGCGTCTCCGGCAAGGAGTGCGACGGCGGCGGCGCTCAGCGGTGGGAGCAACAGGCGGCGGATGGCCGACGCGGGCAGATCCCCGATCACCGAGCGCAATGGATGCTGCGCGCCCAGCTCGTCGTCGCGGTACGACATGACGAGCATGACGCCCATGCGCTGCAGCCGGCGTCCGACGAATTTGATCAGATCGAGCGTCGCCTCGTCCGCCCAATGCACGTCCTCGAAAACGAGGATCGTCGGCGCAGGTCCGCGCGCCAACTGATCGACCGTTGCGTTGAAGATGGCATCGCGGTAGGTCGCCGCTGCGATGGCCGCGCGAAATTCCTCCCCCGCCTGCCGGGCGATGTCATAAAGCGGCGCCAACGGATGCGGCGTAAATAGCGACTCGCACCCGCCCCACAGCACTCGTACCGCGGCACTCTGCCTGCCGGTGAATTCCTGGATCAGCGCGGTCTTGCCGATGCCCGCTTCCCCGCACAGCAGCGTGATGCAACCCGATCCCTGCGACACGCTCCGCAGCGCGGAATCCAGCGCGTCCAGATACAACTCCCGTTCGAGCAATCTCATAGGCGGCTACGTTACTTTCTGTGGGGGATTCTGGCAATTGTGCGCCCCGCCACGGGGCGTTCCGCGCCAAAAAATGGGTAGCTCTCCCGATTTCGCCGCTTGGCGCGGGACGTAACGTAACGAGCGTCGGGAATCCTCCGCGCCTGGACAGGAGTACACGCCATGCCCCGTTACCTGGTTGAAAGACAGTTTCCGCAAGGTTTGCGCATTCCGGTCGATGCGGCCGGAGCCCGGATCTGTCGCACGGTCGTGGCAAGCAATCTCGAGGAAGGTGTCACGTGGGTGCATTCGTACGTCAGTGCGGACAAGAAGCGCACGTTCTGCGTCTATGACGGACCGACTCCCGAGGCGATCCGGCGCGCCGCCGATCGCAACCAGCAGCCGATCCAGGCCATTACCGAAGTTCACGTACTCGATCCCTATTTCTATCTTTAAAAGGAGCCATTCAAGTGAGTAGAACCACCCCGCGCTGGCTGAGCGCCGTGCTTGCCATCGCGTTGAACGCCGCATTGCTTGACGTAGCCGCCGCCTCATCGAACGAGGCAACCGTCGCAGGTGCGGGCGAGCCCGCGCAACTGCAAATCCGTATCGTGAAATTCGCCGACCTGGACCTGACGCAGAGCGCCGACGTCACGCAGCTATACAACCGCATCAGAACGGCTGCCCGGCAAGTCTGTGAGCCGGTCGACGCGCGAGCATTGCAGAGTGCTCAAATCGCGCGCCACTGCGCCGAGGAAGCGATCTCGCGTGCCATCGTCAAGGTCAACGTACCGGAGCTTTTTGCGTACGATCGTGAGAGAGCGCGGCGGACAGGCTCGGTTTCCGAGGTCCCGCAGTGAGACTCGAGAGGACGGCGGCTGCGCCGTCCTCTGTTGCGGCTTCAAGCCTAGAACGGGTAGTTGAGACCGGTAAACACGGCGACGCCCTCGCTGCCGTACCCGATATCGACATAACCTACGACGAAGGGCCGCGCAACGCCGCGGAACCCCACACCGAAGACGTGGTGCAACTGGTCGAGGGGAAACGTGCCATCGCGCGCAAACACGCGACCGACATCGACGAAGGGGGTCACCTCGATCTCGACGTGAGTCGAGATCGCATTGAAGGACAGCACCTTGCGGCGTACTTCGACACTGCTGGAAAAGGAATTGCGGTCGTAGAACCGTCCGGCGCCGAAGCCGCGCAACGGCTGCTCGCCGCCAATCGCGCTCTGTCCGCCGCCGATACTGCTCAGCGCCCAGAACGGGACGGCCCGTGAAGTCAGCAGATAGCGCAGCGCCATATGTGCGGCGAGCACCGTGTCCGTGGTAATCGGCCAGAAAGCGCGACCGTCCACTCCCGCCTCGCTATACAGGGAATTGTTGAACAAGCCGTTGCGGCTCGCTAACCCGCCGTACGCGACCCACTGCATACCGCGAGTGGGTACTGTCAGATTGTCGCGGCTGTCATACACGAGAGACAGGCGATTGAGGAACTCCTTGTTGGTATTGACGCCCAGGATGCGTCCGAAGCCCTTTTCGAGCGTGGCGATGCGTTCCAGGGTTCCCGGCAGCACGTCCACGACCTGCAGGCGGCCGGTGTATAGAAGCTGCCAGGCCTGACTCAGGTTCAGGCCCACCTGCGCCTGCGCCACCTCACTCTGCTTGGTGTAGTTCGTTTCGGAGAGAACGGGCGAGTCGTTCCCGACGCCGTAAAAGCGCGGTGTGCCATCGCGGTCGTAGATCAGGCTGCCGGTAAACGACCAGCGACCCTCACGCAAGCGTCCCTTCTGGTACTCCGCATCGAATTCGCGCTCCACACGTTGCTTGATGCCTGTGACGACCGACCATTGCTCATCCGTCGAGGTGTAACCGTAGATGCGCGCATGCATGCCGTACCCGAAGAAGGGGTTGTGCAGCACATCCGGCGCGATGATGCGGCGGATATCATGATTCTCATCTGTTTTCACCCACGTCGGGATGATGCCGAGCGTCGTGCCGCTGTCCGGATCGATAGCGATTTCCGGTATTGGAATAAACGGTGCAGTCGCCGGATTGAACCAACTCGACAGCCATGGCCCGGGGGCCGAAGTCTTCGCGCCGCCCGCGTCCGGGGGTCCATCTGCCGTGCCGGCCCAGGACAGCCTCGCAACGAGGATCGCGGCCACGCCGCAGCAGAGTAGCTGCAAGGTCAACGCGACCTGCTGCAAACCTCTATGCACGGTGCGCGCCTTTCACCGCAGCAGTTCCGCGAAACACTCGAGCAGCCGGTCGATGTCCTGCGAGCTCAAGCTTCCCATGGTCGAGATGCGAAACAACGTAGCGGACAACTTCCCCTGACCGGCATAGATCACAAAGCCGGCAGCCTTCAAGGCGTCGTGCAGAGTCGAATAGGTCAAGCCTGCCGGCAAACGATAAGCGCGCAGCACGACTGACGATTCCGTAGCCGGCAGCGCCGATTCGATTCCAAGCGCCGCCAAGCCAGTGCGCACCTGCTCGGCCAGCGACGCGTAGCGTCCAAAACGCGCATCCCGACCACCCTCCTCCGCGAATTCCCGCAATGCCTCGACCAATGCGTAGTACACGTGGACCGCAGGTGTGAAGGGCGTGTTGCGCTGATCCTGCAGTCGCGCGAGGCGGCCCAGATCCAGGTAGTAGGTGCGGCTCACCGACCGGGATACGGCCTGGCGCCGCGCGATCACAAACGAGGCTCCGGGTACGCCGTGCAGGCATTTATTGGCCGTTGCGGCGACCGCCGACAGGCTGCGGTCGGTGAAATCGAGCGCTTCGGCACCGAAGCTGCTGACGCCGTCGACAAGGAGCTGCACGCCGCGGTCCCGGCACAGATCACCCAACTGCCGCAGATCGTTCAGCCGACCGGTCGTAGTCTCATGATGAACGACCGCCACGTGTGTAAAGCGTTCACTGCCGCTTGCCGCATCGAGGCGAGCGGCGATTGCGCCAACATCCGGGGCCTTCATCCAATCGCCAACACAACGCTCGTGCGCAATCCGATACTGCGCACAGATTTGGGCGATGCGCTCGCCGTACACGCCATTTTCGACCGTCAGGACGCGTCCCGCTCCCGGAACGAGTCCCGCTAACATGCTTTCTACGGCAGCGGTGCCGGATGCGGTCATCAATACCGCGCTCCACTCGTCAGGGTCCAGCCCATACACTGCGAGCAACCGTTGCCGCGCTTCGTCCTGCAGATCGAAGAACTCACTTTCGCGATGACACAAATCCGGCTGCAGCAGACTGCGGCGCACCCGTTCTGTCAACGTGACGGGGCCCGGATTGAGTAATAACATCAATGCGCTCCGCCGCCGAAGTGTTGCATCAAGCGCTCCTTGACAGCGACCGGCGTAATCGTGGGACGTGGCAGGTTATCTGGGGTCCCCCTCCGTGTCAGTAAGCGCGCAAAGCGCGGGCCGTCACGCGGCGGTTCATCCAGCCACGCAGCGAAACGCCCGACGTCATCGGTTTCCAGCGACGAGGCGTACCCACACGCAGCGGCAACCTCTGCAAACGAAACATGTGGGGAGACGGTAGCCTGCCCGCCTGTCGACTCGTGCGCGCCATTGTCCAGCAGCAGGTGCCGTAGATTCGGCGGCCCGTAGGCTCCAACCGTTGCAAACGCTCCCAGCCGCATGAGCGCCGCCCCGTCGCCGTCCAGCGCGAGCACTTGAAGATCCGGGCGAGCCAGCGCCAACCCGAGCGCGAGCGGCACGACGCACCCCATCGACCCGACCATGTACAACTGGTTAGGTCGATCGGCGATCGCATACAGCTCGCGGCCACAAAATCCGGTCGATGCCAACACGACTGTCGACGCAACCGGTGTCGATGCCACGACCTGCCGAAGCGCTTCATGCCTCGACGGTCGCGCCTCCGGTGTCAGCCGGTGTGGCTCTATCGTCGCTGCAGTCGCCAACGCCCGTGCTCCGACCACGGAAGCTCCCGCCTTGAGTGGATACGATGCGACCGTGCCCTTTTGCATCAGCAGTGCGTACGGCCGACCGGTGTCATCCATGTACGCAGTGGCGCGATCCAATGCGGGACCAATTGCATCAATCTCGCTCGGGAACAATTCCCACGGAATCTCCATGGTCTGCAACAGCGCCGGAGTAATCGGTCCCATCAGCGCATGTTGCGGCTCGTCGGCAACGCCTGGCTGGCCGCGCCAGGTGACGATGAGTAGTTGCGGCAAACGGAAGGTCCAGGTCAGGGAGGTCAACGGACTGACGGCATTGCCCAAACCGGAGTTCTGCATCATTGCAACGCCGCGCGCCCGCGCCGGGCCTGCAGCGGCCGCGACCCTCGCAGTGCCCGCGACCGCCGCGGTGCCCACGGCGCCCCCGGCCCCGGCCCCGGCGAGCGCGACTCCTGCGATCAGCGCGACCGCGTCGCCTTCGTTGGCCATCGAAACGTAACGCAGCGACGCGTCCTGGAGCACGTAGTTGATGAACGGCGTCAGGTATGAGCACGGCACGCCCGCGTACCATGCGAAGCCACGCTCGCGTGCTGCCTCGACAAAATGACGCGCTTCAATCACGGACAGGATCCGCCGACGCCGCGCCTGATTCGCTTCCGAACGGTGTCTGCGCGTGCGCAAAATCAGCGGCGCGACGGAAATCTTCCAGATCGTTGACGCCGCGCCAATGGCCGTGAACATAGAGCACTTCGATCTCACCACCCGCAGCAATCAGCGCATTCAGCAATGCGGGCATATCGAGCGCGTCGAAGTCGGGACGTGCACGCAGTTCCGCGAGCACGGCTTTCAGTTTGGCGAGCCCCTTGCGACTCACATTCAACATGCCGATCCAACGGCCTTGCGATGCATCGCCACCAGCCGCCGCGTCCTCCTGTGAGCCCTTCCCCCCGGCAACGCGCTCGAGCAGTACCCGAGTACCGAACAAGCCGCGATCGTCACTGCGCGAGCAGTAAGCAAAATCCCGGACCGTGTGGTTGATTGCCCCCGTCGGCGACGAGTCGACCACCACAGAGAATTCGGCTGCGGTCTCGACGAGATCGCGCAGGACATAGCTGCGAAACAGTAGATCCCCGTATGAAATCACGGTATCCGACTCGAGCCCGTCGACTGCGCACGCCAGCGATGCCAGCTCGCCTGTCTGGGCGTGGCGCTCATTGACTACCAGCTTGATCCCGGCCGTATCGATCGCATCGGCCCGGTAGCCGCCGACGACCGTAATGTCGTTGACACCCTCCTTCTTGAAGCTGTCGATCAACCAGCGCAACAGCGGCTTGCCGGCGATCGGCAGCATGACCTTCGGGCGATCGGTCGTGACCGCTTCCAGTCCCTGTCCGCGACTTGCGGCCAGCACTAGAGCCGCACGCGCGGCGCCGGAAGCGGATAAGTAAAGGCGCTCGGCCGCCGAGTATTCGTCGGCATCCTGCAGCCGGAAGATCTCGTTGACCGAGATGATGCGGTCTTCGACATTCACGAGGGTCTGGCTAGCGTGGATTTCCCTGGCCACGCTTTGCATTGCAGCGGCGGCCGAACGCACCATATGGTTAGCCCAGATCACCACGCTTATCCCCGCTTCGCGAAACACATCCGTCGGCGTGCTGTAGTAACGCGTCGGCACGATCACCAGCGGCGCGCGCCCCGCCCATTCGCGTGCGAATGTCACAATCTCATCCGGTTTCGACAGCTTGCTGTGGATCAGGATCGCATCCGCGCCCGCTTTCCGGTACGCCTCGGCCCGGCGCAACGCTTCATCCATGCCCCAGCCGGCGATCAGCGCTTCGACCCGCGCGACGATCGAGAAGTTGGGATCGTTCTGGGTATCCTTGCCTGCGGCGATCTTGCCCGCGAATTCTGCGACATCGGCCAGCGGCTGGCGTTCGCCGTTCAGAAAGCTGTTGGTCTTCGGGAACTGCTTGTCCTCGATGCAGACCCCGGCGATGCCGCGTTGCTCGAGCTTGCGCACCAGGCGCCGCAGGTTGTTGAAATTCCCGTAGCCCGTGTCCCCGTCCAGCAGTATCGGCAGATCGCTGGCGTCGGCCATGAACTCGAGCGTATCCACTACCTGCGTCCAGCTCGCCTCGTTGTTGTCGCGTACCCCGAACTGCGCGGAAATTGACAGACCGGAAGCCCAGATGCCGTGAAAGCCAGCCTCGCGCACGATGCGCGCCGACAGGCCGTTGTGTGCTTCCATCAGGAATTCGAGCTCGGCGCTCTGCAACATCCGGCGCAACTTCGCGCTGCGCGTCGGCGCGACGGCTCTCGAGTCGTTCACGGTGCCCCCAGCTTCGGCAGCACTTCGCTCGCCGCACGCGTAACGTCGTTGGGAAAATCGATCTCGATCCAGGGTACTCCTGTGACGTCCGTGACTTCGAATATCTGACTGCGCTCCAGCAGCAGATCGCGAATCGCTTCCTCGTGTGGCAGGTTCGCACGGCCGCTGTCGACGTAGCCGGCCACGAGTGATGCGAGTCGGCGCGCGCCGGAAGCGTCAAAGCGGAAGAAACCTACAGATTCACCGATGGTGTCGTACTGGAGATCGGCCGCGAGCCGTTTACGAAATTCCACCGGCACGCCGTTGCGAACGCAGACCTTGACGGGCTCATCTCCGGCCTCGAAGTCGCGGTCGATCAAAAGCCGGTTCACCGGCCGATGGCCCGCAACCAGGGCAGCCATCATCCGCTCGTGATACAGCACATCGGCGTCCATGAGCAGAATATCGCCACCGCGTGTCATCGCGTCCGCGACAGTATGGACCGTGAGTACGCTGCCGAGCTCGAAGCCGCCGTTCAACACGATCTCGGGCCTTGGGTGCCAGTCGAGTCGTTCCAGCTCGGCCTCGACCAGGTCGTGCCGAAAGCCGAGTCCCAGGACGATTTCGGCGACGCCGGCGGTCCTGAGCAACCGCAGGTGGCGCTCGAGCAGGCTCATGCCGCCGAAGGGCAGCAGGCACTTGGGAAGCTGGCGGTCGTCGGCCTGTTGCAGACGCATACCGCGACCCGCTGCGAGAATGATGGCGCGCATGAAGGACCTTTCGAGGCTCGAGCCGGAGGGGGGAATCTTACAAAGAGGTGGCGTTGTTTGCTTAGCTGGGCGCGGGCCGGGCTTAGCTGGGCGCGACCGGGCTTCGTCGGACGCGGCCAGGCTCAGCCAGGCGCAGGCCGGGCGCCGGCGCCCGCGCCGTTCGCAAAGCGCAGGTACAGCAGCCCCGGCACGCCCAGAAGGATTTCGCGGGCGCGCTTGGCGAGCGACAATGCCAGCGCCGTGCTGGGTGCCAGTCCCACCACGGGCGCAAGCAGCAGATAACCGCCTTCCTGCACGCCCAGCGAGCCGGGAATGGCGAAAGCCGCGCCCCGGATCGCCTGTCCCAGGCTTTCCAGCAGCAGAGCATCGCTCCAATCGACCGGGGAACCCAGCAAATGCATGATGAGGTACACCTCGCCCGCGCCGACCAGCCACCCGATGAGGCTCAGAAGAAAACTCGCCGCCACACTGCCCTTGCGGCCGTAGGTGGTCTGCACGGCGAGATCGATCGCTTCGGCGCGGCTGAGCAGTTGCGACCAGTCCCGCTTGCCCGAAAACCGAGTGGCCGCGCGCATCAACTTGGCAAACAGGCCGCGCCGTTGCGTCCAGTAGAACCCCGCCAGGCAGAACGCGAGCACACCGCTGGCGATGTACAACGGCGTGCGCACATCGTGCTGCGAAATCTGGCTGGCCCGCGCGCCCAGCAGCGCCATGCCGAGAAGCGCGAATAAAACCTGCGCGATGCTCTGAAAAGTGGTGCTGACCGTGATCGCCGCGGCGGCGTCCTCCATCGGCATTCCACGCAGGGCGAGGCAACGGACCATCAACATCGGTCCGCCGATCTGTCCGGCCGGCAGGAAACTGTTCGCGGATTCGCCCACCCAACGCGCCAACAACGCGTGTCGCAGTGCACCGCGCGTGGCGCTCTTATCGAACAGCACGCGAATCGCGACCGCGTCGAGCACCAGCGGTAACAAGTGAAACAGCGCGACGAGCAGCAGCCCCCAGCCGGCGAGCGCCAACGTCGAGAAGATCGGTGTCAGGCCCTGGGACGCGACTATGCCGATGAACAGCAGCAAGCCCGCCGAGAGGAGCCACGTCGCAGCCCGTGTCATGTGCCACGAGGGCGGCGGCGAAATACCTGGCGAATCCCGAAGTAGGCGAGCGCATCCTTCATGTTGGATACGAAGCGCCACCAGCCGTGCATCCTCGGGTCGGTCACGTATTCGAACGTCAACGAGACGCGCAGCTCATTTTCGCCCAGGGGCGAAATCCGGTGGCGCAAGGCGTCCCCGTCGAAAAATACCAGGCCGCCGGGCGCAATCTGCAACGATCCGGATTGCTTCGGAATGCCGTCCTTGCGCGTGTGCAACTCGTAGTCGAGCCGGCAGGAGGATTCGTCGATCACGCCGAACAGCAACGTATAGCGGCGGCCGGCGTAGTACGAGGTGTCGTAATGCCAGCCGATGTGATCGCCGGGGCGTGTGTAGAAATACAGTGCATACGCGTGCGGGTCGTCGTCCGGCGAGACCTGCACACGCTCACCCGAAAGTTGCCCGAGCCAGTCGATGAGCGCTGGCGAGCGGTACAGCTCAGCGATGAAAGGCGCGAGCTGATCGATCGTATGGCGGCTGACGCTTCCACCCTGCTTGTGTCCCGGCAGGTAGTTGCGGTTGACGGCGGCCTTGACGGACGCAACGGCCGCTACGAGCTGTGCGGTGACCTCGGGTGCGAGGAACTCTGAAAGATAGATGAATGCGCCTTGTTGTACGAACTCGCCTCGCAGTGCCTGCACATCGAAGCGGCTCAGACGTGCAGCCATCTCCCGATCGGCACCATGCGGCTGCGTGGCTGGAGCATGCGCACCGTCCCGAGCGTCCAGCGTGCGAGTAGCCGCCAACCCGGTCACAACGTCCCCGGCAGTGCGGCTTGACGCTGGCGCGACACACGGAAGTAATCGACTACGACCCAGATCGCAAACGCAGGCGCGCCGACGGCAGCGGCAACGAGAAACGGCGCAACGCCATCGCAGAGTGTGACCACCGGCAGCAGATACAACACATCTTCGGTTTCGAAACCGCCCAGCGATGCCTGTTGGCTCGCGGTTTTTCCCGCCAGCTCCTCGATACGCATGCGCAGGAAGAAAATCAATGCGATCGCAACACCGGCGAGCGCGCCGAGGGCCGCGGGAGCGAGGTACTGCGCCGCGCGTGGAGTGATGCCAACGCCGACTCCCATGGCAACAAAAAGGAGAATGGTCACGGCGGCATCGCTTGCCAGGTCGTACCAATGTCCGATGCGGCTGGTTTTGCCGCTGATGCGGGCCAGCTCCCCATCGGTGTGATCCAGGAAATTCGACAGGATCAGCAGCAACGCTCCCACATTCGACCAGGCATAGGTTCCGGGCGTGAACGCCGCAGCGCCGCCAAGGCCGAAGAGCAAACGGACGGTGGTCAGGTGATTCGGCGTCACCCGGGTGTCCTTCAGCGGCGTCACCAACCGGCGCGCCAGGCGCGCGTCCCATGGGCGTCGCGCGGCGAGGCTTGAATCAGGAACCGGATGCAGCTCGGACATGACGGATCGATGCCAAAGAACGCGCCGGGGCAAGCGCGGATCAAGGTATTTTACGCTGCTCGCGCAGCCAAAGCACGGCGTCCGCGAACGCTTTGCCCGGTTCCCGCCAGCGGTACCCCAGCTCACGGACAGCCTTGTCGCTCGAGAAGAACATGCGCTTGCGCGCCATCCGCACACCCTCGACAGTCACTCTGGTCGGCCGGCCGGTGACTCGGGATGCAAACTCTGCAACATAAGCGATGGGCAGGACGGCGGCCCGCGGCAGACGGATGCTGGGCGGTTTGCGGCCCACGAGCTGCGCGATCTCGGTGAGAATCTCGCGCAACGTCATGTCCTGGCCGCCGAGAATGTAACGCTGGCCGTCGCGTCCGCGTTGCAAAGCGAGCAGGTGACCGGCTGCAACGTCATCTACGTGCACGATGTTGAGTCCGGTGTCGACGTACGCCGGCATCCGGCCCGCAGCGGCGTCGAAGACCATCTGGCCCGTGGGTGTTGGCTTTACATCGCCTGGCCCGATCGGTGTCGACGGATTGACGATGACCACCGAAGTGCCAGCGCGCGCCGCAGCGTCCACGACCTGTTCCGCGAGGAATTTCGATCGTTTGTAGTGGCCGATCATGTCTGCCAGCGCGACCGGTGTGGCTTCCGTGCCGGGAGAGCCATCGGCAGGTATGCCGATAGTGGCAACACTGCTCGTGTAGACGATACGCTCGACACCTGCGAGGCGCGCAGCTTGCAGGATATTGCGCGTCCCCTCCACATTGGTCCGGTAGAGTTGCTCCGGCTCGCGCGCCCCGAGGGGATAGTCTGCCGCAACATGGAACAACGCCTTGCAATCGGCGAGCGCGGCGGCGAGCGATGCCGTGTCCGCAAGCTCCCCCGCAACGATCTCTACCTCCAGATGCAGTAGATTGAGGCGTTGGGAGCTTTTGCGCACCAGGGCGCGCACCTGCCAGCCGTCCTTGAGCAGAGCGCGTACGACGGCCGCGCCGACAAATCCTGTCGCGCCCGTGACCAACGCTCTCATGAGCGCGCAGGGTCCGGTGCGGTGGCCTCGGGCGCAGCGGCCCTCGTTGCCGGAAAAGCAAATGGAGACAACGACCCCGCTTGCGCGACCGCAGACAGCGAGCGGCTCGCGACTCGATACCGGCGGGCGAGCCGGATGAGAGGCGCCAGATCGGACGGAGTGCGCGCCAGCGCGCCTATCAGTCGCCACAACTGCAGATGGCCGGCCGCATCAGCAGCAATCGCCACCGTCCGCGGCAGAGCGTCCTTGGCGGTGTCCACGATCACGCGTACGGCAATGAACGGTAGCTGCCGTGATTGCGCAACTTGCGCGACGGCGAGACTCTCCATGTCGACGGCTGCCGCGCCCGATTCGCGGAACAGAGCGGCCTTCTGCGCGGGAGAAGCGACGGCTCGCGAGCTTGTCAGGAGTTTGCCGAGAGCCACCGGATGATGCGCAGCGAGCGCCGCACCAAGGCGATCCCGCCAATCGCGTGACGTCGCAACACCCGAGCCGTGCGGCGCAATCACTTCGCTCGGAAGAAATATGGTGCCGGCAGCGAGCGCGGGATCCAACCCTCCCGCCATACCCCAGCTCGCGAGCGCTGTAGCACCGGCCTCAAGAAGAGCTTGCGCGCCTTGGGCCGCCGAGGTGTTGCCCATCCCGCAGACAGCCAACAGCGTGCCGTCGGCAAGAGCTGCCAGGTGTTCGAGGCGTCGCGTCGTGGGACCCAAATGGCGCGCCTCGGCCGCCAGTGCGCAGACGATGCCGACGACGTTCAACGTCAATGAGCGGCTCCGGAGCGAGCCAGATTGCGGTAGGCCGCCAGCGCCCAAACGGGGAAATAGGCGCAATAGCCGTGGTACTTGAGGTAGAACACCCGCGGGAAACCGGGAGCCGTGAAGCTTGGATCGTCCCAGAGTCCATGCGCCTGTTGAGTCCGCAACAGATAGTCGATGCCGCGGCTCACGGCGCCTGACTCGACCTCCCCGGCTGCCAGCAGCGCCAGTAGCGCCCAGGCGCTCTGATACGGGTTGCTCGGAGCCTTGCTCAGCTCGCGCGACCGCGGCGTATACGAGTCGTTGCTCTCACCCCAGCCGCCATCTGCATTCTGGCGGGATGTGAGCCATGCAACGGCACGCCGTACCGCGGCATCCTCGGCGCTGACACCCGCCTGCGCGAATGCAATGAGGACAGACCATGTGCCGTAGATGAAATTCGAGCCCCACCGGCCGAACCACGAGCCGTCCGCCTCCTGTTCCGTGCGCAGAAATGCCAGAGCCCGCTCGAGCGCCGGTTTGTCATCCCGACGTCCCACCACTGCCAGGGCGGTCACGACCCGCGCGGTGACATCGCTCGTGGGCGGATCGAGGAGCGCGCCGTGATCTGCGAACGGAATCAGATTGAGGTTGTAATGAACATTGTCTACATCGAACGCCGCGAAACCGCCATTGCGGCTTTGCATGCCGACCAGCCAGTTCAGAGCCCGGTCGAGCCGTTCCGCATAACGCCCGGGATCGCTCGCGCGGTGCATTGCCCAGGCGATGACCGCCGTGTCGTCCAGATCCGGATAGAAGCTGTTGGCAAACTGAAAGGCCCACCCACCTCCGGGCAGGCCGGGGCGGCTGGCCTGCCAGTCGCCGGGCTCCGTCAGCAACTGTTGGGATTGCAACCAGTCGAGCGCACGGTCAGCCGCAGCGGCCGCAACCGTCCCACCCGTCTCCTGCATTGCAAGTCCCGCCAGGGCGGTATCCCAGATCGGCGACACGCACGGCTGGCAATACGCGCTGGCCGGGCCGACGACCAGCAGCTTCTCCAGCGCGCGCCGTGCAGTCACACAACGTGGATCGTCGCGCGAGTATCCGAGCACCAACATGGCTTCGAGCGCATTGACCATCGCCGGAAAGATCGCACCGAGTCCTTCCTCGCCGTTCAATCTCTCCAGCACCCAAGTTTCGGCACGCCGGGTGGCGCTCTTGCGCATGGCCTTGGGGATGAGCGGATCGATCAGGCGCGCGCAGCGATCGAGGAGGAGAAATGCCCGCGCGAGAAATCCGGAGCCCTCGCCCGGGAGTCGAAAGTAGTGCCGCTCCTGTTCCGGGGGAGTTGTGAACAACTCGCGGATATCCACTCCGCGCGGATTTGCGGCGAGCGGCTTGTACGTGCATAGGATGAGCAGCGGCACCATGACCGTACGCGACCAGTAGGAAACCTTGTCGAGATGAAAGGGAAACCAGCGCGGCAACAACATGATCTCGACCGGGATATACGGCACCCCGCGCCACGGTATCTGCCCGAACAGCGCCAACGCGATTCGCGTGAAGACGTTCGCTCGGGCCGCACCGCCCCGCTCCAGAATTGCTGCGCGCGCGCGCCATGTGCGGAGCATCGGGACTGTCACCCGCGAGCTTGAGGGCGAAGTACGCTTTGACGGTGCAGCTAACATCGAGGCCGCCGCCGTAATACAGCGGCCAGCCGCCATGCTCCGCCTGATGCGCACGCAAGTACGCTGCGATCTTGGCCTCGAGCGCCGGATCGGGCTCGCCGAGAAAATGCAGCATCAGGATGTATTCGGCGGGAATCGTGCAGTCGGCCTCGAGCTCGAACAGCCAGTAGCCCGCTGCGTTCTGCAATCCGAGCAGCGCCTCACGGGCGGCCTCGATCGTGCGATCCAACGCCGACTGCTCGATGAGCCGCTCGAGGCCCGGCGCGCGCATCTGCCCGCGCGCGCGCGCTTGGTCGAGAGCCGTCTCAAGAGCGCGTGAGTTACGGCTCAATGGCCCGATCTCCCTTCCGAGCGGCGAGCGTTGCGCTCCTGCGGGAAGTGCACGGCGTTCGCACTGTGGCCGTATTCCGGCGAGGCGGTCAGGGATGGCCCGGCCCGGGACGGTCGGCGCGCCACCACCGCTGGCGCCAGCGGCAGGCCGCGTGCGGCAATGGCGAATAGACGCTTGAGCATCCAGTCGTTGCGCACCGCGAAGTTAGTCAGAAGCTGGGTCATACCGACCGCAGAGCGCGACACCTTGACCTGCGCGCCGCTCGTGAAGCCCGGCGTCCGGTCGATTCTTTGCAGGGTCAGAACCGCAAGGCCGATGGCCCACAGGCAGAAGCGCCGGATACCGGCCTCCGCCCCAGGAATCAGCAATGTGAACTCGAGGGCGTTGCGCAGATGAGCGTGCGCCACGCCGACCAGTTCATGCATCCCGGCGTCGAAGCGCGCATCCTGGTGCCCCGGCGACAGCTCCGCGAGGTCGATGCCGTGTTGGCTGAAGACCTCCTGCGGCAACCAACAAGCTCCCCGCGCGCGGTCCTCCCAAACATCCTTCAGGATATTGGTCATCTGCAGGCCCTGCGCGAACGACACTGCGAGATCCTGCAGCGCGCCGCGCTGGCGGTTGATCCTCGCCGAGTATTCGCAAAACAGCTCGGTGAGCATCTGGCCGACGACACCGGCGACGTAGTAGCAGTAGTCGTTGAGATCGGTCGAGCGCGGCAGGCCACGCAGGCTCGCAGTCCGCTGAAAATGATGCATGCCGCCGCACATCACCGCAACACACCGTTGAATCGCGCTGCGCTGCTGCTCGCTGAAACCTGCCGTCACCTGTACGACCCGCTCCATGTTGAGCGCAAGATCGCGCTCGGCGGGCAGGGTCCGTTCCGAAAGCTGCGGCAGCAGATCCTTTACCAACAGCGTTGCGTTCTCAGTGCCGCATACCACTGCCACGAAGCGTTGCAGCAACACCAGGGTTGCAGCAGCCGTAGGCGCGGTCTCGTCCTCGATCGTATCGGCGATCCTGCACAACAGGTAAGCGCTGGTCACCGGCGTTCGCAAGCCCGCGGGTAGCTGCGGAATCGTCAGCGCAAAGGTGCGCGAGACGTGCGGCAGGATGCGGTTCTGGTAATCCTCGTCTGCAGTGATGGAGTCCATGGGGCGTGTCTCGCATCCAGTCAGTAGCGACGCGAAAGCAACCAATCCGCCAGCGAGCGCAGCGGCTCGGCGCGCGCTCCAAAGGGCTCCAGGGCATCGAATGCCCGGGCATGCAGCAGACGCACACGCTCTTGCGAGGCTTCGATCCCGATTACGGCCGGATGTGTGGGCTTGCCACGCTCGCTGTCGGCGCCTGTCGCCTTGCCGAGCGTCGAAACATCGCCGAGCACGTCCAGCAGATCATCCTGGATCTGGAATGCGAGTCCGATCGGCTTCACAAAATCATCCAGCGCGGCATGCAGGCGAGGTTCGAGCGACGGTGCGCAAGCCGCTCCCATCAACACGCTGACGCGGATCAACGCACCGGTCTTGCGTGCATGCATCTCTTCGACTTGCGCAACGTCCACCCGCTTGCCCTGCACGGCAAGATCGATGGCCTGGCCGCCGGCCATGCCAAAGGTACCGCTCGCCTCGGCCAGAAGATCGATCAGGCGCAGCCGTACCGCAGCCGCTGCGGGCAGTGCGGGATCGCGAGTCAACAGTTGGAATGCCAGGGACTGGAGCGCATCGCCCACGAGAACCGCCGTGGCCTCATCGAAAGCTTTGTGACAGGTTGGCCGCCCGCGGCGCAGATCATCATCATCCATCGCCGGCAGATCATCGTGCACCAGCGAATACACGTGCACGAGCTCGATCGCGCAGGCCGCAGCCTCAACCGCTTCTTCGGTAAGCCCAACTGTGCGCGCAGTGGCGAACACCAACGCCGGCCGTATGCGCTTGCCGCCGCCCAGTACGCTGTAGCGCATCGCCTGATGCAAGCGAGCAGGGAGTACGTTCGGCTCCGGGAGCCGCGCGGCCAACGCCAACTCCATGCGCGCCTGCCATTCTTTCAGTTGGGCGCTGAATGCGTGGCGCTTGGCCGACTCATCCGTTGCCGCTTGTCGAACTCCGGCTGCGCTGTTCACGTCCGCGAGTCCACCGCCGCTGCGCACATCATTGCAGCTCGGAAGTTCGGCGGCCGTCCGGCTCGCGACTTACGCGCTTCACATCGGCGACGGCTACCGTAGCCACCGTATGGCGCGCCCTACTGCCATCTGCAACGGCGCCATCCACAACGGTGCCATACACAATCGGCGGATCGGGCGCCATCGGACCGGTGACTCCGGGGCCGCGTAATGCCGCCTTCAGCGCCTTGAGCGGATGCGCGAACGCATCATCGACCGCCGTACCCTCGAATCCGCAATGCGCCATGCAGTTGTCGCAGGCCGGATTACGCCCGACGCCGTACTGCTCCCACGGCGTGTCCTCCATCAGAGACTTGAAGCTCGACGCGTAGCCTTCGTCGGTGAGCAGGTAGCAGGGACGCTGCCAGCCGAAAAGATTGTAGGTCGGCGTGCTCCACGGCGTGCACTGATACGCCTGGTTGCCGGCCAGGAAATCCAGAAACAGCCCGGAATGATTGAACGACCAGCGGCCGCGTGCGCCGCCGCTCTGGGCGCGGGCGGTGCGGCCGCGCTTGAAGATTTCGCGGAACAGCCGTTTGCTGGCGCTGCGCGCCAGGAAGACATCCTGCCGCGGAGCGTGGTGATAGCTGTACCCGGGCGAGACCATGATGCCCTCGATCCCGAGCGCCATCGCCTCGTCGAAAAACGCGGCGACGTGGTCCGGATCCTCGCCGCTGAACAACGTGCAATTGATCGTGACGCGAAAGCCTTTGCTGCGCGCAAGCCGGATGGCCGCAACGGCTTTGTCGAACACGCCTTCCTGGCAGACGGACTCATCGTGCCGCTCCCGGCTGCCGTCCAGGTGAATCGAGAAGGTGAGGTACGGCGACGGCCGATACTCATCGATGTGCTTCGGCAACAGGAGCGCGTTGGTGCACAGGTAGACGAATTTCTTGCGCGCCACGATGCCGGCGACGATCTGCGGCATGTCCTTGTGGATCAGCGGCTCGCCGCCGGGAATGGAGACCATGGGAGCATCGCACTCGTCCACAGCCCGCAGCGCGTCCACCACACTCATGCGCTTCTGCAGCGTCTCTTTCGGGTGGTCGATCTTGCCGCAGCCGGCGCAGGCGAGGTTGCATTGAAACAAAGGCTCGAGCATCAGCACCAGCGGGTAGCGCTTCACACCCCGCAGCTTGCGGCCTGCGATGTAACTTCCGACCCGATATGCCTGAATCAGCGGTACGCCCAATCTGAAGCTTCCTATTGCAGTGCGCGCAGAGCCGCGCGGTGATCCCGCCAGATTCGCGCCCATTCGAGCTTGAACCATGGAGTGAATTGATCTGCGCCGCTGCCGGCGAGCTCGGCCTGCAGCGCTTCCGGGGAGATCCAGCGCCACGCGAGAATCTCGTGCCGGTTGACGCGTAACGGCTCGGTACAGTGGCCGATATACACGGAACACAGCTCCTGCTCCGCGCCGGCCGCATCGAATTGCGCCTGGTACTGGAACTTGAACAGGAACTGCAGCGGGCAGCGCACGCCAAGCTCCTCGTGCAGGCGGCGGTGAATCGCCGTCTCAAGGGTCTCCGCGCTGCGCGGGTGGCTGCAGCAGCTATTCGACCAGTACAACGGCCACAGACGCTTCGACGCCGCGCGCTGCTGCAAGAGCAGCTCCCCGTCGTCGTTGAAAATCAAAAGCGAGAACGCCCGGTGCAGCACGCCGCCGCCCCGGTGGCAGTCGGCCTTGCTCATATGGCCGACTTCGCGGTCGGCGGCGTCCACCAGGATGAGCAATTCGGAGTCTGCTGCGACTTCGTCCGCGCTGCCGCGACCGTCCCGAACTTCATCCGTCATAAAGACAACTCCAAACTGGCGCCACTGGCCGGCCTGCCCTTATCAGTGCCATCGCAACGGTGCGCCAGGAACATGCGTACGCACATAATAGCCGCCCGCCTGCGGTTCGCCACAGCAATCTGCGACGGTCCGAGCCCCTCAAAGTGGGGGCGCGGAGCGCGAAGTCGGGGCTACTTCAGGTCTGAATGGGGGAGCCGCAACGGGCAAGCACACTGCGCAGGTCACGCAGCGCCGGAAATACCTCGTTGTTCCAATCCGCGCCCTGCTGATCGTAGGCGCGCTGCTCGTATTCGACGATCTCCTTGTCCTCGGCGAAAATACGCTCGGTAAACCAGGTTACGAACGGCCATACCGCATGGATCAGGCCCGGAACCGGCGGCTTCTTGACGGATAAATAGCCGTACGTGCGGTTGGTGCGCTGCCCGGCATCCAGCGGCGTATAGCCCAGCCACACATCCAGCACGGGATCCTCGCTCAACTGGATGTCGCGCCCCACCCAGACTCTCAGGCTCTGTGTCGGGTAGTCGGTCCGAATGCGCATGTGATCCGAGAAATCCTTCTTCGCCTCACCGCGCTTGCGCACCAGGTCCACGATGACTTTCTCGCCCACCGAGGACTTGCCGGCGGTGCGGCTGAAGCTATATTCCACCTGTGCCCAGTCGTCGCCGTGCTGCCGGCCGATGCACCTGGCCCGGATCGATCCCATCTGCTTGCGATGCATGAACTGGTGGTTCATGTCGAACAGGTTTTCGTGCATGAAAGTGTAGTGGCAGGCGACTTCACGGTTCAGCCGCCGCGTCTTGTAATCGGCGCGCTGCGAGGATCCGAGCACCTGTGGCAGGCGGCTTTCCGCAAGCTGCGGATCGCCGGGGAAGACGAAGATGAGGCCGGCCACTTCGCGCGCCGGGTAGGCCTTCACCCCGTTGGGCAAGCGGTCCTTGCCGAGGTACGGCACTTCCACGCACTTGCCACTGCAGTCGTATGTCCAGCCATGGTAGTGGCACTTGATATTGTCACCTGCCACCACTCCCAGGTGCAGCGGCACCTGGCGATGGGCGCAGCGGTCCTCCAGCGCGAACACCTGTCCGCCGGCGCCGCGATAGAGCACGATCGGCTGCCCGGCGAAACGGCGCCCCAGCGCGCGGCCCACTTTCAGTTCATCGGACCAGGCGAGGGCATACCAGTAATCGGGATGCGCGCCCACGCGGCGCAGGTCGAATGCATTGGGCGAATTCGCCGCCCGCAGGCTGACCAGGCTCGAGCCATCTTCCGACATGAGCGCCCCTTAAGCCTCGTTGGCCAGTTGCTTCAGGACCCGCTCGAAGATCTCCACTGGCTGCCCCCCCTCGATCAGGTGCCGGCCGTTGATGATCACCGCGGGCACGGCGTGAATGCCATGGTTGACGTAGAACTGCTCGCGCGCCCGAACATCGTCAGCGAATTCGTCGGACGCCAGAATCTGTCGCGCCCGCACAGGATCCAGGCCCACCTTCTGCGCCACGTCCGCCAGCACACCGTGATCGCTGGGATCCAGCCCTTGCGTGAAATAAGCCGCAAAAAGCGCCTCTTTCAACGCCAGTTGCCGCCCTTCGCCCTCGGCCCAGTGCAGCAGGCGGTGCGCATCGAACGTGTTGTAGATCCGCGTGCGCTTGCTCATGTCGAAGGGGAAACCCAGGTCCGCGCCTCGGGCGCGGATCATTTCCTGGCTGCTCTCGATCTGCTCGGGCGTCGAGCCGTACTTATGGGAGATGTGCTCGACGATGTCCTCACCGCCCGGGCCCATCTGCGGATTCAGTTCGAACGGCTGGAAATGCATGTCGGCAGTGACCTCGCCGCTCAGCTTGGTCAGCGCTGCCTCGAGGGATTTAAGTCCGATCACGCACCACGGACAGGACACGTCGGATACGAAGTCGATTTTCATCTTGGCGGTCATATACGGCACCGGACGGGAGGCTCGGACCGCCAATGTTCACACCACGCGGCCATCGTGAGCAAGCTGGCGTCAATCTTCGTACTGAAACACCTGCTCCAGCGGAACTGCGAAGACGCGAGCAATCTTGAACGCAGCTTCCAGCGACGGCGAATACTTCCCCTGCTCGATGGCGATGATTGTCTGGCGTGTCAGGCCAACGCGGTCGCCGAGGTCCTGTTGGGTCATCTCACCCTGGTGAAAACGCAGCGTCCGGATGGTGTTGCGGACACGTGTCTGGGGAGCGGCCATGATCATGCGCCGAGGCGGTAATAGAACAGCTCCGAACTCAGCCGAACGAGTTCCGCAACGGCGAATGCGCCCATGATCGAATACAACAGGAGATCGTAAGGCGTCAGCGGCTGGACATGGAGTCTGACTCCGTAGTAGCCGTAGACAAGAAGGATGGCGAGGATCTGGGCCACGATGCTTTTCTCACGGAACAGGGTTCCCGTCGGACGCCGCGCCCGATCCGTCCGAGTTGCGCCTGGCACCGCTGTCGTGCGACGCACGTAGGCGCGCCTTGCAATCAGGCCGCACAGGATCACGCAGGCCACGAAGCAGGTGCTCGCGGCAGCGACTACAGAGGGTGGCAGGTTGAACATGGCAAGGGCCCTTCAGGGTTACGATGTAATATATACCTTACATAAAGTACCCTAAACAAGACACCAAGACGTGTCAAGTATCCTTTACATGCGGGCAGCCGCAGCGGATATCAGGGCCGCGACACGAAATGCAGCGCGGCCGAATTCATGCAATAGCGCAGCCCGGTAGGCCGCGGTCCGTCGTCAAAGACATGGCCGAGGTGAGCGGCGCACCGCGGGCACGACACGGCTGTGCGGCGCACGCCCAGGCTGTTGTCGCTGCTTTCGATGACGTTGTGCTTCGAGATCGGCTGCCAGAAACTCGGCCAGCCGGTGCCGGATTCGAACTTCGTGCGTGAATCGTACGCCGCCGTCTCGCAACAGATACAGCGGTAGATCCCAACACCGTGTTGGTTCCAGGTCACGCCCGTGAACGGCCGCTCCGTGCCCTCATGCCGCGTCACGACGAACGACTCCGGCGACAATTGATGCTGCCACTCCGCATCGCTCTTGACGATCCTCGGCACGCGCTCCATTCCTTCGCTCTTGCCGTCCGCGGAGAAATTTTCGATCAGCACATCGGGTGACTGCGCGGCCGGCACGGCTGCAAAAACGCGTCGCGACATCATGCCCGCCGCCACGACGGCGAACGCTGCAGCGCTCCAACTCAAAAACTGTCGCCGGGTCAGATGAGGGCACCCGACAGACGGCGCGCGAGTTCGGTCGTTTGAGCTTTGCATACCGGCCATTCCTTCGTTTACTTTGCCGGCGCGGGAGGCCGGGGCAACTTGGCCATCGCATCTTTGCAGCCAGCACTCAGCTTATCGGAGTTGCCGCGCAGGCACATCATCGCTTCATGGCCCTGCTTGTCCGCGCACAATGTCTTGCTGTCCGTCTCGCAGGCTTTTCTGACGGCATCGCGGGCGGCCTGCACCTCGGGCGACGGTGCTGGCGGCTGTGCTTGAACGGCGGTCGACGCGAACAACGCGGCTACGAGCATCACGGAAACAATTCGCATGGAATTCCCCTTCGTTGATGACGGGTGATGTTAACAATCCCGTCTCGAGACAACCGCTTTAGCAGCATCTCGTCCGCGTTCCGGTCGCCTAACCTCCCGCGCCTTGCCACGGCGCCGCTGTAGCCTGCGCGCTCCAGATTGTCGCATCGCGCCCGACGGCAATCCGCCATTGGGAAGTGGCGTGCTCCTGCTCGACCTCGTACAGGTCCCAGCGTACCTCGACTTTGCTGTTTCCTGCGGCGCCGCGGTATTCGGGCTTGACCTCATAGGTGTGCCAGCCGTCGTCGCCGGCGCCCCCGCGAAAGGCAATGGATTTGACCCCGCCCCACTTGAACAATTCAGCTTTGAAGCGCGCTTTCTCGAACCGCGCGGAGCAGTTCCGGCACGCCGTGGCCCCGCCCGGATCTTCCGCAAGCAGTTTCTCGATGAACTGGCGAAGAGCGGCCGCCCCCCCGGCAGTAGGCGTGCGCCGCTCGCCGCCCCGGACCGGCTCATCCGATACCGGGTCGATCGGTGCAGCCTCGATCTGCGACAGGGAGTAGCGATACAGGCCGAATCGCAGACTGACTTCACCCGATTGGGGAGCCGTATGCGGGCCGTTGGTCGCGGGCGCGAACCTCCACTGGCGCAATGCGTGGAGAGCTGACTCGTCGAGACGCCGAAAGCCGCTCGTGCGCAACACGTGGACATCGCTGACGCGCCCGCTGTCGTTGACCGTTACTCGAACTACGGTTGTGCCCTCCTCCAGCAATCTAACCGATAGCCGCGGATACATCGGCACTACACGTTGCAACACTGTCACACCCACACCGCCGGCGCGCGTATGCGCGGCTGGCGTGAATTGCAGGTCGGTAGCCTCGACTGGCTGTTGCTCCGCGGCTACGCTGGATGCGAGCGGCAGGTGGAAATCAGTAGCAGTAATCGCGGGTTCGTCGGCGACCGCATCGATCTGGAATTCCGGAGCGGGCCGCACCCAGTGAACCTTCGGCGTGAGCAACTGAGGATTCGCTTCGATCGGCTGCTCCACCTGAGGTAGCTGATACGGGTCGTCGATGAGGACGGCGAGCATTGCCGGGGACGCATCGCCGCTCTGCGCCTCCCTTGCACCGCGATGTCCAACCAGAACATAGATCAGAAGAAGGTGCGCAAGTACGGTGACCAATGCAGCCACGCCGTGCTCAACATCGACTGACCTGAATATGCGCATGCGACGCTCGCGCGGGCGGTGGGCGGTGACGTCCCGTTCTACTTCGTAAGTCTACACCGGCGCGCGGACGGATCGGGTCAGCAGCACTCCACCCAGCGCCAGCGCGAAACCGAAGAATTGCAAGGCCGACAGGGTCTCGTGAAAAAACAGGTAGGCCTGCACCGCCGCAAGAGGCGGAACGAGCAGGATCAATGCCGTGACCTTGGTCGCCTCGCCGTGCCGCATCATCCACATGAGAAGAGTGGTGCCCACCACCGATGGAACCAGTACGGCCCAGATCAGGGCGGCCCACAGTATCGGCGTTCCGTCCCAGTGGCCCGTTCCCGCGCACATTGCGACGACGATGGCGACGGCAGCGCCACCGAAATTCTGGACGCTGGCGGCACTCCGCAAATCCGTCGCTGAAAGCCACTTCTGCACGAGCGCGCCGATGGTTACTGCGACGACGCTCAACAGAGCGGCCCCGACGGTCAACAGGGTCAGAGAGCCGACACCGTTGCTCGCAAGCTTTGGAGCGAGTACCAGCGCAACGCCCGCGAATCCGATGAAGAGCCCGATCCACGTGCGCGCTTCGAGCCTTCTGCGCATCACCGCAACGAGAAAAATCGCCGTGAACAGCGGCTGAAGCGCTCCAAGAAGCGCCATCACTCCGGCTGCCATGCCGCGCGCAATGGCCCAGTAACTGGCGCACAGGTAAACGCCCTGCATCAGGGCGCCTGCCAGCAGATGCGGTCCGGCACGACGGCCTCGCGGCCATTGCGCACCCGCCACTACCGCAGCCGTACCCATGACGAGCGCAGTCAAAGTGAAGCGGGCAATCAGGAATAGCTGCAGATCCGCGTGCGACGCAACCGCTTTGGCGACGATGAACCCGGTCGACCAGATCAGGACAAAGACGATCGGCAGGCCGAAGCGCAACATCTTTAGCGCTCGCGCCAGCGCGCGCAGCGCGGCGTCAGCAGGCGACGACGCGACCGAGTGTCGCAGCGCTTCAGTGATCCCCAACGCGCAGTCGCGTTCCGCCCGTCTTCGGATCCTTGTACTCGCGGTTCGAATCGCACACGTACTCGAGCATCTTGTAGTGCGG
>FTEM01002339.1_pt1 | contig 23895 bp, 23 predicted proteins | sample 1640201 | NCBI WGS metagenome assembly FTEM01 (sample SAMEA3914816, study PRJEB12502) | metagenome | biome: forest; material: soil | place: USA | collected 2011-09-16 | depth 0.3 m | reverse complement strand
CGTGACTGCATCGAACAGCCCCGCCACCCGCAGCGCGTGCTTTGCCAAGGACAGGCCCGAGGTCAGCAGCAAGAGCTTCAGACCACTTGCCTTCAGGAGATGGGCAATGGCTGCCCACTCTGGATTGAGGAGAGGCTCACCACCGGAGATGAGAGCTACACGGGTTTCGAGGCGTTTGAGGCTCGGGAGTAACTGCGTGACGGCCTCCAGGCTCATGTCCGCGCGCCCGTGGCGCCAGTAGTCGCAAGTCACGCAACGTGAGTTGCAGCGCTCAGACAGATAGAGAGTCACAAGCGGCAGGCGCCGGAGCGACGAACCCACATGCAAGGCGTCAGCGGTCAATCGTAGCTACCTTGTTCTGAAGCAGACTGTGGCTGCAGCCGTGCGTGTCGCGGTCCACGGGAGACAGGCGGCGCGGCGCCGCTGCCTTCATCACGAGCACTCATAGGATGAGTCGCGCGTTCCTAGGGAAACGGTTCAAAGCCCAGGACCGAAGCGTGCCGAAACCGCATGCCGGCTCTAATGTAGTGTTTACTTAATTAAGTAATAGATTCACAATAAACGGATGGAAGGATTCGCAGCCTTAGCCGACCCGACCCGCAGACGCATCGTCGAGATGCTCGCGCAGGGCAGCCTGTCGTCGGGGGAGATCGCCAGCCGCTTCGATGTCAGCGCACCGGCGGTCTCACAGCACCTGAAAACACTGCGCAGGGCCAAGCTCGTTCGAGTTCGCGCCGAGGCACAGCGTCGGATCTATGAGCTGGATCGGGAAGGAGTCGAGCAGTTGTCCGAGTGGGTCACCCGGATTCGTCACTTCTGGGGCCCGAAGCTCGACTCCCTGGAGCAGGCATTACGCGAGGAGACCGCTTCATGAGCGAACAAGGTCACTCGTTCAGCGTGCTCGCTGTCCGTTTCGAGCGCCGGCTGCCCGGTGCCGTCGAGCGAGTTTGGCAACATCTGACCGACTGCAGCAAGTTAGTTGGGTGGTTCGGAGAGGATGGGGTCATCGAGCCGCGGGAAGGAGGCACGGTGCGCTTCAGCGCCGGTCACATCCGCGGCGTGGTAACCCAATGGAAGCCGAATCGTCGGCTTGCCTACACCTGGAACGTGTTCGGTCCCGGCGATTCGGAATCACCCTACCCCGAATCTCATTTGACGTTCGAGCTGGAGCCGCACGGCAGCGAGGTCCGGCTCACTCTCGTGCACCTGCCCATCCTCGGGCCATTCGAGAAGCAGAACATGATGGGCTGGCACACTTTTCTCGACATGCTCGGCGCCGCGGTGCGCGGCGAGACAGTCGCCGCGCGTGCCGATTACATGAAACGCAACGCGGCTGTCTATGGGATCGATTTGAGCAACCTGCAGCGCTGACCCATCACCTTGCGTGCCCCGAAACCCTTGAATGGCCGGCCACCTTGAGGGACCCGTCGCCTCGAGCGACCCAACAGGCGTGGCACCTCAGTGGACGGCTCCGAAGACCGCCACTCCCGTCGTGGTGCCCACGAAAACCTTGCCGTCGGCAACGATCGGGGTGATGAACTTGTTGCCCGAGCCGAAGTGGTCGCGGGTGGGAACCTGGTTGCTGTTGTACAGCTCGAGCGCGAGATTGGAAGCATCGTACGCATGCAGGACGGCAGGGCTCGAATTCTGGTGCGCCCAGACGATGCCGTTGGTGGCGCCATTGGCGGAAATGACCGGCGCAGACCCCGGATACCCGAAGGTAGTGGCACTCTGCGACGTCGGAGTGCTCGAGAGCTTTGCGGCGGTCACGGCAAATGCCTTGAGCGTTCCACCCGCATCGGCGTAGTACACGGTCCCATTGAAATACGCGGGGGTCGACCAGATGCCGGACGGCAGCACGCCGTCCAGCTCCTGCCAGATATTGTTCGCGCTCGGGCTGAATTTCCCCATCGAATCGCGATCGACAACGTAGATGTTGCCGTCTTTTCCGGCGCCCACCATCAGATGCCGCACGGCATTGTTCGCGTCCGTCATATCGGGCAGCAGCATCTCGCCGCCCGAGCCGAGATCCAGGTCTGCGGACGATTCGGCTACTTCGTTCGACATGGTGAAATAGTCGGCCACCGTCAGCGCGCCGCCGGCGGCGGCGATCTTGAGGAAGGAGTTGCCGAAATCCTGCTTGTTGGGAAATCCGTTCCCATCGAGCGTCGTTTCAAACGTGCCGTTGGCTGTCAACAGGTAGACATTCCCTGCCGCGTCCGCCGCCGGACCTCCTCCGGACATCCAGATTGCAGGTCCGACGCCGCCGCTGTTCGGGCTGACGTTGAGCACGCCCGTACGCGCGAGCGTGGTCTTGTCGTAAGCGATTATCCACCCGGTGTACGGCGGAGAGTCGCAGTGTGAAGTCCAGCTCGTATAAATAGTGCCGTTCGCCAATAGCAACGCTGCTCGCTCTTCGTACTGCCCCGGAGCGAACGTCGTGGTTCCGCCGCCGCTGGTCGGATAGGTCGCAGCGACCTCCACTGGCCCGTTCGGTAGCTCCGCCCCCGTCGTCAGATCCAGGACGTGGAGCCGCTGGTGATAGGCCGATGATGAGTCCTTCGACATCGCCACCACATAAAGCGCGCCGTTTGTTCCCGTGCTGCGATCGATCACCGGCGTCGAAGTGATGCCGATCTCCGGAGTTACCTGGCTGCAGCCGTGTGTATCGCTCAGTGTTTCTCCAGTACCCAACAGCGACACCTGCCACAGGCCCGTGCCTGTGTCGGAATCCAAGGCATAAACCGAATCGTGCTCCGTCGCCACGAACACGACGTTGTGAACCACACCCGCCACGGTCAAATGCGACAGGTAGAGCGGCTGTGCATCCACTTTTCCGTTTACGGTCAGAACGCGCTGCAGCCCGAAGCTGGTCGAGTTGACATTCGCCGGGGTGAGCACCGTCTCTGTGAGATTCTGTCCCGTGCGGGCGAGGTCATTCTTGTACGTCACGACGTCGGTGTTGCCTTGCGAAATCGCGCCAATGCTCAGCTTTGCGCTCGCGCTCGAAACGCTTCCGACGGCGTTGCTCACAACGACCATGAAGGTAGCGCCATCGTCGCCAGCGGCCGCGGCGGGTGTCGTATAACTGGAGGCTGTCGCACCGGATATCTGCGTACCGCTGCGTTGCCACTGAAAGGTAAGCGGTGCATCGCCGGTAGCCGCGATGGAGAACGTCGCAGCTTGACCGACCAGTACGATCTGATCGGAAGGTTGGGCGGTGATCGACGGCGCAACCGCCACCGGCGGATCCGCCGTGGAGGAATCCGCCGCAGTATCTCCGCCGCCGCCGCAACCGGTTGCAACAACGGCCATTGAAGCCGCCAGAAGACCAGCCACTGCAGAAGCTCGCGTTGCCCGCATCGCTTTGAGACCGCTGTGTTAAAACCGCCGGCGTAGACAATTGCAAGGCGCCGCGAAGATTTCAACCGTCTGTCATGTGCGACGGTTGTCGGCGTTGGCGGACTTCCCGACGGGTGCAGTCCTACACCAGTTCGTGTGCTCTACACCTGTTCGTGTGCGGAAGCTTGTCGGTGGCGTCAGCCTTCGTGATCCTTGGCGTCCGCCTGTGCGGCGCGGGGGCCGGTTGCCTCCGATCCAACCGGGCCCTTCGAAGGCGGGACGACGTTCGAGTCGGCGGCAGTCTTGTCGCCGTTCGCGCAGCTACCAACGATCGACCAGGGCTGACCGCCGCTGCCGGTGTTGTGGCTCGCGGGGTCTTCCCCTTGTGTCCACCAGTTCGCCTTGTAGTTGACGCCGTTGAGGCTGGCGACACCGCCTGATGTGTAAACGTTGCCCGGATTCCAGGCGAGTGCGCACGAGGAGGCGGAGTTGGAAGTCCGTGTGAGCACCCCTGCGAGGAAGTTTGATCTGCCCTCGCCGGAGTCGCCGCCAAGGTCTTTCCACAGGCTCGAGACGGTCGGATTCCAACCGGTACCCAGGTAATCCACCTGGCTGACACGCGCACTGTAGTTATGGCCGTTGTAACTGACAACCGAGCCCACGGTGTAGTAAACGTCGACCTGCCACTTCGGGTTGGCCGCGTGGGCGGAGCCCGCCACGGCGAGAGCGCCGGTGGCTGCGATTCCCCACCAGGGGCGTTTGGGGGTGTGGTTTGTGAATTGCGATGAATTCATTTTTCGGTTTCTCACTGCGAAGCGCGAAGAACGGCGCCTCATTTGAGCGGAAGTCGGCCGCCACTCGCAATGTCCTGCCCAGGCGACAGGCTGTGTTGGTTCAAAGTCTTACCGCGTGTAACACATTGCGGTTGCACGGCTCGCGGGTCCGCCTGCGACCTTCGTCCGTCGCGACGTTTGTCTTCAATAGGAGACAGCTTTGCGCTCATACTCATCGGATACCTGAACGTCACAGGCGGCTTCAGGATGACATCAGCAGGCGAGCACGCTGCAAAGCAGCGTAAGTGGACAACGTTTGGTGTCCGTCGCGGTTCCGGGAGTTCTGTAGCCAAGGGCCCGGAACGGGAATATCGCGACGCATCGGCTCAAGGCGTGCGGTAGCCGCACACATACCACTCGCTGACGGGAGGCTCTCTATGTTTGCTGTCAGGCGGTACGGACGAGCTCGACGAAAAAGAATTCGCCCCCGCCCACGGTGACCAGCCGTTGCGGATTGCCACCGGATTCGAAGAGGGCCGCATCAAACTTGGCGAGCCTGCAGTCCGCGCCGCCTGCGGCTACCGTCACTTCTTCGAGAGCCAGAATGAGGGTGGCGGCGGCCTGCAATGGCAATCGTTGCGTGCCGCGAGCCGCGTTGCGCTCCACCCGGGATTCAAATCGGTTGCGGCGGGTCATGACGTTCAGATCGATGACCGGTCCGCCAAGTAGCTCGGCACTTACGGGCACGTCGCCGGGAAAGCGAAGCGGCGGGCTTGCGGGCGATAGCTCCACCGGCGAGTGAGTTCCGATGGTGAGCGACACACGTCCCTGCAGCACCGCGAGGCAGCGATCGATCCGGGCAAAGAAAGAAAACGGCCCGCCAGCGCTCACGTCCGCAAGGCTTACGCGCCAGTCGAAACTCTCAAGCGGCGCGCCCGGCGGCGATGCGGCGACTTCGCGCGTTATGCCGCCGCCGTTCTTCCACGGCGTGGCCGTTCTATCGATTGCACGGAGGATGCGCATTCTGGCGAGCCCGAACCTATTGCATGCCTCTGACGATGAACAACACACCGAGAACGGCAAACAGAATGGCTGCGCCCAGGCGAATGGCCTGCAGCGGGAGTCGGTTTGCGAACGCGCCGCCCAGGAAAACCACCGGAGCATTCGCCGCCAGCATGCCGCACGTCGTGCCGGCAATGACCGCCACCAGGTTAGGGTAGGCGGCGGCGAGCGCCAGTGTGGCGATTTGTGTCTTATCGCCGATCTCGGCCACGAAGAACGCGATGAAGGTGGCGATGAGAACGCCGGAATCGCCCACGGCATCGTTCGCGTCTTCGATCTTGTCGGGCTTCAGTGTCCACAACGCCATGGCCAGCATGCTCACGCCGACGGTGAGAGCCAGAGCCTTCGGGCTCAGGAATTTGCCGAACCACGCACCGACGATGCCCGCTGCCGTGTGACTGGCAAGCGTCGCGAGCAGGATCCCCAGGAGAATCGGCCACGGCCGCCGATAGCGCGCCGCCAGCACCAGTGACAGGAGCTGGGTGCGGTCGCCCATCTCGGCAACGGCAATGGTGGTTATCGAAACGAGGAACGCTTCCAAGCTTCGATGATACGAAAGAATGCGCCCGCCATCGCAGAGCCGAATCGAATGGAAAATGCGATGAGACGTTACCTGTAACGCTTGCGGATGCGTTACACGTAACGTATAGTCCTCCTATGAGCTGCTTCCACCCGACTCCCTGAATCACGGCAAATGACGAAAGAAGGCAGCCGTAAGCGTCAAGTTGCGCGCCGATCGCGGCTGAAAGCCGAAGGATTAGTGCAGCGCGACGTCTGGATCCTGCCGCAACACGCGCCCCTCCTGCTGAAGCTCGAAAAGCTGCTGCGCAAGCCCAACGCAAACCCCCTCATTCACGCTTTAAGAGGAGTCACCCTCGCCATGTCCTCCGATCCAATCAACGTGCGCTCGCTGCTCACCAGCCTGCGAGCCGGGAGCCTCAGTGCCTCCGGGAAGTTCACGTACAACCTGGTGGAAGGTGTCGACCCGGTCATTCAAGCGACGGCGCGTGAGTGCGGCGATCTGAACATCTACGTCGCCGTCACCGGCGAGATCGCAATCGTGCAGGCGACGCTGTTCCCGGTTGCGCGAGTCAGGGACACCGCAGCCCTGAACGATCGGGTGCTGCGGACCGAGAAGCTGTTCGACCTGGCCAATATTTCCATCGACGCGCATCCGGACGGCACGGAGTTCTACGTGATCTACGGCGCGCTGCGCGCTACTTCTTCCATCGCGGATATCGAGTTCGAAATCGACACGCTCGCGCACAACGCGGTCGACGCTGTGTCGGCCTATCGCGAGTTCCTGAACTAACTGGAGATGACCATGCCCGGCATTGTGACCAAACTGTGGACCGCGCTGCGCGGCGCTGCAAACGAGGCGGGTGACCTCGCGGTGGACGCGAATGCAACGCGCATTCTCGATCAGGAGATCCGCGACGCAGACTCCGAGCTGCGGCAGGCGCGCGACGGTCTCGCGAGCCTGATGGCCAAGCAGTCGATCGAGAAGAAACATCGCATCGAGAAGGATTCGAAGCTGGCGGAATACGCCGGCTACCTGCGCCAGTTGTTGGCGAAGCAGAAGACTGCCGAGCAAGGCGGACAGTCTGCGGAAGCCGCAACCCAGGGCGCCCTGGCGCAGGAGCTGGCTGCGAAATACGCCGAGCTCGAGGCGGGGATCAAGGCAACCGACAGCGTCGTCGCCGAGTATGAGAAAAGCATCGAAGTTCTCAAGCAAAAGATCACCGCAGGCGAATCCGCGTTGCGCACGCTTCGGCAGCGCGCCGACACCGTCAAAGCCAAGCAGCACGTGATCAATGCTTCGGCTGCCGTATCGGCGGCGCATAGCGGCACCGATACGCACATGCGCAGCGCGCTCGACAGCCTCGAGCGAATCGAGAAACGGCAGGAAGAGAACCTGGCGCGTTTCGATGCCGCCAACACGCTCGCGGCGGAGGCCACTGGCGAGGCCCTCGAAGAACGCCTGAAGAGCGCCGGCATCATTCCGGGAGCGCAGGCGGCGAGCGACGTGTTGGATCGCTTCAGGAACGAGTCGCCGCCCGCAAAGTGAGCGTACGGGGATTCAACGCACCCTAACCGGTAAGGCCAGAATGTCTTTCAGCTCCGTGTTCAAGTCCGCCGTGCGGGATATCACTGCGCGGGCGCAAAACGCGACCGGGGCGCGGGAAATTCCCGCGCCCCTGCATCTGCGTCGCGGCGGGTTCGTCGAGATCGATCCGCTGCCCTTCCGGGCCATGCAGGACCGGGTGAACTTTGTGCTCGAAACGCCTGCGCAGCCGATCGCGGCCCGTGGCGAGGTCGATTTGGGCGGGAATAGCTGGTTGCAGCGCTTCTACCTGGATGACGACGACACGTGGCTGCAGGTCAAGACCGATGGCGGCGTGCGCGATGAGCACATCTCGGAATGCATCGTATGGCGCTATCGGGATGTCAAGACTCCCGGCAGCCAGGCGGAGCTGGCACTGCTTGCAGGAGCGCAAAGCGAAATCGGCTTGCCGCGCTATACCGTTGGACCCTACGTCTATGAGCGTGCATGGGGTGTTGCAGCGGGACAAACCGAGCTGGTGCAGTTCCGCGAAGCGGTCTTCGATCGCACCGACACTGCGGCCACCGCGACGTGTCAACACTTCGCAATGTTATACCGCCGCGAAGTGCCAGGCAGCGACCGGAAGGAATACGTGCTGATTTCCGTGGAAGAAGCGCCCGGACGCCTGCAGGTCGTGACGTCTCTGGGAATCGATCTGCTGCAAGCCGACCTCACCGTCACCTGAACCGATCGTTTCCGTCAAGCGCACAGGGAGACTTTTCCATGTCACATCCGTGGACACTTTCACTCGCCGGACTGCTGCCGTTCGTCATTTACTTCGTGCCTGCGCTGGTGCTCGTGGTGTGTTTCGGAGTGGTGTATTCCCGCCTCACGCCTCACAACGAGTTCGGACTGATCAAAGCGGGCAATTCCTCGGCGGCGATCGCCTTTGGCGGCTCTCTCATAGGCTTCGTGCTGCCGCTGTGCACGGCGATCGTTCATGCCGTCTCGCTCCTGGATTTTCTGATCTGGGGCCTGATCGCGCTCATAGTGCAGTTGCTGACGTTTTCCGCGGTCCGCCTGTTCGTCCCCGGACTGTCGAAGCGCATCGTCGACGACCAGACGGCCGCCGCTATCTTCGTTGCACTCACCTCCGTTGCTATCGGCCTCGTGAACGCTGCGTGCATGACGCCGTAAGGAGCCAGAAAATCATGAAAAGATCCCGCACGGTCCAATTGGTTTTCATGAGCTCGGTACCGCTGCTGGTCACCGCATGCGGCGGACCGCGATCGGATGAACGCCTGGCTTACGAGGACGTTCAGCAGTGCATACAGGATGGCCGCGTCAGCAAAGACGTGTGCGAGCAGGAATATCAAAGCGCGCTGCAGGCGCGAGCGCAGCAATCGCATTTTTCCAATCTGAACGACTGCAGCGCGCAGTACGGCGACCAATGCCGTCCCTACGTCACGAGCGGCGGTGATCACTGGTTCGTGCCCGCCCTGACCGGATTCATGATCGGCCGCATGCTGGGCCACCGGAATGACGGTTACTACGGCGGCGGGTATTGGGGACACGGCTGGAACGGGCCCGTCTATCGCGACCGCCCGGATCGCGACCGGTGGGGCGGTTATGCCTATCGTCCCGGAAGCGGCGATTCCATACACGCACCGACCACTGCCGAGACGCTCTCCCGAGGTGGCTTCGGTTCGAGCGGAGCGGCACGTTCAAGCTGGGGTGGCTGATCCTGTGGGTGAATGGGAGGCTCATCATGGAGCGGGTGGTTGCGACGGAAAGACGGGACTGGCGCGAGCTGGCGGGGAAACTGGGCTTTCATTTCCACACTCTGCTGGGCGTGCCGTACTGGGACGAGTCGGCTCACTACCGGCTGACACTGCGGGAGATCGAAAACGATCTCGAAGCTCCGACGGAGGAGTTGCACGAGATGTGCATGGACCTGGTTTCCCGTGCGGTGCGCGACGAGCGCATGTTGCGCAGGCTGGCCATTCCGCAGCCGTTCTGGGATTTCATTCGCAGCTCGTGGCTGCGTGGCGACCCGCACCTGTACGGCCGCATGGACCTGGCCTACGACGGTCACGGCCCGGCCAAACTGTACGAGCTCAACTACGACACTCCGACGTCGCTGTACGAGTGCGCCGTATTTCAGTGGATGTGGCTCGAGCAATGCATTGAGCGAGGGACTTTGCCCCGCGGCGCCGACCAGTTCAATTCCGTGCAGCAAAAACTGCAGCAGGTGTTTCAGCTCATCAGCTCGCGTCTGGGCGCCGTCCTGCATTTCGCGTCCATTCGCGACGTTGTGGAGGATCTTGCCACCGTGGAATACCTGCAGGATCTCGCGCAGCAAGCAGGGATTCGCACGCAATACATCGCGATGGAAGATATCGGTGCCAGCGGTGACGGCCGCTATACCGACCTGAACGATCGCGTGATCGATGCGATCTTCAAGCTCTATCCGTGGGAATTCATGTTCGAGGAGGAGTTCGCGCGCTTCCTGCCGAGCGCGCACGCGGTTTGGTTCGAGCCGCCGTGGAAAACCATCCTTTCCAACAAGGCCGCCCTGGCCTTGTTGTGGGAGCTGCATCCCCACCATCCCAACCTGCTGCCGACCTTCATCGATGAGTCTGCCGCTGAGCTGCTGCCGCTCGGCTGGGTCCGCAAACCTTTCTTTTCACGCGAAGGAGCCAACGTGGAGCTGGCGACGACGGGTGGGGAGAGACTGCAGGTCGCAGGCCCCTACTCCGACGGACCCTTCATCCGGCAAGCGTTCCACCCGCTACCGACCTTTGGTAACTGCCACTCGCTGATCGGAAGCTGGGTGATCGGCGACCAGGCCGCTGGGATCGGAATACGCGAAGACGACACGCTCATCACCCGGGATACGGCGCGCTTCGTGCCCCACGCCATAGTGGACTAGCAATACGGCGATCAGGCGATGCGCGTAAGGCTCACCCCCTCGTATATGCAGTCGAGGGGAAGCGACATTCCAATGGCCTGAAACTCGACCGCTGCTTCGAGTTCCACCAGTATTTGTGCGCGCCACTCCTGGCTGCGACGGTAAACAGCCACTTCGGGTTTTCCCTGGGCGATCAGGACGTATTCCTCCAGTGTTGGAATCTCGCGGTAATTCAGCGCTTTCTCGCGACGATCGATCCGTTCGGTCGAAGGTGAGAGGACTTCCACGATCAGTTTCGGCTCGGTCTCCACAGACTTCTCGAGATCTTGCGCACCGCAGGCAACCAGGACGTCCGGATAGTAGACAACGTCTTCCTCCTTGACGGTCAGACGAACCTTGATGGTCTCCATGTAGGCTCGACACGGTCCGCCACGTAGGTGTGCTACCAGCGCGCCGACGACGTTCATGCAGATCACATTGTGGCGCTTGGTCGCGCCTGCCATCGCAAACACCTCGCCTGCAATGTACTCGTGTCTTATGGGACTCGTTTCCTCGAGCTTCAGGTACTCATCGACAGATAAGAATCGCCGCTGCGATGCGTACTGTGCAGCCGGCGACTCGGACACGCCACCTTCCATGTCGGCCATGTAGTGAATCCACACTGCGAGGTTGCGCCGCTCGTCGTACGACAGCCGCGCAACGGCCAGCCTGATTTCCTCAAATGTATTCACTGAACGTCACCCGGGTGTTGGAAATGACGACGCCAGTGTAGGGAGGGAATGTGTGCGTTTGAACGGCTGGAAAGCAGTGAATTTGTGCAGAAATACGCGTGTTTTGCTCAGCAGCTCCACCGCGTGCTCGTTTCGCGCACACGGTATTACGTCACGCTGTCAACGCCTGAAGGAACCGAGGAGGACACCCGCGCCGATGAATACGCCTCCGGACGCGCGGTTGAACCAACGCATGCGCTCTCCCCTGCGCAGCCACGCGGCGAGCTTGGATCCGCCCGCTGCATACACAAGCATCCAGCCCGTCTCGATGATGACGAACGTCGTCAGAAGAAGGGCGGCCTGCGGAACGATCGGCTGTTTGCGGTCGAGAAACTGCGGGAAGAAGGCGACGCAGAACAGGATGGCTTTGGGGTTTGAGAGCGACACCAGCACTCCAATCCGGAATCGAGCCCAGCCGCTCACCGCATCGGGCCGGCCTTCGGTGGTGATTCCAGCATCGGCGGCGCGCCAGGTCCTGATGCCCAGGTAGATGAGATAGGCCGCGCCCGCGTACTTGATTACCTCAAACGCGCGTGCGGAGGTGACCAGCAGAGCCCCCAACCCGCCGAGCGATACTGACAGGATGATTGCAAGACCTGTCAGCAGACCGAGCATGGTGCTGAACGTGCGGGTCAGTCCGTGATGGATACCGTGCGTCAACGTGAGCAGCATGTTGGGTCCGGGCGTGCCGGAAATCACGAAGACGGCGGCGACATAAGCCAACCAGATATTCAATGACATGCCAGGCCCTGCTATCGGCCGGTAGCTAAAGACAACGGCGATTTCGCACCGTCCGCCCCCCGCTCCGTCAATGGGTATTGTCGGCGACCTTGGAGAAGTCTCCCGCTTTGACGGTGAACATCGCTTTCGTGTCGATGTAACGGTGCAGGGACGCCTGGATGGCATCCGGGGTCACCGCTTCGATGCTCTGCTCGAATTTCGCATCCCAGTTGAAGTCGCGCCCCAGGTACAGATGGTCGGCCAGCGCGCCCGCCAGCGCGCCATCGTTAGAGCGCGCCACGATGCGCGATTGCAGGATGCCGGATTTGGCGGCTGAGATTTCCTCCGGCGTGAAACCCGCCTGCAGCGCACGAGCAATCTCTTCCTCGACACCCGTTTGCACTTTGCCGATATTCTGCGGAGCGCAGATCGCAAAGACGTAGAACGAGCCGACGGGATCCTGGGAGTCCACGTTGACGTCCGAGCCCACGGAGTAACTCACCCCGTCGTGCTGGCGGATGCGGGTGGCCAGGCGTGAATTCAGGAATCCGCCGCCGAGGATGGCGTTGCCGACTTCGAGCGCCGGGTAGTTGGGATCGTCGTCGCGCAGATTCAGATTGCCGGCCGAGAAAAACACGGCGTTGGCCTTGTCAGGCGTCGCGATCGTCTCGGTCTTGCCAGCGACACCTTTGAAGATTGCAGGCACCCGTTGATATGGGCTCGCGCTCTTCCAGGATGCGAATGATTCCTCCAGCACTTTCGTGACCGCCGCGCTATCGAAGCTGCCCACGAAGGCCATTTCGCCGTGCGAGGCGCCGTAGAAGCGCTTGTGGAATTGCTGCAGGTCAGCGACGGTGACTTTGCCGAGTTGCTCTACCTGCTCATCAAAGGTCGGCACGTAGCGGAAGTCGCCTTGGGAGTAAGGCGACAGATAGCGGCGCTCGGCCTGGGCAGCGAGCGGCTGCGGCTCGGTGCGGGAACTCTCGATCTGCGCGAGGCGCTGGCGCTTGATCTCATCGAGCTGATCGGCGGGAAACGCAGGTTGCTGCAGAACCTCGGCGGCCAGTTGCAGCACTTGTGGCAGGTTCTCCCGGGTCGTCTCGAGCGCGACGGTGGCACCATTCGCCGCACCCTGGACCATCAATGTCGCCTTCAGGCGTGTCAGCTCATCTTGCAGTTGCTGGCGGGTATGCTTTTGCGTTCCGCGCATGAGCATGGCGGCCGTGAGCCGGCCAACGTCGCTCATGTGCTCGAGCGTCTGGGCTTCTCCGAAGTGCAGGTCGAGCACGGCGTTCACGCGACCGCCGCGAGCCTTCTTTTCCAGGAACGCTGCCTTGAGCGAGCCAATGGTCGTGCGGCGGGTGCGCGCTTCGATATTCGCCGGTGTTGCATCGAAGTGCTCCCCGGCCTCCACTTCGCTACTGCCGGTGTAGCCCTGCAACATCGCACTGAGCGGCGGCGCTGCCGGAATCGCCGCGCGGACGGGCTTGTCGTCGGGGATGAAGGTTCCCACCGTCAGATTCGAGGCCACGAGGTAAGCGCCAGCCACGCGCTGGATGTCCGCGAGCGTGACCTTTTTCATCTGGTCCCGGTCCCAGAACAGCAGGCGCCAGTCGCCAGCGGCGACGTTCTCACTCAGGTTTGAAGCGACTTGCTCGGATGAGCTCATGAGGCGCTCGTAATCGTTCAACTCATGCGTCTGCACCCTTTGCAGCTCGTCGGTGCTGAAGGGCTCCGTGGCGAGGCCGTCGATCAAACCTGTCAGGGCCTTGCGTGCCGCGGCCAGATCCCCGTCCTTGGGCAGGACGAGCGTGAACATCATGTAACCGGGGTCGTGCAGGCTCGCGGGACTCACCGTCGCCTGGATGGCGAGCTTCGTCTCGATGAGTTGCTTGTACAGGCGGCCGGCGGGCCGCTCGTCCAGCATCGCGGCGAGCAGGCCCAGTGCGGCGCTGTCAGCCTGCGCGTCGGCGGGAATATGATAGGACTCGATGAGAACTTTCTGACCGCCACTGCGGCGCAGGGTCACTTCCCGCTCGCCATCCTGGGTCGGCTCCGCGGTGTACAGGTCCGGCAGGATGCGTGTGGGCTTGGGAATCGACCCGAAGACACGTTGGATGTACGCGAGAGTCTGCGGCTCGTCGAATTTTCCGGTGACGATGAGCACGGCGTTATCGGGCTGGTAATAGGTGTGATAGAAGTTCTGCAGGTGCTTGATCGGCACATGCTCGATGTCCGCTCGCGCGCCGATCGTCGGGTGCCCGTAGTTGTGCCACAGGTAGGCGGTCTCCAGCACTCGCTCGCGCAATATGTTGGTTGGGTTGTTCTCGCCGCGTTCGAACTCGTTGCGCACCACCGTCATCTCGCTGTCCAGATCCTTCTTCGCGATGAAGGAGTGCAGCATCCGGTCAGCTTCGAGTCCCAGGGCCCACTCGACGTTGGGTTGGGTCGCAGGGAAGGTCTCGAAGTAATTCGTGCGGTCTTCCGCGGTGGTGGCGTTTGCCTGGGCGCCGTGGCTCGAAAGCTCGTCGGGGATCTTCGGATGATGGGGCGTGCCTTTGAAATTCAGGTGCTCGAGCAGATGCGCCATGCCCGTCTCGCCGTAGCTCTCATAGCGTGAGCCGACTTTGTAAGTGATGTTTACCGTCGCGGTCGTGCTCGAGTCGTCCGGATAAAGAAGGACCTGCAGACCGTTGCCTAAGCGGTACTCACTGACGCCCTCGATCGTGAGGCCATGCGTCGCGCCGGCCGTGACAGGCACCTTCGCTTCCGCGGTCGGGGCCTTAGCTGCTGCGGCAGCGGGGGCCGTTGGTACTGTGGCGGCTGGCGCCGTCGGTGCGGCGGCCGATAAGGCCGCCCGGGCGGCGAACGAGCCGCAACACAGGAGTGCAAGGCTCAGGATCGGGGATAAACGGCAAGGACGAGTCATTCCGCCTCCGGACAAATCTTAAGGAGTACCCACCATTGCAACCTCCCTGTCGCAAGCGCGTACGGTCGCGCAAAGGGCGTAAATATACGGTACTTTGGCTTAGGGTTGTCTTAAGACGTCGCCCGTCAGGCGCACTTTCCGCGGGTCATTTGCGCGGGTGCTCGAACAGCAGGACGAACCCACCGACATCCGGATCGCGCACCATGACTTCCCGCGTGCCGCTCTTCATCGTCACAATGCCGCCGTACCCTACTGCCTTGGCACCCGCGGCTGTCACTCGAGCCAACATGGCATCCAGTCCCACCACTTCGAAACCGACATAGCCGACGCCGATGTCGGTGATGCGATACGGCGCGACCGGCTTCTTGCGGTTCTGATACTCGACCAATTCGAGATTCATGCGGGAATTCGGGGCGGCCGCTTCCGCAAACGAATAGTTGAAAAACCTCAGGACGTTGCCGTGGCCGCCGACGGCGGAATCGTAGAAGTCTCCCTGCAGCCACGGCGAGTCGGACTGCAGCAATTGGCCACCCAGCAGATCTCCATAGAACGCTCGCGCCTTGTCCGAATCCAGTACGACGAGACCCACGTGGCTGACGCCCGGTGGCAGGGCGGCCCGCGCGGGGCGGCCATTTTCCGCCGGCGCGGCGGGACGCTGATCGATCAATTCGATGTCCAGGCCGTCGGGGTCGGTGAGGTAGGCAAGCATCCCCTTCGTCTGGCCGGGGGGCGCGATGAGCTGCTCGCCCCAGGAGCGCGCCCGCAGCATGCCATCCGTTTTCAACTGTGACCATGTGAGCGCGGCGTTGGGGACGATCAGGCCGAAGTGACTCGCACCCGGCTCCCACGCCGTGTAACCCGCCAGGTTCTTGCGCTTGATGCCCTTCAGTTCGCGCAGGTACACCACGAATCTCTGGCCGGAAACATTGCTGTTGATGAACATCTTGGCCATGCGCGTCTGCACGCCCTTGACGCCGTAAAGACGTTCGACGACGTCGTCGCGCCGCCACGCCGGATCGGCCGCCGGATCCTGATTGAAGCCGAGCGCCTTGTAGAACGTGACCGACTTGTCGAGATCCGCGACCATGCGGCCGACAAATGCGATTCCCACGACCCTGGGCGATTCATCGCGCGCCGCTTGCGAAAAGGCCGGCGCGCACAGCGCGAGTCCTGCGAAGGCCGCGAGTGTGCGTATCGAAAGTGCAGATGCGAGCCTGAACATGATGCCCCCCGGTCTTATGAATTCGCCCGCTCGCCTGCGCGCGGGCGCGTTTTCGCCGTCATTCTAAGCCGCCCGGCGCAGCGCGCGCAGGGGAGTTATCTGAAGATTTCCCTGGTATTGTGCCGCGGTTGAATTCGTCCGGGAGCCTTGCAGGTGAACCGAAATCAGATTCTGCGGTGGATGCTCATCACGCTCTTTGGCGCCGGAATGATGAGCCCGGCGCTACCCGCAAACGCGCCGGCGCAGGAGCCGTACAGCTACGTTCATCATCCCGTTTCCACTTCAATTCAAGCAGCCCAGTTCGCCTTTGACCGTGGTCTCACGCTGGTGTTTGCCTACGAGACCGATGAGGCAGAGCTGGCATTCAGGGAAGCGGCACGCCTGGATCCTTCACTGGCAATGGCGTGGTGGGGCATCGCGCTATCGGTCGGGCCGAACATCAACAGCGAGCCCACACCCAACAGTACCGTGATCGCCGCGGATTCGATCGCTCGAGCAAAACTGCTCGCGGCCTCACGCGCGACGGCGTTGGAGCGCGAGTACATCGACGCCTTGAGCACACGCTATAGCACTGCAGCCAGTCCGGACTTTGACAAGCTCGCCATGGCTTACCGGGAGGCCATGCGCGCACTGGTCGCCAAACATCCGAACGATCCAGATGCAGCCGCTCTCTACGCCGAAGCCATCATGGACTTGCGACCGTGGAGGCTTTGGACGGTGGACGGCAAGCCCGCTCCGGATACGCCGGAGCTCGTCGCGGTACTGGAACGCGGATTGAGTCGCCATCCTGACCACATTGGCCTCATGCACTACTACATCCATGCGGTCGAAGCGAGCAACGACCCCGCACGCGCGCTCCCCGCCGCACAACGACTCGGTGCGCTGCCGATGGAGCCCGCGGCCGCCCATCTGGTGCACATGCCTGCACATATCTATTTGCGCACCGGGGATTGGACAGCCGCGATCGCGGCCAATGAGCATTCGATCCACCACGCTCTCGATTACCGGCTCAGCAGCAACCCCAAGCAGGAGCGGGCCTGCGGCCATTGCGTCGACTTCCTGACATACGCCTACATGATGGACGGCGACGAAACGCAGGCTCGAAACTCTGCGCGCGACTACCAGTTGCTGAGCAAGGATCCGAGCAACGCCCTCGCGGTGTTGATGCGATTCCACGCCTGGGACGACCTGCTCACATTCCCTGAGCCGGCAACCGATCTGAAACCGCTGGACGAGCGCAATATTCTGGCTGTGCTGGGGTTCTGGCACTTTGGACGCGGGTTGGCCTTTGTCGCCAAAGGCCGCCCGGAAAGAGCGGAGGCCGAGTTGAGCGCATTACTTGCGCAAGCCGCGCTCGTTCCACCCGCGCCTGAGTTCGGGGCGGCCCTCGACGTCGAGCATTCGATCGACAAACTGGGTCAAGCAGGTGATGCGGACTCTCTCAAAATCGGCGCAGCGATCCTGCGCGCACGAATTGCCGAGGCGCGCGGGCAGTTAGCGCAGGCAACGCAGTTTCTGCGAGACGCCGTTGGAGTTCAGGACGCCACGCCGTATGGCGAACCACCCACGTGGCCCTACCCGATACGCGAAAGTCTCGGCGCAATGCTGCTGAAGCAAGGTTCAGCGGTGGAAGCAGAAGCGGTATTCCGCGAGGGTCTGCGTCTTGCGCCCCACGAACCTCGATTGCTGCTGGGCCTTTCGGAAGCCTTGCGTGCGCAGGGACACGACGTTGACGCCGGCACCGCGCGGAAGGAGTTCCAGGCGGTATGGCGGGGCGGTGACACGGAGCCCAAAATCACCGAGTTGTAGTTGGCAGGCGCACCGTAAATTCGCTTCCAGCACCGTGCCCGGGACTCGTCGCAGTCACGCTGCCGCCGTGCAGCTCGACAAGTTTGCGGACCACGGCAAGACCGACGCCGAGACCGGATTTCGAGCGCGGATCGGCCTCATTCGCCTGTTTGAAGAGATCGAATATGTACGGCAGTGCGCCGGGCGTGATACCGATTCCGGAGTCTCGGATTCTCACTACGGCCTGACCGTCCGACTCGTGCACCGACAGCGACAGCTCACCACCCTCGTCCGTATATTTCGACGCGTTGGCGAACAGATTTACGAACACCTGCTCCAGGCGGACGGGGTCGGCTTGCACCCACACCGGCGCGTCGGGAAAGGCAGTGACAAGCCGGTGCCTGCGCCCGTTGATATCCGAAGCTAGCGTCTGAATCGCGTTACCCACGGCCACGCGCAAATCCAGCCGCTCGCAGTGAAGATGCACTCGACCGTTGGTGATCCGCGAGACGTCCAGAAGGTCGTCGACGAGTTTCGTCATTTGCCGTAGCTGGCGCTCAACGAGCGCCTCGACCCGCTGCCGCGCCGAAGTCTCGCCCGCTGGATTGCTCAGCAGACTGACAGCGTTGCGAAGCACTGATAAAGGGGTTCGCAGGTCATGCGAGAGCATGGCCAGAAACTCGTCTTTGCGTTTATTGGCGGACGTGAGCTCCGCCACCCGCGCCTGTGACTGGCGCAGCAATCGCGAGACCGCCACGTTCGGCGTTCGGTGGACCAGAGAGGCCACGCTCGCCAGCTCCGGCGCGTTGAGGCGTAAGCATTCCGTTTGGTTGTACATAGATTTCCCCGGTTCGTCCCCAAGCACAAGCTGCGCCGATGCCGAGAAACAATCTGTGCGGTGTCCGACATAGTGTGCGAGGCCGGTGAATCGCGCGGAGCGGACGGACACGCGCCGGGGCGTGCAGGCGTGCAGGCGTGCAGGCGTGCAGGCGTGCAGGCGTGAGATTCAGGATTTCAGGTGCGCGGGCAACAAGCGGTCGGTTTCTTTCTTCACGACCGCGTAGCACTCGCACGAGAGCTGCTCCAGCCGGGGCCGGTCCAACACGGTGATTCGCCCGCGGCTGTAGCGGATCACGCCGAGCTTCTGCAACTTGCCCGCCGCGTCGGTGACGCCTTCGCGGCGCACTCCGAGCATGTTGGCAATGAGCTCCTGGGTCATCGTCAGTTTGTTGGAGGACAGCCGGTCGAGGGAAAGCAGGAGCCAGCGGCACAATTGCTGGTCCACCGAGTGATGCCGATTGCACACTGCGGTCTGCGCCATCTGGGTAAGCAACGCCTGCGTGTAGCGCAGCAGAATGTGCAGCATTTCCCCATGACGCTCGAATTCCTCCTTGAGCTGCGAGCCTGGCAGGCGGAATGCGGAGCCCGCGCTTTGCACGATTGCACGGTTGGTGGTCGTTTCACCGCCCATGAACAGTGCAACGCCGATCGCGCCGTCATTACCCACTACTGAGATTTCCGCCGACGCACCGTCCTTCAAGACGTACAGCAGCGAGACGATGGAGTCTGTCGGAAAATAGATGTGGCGCAGGGTATCGCCCGACTCGTACAGCACCATGCCGAGCGGCATCGCAACCAGCTTCAGATGCGGAAACAGTCGCTCGCGTTCCGCCGGCGGCAACGCATCCAGAATGTGGTTTTGCTGTGGGTGAATGGTCCCCGGCATGCGAAAGGTTCCGCTGGCAGACAAACGGCTGCCGCCGAATTCTAGACCTTTCGCGGCGCCAATGTACTGCACCGTACAGAAGCGCCCCGGACAGGCTGGTGCCATGGCTGCGTAACAACGCGCACACCTGCAGGGCGTGCAACACTCCTATGCGCGTTACCGAACGGAGTGGCTGGCCGAGTCGAGCGCAACATGCGAGGCGCGGCAAAGGAGCCATGCGTGGTTGCGAAGAAGAAATTTGCGGCGGGCGCTCTGCCCAAAGCGGCAACGGGCATTGCGGGGTTCGACGAGATCAGCCGCGGCGGGCTACCGCTAAATCGCACCAGTCTGGTCTTGGGCGGCCCAGGTACGGGCAAGACCGTCTTCGCGCTGCAAACTCTTGTCAGCGCCGCCCGCGAGCGCCGGCAGCCGGGTATCTTTGTTGCCTTCGAGGAAGGCGTCGCTGAGATTTTCGCGAATGCGGCCGCATTCGGCTGGGGCCTGCCGGCCCTGGCCGCAACAGGCGTGTTTTTCCTGGATGCCGGCCTCTCCCCGGCAGTCGTGCGCTCCGGGGACTTCGAGCTCACCGGCCTGCTGGCGATTCTCGCGGCCAAAAAGAAAGACCTGGGGGCCGCCTGGATCGTATTCGACGGCATCGATGTGCTGCTGTCCCTGCTGCAGAATCGAGATGCCGAAATTCGCGAGATCTACCGTCTGCGCGCGTGGCTGGCGCACAACGAGATGACCGCGATCATCACGACGAAGGTCAATGGCGAGCTGGCCGGGTCCGCGAACTACGGCTTCATGCAATTCATGGTCGATTGCGTCATCCGCTTCGACCGACGCCTGGAACAGGGCGTGTCGGTGCGTCGACTCGAAATCACGAAATATCGCGGCTCGGATTTCGCTCCCGGCGAATTCCCACTGAGTTTCGGTTCGCACGGACTGCAAGTGGCGACCCCGGGTACTGCAGACACTCGGCTCGAGGCTTCGAGCGAGCGAGTGTCGACCGGCTTCGAGGGTCTCGACTCGATGCTGGGCGGCGGGCTGTTCCGCGGCAGCAGTACTCTGATCACGGGTGCGCCCGGAACTTCCAAGACGACACTCGCGGGGCAGTTCGCGGCAAGCGCCTGCAAGCGTGGCGAGCGAACGCTGTACATCAGTTTTGACGAAGGCGGCGAGCGCATTCGGCGCAATCTCACTTCGGTCGGGATTCAACTCGACGGCCACGTGAAATCCGGTCTGTTGCGTATGTATTCCGGCCGGACAGACGTGACCAATCCGGAAGATCACCTGATCAGTATCACGGCGCTGATTGACGAGCATCGACCACGGTGCGTGGTAATCGATCCACTTTCGGCCATTGCGAGGACGGGCGCACTCAGCTCGGCTCGCGCCGTCGGGAATCGTCTCTTCTACGGTGTGCGAGACCACCACATCACGACAGTCATCACGTCGCTGGTCGGCGGCGACGATCCGCAGGCTGAAGCGACCGAACTGCAGATCTCGACGATTGCGGATACGTGGATCCATCTGTCGTACCTGGTACGCGGCGGCGAACGCAATAGAGCGCTCACCATCATCAAGTCTCGCGGCACGCGACACTCGAACCAGGTGCGCGAGCTCGTGCTGAGCGAGGACGGGCCGGCACTGGTGGACGTCTATTCGTCAGGCGGCGAGGTGCTGATGGGCACGCTGCGCTGGGAAAAAGAGGCGCAGGAAGGAGCCCAGAAGTTGCAGCGGCGCGCGGACTTCAAACACAAGCGCAGCGAGCTGAAGTTTGCGGAGGCAGATATCGCTGCCCGAATGGCAGCATTGCAACTGGATCTCGACAAGCAGCGGGCAGAACTGGCGCTCTACACCGATGACGATGAGGCGCGGCACGTCTCCGCCGACGAACGAGAGAGTGGCCTGCGCGGCATGCGCAGTGCGAAAACACAGGCGCCATCGGCTCTCGCCGCCCCAACGGCTGCGACTCTTCCGGCGGCGCCACCGAGACGGCCAGCACCATCGACACGGGTAACGCGGGTAACACGGGCAACGCGCGTAAACGCGAAGCGGCGCACGGCCCGCATTTCCGTCAAACCGGAAACGAACGGCGAAAAGGATCCACAACGTGGCCCGTAAACGAACGAAGACGGCTACCGCCGTCACTCCGGTCGCCGCCGTACCTCCAGTCACAACCGTTGTGACGCTGTGCCTGTACGTCGCGGGCGGGGCACCGAACTCCGTCAAAGCCATCGCCAATCTGGAGGCGATATGCCGCCGCTATCTAAAGGATAGCTACAAACTGGAAATCATCGACGTCTGCGAACATCCGCGGCGCGCGCTATCCGACGGCGTCATCGTCACGCCGAGCCTCACCAAGAAATCGCCCTCGCCGTCCGCAAGTGTCATCGGCAATTTGAGTGACACGAGCAGTGTGCTGGCCGCACTCGGCATCCGCGCGGGAGACCTGCAATGAATGCGGTTCCGGCGCCGGTGACCGCGCCTGCGCCCGCGCCTGTCAATGCGCCTACTGCGCCTGTCACCACGCGTGTCACTACGCCTACGCCTACGCCTACGCCTACGACTGCGACTGCCGCCAAGCCCGCGGACCTGCGGGCTGAGGCCGTATTCAAGGATTGGCTCCGTGGAATCGTCAAAGGCGTGGAAGAGCTGCGAGCGTTCGAGGCGGGCCAGATCGATGCGGTAATCGATCCCACGACTGGCAGCGCCATTTTCCTGCCCGAGGCGCAGGCCGCACTGCAGGGCTCGAGCCGCCTCGTTCTGAACGCCCTCAACGCGTTGCCCGGTGAAGTCTGCGTGCTCAACGCAGCCGGGACGGTTGTCATGACTAACACTGCGTGGTGCGCGTTTGTTACGTCGCACGCGGGCGCGGGACTCGGCGTACGCGACGGCGCCAATTTCTTCGCCGCGTGCGAGGAAACCGGCGCGCGTGAGCGAGTTTCTGCCAAAGCTGTGGCGGCAGGTCTTCGCCAAGTGCTCGCCGGCACGAGTAACCTGTTTCGCCGCAAATACGTCTGTGCCTCTCCTGGCGGACGTTGCACCTTCACGCTGACCATCGCGCCAGTCGTCGGAGAGAGTTTAATTCACGCGGTCGTCACACGTGAGAATGTTACCGAGGTCAAACGGCTGAATTTTCGCCACCGCGCGGACCGCACAAAGGTGAAGAGAATCGCCGCAGTGGCGCGGGCAGTTACGCCAAATCGTCTGCTCGCAGCGTTGCCCGCGAAAGACTATCAACAGCTCCTGGACGGTCTCGACCCGGTAAACCTCAACTACGGCGACGTTCTATATGAGTCTGATGAACCGATGCGCCACGTCTATTTTCCCAGCGATAGCCTCGTGTCTCTGCTGACAGTCGTCGAGGGCCATCAGGCCCTGGAAGTCGGACTGGTAGGACGTGAAGGCATGGTGGGCGATCGCTTGGCGTTGGGTACAGGCACTTCTCCCGTTCGCGCACTCGTGCAGGGAACCGGGACGGCCATGCGGATGAAATCGGCGCGGTTTTTGAAGGAACTGCAGCGCAGTCCGGCGCTGCGGCACGCGGTGCTTCGCTTTACCGATTCGTTGATGATTCAGGTAACACGGACAGCAGCCTGCAACCGTTTCCATGGGATCGAGGCACGGCTCGCACGCTGGCTGCTGATGACTCAGGAGCGGCTGGCGTCCAGAGAATTCCGCCTTACACAGGAATTTCTCGCGGATATGTTAGGCGTGCGCCGGGTAGGTGTGACGGAAGCGGCCAGTGCGCTGAAAGGCCGGAAACTTATCCGCTACAGCCGCGGCAACATCACGATCCTCGACCAGGAAGGTCTCGAAGCGGCGTCGTGTTCCTGCTATGAGCACGTCCGCGTGGGGCTCGACTCCGCGGCCTGACCGCTATCGCGCGCCGTTGCGTTTCAGCGCAGCGACAATTGCCGATCGATTGCCGGCCACGGCAACCTGAAGCGGCGTGGTGCCGTCGGTATCTGCTGCGTTCGGATCGGCGCCATGAGCCAGCAGCGCATTGACCGCGTCGGCCTGGTCATGCAGCGTCGCTAACATCAACGCCGTGCGACCGCTGGCGTCGCGAGAGTCAATCTCGACCTGCTCGTCGAGCAGGGTTTTCAGTTTTTGCAGGTCGCCGGTTTCGGCTGATCTTCGCAATGCCGCGGGAGGATCCTCCGCGAGCGCCGCCTGTGCCGTTAGTGCTGAGACCCGCGGGGCCGAAGTGGCGATGTTGGTAGCCGCGGAATTGCTACCGGGCGCACGCTGTAGGTCGGCGTCAGTGCCGCCGACCACCGCGCCGCCTGGCCCCGCGCCGGCCACCGCGCCGCCTGCCACCGTGCCGTCTTGCCCCGCGCCGGCCATCGCGCCGCCAGCCACCGTGCCGGTGCCCGCACTTGCACCTGCGCTTGCACTTGCCCTTGCGTCCGTACTCCCACTCGCGACTCGTGCGTCTGACTTGCTTTCCGATGCAGGTGATGGCGGTGCTGCAGCTTCCTGTGCCACTGGCGCTTCCAGTGCAGAGGGCGGCGGTAGCAGCGTCGGTGCAGCAGGCGATGACAGTGCAGTTCGTGGCGGCGGCAGCGCCGGTCCCGCAGGCAATGACAGTGCAGGTCGTGGCGGTGGCAGCGCCGCAGG
>FTEM01002015.1_pt1 | contig 24107 bp, 23 predicted proteins | sample 1640201 | NCBI WGS metagenome assembly FTEM01 (sample SAMEA3914816, study PRJEB12502) | metagenome | biome: forest; material: soil | place: USA | collected 2011-09-16 | depth 0.3 m | reverse complement strand
GTTGGCTCCCGAGGCACCCGCAGAGAGTCTTGCCATCGAGGCACAAGACCTGACGCGCCGCTTTGGCAACGTCACGGCTGTCGATCGCGTGACGCTAAAAATTCCACGCGCGCAGATTTACGGGTTCCTCGGACCGAATGGCTCCGGGAAGTCGACGACCATCCGGATGCTGTGCGGTCTGCTCAATCCCAGCGGCGGCCGGATTCGGGTTCTCGGCCTCGACATTCCCCGCGAGACTGAAGCTTTGCGCCGCAAGATCGGCTACATGACGCAGAAGTTTTCGCTGTGGGACGACCTGACGGTGCTCGAGAACCTGCAATTCATCTCCCGCATCTACACACTCGGCAGCGCACGTGCGCGGCAACGGATTGAAGCGGTTATGCAGGAGTTCCATTTGACCGCGCTGTCCGGCCGGCTCGCCGGAGCCATGAGCGGCGGACAGCGGCAGCGGTTGGCATTGGCGGCCGCCACACTTCACGAGCCGGAGCTGCTGATGCTCGATGAGCCCACGAGCGCGGTGGACCCTCAAAGCCGGCGCGATTTCTGGGAGAGTCTTTTCGGACTGGCGTCCCGCGGCACGACAGTGCTCGTGTCGACTCACTACATGGACGAAGCAGAACGCTGTCATCGGCTCGCGATCCTGAGTCAGGGAAAGCTCGTTGCGGAGGGTTCGCCCGAGAAGTTGATGGATGAGCTCCCGCTGCATGTCGTCGAAGTCCAGGCGCGCGATACGGAGGGCGCGCGGCGCGTACTTCACGATTTGCCGGCCGTACGCAGCCAGGCCCAACTGGGTCTGCGACTCCACGCACTCGTGGACCACGGTGCGAAGGACCCCGCGCAACTGGTGCGCGATGCCCTCGGAACGGCTTCCATCGCCGCCCAGGTCGATCAGGTCCGGGCGAATCTCGAGGATGTGTTCGTGGCGGCGACTCTCGATACGAACCTTCAGTAGAGGCGTGTTTTGAATTCAATCGCAGCGTTTTTCACCCGGGTGGCCGCCATCGCTGGCAAAGAAGTGCGCCAGCTACGGCGTGACCGGTTGACTGCAGGAATGATCGTCGGCATCCCCCTCATGCAGATTCTCATCTTCGGATACGGAATCAACATGGACGTGCGCCATTTGCGCGCAGCCGTGGCCGACGCTGCGCACACCACCGCTTCGCGGGCACTGGTAGCGGATCTCGAGGCGGGGCAGGTGGTGCACTTCGTCGAGACCGTTTCCGGTCCCACGGAACTGCGCGCTTTGATGGCCGCGGGACGTATTTCCGCGGGCCTCTACATACCGCCGGACTTTGAACGCCGACGCATCGAAGGAACCCGTCCGATCGCGCAGCTACTGGTCGACGGCTCGGCGCCCGGAGTTGCCGAACCTCTGCGCGCACTCACGAATCTCCCAGCAGCGCCCCGTAGCGGAATTCGCCCTGACATGCCGCGCGCCCTCGAAGTGTTGACGGAGTACAACCCGGAGCGACGCACTCCTGTTCAGATTGTGCCCGCACTGATTGGCGTGATCCTCAGCATGACGATGGTGATCTTCACGGCGGTCTCGCTCGTCCGCGAACGGGAGCGGGGCAATCTGGAATTGTTGATCACGACTCCGGTTCGCTCCCTCGAGCTGATGATCGGCAAGCTGGCGCCGTACGTGGTCGTAGGTCTCATCCAGACGACGATCATCCTGGCGACGGGTGTTCTCCTCTTCGACGTGCCGATCAACGGCAGCGTGTTCGAGCTTTACCTCGGGGCGAGCCTCTTCATCGGGGCGACGCTGGCCCTGGGACTCGTGATCTCGACGCTGGCGCAGACGCAATTCCAGGCAATGCAGCTCGGGTTCCTGACGCTGTTGCCGTCCATCCTGCTCTCGGGGTTCATGTTCCCCTTCGATGGGATGCCGCCTGTGGTGCGGTGGTTTGCCCAAATCCTGCCTCTGACCCATTTTAACGACATCGTGCGCGGCATCGTGCTGCGGGGGGCGGACCTGGGATCTCTGTGGCCGTCCGTGACCAAGCTCTCGGTCTTTCTCGTGGCGGCGGTGTCCCTGGCGGCGCTGCGATTCCGTAAAACCCTCGGTTGAGCCGCGGCTGGCGCACTCTTCGCATCGCTTGAGGGCAACCTCAAGAAGTGCGAGAACAGGGTCATTGCGTGCTCTGCAGCGCGTCAGTAGAGTCGCGCTGCCTTTAGTCCTTCAAATCCATAGCAATTCGATGACCAAATCCGCTCCCTGGGTGGTCCATAAGTTCGGGGGTTCGAGCGTCGCCGACGCCGACTGCTTCAGACGGGTCGCCGCCATTCTCGATTCGCTCCATTCCAGCCGCCTGGGCGTCGTCCTTTCCGCCTGCAGGGGAGTCACGGACGCTTTGCTGCGGCTCGTCGACTTTGCGGAGCGCCAGGACGACTCCTATCGCGCGGAGATCGCGACGTTGCGGGCGCGACACGCGACCATCGCGCAAACGCTGCTGACCGCGGAATCCGCCCGGTTGTACATGGCTGGGTTCGACCGGGACTGCCATGACCTCGAGGGGATCCTGCACACCGTGCGGCTCACCCGCTCCGCCGCTCGCAACGTGAGCGACCTGATCGCCGGCTACGGGGAGATCTGGTCCACCAAGCTGTTCCATCGCTTCCTGGAGGAGCGCGGCACTGCGGCGGGCGCGGTGCAATGGGTCGACGCCAGGCGCGTCGTCGTCGTCGAGTGGGGTCCGCTGGGACCGGGCATTCAGTGGGCCGATTCGCGAGCGAACCTCGAAGAGGTGGTCGCCCCGGACTTCAAGGGGACGTTGATCATTACCGGCTTCATCGCCTCCGACCGGCGCGGAGTGCAGACGACGCTGGGTCGCAACGGCAGTGATTTCTCGGGATCGATTTTCGGCGCCCTGCTGGACGCGCAGGAGATCCACATCTGGACGGACGTGGACGGGGTACTTTCGGCGGACCCGCGCCGCGTGCCCGACGCGACCGTGATCGATTCCCTTTCGTATAACGAGGCGATGGAGCTTGCGTACTTCGGCGCCAAAGTGATCCATCCGCAGACGATGGCTCCGGCGATCGGCCGCAACATCCCGATCTGGATCCGCAACACTTTCGCCCCGGAGAAACCGGGCACGCTGATCTGCGCACATCCGACGTCGAAGCTGCCAGTCAAAGGCATCACGAGCATCGAGAAAATGGCGCTCGTCAACGTGGAAGGCGCAGGGATGATCGGCGTGCCGGGCACGGCGCACCGCCTGTTCGGCGCGCTGCGCGAAGAGGGCATCTCGGTCATTCTCATTTCCCAAGGCAGCTCGGAGCATTCGATCTGCTGCGCCATTCCCCAGGACCAGGCCGAGCGCGCCGCCTCCGTCGTTCGCAGCGCCTTCGAGCGCGAGTTGAAGGCGGGGCAGATTCAAAGCGTCGAGGTCACCGGGGAGCTTGCCATTCTGGCTGTCGTCGGCGACGGCATGGCGGGCACACCGGGTATTTCCGGGAAAGTTTTCGATGCGCTCGGCACTGCAAGCGTCAACGTGCGCGCAATCGCCCAGGGCGCCTCGGAGCGCAACATCTCGGTCGTGATCGACGGCCGGCATGCAACTCGTGCGTTACGAGCCGTGCACGCGGGGCTTTACCTGTCAGCGCATACGCTTTCGATCGGCATCATCGGTCCCGGAAGCGTGGGACGCGTGCTGCTGGATCAGATCGCTTCGCAAAGCGCCCGGCTGCATGAGCAGGTCAAGCTCGACCTGCGGGTGCGCGGACTGCTCGGCACGAAGCGGATGCTTCTGGCGGATCCCGGAGTGCAGCTCAGCGATTGGCGGGCCAGATACGAGCAGAGCACGACGCCAGCCGACATCGATCGGTTTGTCGAGCACGTGCGAGTCGAGCATCTGCCGCACACCGTGCTTATCGATTGCACCGCGAGCAGCGAAGTGGCGAAACGCTACCCGGCGTGGTTGGCCGCCGGTATCCACATCGTTACGCCCAACAAGAAAGCCAACAGCGCTGACTTTGCGTTCTACCGCAGCTTGCGCGAGGCACGCCGAACGGGCGGGTCGCACTTTCTGTACGAGGCAAATGTCGGGGCCGGTCTGCCGATCATTCACACGCTTCGCGATCTGCGCGAGACGGGCGATGACATCACGAGCATCGAAGGAATTTTCTCCGGCACGCTGGCATATCTCTTCAACGTCTACGACGGCCGCACTCCGTTCTCGGACATCGTGCGCGACGCGCGCCAGCGCGGGTACACAGAACCCGATCCGCGCGATGACCTGTCAGGCATGGATGTCGCCCGCAAGCTGATTATTCTCGGGCGCGAGATGGGCTTGGAGCTGGAGCTGGCCGACGTCAAGGTCGAAAGCCTCGTGCCCGCCGGCCTCGAGACCGGCTCGATCGAAGAATTCATGGCCCGACTGCCGCGATTCGACGGCGCCATGCGTGAGCGTTTCGAGAATGCGCGCACGCGCGGCAAGGTATTGCGGTACGTCGGCCGGATCACCGCCAAGGGCGAAGCATCGGTCGGTGTCGTCGAGCTCGATGCCAAACACGCGTTCGCCAACATCGCGCTGACGGACAATGTCGTGCGTTTTGCTACCCGTTGGTATTGCGACAACCCACTCATCGTGCAGGGCCCCGGTGCGGGTCCCGAAGTCACGGCGGGCGGCGTGTTCTCGGATCTGCTGCGCCTGGCAGCCTATCTCGGAGCACGAATGTGAGCGCGCAGACTGTCGTGACCCCATCCGGACTCGAGCGCGCGACCGCGTTTGCCCCTGCGTCCGTCGGCAATGTCGCCATCGGTTTCGACATTCTCGGCTTCGCAGTCGATGCCCTCGGCGACCGGGTCACCGTGGCGCGTCGGAAAGAGCCCGGCGTCGTCATTACCGGCATCAAGGGAATTGCCGGCAAACTGCCGCAGGAGCCGGAGAAGAACACGGCCGGGCGCGCCCTGATGGCGATGTACGAGAAGCTGCGTCCGCCGTTCGGTTTCGCGATGGAAATCGACAAGGGGATTCCGCTTGGCTCGGGTCTTGGCGGCTCGGCGGCATCCGCAGTCGGTGCGGTCGTGGCGGCGAATGCGCTGCTGCCGAATCCCTGCACGAAGCTGGAACTGCTGCAGTTCGCCATGGAGGGTGAGGCGGTGGCGAGCGGCTCGCTGCACGTCGATAACATTTCACCATCACTGTTCGGTGGATTGGTGCTCACCGTGGGAATCGATCATCCCCGCGTGAAGCAGATCCCGGTCCCGCCGGACGTGCGCGCTGTCATCGTCCACCCGCACATGTTCCTGTCGACGAAGCAGGCACGCGCGATTCTCAAACGGACCGTCGATCTGTCGGATTTCGTGTGGCAGACGGCCAACCTCGCGGGGTTCATTTCCGGCTGCTACACCAACGACCTCGACATGATCCGCGCGTCTCTCGAGGACGTCGTGATCGAGCCGCAGCGCCAGGCATTGATTCCGGGTTTTCAGGAAGTCCGCCGCGCATCGCTCGAGGCCGGAGCCCTGGGGTGCTCGATCTCGGGCGCCGGCCCGACGATGTTCGCCTGGGCGCCCGCGCCACACGCGGCGGCCGTGCTCGAGGCCATGTCGCAGGAATTCGCCCGCCGCTCGATCGAGTTGGACAAGTGGATCACCGAAATCGATTCAACCGGCGCCCGCATAGTCGCTACCTGATGACAACGCCATGACCGCGATGCGTTTTGCAAGCACACGTAACCCGGACGCGACCGTTGGGTTTGCCGAAGCCCTGTTGAAGGGGCTGGCGCCTGACGGCGGGCTGTACGTGCCGCACGCGTGGGCGCGGATCGAACCCGAGACGCTCGCCGATCTCAACGACCTGCCGACCATCGGGGCCAAGCTGTTGGCGCCGTTTGTTGCCGGTGATGAGCTCGCCGCCGTGCTGCCGGATGTCACGCGCGAGGCGTTCAACTTTCCGGCGCCACTGATTCCCCTCGGAACCGATGGCCAACCCGGCGACAGCCGACTCGGCGTGCTCGAGCTGTTTCACGGGCCGACGGCAGCATTCAAGGACTTCGGAGCGCGATTTCTGGCCGCCAGCATGGTCCGCCTGCGTAAGCCCGGGAGTCGGCCGCTCACGATATTGGTGGCGACCTCCGGAGACACCGGCGGTGCGGTGGCCGCGGCTTTCCACGGGCGGCCGGGTATCGAGGTTGCCGTGCTGTTTCCGAAGGGTCTCGTGTCACCGACCCAGGAGCGTCAGCTCACCTGCTGGGGCGGCAACGTGAAGTCCTTCGCGATACGCGGCACGTTCGATGACTGCCAGCGCATGGCGAAGCAGGCTTTTCTCGACCCGCAATTGCGCGAGCAGACCGATCTTTCCTCCGCGAACAGCATCAATCTCGGCCGGCTCCTGCCGCAGGCCGTCTACTATGCGGCGACAAGCTTAGGTATCTGGCGGCGTCACCGTGAGCGAGCCTCATTCGTCATACCCAGTGGCAACCTGGGCAACGCGGTCGCCTGCATCTGGGCCCGCAAGGTGGGACTGCCGATCGGCGACATCGTGCTGGCCCATAACGTCAATCGTGCGGTGCCGGACTACCTGGACACCGGCGACTGGCGTCCCCGGCCGAGTGTTGCTACGTTGGCTTCCGCGATGGACGTCGGCGACCCCAGCAATATGGAGCGGCTGCGGGGACTGTTTCCCGAGATTCGAGATTTGCGCGCCGCGGTCACGGCGTACATCGTGGATGACGCCGCCATCCGCGAAAGCATCCGCAAAGGCTTTCAGACTTTCGGGCAGATGTGGTGTCCGCATACGGCAACGGCCGCCGAGGCGTACTCCAGGTTGCCTCGTGAACGGCAGCAGTCGGGCCGGTGGGTCATCGTGGCCACGGCGCACCCGGCCAAATTTCGTGAGATCGTCGAACCTCTCATCGGGCGGCAGGTGCCAGTTCCCGAGACGCTCGCGAAGCTCTTCGCCCGTCCCGTGCACAGTACCGAGATCGACGCCGATCTTGCTGCGCTGCGCACCGCTTTGAGCGCAGGCAGATCGTAGTGGAAGAGCTCAAGAACCTTTCGCCGACCGCCTGGATGCTCATTGCAGGCGCCGCGATACTCGGCTTTGCCGGCTCGTGGCTGTGGCGCTGGTACCGTCAGTACAGCGCACGCAAGGCGTTGCGCGCCGCCGTGACGGCCGCCGGATCGGACCACCTTGTCGATATGCTCGTGCCTGACGGAATGGGTGCGGGGTTCCATGTTGATTTCCTGCTCCTGACAGCGCGCGGGATCCTGGTCGTCGACCTTCGCGACGTGCAGGGCAACATTTTCGGCGGCGACCAGATGGCGGAATGGACCGTCATGGACGGCCCGCGGCGCTTCACGTTCACGAATCCTCAAAGCTCCCTCTACGATCGGATTGCCGCCGTGAAGGCGGTAGCGGGCGAAGTACCCGTCGAGGGCAGAATCGTGTTCACCCGCCGCGGACGGTTTCCGAAGGGGTTGCCGAAGTGGACGCTGATGGTCGATTCGCTGCCTGCGGAGTTTCCGTCCGGTGAGCATGACGGCTACGCCGGCACGGTGACGCGCTTCGCGGAGGCCTGGCAGAAGCTGAAGAGCGCGGTGAAGCCCAGCTATATGGCGCACATGCGGTGACTGGATAGCGTCCGGGCCGCGTGCCCCACGCGGCCGTCGTCTAAGTGTTGGTCAACGTTTTCGCGTGGTCCGCGAGCACCAGCGACACGCAGACGGTCAGTTGCGTTGCGTATTCGATGTGGAGAAATTCGTTGGGACCGTGCGCATTGGAATGTGGCCCCAGCACGCCCGTGATGAAGAATTGGGTGCGTGGAAACTGTTTGCCGAGCATCCCCATGAACGGAATCGTGCCGCCGCATCCCACGTGGATCGCCTCTTGGCCGTACACCTGACGCGACGCGTTGGCGATGGATTCATCCAGCCACGGGGCGAACGCCGGGGCATTCCAGCCGCCTGTTCCGGCACCGCCTTCAAAACGCACCTGGGCCCCGTAGGGGGGGTCGCTTTCCAGCGCGCGGCGTACCGCTGCGGACGCACGGTCTGCATCAACCGTCGGCGGCAATCGCAGCGACAGTTTGAATGCCAGCTCCGGCAGCAAGACATTACCTGCGGACCCCACCGGCGGCAGCCCGTCGGCGCCGGTGACGGCGAGGGTGGCCCGCCACGTCGTGTTGATGAGCAACTCGACGGGATCGTTTGAAACCGGCTGCACGCCGCGAGCAAAGGGAATCTTTCCGGCCACCGAGCTGCCGAGCACTTGCGCCGCTGCCGTAAGCTGCGCGCGCCGATCCTTGGGAATGGTTGCCTGCAGCTCATCCAGCAGCAGCTCGCCAGTCACCGGATTCTCGATGCGGGCAAGCAGTTGCTCGACGATGCGAAACGGAGTCGGCGCGATACCGGTCCCCATGCCCGAATGCACGCCCTCATCGAGCACCCGGACATGCAGCGTGCCGACGAGATTGCCGCGCAATGATGTCGTGCACCAAAGCTGATCGTAGTTGCCGCATTCAGCATCGAGACACACGACGAGCGAGGGATCGCCGATGGCCGCTCCGAGAGCCTGCAGGTGAGCGGGGAGATCGACGCTGCCGCTTTCCTCGGAGGCTTCGATGAGCAACACGCAGCGTGCCAGCGGCACCTTCTGCGCCTTGAGGGCAGCGATCGCTGTCAGCGAGCTGAACACCGCATAACCGTCGTCGGCACTGCCGCGCCCGTACAGCTTGCCGTCGCTCAGGACCGGGTCCCAGGGTCCGAGTCCCGGGAGCCAGCCGGTGAATTCCGGCTGCTTGTCCAGGTGTCCGTAGAGCAGGGCACATCCGGGCAGCTCGCCAGGAATGTCTACGAACAACAGGGGCGTCTTTCCCGGCAGCCGGCGGACTTCCACACGCATTCCTTCGATCGGCTGTTGGCGGCACCAGTCAGCCATGAGCTTCACGGCGGCTTCCATATGCCCGTTCTGCTCCCACTTGGGGTCGAACATCGGCGACTGATTGGGGATGCGGACGTACGCAGTCAGGCGATCGACGATCGACCCGTCCCAGACCCCGCGGATGAACTGCGTCAGGCGTTGAATGTCCATTGTGAATCCAGTTTCAGATAATATTATTCAATATTAATTACTTAAGAGATTATTCTCGATTCTATCTCAGGAAGACCGAACAGCCGCCGGGCTCCTGCGGTACTGGCGTCCGCCACGGCTTGCGCCGATTCTCCACGTGCGTTGGCGACTGTGGCGGCCACGTGCGGGAGGTAGGCAGGCTCGTTTCGCCGCGAGGCGGGTTTGGGGTTCAGATTACGGGGCAAGAGATACGGGCCGTCAGTCTCGAGCAGCAGCCGACCAGCCGGAATCTCGCGCATCAGCGGCAGAAGGTGTGCGCCTCGACGTTCGTCGCAGATCCAACCGGTAATCCCGATCGCAAGGTCCATCTCGAGATAGCGCGTGAGCTGCGGCTGGGTGCCGGTAAAACAGTGCGCCACACCTCCGCACAGACTTGCGCGGTGCTCGCGGAGAATCGCAACGAAGTCCTCGTGTGCGTCCCGTTCATGCAGAAAAACAGGCTTGCCGACCCGCGCGGCCAGCTCGAGCTGGCGATGAAACGCGGCGCGCTGCGCCTCCGGCGGAGAGAAATTCCGAAAGTAATCGAGACCGCATTCGCCGACGGCCACGACCTCGTCCAGGCGGGCGAGCGCCTCAATTTGCGCAAGCAAATCGTCGGTAACGTCCGTTGCGTGGTGTGGGTGCACGCCCGCCGTTGCGAACAGTCTTCCCGGGTGCGCACGCGCCAGGGCGATCGCCTGTTGCGTGCTGGGACCGCTGGACCCCGTTATGACCATCTGTACGACACCGGCGGCGTCGGCGCGCTGCAGAACCGCGTCACGGTCGACGTCGTAACTGTCGTGACTGAGGTTGATACCGATGTCTATGAGGGGCGCCAGCCGTGGTCGGTCCGCTTCTGGGCGCGTCTCGACCCGTGGTGGACCTGCATCTGTGCGCATGGGGTGGTGCGCTGATCCGTGCGGTGCCGCCTCGACCCGTGGTGGACCTGCATCCGTGCGCATGGGGTGGTGCGCTGATCCGTGCGGTGCCGCCTCGACCCGCAGCGCGGCAGTGGGGCTCCGCGGGCTTGTGCTATCTTTGACCATGCGCGGCGGCCATTCTACTCGACGCGCCAATCAACTACTGAAGATGCCTTCCTCGTCTTTCCGTGCGCTCCTGAGCGCGCCACTCGCTGGCGCGCTGGCAACTCTTCTCCCCGTGCTGGCCTCCGCGGCAACACCGGCCGCGGCGGATCCGACGCTTCTCGATCTGGAAAGCCGCATCCAGTACAGCTACTACACGGAGGATCTGCGCGCGCTGGAGAATCTCGCGGCCGAGCTTGCGACGCAGGACTCGCCGGACGGGATGAAGAGCTATTTCGGCGGACTTGCCGACTACAGGCTCACCCAACTGGAAGCCTCGAGAGATAAAACGAAAGCACATGATCGGGGCGAACGCTGCGCCTCGAGCCTGGACCGCGCCGTGCAGGCGAACAAGAATTTCGCCGACGCCCTGGCGCTGCAGTCGGCCTGTCTCGGGATGCTCGCCGATCTGACGCCGTGGCGCGCGCCGCTTGCCGGGTCGAAGAGCCGCTCACTCATGGAAAGAGCCCTTCGGCTCGCCCCTCGCAATCCGCGAGTGCTGCTGCTGGATGCGATGGGTGCCTTCGAGCGCGCGCCGAATGGTGAAGACAAGGATCGCGCTCTCGCTAAACTGAAGAAAGCGATCGTGGCACTGGAAAACGAGCGACAGGACCTCGTGCATGTGCCGGGCTGGGGGTTGGCGGACGCTTACGCGTATCTCGGCCGCGTTTGTCTGGACAAAGGGGACACTGTTGCCGCTCGCGACGCGCTGGAGCATGCGCTGCTCGCCGCTCCACAGTTCGAGCAGGCGCGACGGTTGATGACGAAGATCACTTCCGGTTGAATCGCAGACGCGGTTCATTCCTTCGCTGTCATGGTTGGGAGGACTTCAATGAGCGTTCCTCAGCCCACAACCTCACCGGCGGGTCCCGACCTGGCCGTGAGGGTGCTTTACATGGTTCTGTTCGCCATCGTGTTCTGGTTGCTGACCTGGACGTTGGCGGTCGTCGCGATTCTGCAGCTCGTGTTGCGCCTGGTGAATGGCCGGCCGCACCCGGAGCTGACGCGCTTCGGTAGCGGGCTGGCGCGCTATGCGCGCGAGCTCATCGAGTTCCTGACTTTCGTGACGGAAACCTTGCCGTACCCGTTCAGCCCCTGGCCTGCGCAGGGATAGACAGAAGAAGCCAGCCACAACAAGGGAGAGTGCATGTCCCTCGCCGACGAGAAGAAACAGCTCCTGCAAGAGCTGCGCATCGAGCGCACGCAACGCGACGAGTATTCCCAGGCCGGTCCGCGCCGCAGCGGGTGGATCATCGGGGGAGTGGTAGCGGTGGTACTGGCTCTGGGCGCAGCCGGAGCCTTCTATTACTTCGTTCAGCGCGGTCAGAAGTTCGAGGTGGAGGAGGCGTCCGCCGTGGCACCCTCGGCCGATCCTGGCTCGACGGCTATCCTCCAGGCGACCGGTTATGTAACTGCGCGCGTCCAGGCGACCGTCTCGACGCAGATCATCGGGACCCTGACCGAGGTCCTGATCGAAGAGGGCGAGCACGTCAAGGCGGGACAAGTCCTCGCGCGACTGGACGACACGGCGCAACGGGCCGGGTTGGCACAGAGTGAGGCCTCGCTGAAGGCGGCGCAGGCGTCGCTGGGCAATTACCAGGCGCAGTTGGGCCAGGCGCGCCGCGATCTCGTGCGCAACCAGGATCTGGTCGAGCGCAAGCTCGTGTCCCAACAGGCGCTGGAAACCTCGCGCACGCAAGTTGAGTCACTGGAAGCCCAGGTCAACGCGCAGGAGCGCCAGATCGACCTGGCGGCTGCGGCATTGAGAGGTGCCCACGTGCAACTTGCCTATACGGTAGTGCGAGCGCCGTTCTCCGGCGTCGTCATCGCGAAGGAGGCGCGGGCTGGTGAAATCGTTTCCCCGAGCTCCGCCGGTGGCGGCTTTACACGCACGGGCGTGGGCACGATCGTCGACATGGACTCCCTGGAGATCGAAGTCGACGTCAACGAGGCGTACATCAATCGCGTGCAGGCGAATCAGCCCGCCCAGGCGACACTGGACGCTTACCCCGACTGGTCCATTCCCGCACACGTGATTGCCATCATTCCAACAGCCGATCGCAGCAAGGCAACAGTCAAGGTTCGCGTGGCCTTTGACCAGAAGGACCCGCGCATTCTTCCTGACATGGGTGTGCGGGTGTCGTTCCAATCCGCGAAGTCGTCCGGGGAGCCGCCGCCGAAGGGCGTACTGATTCCCGCAACATCGATCGTCGACCGGGGCGGAAAGAGCGTTGTGTTCGCCGTGGATGGCGACCGGGTGCATGCGCAGCCCGTGACTGCAGGCCAGACGTTCGGCGACCTCAAGCTCGTGCAGGAGATCACTAGCGGCACGCGCGTCGTGCGGACTCCACCAGCCGAGATGAACGACGGCGCGCGCATCGCCGCTAAGCAGGAATGAGAATCGACAGGTGACAAACGTCGTCGAGATTCGGGGCCTGAGCAAAGTCTATGTGCGTGGCAAGCAGACGGTCGAAGTGCTGCATCACATCGATCTGGATATCGAAGCTGGCGATTTCGTCGCACTCATGGGTCCGTCCGGCTCCGGCAAGACCACACTACTGAATCTCATTGGCGGCCTGGATTCGCCAACGGACGGCACTATCTGTGTGGCCGGCGCGCGGATCGAGAGTCTGGGCGAGGACCCGCTGGCAAAATGGCGCGCGGCGAACGTCGGCTTCGTCTTTCAGTTCTACAATCTACTGCCCATGCTCTCCGCGCGGAAGAACGTCGAGCTGCCTCTGCTGCTGACGAAGCTTTCCGGGACGGAGCGCAAACGCAAGGCAGCAATCGCGCTCGAGCTGGTGGGTTTGTCGGATCGCGCCTCTCACAAACCGAGCGAGCTGTCGGGTGGGCAGCAGCAACGCGTGGCGATCGCACGGGCGATCGTGTCCGATCCAACACTGCTCGTGTGCGATGAGCCGACTGGTGATCTTGACCGGCAGTCGGCGATGGAAGTGCTGAAGCTCATGCAGGATCTCAATCGCGAGTATGGCAAGGCCATCGTAATGGTCACCCACGATCCGAAGGCTGCGGAATACGCTCACCATACTTTGCATCTGGACAAAGGGACGCTGGTTCAGGAACCCGAGCATTCGCCGGCGTGAAATATCTGCATCTGATCTGGGCTGCCCTGCAGCGGCGCAAGGCGCGCACGCTGTTTACGCTTTTCTCGGTCCTCGCGGCGTTCCTGCTGTTCGGGTTGCTGGATTCTGTGCGCGGCGCCTTTTCCAACGCCGGCAGGAGTGTCGCCGGAGTTGACCGGCTCATCACCGTCTCGAAGATCAGCTTCACGCTTTCGCTGCCGAAGAGCCTGTACTCGCGCATCCAGGCCGTGCCGGGTGTTGCGGCGGTGTCGTACGCGAACTGGTTCGGCGGCATCTACCAGGACGTGCGGAATTTTTTCCCCAACGAGGCGGTGGCCGACAATTTTCTGGACCTGTATCCCGAGTGGCACATGCCGGAGGAGCAGCGGCGCGCGTTTCGCGAAACGCGCACGGGCGCCGTGGTCGGGCAGGCGCTCGCAGACCGCTTCGGCTGGAAGATCGGCGACAAGATCCCGCTGCAGGCGACCATTTTTCCGCAGAAAGGCGGCTCGAACACCTGGACCCTGGATCTCGTTGGCATCTTCCACGTGACCAATCCGGATGCGCGCGGCAACGAGAACATCCTGTTCTTCAACTGGAACTACTTCGATGAGGGACGGCAACTCGGCGCCGGCAATATCGGCTGGTACGCGGTGCGGGTCGTGGACCGCAATCAGGCCAACAGCGTCGCCCAGGCGATCGATGCACTCTCGGAGGATTCCGATCACGAGACCAAGACGCAGAACGAGCAGGCATTCACCGCCGCGCTCGTCAGCCAGTTCGCGGACATCGGCCTGATCGTCGGTGGCATCATGGCCGCCGTGTTCTTCACTCTCGTGCTGCTGACAGGCAACACGATGGCGCAGGCTGTGCGCGAGCGGGTCCCGGAGTTGGCGGTGCTCAAGACGATCGGATTTACGAGCAAGAGCATTCTTGCGCTCGTGCTGGCCGAAGCAGTACTGCTGTTGGCGATCGGTGCTTCAATGGGGCTCGTTCTTGCAGGCGTGGTCGTGATCGGCGTGCGTTCGTACATCGGCTCAACCATTGCCTTGCCTCACGTCGGAGGAGCCATTTGGCTACGCGGTCTCATACTCGCGGTGGTCATCGGGCTCGTCGTCGGCGTGCTTCCCGCCGTCCGCGGCATGCGCTTGCGCATCGTCGACGCGCTTTCCGGCCGCTGATGAATAAAAGGGCCCCGCGCGTGAGTCGAGCCTCCAACCTGATGTCGCAGTTGCGTTCAGGGGCGACGCTCGTGGCGTATTTCGTCATTCCCGTCACAATTTTGCTGCTGGCGCCCTGGTGGCTGCTGCTGGGGATCGTCGCTTTGGTGATTGTCCTGATCGCATCCACCCGCGCCGGCCAACAAGTGTGGTCGGTGACGCGGATTGGCATTGCAACGATTCCGCAACGGCTCGGGTCCTCGTCTGTCGTGGTCGTCGGAATTGCAGGTGTGGTGGCGGTGCTCGTCGCCCTATTGGCCATGGCGCAAGGGTTTGCGTTGACGCTCAAACAGACCGGGACGGACGACACGGCGATCGTCATGCGGGCGGGCTCGCAGACGGAGCTCAACTCGGTCATCGATCACGATACCGCGACGCTCGTATCGCAGGCTTCTCAGGTGCAGCACGGGGCTGAAGGACAGGCAATTGCCTCGCCGGAGCTGGTCGTAATCGCAGCCCTGCCCAAGAAGACCACCGGGCTCGATGCCAACGTTGAAATCCGCGGGGTGGGAGACAGGGCGTGGGATTTGCGCCCGCGCGTGAAAATCGAGTTCGGACGGAAGTTCAAGCCGGGCCTGCGGGAATTGATCGTCGGCAAAGACGCGCGCCAGCAATTTGTCGGCGTGGAGCCGGGCTCCACCTTGAAGCTCAACAACCAGCTCTGGACGGTCGTCGGTGCGTTCGACTCGGGCGATTCGCACAATTCGGAGCTTTGGGGCGACACGGACATTGTCGGCTCGACCTATCGGCGCGGCAGCAGCACGACGTCCGTTACAGTGCGGCTGACGGACGCGTCGGCTTTCGATGCGTTCAAGGCGGGTCTGCAGGCCGATCCCAGACTTCAGGTGGACGCTCGTACCACGCGCCAGTATTACAACCAGCAGTCGGAGACGATTGCGCAGATCATCCGCATTCTCGGCACTACGGTCGGGATCATCATGGCCGTGGGCGCGGTGTTCGGTGCGCTCAACACCATGTATGCCGCCGTCGCCGCGCGAACCAGAGAGATCGCGACGCTGCGCGCAATGGGTTTTCGCGGCACGCCGGTGGTGGTTTCGGTGATGATCGAAACGCTGTTGCTGGCGTTTCTGGGCGGCGCTCTGGGAGCCACAATCGCGTGGCTGATTTTCGACAACTACACCGCATCAACCATCGGCGCCAACTTCAGCGCGGTGGTGTTCGCGTTCGACGTGTCGCCGGCGTTGCTGTGGGACGGCCTGAAGTGGGCGCTGACGATGGGGCTGATAGGGGGGCTGTTTCCCGCGATGCGCGCGGCGCGGATGCCGGTGACTACGGGGTTGCGCGAACTGTAACCCCCCCCCAGCGCTCAGCGGTTTCGTAGCGCTTCGCATAGCGCGGACACATCTGCTTCTAGTTGGTCCCACGACGCGACGATTCGCGCTTCGCCGGAGGCTTGCGGGCCCCAGTCGTAGAACTCGAACCCTGCTGCGCGCAGCGATTGTTTACGCTCATTGCCGAGGCGCACGAATACTTCGTTGGCTTCGACGGGGTAGAGCAGGGCGTCGCCGGCCGCGTGGGCGATGCGTTGGGCGAACGAGTTCGTGCGCTCGGCATTGCGGCGCCATACACCCGTCTCGACGTACGCGAGAAGCTGCGCCGACACGTAACGCGATTTCGAGAGGAGGTGCCCGGCGCGCTTGCGGCGTAACTCAAAGTCCTTGACGCACGCCGGGTCGAAGAACACCACGGCCTCGGCGCCGAGGGCGCCGTTTTTCGTCGCCCCGAATGACAGCACGTCAACACCTGCGCGCCAAGTCACGTCGCCTGGATGGCAGTCGAGAAAAGCAACCGAGTTCGCAAATCGCGCACCGTCCATGTGAACCTTCAGCCCGCGTTTGTGAGCGATCTCGCTCACTGCCGCGATTTCTTTGGGTCGGTATGTCGTGCCGTACTCGGTTGCCTGTGTCAGAGACACCGCCGCGGGCTGGACGCTGTGAACCGAAACTGGATGCGCATCGAGAGCCGACTCAAAAGCGGCGGCGCTCACCTTTGCGTGCTCGCCAGCAATCAAAGCGAGCTGTGCTCCCCCGGAGAAAAACCCCGGTGCGCCGCATTCGTCACACGCGATATGCGCTTCCTCGTGCGCGAAAATCGCGCCGTAGGGCGGGCTGAGAGTTGCAAGGCTGAGTGAGTTCGCGGCGGTGCCGGTGGCAACGGCGAAGGAGCGCACTTTGGTCCCGAAGAATCCGCCCAGCACCTCATCGAGCCGCTGCGTCCACTGGTCGTCGCCGTAGGCTTTTTCGAGGCCTCGGTTAGCTGCTGCGATCGCGTCGATGATCTCCGGGCACGCGCTGGCGGTGTTGTCGCTGAAAAATCGCACGGTCAAAGCTCCCCAAATCCGTTTTCATGATTCGCGCGCGCGAGTTCGCCCGCTACGCCCGGCGCGCCGATTCGCTCCAAGCGCCTGATTTACTCGATGCGCCACCGGAATGACCATGCTCCGAATGCCAGGAAAGCCACGGCGGTGACGCCGAGATACACCAGATGAGGGGCGATCTGTGCCACTCCTGCACCATCGAGCATGATCGCGCGGGCTCCTTCCAACAGATGCGTCAGCGGAAACACGTCCGCGACCCATTGCACCCATTTGGGCGAGCCCTCGAGAGAGAACCAGATCCCGGACAACAGCATCATGGGCCACGTCAGCAGGTTCAGGAGTCCGCCGACCAGTTCCTCGCTCGCGAAGCGCGCGGCGATGGTGAGCCCGAGTGCAATCATCGACAACGCGGCGAGCACGGCGAGGAGGGCGAGCAGGACCAGGCTGCCGGCGGAGTGAAAGTGAATGATCGTGCCGATTCCAACGTACAACACGCAGGTGACGAACAGGATCAGGCACAACCTCGAGAGAACCTGTGCGGTGAGGAACTCAAAAGCCGTGAGCGGCGTGGCGTGGAGGCGCTTGAGAAAGCCGTTCTTGCGGTAGCGGAGTACGACGTAACCGACACCGAACAGGCAGCTAAACATCAGATTCATCCCGAGAATCCCGGGAAACAGCCAGTCGAGGTAGCGCGTCGCCGCGCCCGTCACCAGCTCGCGCCGGGCACCCGGCGCCGCGGCCAGCAGCAGCTTCTCGACGATGTAGCCTTTGGGTGAGTCCGTGTTTACCCAGTAGCGGGGCGTTGTGGCCACAGAAAGATCGACGAGCAGGTCGATCTGCTGATGCGTGACTTTGTGAAGCCCGTCGGACTCGGTCGCGATCGGCACGAAGTCGACATAGCGCTCCCGGAGGAACGGGTGAGCGTTCTTGTCAACAGGCCGCACCGCATCGCCGTGCGCGGGTGGCGGCGCCGGACCGTGCCCGGTGATCACGCCCACCTTGAACAGCGGGCGTTCGGGTCCGCCGAAAACGAAGCTCATCCCGATGACCAGCATCAGCGGCAGGAGGAGGGTAAAGATGAGCGTGCCGCGATCGCGAACGAACTCGAGGTTGCGCGCGTGCCAGACCGTCAACAGTCTCCTGATCATGCCCGCAACGCCTTTCCGGTCAGCTCGAGGAACAGGTCCTCGAGGTTGGGTGGGCGAATACGCAGGTTTTGCAGCGGCACGTGTGCGTCCATCAGGGTTCGCAAGGTCGAATCGAGGTCGTTGGTCGTGATCTCGACCCGGTCGCTAGTGTCTATGACCTTCAATGGCAATTGGCGCGCAGACTCAGGAAATTCCTGCCGCGGCAGCTCGAGCAGCACTTCCGCGAAGTGTTGGGTCAACAGATCGCGCGGTGTTCCCTGTGCGATCACCTTGCCATTGTCCATGATCGCGATCTCATCGCAGAGCAGTTCTGCTTCCTCCATGTAGTGCGTCGTCAGGATGATCGTCTTGCGGCGCGCCTTGATGGACTGGATGAGCTCCCAGAAATTACGCCGCGCCTGCGGATCCAGGCCCGTGGTCGGCTCATCGAGGAAGATCATCGCCGGATCGTTGATGAGTGCGATAGCCAGCAGCAGGCGTTGTTGCTGGCCACCCGAGAGTTTCCTGTTGTCCCGGTCTGCGAGCTTTTCCAGTGCGCACATCTGAATCACTTCTTCCACATCGAGGCCGCGGTCGTAGAGACCACGAAACATGGCCAGGCATTGCCGCACGGTGAGGAAGTCCTGCAGCGCCGTTTTCTGGAAGAGAATTCCCGCTTCCTCACGGAAGCGCTGGCCGATAGGCTCGCCGCGATAGCGCACTTCGCCTGCCGTGGCCGCCAGGATCCCCTCCATGATCTCGATGGTCGATGTCTTGCCGGCGCCATTCGGGCCGAGCAAGCCGAAACAGGTGCCTTCCGGAACGCTGAACGACACACCGTTCACCGCCGTGACCGCTGCGTATTCCTTCACCAGATTGCAAACTTCGAGAATGGGCTCGCTCACAGGCTTGCATTCCATCCCAATGACTGGCGCGCAATGTATCATGTGAATCATGCTCGAGATGGTTACGCCCCAGTTGCCGCTGTGGTCTGACAAGGATGCGTCCGAGGGGTGGCTCGTGCGCGAAAGCGAGCGAGCGCGCCGCCTCACGGTGCGTGTATTCCACAGCGGTCGCGTCGAAGTCGTCGTGCCTTCCCGGACTTCTGCGCGCGCCGTCGAGCGATTCATAGAGCGGCATCGAACCTGGATCGAGCGCAAGCGGGAAGAAGCGAAGCGCAGGGCGGCTCCGCCGGGGCCTTTTCCTCCGCCCAGAATCGAGCTGCCCGCGTGCAACGAGAGTTGGCGCGTGCATCTTGCCGGCGGTGCTCACCGGGCGCGCTTGCTGCGGTCGGCCGATGGTCTGCTCACGATCGCCGGCAACGCTACCGACGTTCATGCGGTCCGACTTCTCCTGCGACGCTGGCTGATGGAGCGCGCCCGCGAGTTCCTCGCGCCCACTTTGCATGAATGCTCGCGGGAGCTGGGTTTTGAATTCGAGCGGGCGCTGGTGCGGCGGCAGCGAACGCGATGGGGTAGCTGCTCGACGCGCGGCACCATCAGCCTGAACTGCTGCCTGCTGTTCCAGCGGCCGTCGGTCGTTCGCTACCTGCTCATCCATGAGCTGGTACACACCCTGCACATGAATCATTCACACAGTTTCTGGCAGCGGGTGGCGCGGCATTGCCCGGAATACTCCAGCCTCGATCGCGAGCTGCTCGATGGCTGGCGCCGTGTGCCATCATGGGTCTTCGCAGACGAGCAGGCGCCATGACGACACGGCCGGACGACCCGAAATACGACAAATCCCAACGCGTCGATCTATCCGACGAGGCGGTGCACTGGGAGCTGGGATCGTCGCTTTCGTACGGCGAATACCTGCACCTCGACAAGCTGCTCGCAGCGCAGAAGCCGCTGTCCAACGAAAATGACGAGATGATGTTCATCATCGTGCACCAGGCCTCCGAGCTGTGGATGCGGCTGGTCCTGCACGAGCTGGATGGGGTTCTCTCGTGCGTGCAGCGCGACAACCTGGACCCGACGTTCAAGCGGCTCGCCCGCATTTCCCGCGTGCAGACGCAGCTCATCGCGAGCTGGGACGTGCTGTCCACGATGACTCCATTCGACTATTCGGCGTTCCGTAACGCTCTCGGCCGCTCCTCCGGCTTCCAGTCATATCAGTACCGGATGCTCGAGTTTCGACTCGGAAACAAGAACGCCGACATGGTGGCCGTGCACAAACGCGACCCCGTTGCCTACGAGGCGCTGCAGAGCGCCCTGGTGGCACCGTCTCTTTACGACGAGGTTCTGCGGCTCTTGAGCCGGCGTGGTTACGGAATTCCGGAGGACTACGTCGTGCGGGATTTCAGGGAGCCGTACCGCGCGAGCAAGCAGGTGGCCGGCGCCTGGCTCGGCGTGTATCACAACGCCGAGAAGGACTGGGATCTATACGAGCTGGCCGAGCGCCTCGTGGACCTCGACCACAAGTTCCAGTTGTGGCGCTTCCACCATCTGAAGACGGTCGAGCGCATCATCGGCTACAAGCCGGGGACGGGCGGCACCGGAGGCGTGTCGTATCTGGCCAAGGCTCTCGAGCTCAGCTTCTTTCCGGAGTTGTGGCAGGGGCGGACTTCGATGTAGTCAGCCGCGACGCGCGCACGTACCGATATCCCAGCAGCAGCGCCAGAATCCCCACGTAGATCAGCGGCTCCCGCACGTCGCGCTTGACCTGCCAGTAGTAGTGCCACACGCCAAGCACGGCAATCACATAGATCAGGCGGTGCAGCTTCTGCCACTTCCGTCCGAGCCTGCGCATCATACGGTTGGTGGAGGTAACTGCCAGCGGAATCAACAGCAGGAGCGCCGTGAACCCGACTGTTATGTACGGGCGCTTGGCGATGTCGGCCAGAATGGAGCGCAGCGCCAGTTCCTGGTCGAACACAACATAGACCGCGAAGTGCACCACGACATAGAAGAATGCAAACAGTCCCAACATCCGGCGCAGGCGCAGCAGGTGGGGGAGGCCGGCGAGGTTTTTCAGCGGCGTGACCAGCAAGGTCAGCATCAGAAAGTTCAGCGCCGTCTTGCCGCAGAAGTGCTCCATCTTCTTGACGGGGTCGGCGCCCAGGCTCTGGTCGAACCATCCGAAAGCACCGCAAGCGAGCCACGCCAACGGCACCAGGCTCGCGATGAACACCAGCGGCTTGTAAACGAAACGGTAGCGCTGCTCCACGTTCACCGGGAATCGCGCTCGAGCAGGAGTTTCAGGCGGCCGAGGGCCTCATCCCACTGACTCGAGATCAGATCGAGGTACCGCCGTGCTTCCTCGAGTTGCCGCGGCTCCAGCTCCCAAAGGCGCTCGCGTCCGCTGCGGACGCCGCGCACCAGTCCTACGCCCTCCAGCACGGTCAGGTGCTTCGTGATCGCCTGTCGAGTGACCTCGGCTCCGGTGGTGAGCTTCGCGATCGACAGCGGCCCGGCCGAGCACAGCCGGGCCACCAGTTTCAGGCGTGTCTCATCGCCAAGGGCCGCGAAGATATGCGCGGAGCCTTGCAGCTCGGAAGCACGCGGTTTGAGGCTAGGGCGCGTTGCTGACATGCTGGGTTATATTCTGCATCTGCGCGGCCCAGCCGCCCTCGTTGCCCCGGTAGGCCTGCTCGCGACGCTCGGGCGGCAACTTGTCAAAGCCGGATTCCGTGACCTTCAGCAGCGTCCCGCCGGGGGCGTCCTCCAGCTCGAAGACGACGAGTGTTGGCACTTCGCCTGAGTAGTCCTTGCCCGCGTCGATGGCGTTCGGAACCCAGCGCCAGGAGAACAGCCGCTCGGGCACGAACTGCTCGACGGTGACCTCGAAACGCAGGTGCTCGTACCCTTCGTACTGGATCTGCCCGGATGTGCGTCCACCGGGTGCGAAGCCATTCACCAGCTTCACGCGGAACCACTGTCCAAATTCCTTCTGATCGGTCAGTGCGCGCCAGACTCGCTTGCGTGGCGCCTTGATGAAAACCTGCTTTTCGATGCTATCGGTATTTGAGTTCATATGCAACCTCCGGGTTGCATGTTAGCCGGGCGGCGCGACATTAGCAACCGCAAGGTTGCTCTTGTCCGTGGAGCAGGCCGGCCTAGAAATAGCGCCTCAGATCCATACCCTGGTACAGACCCGCCACCTGATCGGCGTAACCGTTGAAGGGCAACGTCGGCCGGCGCGCGGAGAACAACGGGGCGCCGATGCGACGCTCCGTAGCCTGGCTCCAGCGCGGGTGGTCGACCTGCGGATTCACATTTGCGAAAAAGCCGTATTCGCCCGGGGCGGCGATATTCCAGGTGGTGCGCGGCGCTTTCTCGAGGAAGCTGATCTTCACGATCGACTTGATGTTCTTGAAGCCGTATTTCCACGGCGCCATGAGGCGAAGCGGGGCCCCGTCCTGGTTCGGAAGAACCTGGCCATACAGACCCGTGACCATGAGAGTCAGGGGATGCGTCGCTTCGTCCATCCGCAGCGCTTCGACGTATGGCCACGCGAGAACCCCGGATCGTTGACCGGGCATTTGCTTCGGATCGTAGAGCGTGGTGAAGCCGACGAACTTGGCCTTCGAGGTCGGCTTGAATCGCGCCACCAGGTCGGCGAGCGGAAAACCCACCCACGGAATAACCATGGACCAGGCTTCCACGCAGCGGAAGCGGTACACCCGCTCCTCGAGGGGATGCGGCTTGAGGATGTCCTCGAGCGTGAATTTGCCTTTGACCTCGGCCTCGCCGTCCACCGTCACGGTCCACGGGGCGGTCTTGAGCGAGCCGGCGTTGCGGGCCGGGTCGTCCTTGTCCGTCCCGAACTCGTAGAAATTGTTGTAGCTCGTGATCTCGGCGTACTTGTTCGGCGCTTCTGTCACCGACAGTTGCGCGTTCCGCGTCGCCTTCAACGCCGCACCGGGACCTGCCGAGGGCGTGGGCGCATCGGCGGCGCGCAGCATCGCGCTCGCGCCGGTCGCCAGAGCGCCGGCGAGAACGGAGCGGCGGCTGAAAAAGACCTCCCGCGGTGTAATCTCCGAGGGGGCTATCCGGGGACAGGATGCTGACATCGCTTTCACCTTGATCATCGCGTGCACCTCAATAGACCGGTCCAACGGCCAAAAGGTTACATCAGCCCGAAAGGTTGCAGCACGACCGGGCGGTATAGGGCGCCGGACAGCCGCCTCATCGCCACGTGACGGTCGCGACTCCCAGGCTCTGGGCCTGCAGGCGGGCGGAGGTCGAGCCGTTGACCAGAAATCCTCGCTTCGCGAGCTGCAAATGGTCGAGGTCGCTCCCGGCGTTACCGTACGCCACGGTCGGAAGTTCCGGGTGACGCTCCTGGAGAGCTTTGAAGCAGCGCGCCTTTTCCGCCCCGCGGCGATTGGGTGTCGTGAGATCACCTTGCAGCCGATCCCCGTCCCAGCGAACACCCGTGCAGATCACCTCATCGAAGCCCAGCGCCCGGCCAACTGCGGGCACGTAAAGATCGGTGCTCGCGCTCATCAGAACCAACCGGCCACCTTGCTGGCGGTCGGCGGAGATGCTCTTGCGTGCGTCCAGGAACAGTCCGTCCTCCAGCAGCGCACGCACGAATCGCTCGGTCCAGTCCGACAACTGCGACCGCGAGCAACCCTGCAAGGTCGCTTTGATGAACGCCGATTTCAACTGGCCGTGATCCGCCTTGCCGGCCGCAAACTTTGCGACGGTGGGGAGGGCGCGCAACGCACCGGGCCACCGCCAGAGTTGGCGGTTCAAAAAGCCGGCGACGTACGGAAGCAGTGTGTCGTGGCGAGTGATCGTTCCATCGAGATCGTAGACGGCGAGCTGCACGCGCGATCAGGCCGCACGTCCCGGTGCTGCGAGCTGTCTGAGAACGTACTGCAGGATGCCGCCGTGGCGGAAGTACTCCCGCTCCTTGGGCGTGTCGATCCGCACACGGGCAGTGAACGTGATCGGCTTGCCGCCTTCCGGCGTCGCCGTCACAGACACTTGCTTCGCATCGCCGGTGCCAAGGCCTGTGATCTCGAACGCTTCGCGTCCGGTGATTCCGAGCGACTGGGCGTTCTGGCCCAGGTGAAATTGCAGCGGCGCCACGCCCATGCCGATCAGATTGGAGCGGTGGATGCGCTCGAAACTTTCGGCGATGACGGCTTTGACGCCCAGCAACATCGTGCCCTTCGCGGCCCAATCGCGTGAGGAGCCGGTTCCGTACTCGCGCCCCGCAAGCACGACGAGCGGAGTTCCTTCC
>FTEM01002047.1_pt1 | contig 24178 bp, 17 predicted proteins | sample 1640201 | NCBI WGS metagenome assembly FTEM01 (sample SAMEA3914816, study PRJEB12502) | metagenome | biome: forest; material: soil | place: USA | collected 2011-09-16 | depth 0.3 m | reverse complement strand
GCTGTTGGCGCGAGCGATTCACCGTGCCAGCCCGCGCAAGAACAAGCCGTTCGTCGCGATCAATTGCAGCGCGATGGCGGAGAACCTGCTGGAGTCGGAACTCTTCGGACACGAGAAGGGCTCTTTCACGGGTGCGACGCGCCAGCACCGGGGCCTGTTCATGGCCGCCGATGGCGGCACGCTGATGTTGGATGAGATCGGCGACATGCCGATGCGCCTGCAGGTGAAGCTGCTGCGCGTATTGCAGGAAAACGCAATCCGTCCCGTCGGCAGCACCGATGCGCTCCCGGTCAACGTGCGCGTCATCTCAGCGACCCACCGGGATCTGCAGAATCTCATGACCGCGGCGCAGTTCCGCGAGGACCTCTACTACCGGCTGAATGTCGTGCACATCGAGATGCCTCCGCTGAATCGCCGGCGTGAGGACATCCCCTTGCTGGTTGCCCATTTCCTCGCGCAGATCGCGAAAGAAAGCGGTGTGCGCAAGATCTATGCGCCGGAGGCAGTGGAGTTGCTGGCAACGGCCGATTGGCCAGGCAACATTCGTCAGCTCCAGAACGTCGTGCGCCAGAACGTTGCGCTGTCACAGACCCCGATCATTCCCGTCGAGCTCGTGCAGCAGTCCCTTGGCGGCGGCCCCGGCCGGCTGCCCTCCTTTGACGAGGCACGCGATGAGTTCACGCGCAGCTATCTATCGCAGATCCTTCAAATCACGGGTGGCAACGTGAGTCAGGCGGCGCGGCTCGCAAAGCGCAACCGCACCGACTTCTACAAGCTGCTCGCACGCCACCAGCTCACGCCGGAAGAGTTCAAGCAACGCTGATTCGAACGCCAGTGCGAAAGCTCGTGTCGCCACGGATCTGACCGGCGAACACGACTGTCGTCGTCGGCACCTTCACGTCAAAACCTCTCGAGTACCAACCGAGGGGTCCTTGCGCACAAGGCCCGCCGGGCACGGAGGGCCCGCCCGGCGATGGTCCACCGAGCCGGGGGCCTTCTGGCGCAGATCGACCCGGCAATGGCGCGAGCCCGGTAACAAGCAGCGGCAGCAGTCCCTCTGGACACGTCAGTTCCACGCACACGTTGTCTCGCGTGGCGCGAACGATGTTCCCCCGTTGCGTGACTGCACATTCGGGCGCGAAGTGCCAATAGATATCGACTGAGTGCGCGCCCGTGCACAACAACTCGTCAGTCACGGTCAAGCGCGCGTCATCGTAGAGCCAACTGCGCCGATGGCGGACTGGATCCATGAGGCGTCTGTAGCCATCGTGACTGGCCACCAGTGTCTGGGGGCCACCGGCACTCTGAAATGACTCCACTTGCGTCTGCGCGTGCTCCAACCACAGGAAGTTGCCGCCGAAGACGGACTGATCTTCAGTATCCACGACGACAGTGTTGTGCGCGGAGGTCCCTTTGAAAAATCGGCGCCACTGGCCTTCGGTGTGATACGCAAACGTCCCGACATCCACGAGCATGGGCTTGCCGCCAGCGCTCAGCGTGAACGACAACGCGTCCGCGTGACCATGTGCCGCGATCGACAGATACCCCAGCGGGCCTGCATCGGCGACGATCCGCACTTCCTGTGGAGTCTCGAACTTGTCACCCATGACGAAGTACCCGCCCTGGCGGAAATCGCGGCGAACGGGCAACGTTACGCGCGCCGTGTCGATCTGGCGGAACCACGCTTCGGCGCCGTCTCCGAGCAGCCAGCGGCTCTTGTCGTCGAACACCTGTGCCTTCGCGCGCAGCTCGGATCGCTGAAACAACACTGCACCGGTTGCCAGCAACGAGCGGAATACGTCGGCATCGTGGTCCGGCATGAACCGAACGAGCACGCCTTCGTCCGCGTCTCCGATCGCCGGCACGTTGCCATCCACATCCATGATGCTCGCAAGAAAGTCGAGCATCGCCTCGAGCCGGCGCCAGAACGCGCTGCCCGGATCGCAGTCGTTGGCGCGCGCAAGCAATCCCGCGACCAGCATCATGTCCGCGACGGCATGGTGGTACCAGATCGCCTGTTCCTTGTTGACGCCATCGTCGAAAGTCTGCTCCAGCGCCCCCTGGAGCAGCTCATCGCGCGCCACCGTGCGCCAGCGGCTGCTCTCCTGCCAAAGCGGCCAGATCGTTGCGCCGACAAACAGTCCGGTCGCCTCGCCGAGCAGATGATTGTTGGCCGACGAATGCCGTGAGCCGTGACGGGCTATGAAGTGGCAGTGCTGGTAGATGCAGGTGAGCCAACTCTGCCGAAACTGCTGGCCCTGCCGCCCCACGAACAGCGGCGAATCCTCCCCGCCGAGCAGGAACCAGGCGAAGGCCCAGTTTACGAGGCGGACGGCATGCTCCAGGCTGACACACCAGTTCACCCCCCGCGGGTAGGGGCTCTGCGTGAGCCAGGATTCGAGGAGTGTCCTGCAGCCATGCGCGTAGCGGGCGTCGCGGGTCAGATGCCACGCCTGGGCCAGCGTCACGAGTTCCTGGTGGCGATTGATCTCCCACAGGTACTTGATGTCCCCGACGATAGCGGGATCCCGGTAATTGAGGTCCTTGCCGAAGGACAAAGGCGCCTCGATCCGGGTTTTCGGATCGACGTTCCAGCGCGGCGGGAAGCCGAGTTGCACGCCTCGAAGCGCAAAAACGTCAAACTGTCCGTCGAGAATCCTGTCTGCCGCGCGAACGTATCTTGCTGCGTCAAAGTTGCGCGGCAGAGCGGCGATCCACGGCTTGCCGCAGGTGCCGGACGGTAGCGGCGCACGCGCCAGTCCGATCCCGGCTCTCTCGACCGTGCCTTGTACTTTCCGGCGCACACGGAAGCCCAGCTCGGCAGGGCTCATGGCGCGCAGACGGTTCAGCGTCCACCGCAGGTGGGTATACGGATTGAGTGCGCTCATCGGCGAGACAACGCGTGGGGCTCCGCCGAGGTTCCGCTTGGAAGGGCATGTTTCTTGCGGCCACGCTTCGCTTCGAGCCTGAACGGTCGCGCCGCCATTTCAACGAGCATTATGCAAACTACGCCGGCATCTCCCGGGAGCGCCGCCGACGGGCGCCGCGGCGCGGGCCGCAAAGTATTGATCATCGTGCAGAACCTGCCGGTGCCCTTCGACCGCAGGGTGTGGCAGGAAGCCAGCGAGCTCAACGCCAACGGCTACCAGGTTTCGGTCATCTGCCCGGTCGGCCGCGGCCACGATGCACGCTACGAGAACATCGACGGCATCCACATCTTCCGCCATCCCCTGCCGCTCGAAGGCAACGGTGCGTGGGGCTACCTGCTCGAGTACGCCTCGTCGCTGTTCTGGGAATTCACCCTCGCCTGCAAGGTGCTGCGCAGTCGCGGATTCGACGTCATCCACGCATGCAATCCGCCCGACAACATTTTTCTGATCGGCGGGCTCTTCAAGCTCTTCGGCCGGAAACGCTTTCTGTTCGATCACCACGACATCAACCCCGAGCTGTACGAGGCGAAGTTCGGCCGCCGCGACTTGTTCTACAAAGTGATGCTTCTCTGGGAGCGCCTCACGTTCATGCTCGCCGACGTCTCGATCGCGACGAACGAGAGCTATCGCCGCATCGCAGTCGAGCGCGGGCGAATGGCGCCTGACAAGGTGTTCGTGGTGCGCTCCGGCCCCAGCCTGGAGCGCCTGAAGATGCTCCCTCCCGTACCCCGGCTCAAGAAGGGCAGACGCTTCCTGGTCGGCTACGTCGGCGTGATGGGCCAGCAGGAAGGCATTCCTTACCTGATCGACGCCGTCCACCACATCGTCAATGGAATGCAGCGCAGCGACGTTCAGTTCGCGCTGGTCGGCGGAGGCCCGGCACTGCAAGAGATGCAGCGGCTGGTGCGCGAACGCGGCCTGACGGACTACATCGACTTCACCGGCCGGGTTCCCGACCAGACGCTCCTCGAGGTTCTCAACACCGCGGACGTGTGCGTGAACTCGGACGAAGTGAATCCGATGAACGACAAGTCGACCATGAACAAGATCATGGAGTACATGGCGCTCGGCAAGCCGGTCGTGCAATTCGACCTGGCCGAAGGGCGGTTCTCAGCCCGGGAAGCCTCGGTTTACGCCAAGCCCAACGACGCGCTCGATATGGCGCAGCAAATCGTGGCGTTGCTCGACGATCCACAGAAGCGCGACAGGATGGGCCGTTTCGGCCGCAATCGCGTCGAAAACGATCTGGCGTGGCCATACGAGGCACCGAAGCTCCTCGCCGCGTACGATGAATTGTTTCGGGGGCTACGCGGCGGCGCGCGTGCCGAACGTCCAGACGCTGTTTCCGAAGAAATTCCACAGTAACACCACGCCGGTCGCGCACACCTGGGCGAGCACGTAGTACCAGCCCATTCCGACCAGAAGCTTCATCAAGCCTGCGTTGATGAGCAAGCCAACGCTTGCGAGCAACGCGAATTTGAGCAGCGCCGGGCCGTGGCTGCGGTTGCTGCGGAAGGTAAACCGATAGTTGAGGAAGTAATTGACGCCCGCGCTGGCGACATATCCGATGGTCGAGGCCACAGCCGGACTCATGTCACGGCCATGGACGAGCGCGATCAGAATGACGTACTGGATGCCGGTCGCCACACCACCGACCAGGGCGAACCGGATGAAGCGGGAAAACATGTTGTCGCGACCCTCATGATGACGGCCCTCCGGCCGTCGTATCTGGGGCCTTATTATGCGGGCAGCCGGTCCGCGCCGCTGCGTCGATGCACAAGCGCCGCTCCACGGGGACGGCCGTCCGGTCGGACTCGTTGCGGCGGGCCTCCTGGAAGTACACGGACCAGCCTGCGTAGCGCGGCGATTGCAGAAAATCCGGCAGCGGGTCACGGTGAGCATTGGCCTCCTTCTCGATGAAGTCCGCAGTGCAGCGGCTACCGGCCGCGCGGTAAACCCGGAAGTCTCCGACTTGGGACGTGCTCAACCGAACCCCGGGGTCCCGCTCGATGAGCGACATCATCATGAAGAAGGGCTCCTCCGAGACCACCAGCACCTGGCCGGAGCACGCTCGTGCAAACGCGCGGCCCTCGTTTCGCAGCAGCTCGAATGACTGCTGCTTCGCCTCGTGATCCATCGGAAACGCCCCCATCGGAATGGAGGTCGTTGCCCGGCGGCTGGTGAGGAGCGGATACGCCCACTGGTAGTGACGTTCGATCGGCCCATGCGTGACTTCCGCTATCACCTGGTCGGCGATCGGCAAGAGCGCTGCGATCATGATCGCCTGGACGGCGCGCAGCGAACGGCTCAAGAGGAGCGCAATCATAATTGCCACGGCCAGGTATGCGAGCAGCATGTGCCGTCCCGGCGTGGAATTGGGTAGCCAGAACAACAGGGTCGGCAGCGCGAGCAGTGTCAGCGCCACGACCTGTGCGCGATTCAGGCCACGCGCAGCGCGAGTGAAGCAGAGAACGAAAAATCCGAGCACGGTGGCAACACCCATGCACAGGACGAAAACGATCAAGCCGCGGGGCACTGTGTGCAGTTTGTAGAACGTAGCGAAAAAGCTGGCGACGAAGCCCCCACTTTGAGTCGCGTCCGTATCGCGGTAACCGGACATCTCGGCTGCCAGCCACAGGACACACGCGAGAGCCATCACGACGAGCCGCAGGACGGCTGCCCGAAGCCAGTCACGCCGGGAAGCCGATTCAACTGCGCGCCCCGCCAAGGTGATGAACGGAAACGCCAAAGCGACGTCTGCGCGCAGGCTCATGGCGTAAACGAATGCTGCAAGCGCGCCGATCGCGGAGCCTGCCCGCAGCAGCCGGCCGATGCGCGTATCGGTGGCGAATGTCAGCAGCCACGCGCCGCTCAGCAGGAGCGCGAATCCAGGCAATTGCGGATGACCGCTCGTGCCGAGGTCGAGGTATACCGGACTGAAAGCAAACACAATGCAGGCGATGAACGCCGCCAGCACACCGTACAGGCGCGAGAGGTACTGCCCCAGCATCCCGACGGCGATGACAGCCGATACGAAGCCGATGTAGTTGATGGCTGCGATGAGTGCCGCGGAGTTCGTCAGCACGTCCCGGGGAAGCAGGCGATACAGCGACGCGTAGTATCCGAAGCTGACCAGGTAGTTGTAGTGGTAGCCAGCCGCCTCACGCAGTCCCGAGGCGGCGCCGTAAATCACCCCGAGCGTCATCCTTTCCAGGTCCGGCTCGCCGAGCACATCCCGGAACAGGAATGGAAACACCGTCAGCGCATACAACAGAGCCGGCAGAGCCAACAGCCAGCGGCGCGTCTCGAACGCGCCCACCGCCATCCGGTGGTCTGCAACGGTGTTCACTCAAAAGCTCTTACGCAGTGTGTGTCCGCGAGGCACCCGCTCCTGCTGCGGCGGCGCTGATGGCGGCCGGCGCGGTGTATGCATCGCCCGACGCGGCCGGCGGATCCACCGGCGCGGAATGTGCATCGCCGGTTGCGGGATAGCGAATGACCTCGTCGATCTGGTAGTCCTTGATGTCGCGTGCGTGAGTGAAAATGATCAGCTCGCCGAGCAGTCCGAGCGCGAAGAGCTGCATTCCCAACACGACCAGCAGGGACGACAGCAACAGCGCCGGCCGGTCGGCCAATGGATGCTGAAAGATGAGCCGGTCGACCGCGAGCCAGGTGACGAGCAGCGCGCCGATCGCGAATGTCGAGGCTCCCAGCATGCCGAAGAAACGCAGCGGCTTCTTCGTGAAGCGCACGAGAAAGAACACCGTGAAGATATCCAGCACCCGGTGAGCGTATTCGCGCACAGGATAGGCACCGTTGTAGCGATCGCGCGGTGACTGTCGCAAATCGACTTCGATCACCCGGAAGCCCTGGCGGTTGGCGAGGACCGGCAGGAAGCGATGTTGGTCGCCGTACAGGACTATCTCTTCGAGCACGCGGCGTTTCATGGCTCGCGCGCCGCAGCCCAGATCGTTGAACCGCTCCCCGGTCACCGAGCCGATCATCCTGTGAAAGGCATTTCGGCGCATGACCTCGAACCGGCCGCCGGCGCGGGGCCAGCGGCGGCCGACCACGAGGTCTGACGAGCCCAAAGCCTGCACGAGCTTGGCGACTTCGCTGCCTTCTATCTGGTAGTACGCGGGCAGCGTCACGATGGTGCGGCCGTTGGCGCGCTGGAAACCCGCCATCAGGGCGGTTGCCTCGCCGAAGCGCTTGGTGAGACTGATCACCACCAGGTTCGAATCGCTGTTGGCCGGGCGGCCGCCGCTGAGCGAACGCTGCGCCAGCAGCCGCTGCAACTGCGGCGCAATTTCAGGCTTCGGTCCATCCAGGACGATGATGAACTCATAGGGCACGCCCAAAGTGTCCAGTCCCGCGCGATACTCCGAATAAAGTGCCGCGACGTCGGCCGCATGCCGCTTGCCAACCGGCATGATCACGGATACCGCAATTCGAGTCTCGTGCACCGGCTGCGCCGCCGGACCGCTGGCATTCGTCATGGATTGAAGCTCACTGGATGATGGGACACCGCGCCGGCGATCTGCTCGGTCAGCCCCGAAAATTCATGCTCGCGCAGATCGCCGAGCTTGTAGACGAGCTCCCCGAGCGCCCCGCTCGCCATGAGGACGATTGCCGAGCTCAGGAAGATGACACCGCAGCCAGCGACCGGGAGCGACAGCGTGCCGGTCGCCACGAAATTGACAACCGACCAGCCGAACGCCAGCGCCGAGATCGCCAGCATCGGCAGGGTGAACAGGCCGAACCACAACATCGGCCGTGCCGTGAAGGAGGCGACGGTCTTGATCACCATCAGATCCAACAGGACCTTGTAGATGCGCGACAAGCCGTACTTCGACTTGCCGAACTGCCGCGCGTGGTGGCGGACCTTGATCTCTGCGATCTTGGGGCCTGCAATGGAGGCCATCGCCGGGATGAAGCGATGCATCTCCGAGTACAACGGGATCTTCTTGATCAGGCAGGCGCGGTAGGCTTTCAGCGAGCAGCCGTTGTCCTTGATCGGCACCCCCGTCACTTTCGCGATGAGCCGGTTTGCGATGCGCGATGGAATCTTCCGCGAGATGAGCTTGTCCTGACGGTCGAAGCGCCAGCCGACGACAATGTCGTACCCGGCGTCGATCTTCTCGAGCAGGCTGCCGATATCAGCGGGGTCGTTCTGCAGATCTCCGTCCATGGTCACGATCACTTCGCCCGCGGCCTGAGCGATGCCCGCGGCCATGGCGGGCGTTTGCCCGTAATTGCGGCGAAACTTGACGAGTACTACGCGCGGATCCGAGCGGGCGATCTCATCGACCAACCGCACTGTCCCGTCCCTGCTCCCGTCGTCTACGAAGACGATCTCGAACGTCACGCCCAATGGCGCGACCGCGTTCGTGATTGCAGCGTGCATCGGACGCACGCTGTCCTCCTCATTGAACAACGGAACGACAATCGACAAGTCCGGATTCATGGCGCTCGGTAATCAGTAATACGGACTGTCGTTGCGCTCCGTGGAGCGATTCAGCACCACCCCCATCAGGTTCAGCTCCGCGAGCACTTCCTTTGCGTTGGCCAGTGTGCGGCGGGCCGTCTGTCCCTGGGAGACGACGAGCAAAAAGCTGTCGACGCGCGGGGCGAACGCCAACACATCGTCTGTGACCATCAGCGGCGGCATGTCATAGATGATGACGCGACGCGGTGCCTGGCTCTCGAGGGCGTTCACGAACTCCGCCATGCGCGGCGAACGTAGCAGCTCGGAGGAGCTTTCCACGGAGGTTGCATTCGGAACGACTGCGAGACGCTTGACGCCGATGTCATAAACGATCTGGTCGAGCTCGACTTGTCCCGTCAGGAAGTCGGTGAGCCCGTGCTCGTACGTCATGCCCAGATAGCTGCCCAGTTGCGGGCGCTGCAGATCCAGGTCGACCAGCGTGACCCAGGTGTTGACGTCCTGAGCCAGCGCGAGGGCGAGATTTACTGCCGTGAGGCTCTTGCCCTCGCCCGCCGCCGTACCGGTGATTCCCAGCGTCGTAAAGTTGTTTGCGGCCATCCGGTGCAGAACTCGCGTGCGCAGAATCTTGTATGCACGTGAGATCGCCACGTCATGCACGCGCAACAGTACGTGGTTGCGCTCCATCGTTTCCGGGTCTACCGGCGCCGACCTGAACTGCGGCGTGAAGGTTTCCTGTGGCGCAGTGGATTCCGCTTGCGGCTGTGCCCCGATGTGAGGCCGCGCCACCCGCTGAGTCTGCGGAGACATTAAATTACCCGGCACGGCAACCGTGCGCTCGAGCGCCGAACGGCGCATTACTTCCTCGATTAAGCTCATGAGAGTCGCTTCCTCACAGCACGGTCCGTTGACAATCTAAAGAAGGCCCATCGGTCAGTAGAAATTCCGCACGGTCACGACCAGCGCCACGCTGCCTATAGCCACGCAACTGGTGAGCAGAGCTACCTGCCACCGCTGTTTCCTTGCGGAGACAGCGTCCCGGATTTCCGGGATGACCCCGAGCGGAGAGAGGGAAAGCACGCGGCGGACATCCCGGCTGCCGCGAATGGTCTGGTCCACGCTCTCGGCGAACACCACAGTCGTGAGTCCGAGCAGGATCGCAAGAGCCAGTCCCACGGCGCCAATGGCGATGCGCTTCGGCTTTGACGGTTTGACAGGGACCGAGGGCGCCTGCACGAGGCGCAGCTCGTCGCTGCGGCCGCTGGCGATGGCCGCGCTCGAAAGCTCGGAGTCCATCTGGCTCTTGAGCAGTTGGTCGTACTGCGTATGGGCCAGCTCCAGATCGCGGGTAAGAGTTTTGTATTCGCGCTCGACCTGCGGCGTCGCTTCTACCCGCCGCTGCATCGTGTCGAGCTTCGCTCGCAACTCCCCGTCGCGCTTGGTGAGCCCGGCAATTTGAGTGTCCATTGCGTTGATCTGCGTGCGTAGCTGCACCACCGCCGGGCTGCCAATGGGGTTACCCGCGTTGCTCTCACCTGCACCGATGCGGGCCTGTAGCGATTTGATCTCGCGCTCGATCCGTTTGATATCGGGGTGATCTTCGCTGTAGCGCTGCCGAGCCTGGGCCAGGATCGCCTTCTGCGCCTGTAGCTGCGCGGGCAGGGACAAGCTGTCGACCGCGCCGCCGCCGGCCTTCAAGGCATCGATCTGGCTGCGCAACGCGATCATGTCCGGGTGATTCTCGTCGTACGTCGAGAGCTTCTTCTGATACTCGGTCTGTAGCTGCGAAAGACGCCCTTCGTCCGTGCCGGCGTTGCGCGCCTGCTCGAGCTGCTGCTCCAGGAAGATCTTGTCCTGGCGCAGGGCGCGGATCTGCTGCCCGACATCGTCCAGGTCGCGTTGCGAGCGGTCCATGAGATTCAGATTCAAGTCGGTCAGTTCGGGGAGCTGGCCGAAGTTCTTCGCCTTGAACTGCGCCAGCTTCGATTCGAGTTGCGCGATCTGCAGCCGGTACTTTTCCGTCTCGGTGTTGTAGAACGCGCTTGCCGCTTTGGCGCGCACCTGCAGGTTGGAACGGCTCGCGAGCAGGAAGGCGTCGGTAAGCCAGTTAGCGACTTTCTGCGACTGTTCGGGATTGCGGCTGCCGTACGAGACGGTGAATGCGGAGATGATCTCGCGCTCGCGGCCGGTATCCGGGTCGAGGACCGGGACTCGCACCGTTTCGACCGTCGACCTGCGGATGATATCGGACACAACGTCATCGCGAGCCTCGCCCGGCTGCGCCAGGCCCGGCATCTGATCCACGAGCTTCGTGACAGTTGGCACGCTCAACACGGAGCTGGCGAGGCTGTTGACGTACTCGTCCATGTACTCCTTCTCTTTGCGCACCCGGTCTTTGTCGATCGGCACTGCGCCCGAGACCGTGGCGTCGGAGAACGTGATCAGGCCGGTCGAGACGAAGATGTCCGGCATCCCGATGGCCAGGGCGAGCGCAATCGCGACGATCGGCAATGCGACGATGGCCAGCAGCATCCGTCTGCGCTTCAGGGCCGCCAGGTAATCCGAGAATTCAGGCGTGAGATTTTGTTGTGTATCGCTCATTAGTGTCTTCCCGCAGGCAGGCCGTTGAGATCCGGGACCGGCTCATAGCGGCTCAAAGGCTGATAGACGATGGAGAGTGCGATCGAGTTGGAGGCCGCGTTCGGCTCTCCCTGGAACTTCTGCCACGTGTAGTCGTATTCGCCCGCCAGGTGGTAGTTGCGGGTGAGCTGGTACTCGAATCCCGCAGCGCCAGCAGCGTAGTCGGTGCCCTGCACCTCGAGCCCCTGTCCGACGGCGCCGCGCAACTTGATGGCTCGCGCGCCGAGGAAGCCCGACAATCGCGGCCGCAGTGCGCGGATCACGCGGAACCTCAGCTCGTCGTGAGTTACAACGGCCCCGGAGGAACTTGGGGAGACACCGCGGATTGCATCGAGCACGTACTGCGTCACCTGGTACGTCCACGTAATTCCCGCGCCACCGGTAACCCCAGTGCTGCTGATACTCTGGCCAGGAAGGTCGGCCGTCGAGCGCTGCGCACCGAGGCGCAGGTAGTAGCGCATGACGTCGGTACGACGCACATCGAGCTGAGTCTCGACGCCGTAGCCGTTGGTGTCGTTGGAGCCGTTCGGCTCGAACCGCGTGCCGATGACGCTGCCGGTAAAGGTGACCTTCTGTGTCAGGTCGAACCCCATACCCGCCTTCGCAGTGAAATTCTGAAACCCGATCTGCTCCAGCAGATTCTTGTCGTAAGCCGCGTGCAGATATTCTGCATCGAGATGCAGATGGCGACGCGGAGTGAGGTCGTAGGTCATCGTCGGGGCCAATCGCTCGAGCGTGCGCCGGTTGAGCACGGTCACGCGGCCGCTCTCGGAGCCGACGATCTGTCCAAGGCTCACGCCCGGGAAGTTAGCAGGCAACAGCTCCGAGAAGATCACTTCCTCATTGGCGTACTGCGCCGCCACGCCGTAGTCGGCCTTCAGAGTCTTATGATCGGCCTTTACATCCAGATAGCCGTTGGTCGAGTCATCGTCCGTGTCGTTCGGGAAATAGGACGAGGTGACCCTCGGCGCTAGCGTGATCTCCGAGGTTTGCGTGAGCAGACGCATTCCCAGCGAGGCGTCCAGCGTCGCACCGCCGACATGAATCTTGTCAGGCGAATCCTCTGCGAGCCGATAATTGTCGTTGTACATCCCGCCGAGCTCCACTCGCGGGTTGAAATCCCAGTTGGATGCGTACGCACTCCCGGCGGCCGCGAACGAGGCGCCTACCACGAGGGCGCTCCGAGCTGCTACCAAAGCGGAGGCAACCGCGGCCGGGTGCCTACGGGACGACGACAACATCGCCAGCCTGCAGCGTGATGTTCTGATCCAGGTTTCGTCCGCGCACGACGTCGGTGTAACGGAACGGCAGCGCCTGCTGCTGACCGCCGTCGGTGCGCCTGAGGATCATAATGTCGCCGAGCGCAGCGAACGGCGTGGTGCCGCCAGCCATACTCAGCGCCTGCATGACATCGACGCGAGGATTGACGACAAAGTCACCGGGCTTGTTCACCTGGCCGATGACGTAAACCTTGTTGCCTTTGATCTCCTGCACCGAGACCGTGACGACCGGATCGGAGATGAACTTTCGCAGCTTCTCGGTGACCATCTGCTGCAGCTCCTGCACCGTCTTGCCACGAGCATCCATCTGCCCGGCGAGCGGAAAGGAGAAGGCGCCATCGGGCCGCACGAGCACGGGACCCTGCAGGTCCGGCTCTTTCCAGACCGATATCGCCAGGACGTCGCCCGGCTTTACCGTGTACGCCGAGTCAGGCGGAGTGGCTCTGGCCGGAGCCGGGGGCGCCCCCATGACGGGTGCTATACCCGCAAGAGGCGCCATGAAGAGAATCCCGCACGATAATAGGTGGGGAAGTCGCAACCGCATTTGATGGTCCTCCGATTCTTATCACTCGGGAGCGTGGGATTCCTGTCCGCACACGCGTCGGGTCGGCCAGGCTTGGAGCAAGTCCCGTACCCGTCCCCACCGTTGCCTCGATCCTGTCCTGCAGCGCTGGCCCCTCTGACTGGGGAAGTAGCAAGGATCGGAGCTGGAGCAAGATTGGAGCTGGAGCCAGGATTGGAGCTGAAGCGCCGCGCGGGCCGCGGCGGGCGGGGTGTGTGGGCCGTGCGGGCTGGGCGGGTGGAACGTTTGGCTCGCGCCAGCGTTGAGACCCACTGCCCCCTGACCCAATCGTTGACGCAATCGTTCCATGAGCCGCGCGCCCGACCCCGAAAACGCTCCAAGCATCTGTTTTGTCGGGCTGCGAAATCTTCCGGTGCTCGCACGGGAGTACGGCGGCCACGGCGCGGGTGGGGCGGAGCTGCAACAGACTTTGCTCGCACGAGCGCTGGTGCGCGCCGGCTACCGCGTTTCCATGGTCGTCGCAGATTACGGACAACCCGACGGCGCCCAGTGGGACGGCATCAAAACTTACAAAGCCAGCCGGCCCGATGAAGGAATTCCGGTACTGCGCTTCCTGCATCCGCGCTGGACCAGGCTTGCAGCGGCGCTGCAGCGCGCCGCTGCGGATATCTATTACACGAGCTGCGCGGGCGCGCTCGTCGGCCAGGTGGCGATGTTCACGCGCTCGCGCGAGCGCCGGCTCGTATTTCGAATCGCAAGCGACACCGACTGCGATCCGGAGTCGCTCCTGATACGTCACCGCCGCGACAAGCTTCTATACAGGTACGGCTTACAACGCGCGGACCTCGTCCTTGCACAGACTCCGCACCAACAACAGACGTTGCTGCAGAACTATGGGTTGAGCAGCCGCGTCGTGGCTTCGCTCACCGATTCGGTGCGTTCCGCGCGGAGCTTTCACGATCGCGACATCGGCGCACTATGGGTGGGCAACATTCGCTCGCTCAAGCGGCCCGAGCTGCTGTTGCAACTGGCACGCAATCTGCCCGACATAGCGTTTCACATGATCGGCGGTCCGATGCCGGGCGCCGAAGACCTGTTCGCGGCGGTACGCGCAGCAGCGCAGACGGTGCCGAACGTTCAGTTCCACGGCCCGGTGCCGTATCACGCGATCGCGGAATTCTTCGGTCGTGCGCGCGTTCTCGTCGGAACGTCCGCAATCGAAGGGTTCCCCAACACGTACCTGCAGGCCTGGGCCCACGGAACGCCGGTGGTCGCTTTTCTCGATCCCCAGCAGCTCCTGTCACGCAATGCGCTGGGGTGCGCCGTCACGGATGTGCAACAAATGACCGCGGCTGTCGCAACCCTGAATCGCGATCAGACGCAGTGGGAAGCCGCAAGCCTGCGCAGCCGGCAATACATGGATGAGCAGTTCAGCCAGCAGCAAATGGTCGAGCCCTATTTGTAGGCGCTATCCGGGCTGAGCGCAGCGCCACCGTTGCCTGCTCCGACCGCGCAGCCGCACTCATCGCAGCCGCATCTGTCATCGCAGCAGCCGCCCTCGCCTCCATCCTCTGCGGCGCGCGCTCCGCCCTCCGCCGCAGTCCGCCAGGATCATTAGCCCGCACTCCATGGCAGCGATCATCGCGAAATTGAAGGACACCACACGCGACCGGCAGCGCAAAGCGCCGACGAGCGCCGGACCTGCGCCGTGTCGGAGCATTTTGATGGTGGGCACCCACCTGGACGGCAGAGGTGGAATCCGCGCCGTCGTGCGCGGATTCATCGATGCGGGATTGTTTGAACGCTTCGATGCTGTATATGTTGCAACGCATCGGTACGGCACCCGCTGGGACAAATTGTCCGCGGCCATCGGCGGTTGGCTGAAGGTCGCTTCGCTCCTGCGTAAGCTCGATGCACCGCTGGTGCATGTGCAAGCCTCCTCCCGCGCTTCCTTTTGGCGCAAATCGGTCGTTTGTATGATGGCGCGCTTTGCCGGACGCCCGTATCTTCTACATGTCCACAGCGGCGAGTTCATGCAGTTTTACGAGAAGGAATCCGGGCCGCTCGCCCAGCGCTTCATTCGCCGCATCCTGGGCAACGCAGAATTGGTGATTGCACTGTCCGATGAGTGGCGCGAACGCTTGCTCAGAGTCTGTCCCGAGGCGAAAGTCGAAGTTCTGACCAATGCCGTGGCGCTGCCCGACATTACAAGCACGCGCAGTTCCAGCAACCGCGCTCCCAAGCTTCTCTATCTCGGCGACATCAAACAGAGCAAGGGAACTCACGATCTGGTGCGAGCGTTTGCGCGTGTCGCCGGCAAGTTCCCTGCGTTACAACTCGTATGCGGCGGAACAGGCGCGCTAGCCGAAGTTCGTGACTTGGCGGCGCGGCTCGGTGTCCAGGACCGAGTGATCCTTCCGGGCTGGCTGGGTCCCGAGGCCAAACGTGAAGCCCTTGCGAGCGCCACCGTTTTCGCGTTGCCGTCCTATGCCGAGGGAATGCCCATGTCGCTGCTGGAAGCGATGTCGTGGGGACTGCCCGCGATCGCAACGCCCGTCGGCGGAATTCCTCAACTGATCACAGATGAGACCAACGGCCTGTTCGTCACGCCGGGAGACATAGATGGAATTGCGACCGCGATCACGCGCCTGATGAGCGAACCCGCGTTGCGAGAGCGCCTCGGAACTGCCGCACGTGCAACTGTCGAAGCGGGGTATACGCTCGAAGTGACACTCGCGCGACTGAGTCAGATCTATCGCCGCTTCGGTATCGAAGCGCGCGCATGAGGACTTAGTATCGTATGACTACGCGCACCCCGGGCCTCCTCTTCATCGTCACTTCGCTGGATGTCGGCGGTGCCGAGAAACAAGTCGTGGCACTGCTCAATCGGTTCGACAGGAGCCGCTTCCGGCTACATCTGGCCTACCTGAAGCGGCGCGAGACGCTGCTGCCACAGTTGAACCTCGCAGGGCTCGATGAGGTGGTTTGTTGCGACGTGAGCCACGGCGTCGAGCGCAAAGCGGTACGCCAGCTACGCGACATGATCAAGACGCGTAGCATAGATGCCATCGTTTGCACCAACATGTACTCGATGCTGTATGGCGTTCTTGCTCGCGCCGGCAGCGAGACGCGACCGAAGCTGGTCACCGTGTTTCACACGACGCTGTTGATGAGCTACAAGGAAAAGGTTCAGATGCTGCTGTATCGGCAGCTCATTCGCCGCTGCGATCTGTTGATCTATGTGTGCGAGAACCAGCGGAGGTACTGGCGCAGTCTCGGGTTGCGACCGCTCGCGGACGCCGTCGTTCACAACGGAATCGACAGCAGCTACTTCAGCGATATCCATGTGGCGGATGGTCAAACCTCGTTGCGCCGGACGCTCGGATTCGCGCCCAACGATTACGTTGTCGGGCTGTGCTCGGCGCTGCGACCTGAAAAGGCCCACGGCGACTTGCTCAAGGCGCTCGTCCGGCTGCGTGAGAAGGGAATTCCCGCAAAAGCTCTTTTCATCGGCGACGGCTCCGAGCGCGCGGCGATCGAGCGGATGATCCAACAGCTCGGGCTCGCCGCGCATGTCCGCATCACCGGCACTCAACAGGACGTACGACCGTACATTGTATGCTGCGACGTCATGACACTCGTGTCGCGCACCGAGACATTCTCCCTTGCCGCCCTCGAGTCGATGGCGCTTGCGAAGCCGATGGTCATGAGCGACATCGGCGGCGCCTCCGAACAGGTCATTCACGGGCAGAACGGACTCTTGTTCGAGCCTGGAGATATCGACGCGCTGACACAGCATCTGACAACCCTCACCTCGAGCGCGTTGCGCGATCAGATGGGGGCCGCGGCGGCGCGGCGAGTTCGACAGATGTTCACTCTGGATGCCATGACCGAGGGATTCATGGACCAGTTGACGCAGTTGCTCGGGTCCTCCGATCTGCAACGCCCGGCGTGGCTATCGCATTACGGCCACGGCGACCGGAGGGTTGGGGACGGCGGGGGACCGTCGTAGTTCGGGAAACACCGCGGCGGGCGTGTCCGCGCGCTGGAAGTCCTCCAGCCACGCCTGGAACATCAACACTCCCCACAGGTGGGCGGACCAGTTCGTCTGGCCTTTCAGATGCTGGCGCCAGCGGCGCTCGATGACGCCCGGCGCAAAATAGCCCTCGCGCCGCAGCCTGGCCGGGTCGAGCAGCCCCGCCGCCCAGTCCCGCAGCTCGTGTCGCAGCCACCGGTCGACCGGGACGGCAAACCCGGTCTTGGGCCGGTCGAACATTTCGCGCGGCACGTGGCGCTCCAGCAGCGTTCGCAGGACCCACTTGCCCCGTCCATCTTTCAGGTGGATGGACGCCGGAATGCTCCAGGCCGCACGCGCTACTTCAGGATCGAGCAGGGGCACGCGGGTCTCGAGCGAAACCGCCATCGCCGCCCTGTCGACCTTCACGAGAATATCGTCCGGCAGATAGCGGCGCGTGTCGGAGTACATCATGTGTGCAAGGGCACTGGCGCCCACGGAGTCCGCGCTGCCTCCTACGCCACCGCCCGCCTCGCCGCCTTCGCCCGCACCCGGGCCCGTGCCACCCGCGTCGCCGCCTTCGCCCGCACCCGGGCTCGTGCCGCCCCCGTCGCCGCCGTCGCCCCACTCGGCGCCGACGCCGAGAACCAGTCGCGACGAAGGCTGCCAGTACGACGTCATCGCATCGTAGAGTTCGGGTAGCGATCGTGCGCCCCACGCGTGCGCGCGCTCTTGTATGCGGTCCGGCGTTTGTTGCCGTCCGCGCAAGCGCGAAAGAACCCGAAGCGGCGCAGTCGCGGGTCCCAGGGCCCAGGCTGGAATCGATTCCAGCGTGCGCGCGGCGAAACTCCGCAACGACGCTGGCGCGCGTTGCAGGTAGCGCCAGCGGTCGCGAACCTCCATATAACGGGAGTACCCGCCGAACAGTTCATCCCCCGCGTCACCCGACAGGGCGACCGTGACATCTCGCCGCGCGAGGCTCGAAACCAAAAAAGTCGGAATCTGCGACGAGTCGGCAAAGGGCTCGTCGTAAATGCGCGCCAGTCGCGGAATCACGTCGAGAGCATCTTTGGAGGTGACGATGAGCTCGGTGTGCCGCGTGCCCAGATGATTCGCCACGCGGCGCGCGAACGGAGCTTCGTTGAATTGCTCTTCCTCGAAGCCGATCGAAAATGTCCTCACGGGCTGCGAGCTGGCGCGCTGCATGAGTGCGACCACGAGTGACGAATCGATGCCGCCCGATAAAAACGCGCCCACCGGAACGTCGGCGACCATCTGCAGGCGAATGGATTCCTCGAGAGCCGCGTTGACGTTCGCCAGCGCCTCGGCTTCGCTCGGCGATTCGCCCGCGCCCGTGCGTGCTCCTGCGCCCATCCGCGATGCGGGTGCAATGTGCGCGGGCTGCCAGTATTCGCGCTCTTCGACGCGCAACACACCGTCTGCGCCGGCGTGAATTCGCAACGTGCAGCCTGGCCGAAGTTTTCGCACGCCGCCAAATATCGTGTGCGGGGCTGGAATGAAGTCGCGACGTAAAAAGAGCGCGAGTGCGTCTCGATCGACTTCGGCCTTCCACGCACTGTGTCGGCGCAGCGCTTTCAACTCCGAGGCGAATACCAACGTGCGGCCGGACGAACCGGCGAATTCGCCAAAGTACAGGGGCTTCTCGCCGAACCGGTCGCGCGCCAGCCAAAGCACCCGCTCCGTGTCGTCCCACAACCCGAACGCGAGCATGCCCCGGCAGCGCTGCAGCGCGCCGTGCACTCCCCAGTGTTCCAAGGCGGCGAGCAGCACTTCGGTGTCGCTTCCGCCACGAAAGGAATGACCGTATCCAGACAGCTCCGTGCGGAGCTGTCGGTAGTTGTAGATCTCACCGTTGAAAGTGATGATGAAGCGACCGCTGGCGGAGCGCATCGGCTGCGCGCCGAGTGGCGACAGGTCAACTATGGAAAGCCGCCGATGGCAGAAGGCGATGCCAGCATCGGGTTCGAGCCACAGACCCTCGCCGTCCGGCCCACGATGCGCAAGCGACGCGGCCATTCCGGCTAGATCCGCTCGCGCGGGCCCGGGGGAAAGCCCGCCAGGCTGAAAAAAACCCCCGATGCCGCACATACCGCATCCGCCGCTCGAAGTGATCCCATCCTAGAAACACTTCTGAGCGGCGTGGGTTCCGCTACAGGTCGCCGCGCAGGGTTTTAGTTCTGCGTGAGCTTCGGCGCCGCCGGCCGCTTCACCGGGTTCTGGCGCAACAGGATGATGCCGTCCCGGTCCTTCAGCGTGACGGTCGTGACCGCCTGGCCGTTGTTCGTGACCGGATCCTGCGTGCCCTTGATCTTCACGTAAGTACCGTCGAGCGTGATCGTCTTGGTGCCATTGCCCTTTGGATTCACGAGCGCGATGCCATTTTCGAAGTCACGGCGCCAGATGCCCGACTTCCACGCGGCGGTCGGCGGAAGCGAACTCGATTGGCCGAGCTTCGAATCGAACTCGTCGAACCAGGTGACGCCGTAATACTGCTTCGAATTGTCGGTGAAGCTGTAATAACCATCGTTCATCAGCGCAGACGTCAGGCCGTAGCGCATCCCCTGGTAGTCGGTCGCATCGCCCCACTGGTTGAAAATCCCGAGCTTCGGCTCGAGGAAGTTGGCCATGATCGCATTGTAACGGGTCATCATCGCCTGCCATCCGCCCCAGCCTTCGACCGAGTAGGACTTGCCGATGTAGCCCTCCATCACGCCACCGTTCACGAGACTCTTGTATTCCGGCGGGATGGCGCCGTTGTCCGCCCAGTCGCCGATGTTGCCGATCTGGTACTTGCCGGGCATCAGGGCCGCAATCTGCTTGTAGTAGCGCTGGTAACCCTGGCGAAACCAGGTGCCGGTCTGCGGATCGGACCTGGAATCGATCTTGCCGTCGCGATTCCAGTCGCCGTCCACGTTCGGCTTGATGAACGTGTTGTCCTGGAAGAATCCGTCGATCGCAGGATTCGCCTTGTAGTAAGTATTTGCATAGAACTTCGCGATCCAATCGACCGCGAGGTTGCCGTCGGAGTCCTTCGGCGTGAACAAGCTGTTGTTGATCGTGAAGTCCCCGCTACCGGCAACGGACGCGACGCTCTGGGTCAGCGGCTTGTCCGTATAGAGCCACCACTTCATCGAGGTCATCTTGCTGACGAAGGTGCCCCAGGAACCGGAGCTCTCACTCGGGTTGCCATCGTCCGATTGCGTGTACAGGAACACGAGAGCGTTCGGGTTCTTAGCCTTGATCGCCTGAATCTGGGCGTTCATCGACTGGCCACCCGGAGCCATTCCCGGGTACATGCCGAGAATCATCACGCTCTGCTTGGCGAGGTTAGCCTGGTAGGTCGCGTCGTTGTAGTTGAACGGGCTGCCGATCTGAACGCCGGCGATACGCGGAAACGGCGGCTTCGTGAAGGCAGAGGCGGTAGTGCAGGCCGCGAACGCGGCTACAGCCGCCAGCGTCACGGAAAATTTTCCAATAGTTATACGAGGCATCGATTCCCCCGAAGGATAAGTCTGGTCCCGGCGCGATGGCATGGAGTGCGAGTCCATGCCATCACTGCGGTTCGATGACCGCGCTCACGTCCGCAGCTAGTGCTCACTGGGAACGGCGTCGTCATTTTTACTACTCGCACCGGAAGGTCAATAGAGCTAAGTCATCATTCCAGACATAAATCACACTCTCGTGACTTTGTGTCGGCTCCTACAGACATAGCTGCGTCTGGGTTCGCAGACAAATGCGCTTCGTCGGTCAGTCGCGTGACATCTTCAGCGAATACCTCTAGCAGGAATGCCCTGGACGTCGCCAGTCTGCGCGGGGCTGCCACGCGAGATCCTTACGGATGGAACCGGGGAAGTCGCTTCAGCTTCGTGCCGAAGAGAGGCCTCCGCGATGATCTTGGCCGCGATACTCAGTGACATGCCCATGTACAGCCAGACATATGGCCACGGCTTGGAGAGATTCGTGAACATGATGTTCACGGCAAGCCCCAACACCCCGAAAACGAACGCGATCATGAACGGGCGCATTTCAGGCGAGGCGCGATCGGCCGCTGCTCGCGCGGTAGCCACGGCCTGATAGAGGATTGTCACGAACGCGAGCACGCCGACGATCCCAAGGTTGAACCACAGGTCCAGGTAATAGTTGTGCGTCGCGTAAATGAAGCGCGTGTCGTAGACATTCCAGCCGAAGCCCGTCAGGAAGCTCAACGGCTCGTCCATCATGTGCGACAGGGTGTTGGCCCAGATATTCGTCCGGCCCGAGGACACCTCGCTCATATCGATGGAGCTGGAGTTGCCGACCAAGCGCTCCAGAACGACACCGCCGACGTTCGGCGCCGCCAGAGTCACCAGGAGACATAGAACCAGTGCCGCCGTAGCTCCGGTCAACAGCCAGGAGGCGACCCTGGAAAGCGGCAGGAAGCGTCGGCAGAAGAAGCAAGCAGCTCCGTAACCCAGCACGACGGCGGCATACGATCCGCGGGATACCGTGAGAATCAAGACCGCAAGCGTCGCCAAGACGCACCCGTACCACCACATGCGTGCGGGTCCTCGGGTCGATGTAGCTACGGCGACCATCGCCGGCACCAGACACACCAGGAGTGCACCGGTCTCGTTCGCATGACCGAACATGCCGAACACCCGATCGGCCTCGGCGCCGGCTATTCCGACGCGCACACCGAGATGCGTCAGCCCAGCCACGTCGGTGAGTGTCAGAATGCTCGACACACCGATCGCGGCCATAAGCGTTCGCAGCAACGATTTGAAATCGGCTTCACCTTCCACCGCGTAAAACACCGTGAAACAGAAGAGCGCCGCGTCGTATAGCTGCGCCTTCAGCAAGATGCCCGAATCCTTGATGCTGTACGACGTGTAATGAACGATCAGGCAGCACGTGACGAAGCTAAGCGTCGCGTATGCGATCCAGACCGCGAACGCCGCCTGCAGCATCGGCAGCCGCGTGCGCAGTTGCCCCCCGGACAAGGAGAGCCGGAAGAACATGCCGAGCGCGATGACATAGAGAACCGCGTTCTTGGGGCTCAGTCCCGGCCCGAGACTCAGGTCCTTGCCCAGGATATCGGCCGTCGCCAGCACCCAGATCAGCAGCATGAAAAGCCAGCGCATCTTCAGACCTTTCGCGTTGTGTGTACGGGGAGAAGCCGCTTGCTCCACTCGAGAAGCACGATCGCTTCCGGAACTCGCAGCATCAGCAGAATCAGCGCAAACGCGGCCCCATAGGCCGCCGAGCCGAGAATGACTCCGGCGAATCCGAGCATTTGCGTCCAGATCGGGCTGACGATGATCGCCGCTGCCGAGATTGCAGCGAGGGCCGTCTTACCAATGCTCGCCCACGGCAGGATCTCGCGTCCGCTGACGCCATATAGCTTCATCGTGCGCCATCCCAACCAGCTCACGTCGATGAAACTCGCGATCACGAAGGCGACCATGGCGCCCGCGACACCGGCCACGGGGATGAGAACCCACAGCGCGATACCGCATGCGACGACGGCCGCAACATTGCTCTCGACCAGAGGCCGTGTGCGGTTGATCGCACGTAGCGCCGGTGCAAAGTCGAAACATTCCCTGATGACCACCAGCATGTAAATCTGCATCACCAGCGCCGCCTGGGAGTAGCTCTTGCCGAATACGGTCGTGACCAACGGGTGCGCGTAGCGTGCGACGAGCACGACCACCGGAAACAGAAAGATCGTGTTGACGACGGTCGCTTTCTTCCACAGCGTCAATGGACTTTCGCGCGACTGCCGGTCCTTGCGCACCATTTCGGGCAGAACGACGCTCGAGACCGAATTGCGGACAGTAACGACAACCGGCTCGCCGAAGCGGCCGATCGCATATTGCGCCAGCGCGACCGGTCCCAGCATCCTTGCAACCGCGAGGCTGCTGAGGTTCCTGTTCAACATCGCCAGAAGCGAAGCGATTCCGGAGGGAATGCAGAAGCGCAGTTGATCGCGCCAGGGCTCGGCAAGCACCGGCTCGTGGCGACTGCGATCGAGGGCCGCGAAAGCGAAGCCTGCCGCAACGAGCCGAACGCCTTCGAGCACAACCAGCGCCCAGATGATCGTTCCGACGTCGTGCGTCAACGCAGCAGTCGCGACTGCAACGCTAACGCGTACGATCAGGCGGCTGGCGGAGTAAACGAACACCGCGCCCGGCCGCCTGTTGGCAAGCCAGAAGAATTCCCAGAAATCGAGGTTTACCGAGAGCATCGTGTAGGCCACGAGCGGCAACAGGTATCCATCCACGACTTTGCCGCCGGTCGCGGTATCGAGCGCGATGAGCGCGACCATGACCAGTGCGCTGCTGCAGAAGGTCAGAACTGCCGTCTGACGAGCGACGCGCCACGGACTTGCAGGGTTTGCAGGCACGCAATACAGCACACTGTCGTTAATGGAGAACACCGCAAGCGACTGCAGAATCGACGCGTAGAGCAGGAACTCACGGTAACGGCCGAACGCCTCCACGTCGAGCAGGCGTACGAGGAGAATGGGGCTTATCAACATCAGCCCGTAATTCGCAAGCCGCGAAAGAGTCAGGATGGCGGTGCGATTGCCGATCGAAGACATGCCCTTACCCACGTCCCGCGCTAAGGGAAACGTCGCGCGGCGCATCAGCCTTCCAGACTTCGGTCACACGGTCGCGGCCGCGAAAGACGACTTTGAATTGCGGCCCCCGCAGCGCATCGGCGATTCCGAACGAGCGCATGAGCTTGCGGCCATCCTCCTGGTCCTCGCCGCTGCCGATGACATAGACGGCGCCGCGCCCCGGCCGCTGCAGCAGTTGCTTGAGCTCCTCACCAGTGCCGATCAGCGGTGTGTTGGTGTAGAAGTCGAGCCACTGCCCGTTGACCTTGTGCATGTAGACCGCGCCGACCTGTTTGTTCACGAGCCAGTAGTCGACGTGACCGAGGTAGTAGGTCTGCTGAAGAACGTCTTCCGCCACAATGATGTCGCGCGGCCCTGGGTGCAATGACTCGACGAATTCGGCGGCGCCTTTGTGGTCGGGGTGGTTGGCGTATCCGGACGCAACTGCGCCTGCAACGCGTGCCGGGTTGACGACCAGCACGCAAGCGAGGGCAGCCACAAGAGTCCCGAGGCGCGCGGAAACCACGCCTGCCTGCGCAGACACCGGCGTCGGGAAGCTCCCCTGCGCGCCTGCGACGCTCCCCTGCGCACCCGCCGCGCCCGCATGCGCCATACCCGCGCGCATACCCGCTGCACCTGCCGCGCCCGCATGCGCCTGCGAACCCGCCGCACTTGCCGCGCCCGCATGCGCCTGCGCTGTGATGAGTCGTTGCGCTGCCCATTGC